>Ga0208601_1000027_pt1 | contig 39954 bp, 32 predicted proteins | sample LakMenEpi09Nov12_FD_150684 | JGI IMG/M metagenome (GOLD analysis project Ga0208601, IMG submission 150684) | Freshwater microbial communities from Lake Mendota, WI - 09NOV2012 deep hole epilimnion (SPAdes) | ecosystem: Environmental > Aquatic > Freshwater > Lake | place: Lake Mendota, Madison... | reverse complement strand
TCATTGCCAAAAATAGTTCTCCAAATGCTTCGCCCGTACAGTTGTTAGTAGGGGCGAAGCATTAGGAAGATAAATTATCGGTCATTGCCAAAAATAGTTCTCCAAATGCTTCGCCCGTACAGTTGTTAGTAGGGGCGAAGCATTAGGAAGATAAATTATCGGTCATTGCCAAAAATAGTTCTCCAAATGCTTCGCCCGTACAGTTGTTAGTAGGGGCGAAGCATTAGGAAGATAAATTATCGGTCATTGCCAAAAATAGTTCTCCAAATGCTTCGCCCGTACAGTTGTTAGTTGTTAGGAGAAAGAAGGAAATTTCCCTGTTCTCTGTTATAAACTAGTAAGATATCCGATAGTTGGAGTTTTAACAGTGAGTTTATTTGATGATTTAAGTCGGTTTTTAGAAAGTCGTTTAGAAGAGTTCTTGCGGAATAACCCTCATTTAGAGTTAGAAGCACTTTTAGAACAACTGCGGGAACAAGAAGAAGATACATTAAAGTTAATTGCTGAGTTACAATTGCAAGAGAAGCGATCGCAAGATGAAATTCTCAGCACAGCCCAAGAAATCCAAAAATGGCATATTCGGATTCAAAAAGCCCAAGCCGCAGGTAGACAAGACTTAGCCACCCCAGCCCAAGAACGAGAAGCAGCCCTACTGCGAGAAGGAAATCAAATGTGGGGACAAATGCAAGGTTTAAAAGAACGCATTAACCAGTCCCAAGAACTACTTCGCAAAATTCAACAACGTCGTCAAGAAGTACAAACAAAAGCAGCCGAAGCACAAACAGCCAGAACCAAAGCACAAACCCAGCAAAGATTAAAAACTGAAACTCCTGGCTGGAATACTGCTGCTAATTCTCACAGTAATTTTGACGACTTAGAAAATACATTTCGCAATTGGGAAACTCAAGACGAATTAGAAAAACTCAAACGCAAGATGGGAAAATAATTGAGAGAATGTCAGTTGATAACAAGATCCCCGACTTCTCTAAGAAGTCGGGGATCTAAATCTGATCATCGCTTACGAATAACCCCTTGCCAACTAATTTTTTGCTGTGCAGAACGTCCATCTAACCGCCGTTCAAACTCTCGATATTCATCAGCAATTAGAGAACCAATAGCAAGTAAAGATTTTGCCCCTTGACGGATTTGCCATTTATTTTTGGAAAGATTGAATTGTTGTAAACTTACAAACAAGTCCTTACTTAAACTTAGGACTCTTCCCTTTGCGTCTTTGCTCCTTAGCGTCTTTGCGCGAAACAAAATAGAAACAAAAAAAGTGGTTCTGTCCAGGACAAAACCACCTCAAACAAAGATAAAACTCAAATTAACGAGCTTGACCGTGAGCGGAAGCCGCATCAATAGGCTTCATCAGATACAATTGTAATAACTGCCAACCATGAGATACATAGATTGGAAGTTTTTGGAAGAATTGCCAGAATTTAGGCGTATTAGAACTAGAAATTGCTGCCAATTTTTCGTTATTCTGGACGCAAACATCTAAACGCTCATAAAAAACTGGATTTTCAACATCCAACATAACTGGGAAGACTCTACCAGCGGTTTCATTGGTCTTCTTAATTACATGAATATCATAATCTCGCGCATTCAATCCCAAGGAAGCGTAGAAATCCTTGCGTTGAATATCATTGAGATACATAGTTGCAAATACTGACAACAGGAAGAAGCGACTCCAGAGTTTTGCTCTCCAGTCATTCAACATTTGTGGCTGCGCTCTCATAACCGCATCAAAGAAATCACCGTGACGGTTTTCATCCTGACACCAGTTCTCAAAAAAGTTAAAAATTGGATAAATTTGATCTTCAGGATGGGCTTCTAAATGACGATAAATGGTGATATAGCGCCAATAACCAATCTTTTCAGAAAGATAAGTAGCGTAGAAGATGAATTTGGGCTTAAAGAACGTATAACTACGGCTCTTAGTCAAAAACCCTAAATCTAAAGAAAGATTAAAGTCTGACATAGCTTTGTTCAAGAACCCAGCGTGACGGGCTTCATCCCGTGACATCAGATTAAAGCCTTCAGCTAAAAGAGGGCTTTTATCCTTTAAGCGCCGACCGAGTTCTTTGTATAACAAGAAGCCGGAAAACTCTGCTGTACAAGAACGTTCGAGAAATTCAACGAATAATTTGCGAGTTTCTCCGTCAATAGAGTCCCAAGATTGTTCAAACTGAGCATCCCGAACAAAGTGATGGCGGTTGTAGTCAATGCGGAATTCTGCAATAATGGCTTCCAATTCCTCTTCATTGACGGAAAGATCCATCCGTGCCATTTCATCGAAATCGGTTGTGTAAAACCTTGGTGTTAAAAGGGTTTCCTTAGCAGGGGACTTAATTCCAGAACGGATTTCGTCAAAGCCTGGTTTTCTGAGGGATTCTACCATGTTTTGATTTGCTCTTTTATCTTTCTTTTCTTGATGACACCAGAAAGCTGATTCTATGCTCTCACAAGGTGCAGGGAACAAAAATTATAATTTTGTATGAAATTCAGTGTAGCAATATCTAGCCCAAAAATCAGCAGATCAATGATTAATAGTTGCAAAAATCCACAAAAAACGATTTCCACTTGATTTAGGTCTGATGAGGATAATGGGTTTGATGCCGTCTTTGAGGAGCGAAACCTTAAATTAGCCAAAACCCAGGAAAATCATGTAAGCTGGGAAAATAACTGTTTGTCAGTTATAATTTCGCTTTCCTACAGTGCCAGCTAAAAAACCTGAATATATTAAACATATAGTTTGCAATACCTTGTCCAAATTAGAAAAAGCCTTGATTTGTAGGTTGGGTTGAAGCATGAAACCCAACAAATGCGTTGGGTTGCGCTGTCGCTTAACCCAACCTCGTATGTTCAATACCAACGAATTATCAAGCCATTATTGCTGGGGCTGGTAATATAGTCTGGGAAAATATCGCCAACAGTGATGTTTTATACTATAATGTTGAACATTCTGTACTGGTTACTCTGGTGGGACATAATGTTTTTGTTATTGAACATGAAAAATCACAATCAGGATTACAGTATTTGGCTGCACAATGCAATTCTTAACTGTTCAGGGAACAGGGAACAGGGAACAGGTAATAGAAAAACTTTTTTCATTCTTCTTTTTTCATTCTCCTTTCTGACTCCTGACTCCTGACTCCTGACTCCTTACTCCTTACCATTGTCCTGTAATTTCTGAATTATTGTTAGCTTAAAAGGATGTTAATTAATGCTCAACTTTTACTACAATTTCAACGCTGTCAGCGGCGACCTTTTTTAGATGTTCACGGTGATTGTCTTCAGCGAGAGATTCCCAATGAGTTAGTGCTGAAGGTACAACAGGACAAAATTGCTCATCATCAGCGAATAGTCAAAAAGTTAAGTTACTATGAACCTGATTATCTGTCACGGGATTGGGAAGCAGGAGCAGCATCAACTCTAGAACTGATGCAGCAAGGGGTGAGTTATATTCGTCGTGGTGTAATATTAACTACCTATCGTGAAAAATATACTTTGCTGAGTCGCCCAGATTTACTGGTCAAACAGCCGGGAAAATCTCGGTTTGGGAATTGGAACTATGTCCCAGTTAATATTGAATTGGGTAAACGTCCCAAGCAAGAATATCAAGTAGTTATTGCTTTTCACGCCCAAGTTTTAGCCACGGTTCAGGATGTGATTCTCAGTAAAGCCGGGCTGATATTGCGGGATAAAGATAAAACTTATGTGGTGGATTTAGATAAATGGACACCACAAATGTTGGATATTTTAGGGGAATATATTCAAGTTATTGAGTCGGTGGAAGCACCAGAAATTTTTATTTCTCGGCAAAAATGTAGTCTTTGTCCTTGGTATAATTATTGTCATGCCAAAGCGAGATCTCAAGAACACCTTTCTCTGTTACCAGGTGTAACACCGATTCGCTATACTCAACTGCAAAATCTAGCTATTACTACTTTAGAAGCACTGGCGCATACCCATCCTAGCAGCTTAGAAAACTTGACAGGATTTGATAGTAATGTAGCTGCTAAATTAGTTGTTCAAGCCCAATCTGTATTCACCAAGCAACCCTTAATTCTTGCAGATTCCTTTTCTTTAGAATATCTAACTTTTACAGCCCCCATTGAACTTTATTTTGATATTGAAGCCCAACCAGATTTAAATTTAAATTATCTTTTAGGTGTTTTAGTTGTGGATAGAGTCGCTAATACCGAACAATTTTATGCTTTTTTAGCGGAACAACCCGAACAAGAACCACTAATTTGGCAACAATTTCTGAATTTAGTTAATCAATATCCTCAAGCCCCAATTTATCATTTTTGTGCTTATGAAGTAGATACAGTCAAACGCCTTGGTAAATTGTATCGCACACCTTATGCCCAAATTCATCCCATCCTGAATCGGTTTATTGATATCTATGAACAATTAATTCAAAGTGTGGCTTTACCAATAGATAGTTATGCCTTAAAAACTATTGCTCGTTGGCTAGGATTTGAATGGCGTGAACAACAAGCCAATGGCGCTAAATGTATTTACTGGTATGATAAGTGGTTAGAAACAGGCGATCGCACCTTATTAGCAATCATTCAAGACTACAACGAAGATGACTGTCGCGCCACCCGTACCGTCAAAGATTGGCTAGTTAGCTTTTTTGAGGCTGAATCAGGTAATATTACCTTATAAAAAATTTTACTCCAGTTATTTTATGCCACGTCTCCCAAAACCTCGGAAACTATCCCTAATTCTCATCTTTATAATTCCACTAATTCTGATTGGTTTTCTGTTTAATAATTTCGCTTCTGCCTCTTCAATAATCAAAAGTATAGAATTTATTGGCCAAGCTACATTACCCACAGGTTTAATTTTCCAAAAAACCGAAATTGGTGGGTTATCGGGAATAACTTATGATGTCAGAAATAACCTATATTATGCAATATCAGATGACAGAGGGCAAAAAGCAACACCTCGGTTTTATACTTTCACAATTGACCTCAGCAAAGGTAAATTAACCAACAACGATGTTATTCCCGTAGGTGTCACAAACTTATTAAATACCAGCAATCAACCATTCCCTCCCAATACCACTGATACAGAAGGAATTGCTATCACCAATCAAGATACCATATTTGTTTCCTCTGAAGGTGATGTAGACAAACTTATCAATCCCTTTATTAAAGAATTTGCGCTGGCTTCTGGAAAAACAATTAGTACCCTACCCATACCAGATAAATTTTTGCCAGATTCCCAAAAGCAAAAAGGCATCCGTAACAACTTAGCCTTTGAAAGTCTCACCATTACACCTAATCAAAAATTCTTATTTACAGCCACCGAAAACGCCTTAATTCAAGATAGTCCAGCCGCTAAATCCGGTGTTGGTACTTCCTCTCGAATTTTAGAATATAACCTCTTAACCAAGCAGCCAGAACGGGAATTTCTCTATCAAACAGAACCAGTTACACCTTTGTTTAATCCTACTGGTAAATTTGCCAGTGGCTTACCAGATTTACTAGCACTCAATAATCAAGGAAACTTTCTCAGTATAGAAAGAAGTTTCACCGGTTTGGGATTTACAGTTTTTGTATTTGAGATTTCCTTAGAAAACGCCACAGACATTCATAATTTTGACAGCATTGCCAAAGTTGACCCTGATAAAATCAAGCCAGTAGAGAAAAAACTCCTGTTAGATCTACGAACTTTAGATGTATCATTAGATAATATTGAGGGATTGACCTTGGGTGCAAAATTACCCGACGGACAACCATCACTAATTTTAATCAGCGACAATAATTTTAATGGACTACAACAAACCCAAATTTTAGCCTTTAAGCTGAAAATCGAATCTCCATTGACTAGATTATTACGCCGCTTAAAAATACCTAACTTTTAAAAATAATGGTTCTAAGTAAGTAGACGAAAATAAATCAAAGTAGATTAAGTAATGTAAAAAATCTGGAGATGATTTCGTAGTAAGGGCTTCAGCCCTCAAATGAGGAATAAATTCCTCTCTTTCTCCATGAGCAAATTCCCTGCAAAAATATTTTTTCTCAGACTACTTGACAAATAGAAAAAGACTAGGCATAATAGAGAGAGTGCAAGTTCAAACCGAACTCAAGGGACTGTAGTTCAATTGGTTAGAGCACCGCCCTGTCACGGCGGAAGTTGCGGGTTCGAGCCCCGTCAGTCCCGTTCTAAAATGCTGAATATTAAATAACGAGTTGATTAAAAATGCTCATACCTTTAATTTCAGTAGGTGTAATCATGATTTGTAAAAGAGAGAATCAACTGTGACCGTCAGAGTCCGTATAGCTCCGAGTCCTACCGGAAATCTACATATTGGTACAGCCAGAACTGCTGTATTTAACTATTTGTTTGCTCGTCACCATGATGGCAAGTTTATTTTAAGAATCGAAGATACAGATTTAGAGCGATCGCGTCCTGAATACACAGATAATATTCTAGCTGGACTTCGCTGGTTAGGATTGAATTGGGATGAAGGTCCATTTTTCCAATCTCAACGCCTCCATCTTTACAAGGAAGCGGTGCAAAAATTACTAGATCAAGGATTAGCTTACCGCTGCTACACCACATCTGAAGAATTAGACGCTTTGAGAGAAGGGCAAAAAGCCAGAGGAGAAGCACCCCGCTATGATAACCGTCACCGTCACCTCACCCCAGAACAAAGGGCTGAATTTGAAGCTCAAGGACGTTCTTCTGTAATTCGTTTCCAAATCGCCGATAGCCGAGAAATTGTCTGGAATGATTTAGTGCGGGGGAAAATGAGTTGGCGTGGTAGTGATTTGGGTGGTGATATGGTGATTGCTCGCGCTGCTAGTGATGGTACAGGTCAACCACTATATAATTTTGTGGTGGTTGTGGATGACATTGATATGCAAATTACTCATGTCATTCGTGGTGAAGACCATATCGCCAATACTGCTAAACAAATCCTGCTGTATGAAGCTTTGGGTGCGAAGATTCCCGAATTTGCTCATACACCTTTGATTTTAAATCAAGAAGGGCGCAAATTATCGAAGCGGGATGGAGTAACTTCCATTTGCGACTTTGAAAACATGGGCTTTACTGCGGAAGGTTTAGTTAATTATATGACTTTGCTGGGATGGTCGCCAGCGGATTCTACTCAAGAAATTTTCAATTTAGAATCAGCAACTAAGGATTTTGGTTTTGAGCGAGTAAATAAAGCTGGGGCTAAATTTGACTGGGATAAATTGGATTGGTTAAATAGCCAATATCTCCATAATAAGCCAATTGATAAGCTGACAGATTTAGTTATCCCTTATTGGGAAAAAGCGGGTTGTCAATTTACCGGTGGAAGAGAACGTCCTTGGTTAGAGCAGCTAGTGGCGTTAATTGCTGCTAGTTTGACTCGGTTGGTGGATGCTGTGGAGATGACCAAAGTATTTTTCACTGATGGGGTAGAATTGACTGAAGAAGGCAGTCAACAACTACAGCAAGAAGGTGTTAAAACTGTACTGCAAGCAATTATTACAGCTTTAGAAAGTCAGCCAGAGTTGTCAGCAGATATTGCCCAAAGTATTATTAAGCAAGTTGTGAAATCGGAAAATGTGAAAAAAGGCTTAGTGATGCGATCGCTCAGAGCAGGGTTAACAGGGGATGTACATGGACCAGATTTAATTCAGTCTTGGTTACTGTTAAATCAGATTGGTTTAGATAAAGCCCGTTTAAATCAAGCAATTAGCAGCAAACCCTAAGTCATGGGTAATGGGTAGGAGTTCTCGTTAATTTTGAATTTTGAATTTCCTCCTGCGGTACTCAAGTCTTTTCTCCAAAGGAACTTGAGACCTAAGATTGATGTCTTTGAGGGTATTTAGGAATCTTCTCTAATTGCAATGTCAAAAACAGCTTTTCCTAGAGGAATCATAGTTGTACTCTGCGTTACAGCCGGGTTTAATCCAGTGGCTCATGCTCAAACAGCCGCGCCAATTTTTGGAGATGCGACTATTCAACATCCATTATCTTCAGATCCTTTGATATTGAGAGGAATGAGTGGTGGTGCAATACCGGGGAGCAAAATAGCAGGAAAAGCAGAAACACCACCAACAGGACCATGTAAAGGATTTATGGATGAAGCACCAGACCATACTGTGAAACTCACCAGTAAATTTGACTACCTGAAATTAGTAGTCCAAAGTCCTGCGGATACCACCATGATTGTTAAAGGAACCGGTGGAACTTGGTGCAATGATGATTTTGACGGCAAAAACCCCGGTATTGTTGGGGAATGGCTACCAGGTACTTATCAAATTTGGATTGGTTCTTACAAGGAAAATGAATCCCTACCTTATACATTGAAAATTACGGAAGGTAAGTAAATGATTAGACATCTTGTGAGAATTAAATGTGTGTGACTTGAAACCCTTGTAGAGACGTGACCTGGGTAGGGATTCTCGGCTCTACAATATTTTCGGAGATGTCTAAGTAGGTTGGCGTTAAAAATTGGTAATTTCTGTACCAGGTTTACACAAACACATTGCTAAAATTGATGTTTCCAGTCTGTATCCCAGCATTATGTTTAAATATGGGATTTGCTTCCGCAAGGATACGTAAGGAGTGGGGTTCAGTATTATTTGGAGTTAATCGCTAAAAAACGAAATGAGTTACTTTCGGTTGTTGAGTCTCAAGGTGATGTGGGAAAGCAGTTGATTCTGTTTTGAGTGGGGGATTATACTAAATAGGTTTCGCTTTATTCAGCAAAACCTGTTTAGGAAAATATTCTAATCAATGTCTGAACCTAAAACTTCATCCGCAAGATATTTATAATGCTGTAGTTTATCTCTACATATTTGAATAAACATAGTATTGTCTTGCTCATGCTGTTTATTAATTCTTTGAATGTCATCAATTCCTATATTTTCTAGCTTCTCTTTATTTCTTTCTTTGAGTCGAAGATATTCTATAATTAAAACTTCGATTTTTAACTCTAAATACTTCAATTCTTCTAATTTTAATATTTCTTTTTCTTTAATTCTATAAAGTTTTTCTTGGCTAGTTTTATATTTATTTTCTTTTTCAAGAAGTTCTTCATAAAGTCCTTGTTTAGAGAGTATTTTCACCAAAATAGGAGAAATTTCAATTATAATAAATAAAATAGTTGTCAATAGATTAGTTGCAGCAACAGTAGGATCTCTCTTGGACAATCTCTCTAAAGCAGAAAGTCTCTCTAAAAGGCTGCTAGATTGCTCTTTTCTTTTGGTCTGTTGAGATACATCTGGATCAGGTATAAATTTTCCAAATTTTAACCTTTGCTCTTCTGTGAGATTTTTCTTTTCCTCATCTAAATTTCGTAACCTATTGTCTAATGTATTTACCTCTTGCTCTAATTTTTCCTCAACCTCTTTTTTCGCATTATAAAGATCACCTTTTCCACGTTTACCTGTTATACCTTGCCATTCTTTGATAACATCTGGACGTGCTTTCTGTAAATCATCGTTACGGTTTTTTCTCTCTTCTCCTAAACTCCGAATCTCTACATTTATTTCATTTATTCTTTTTGACTCTGGGGTGTTTTCTAATTCTTCTTGCTGCTTTTTTCTCTCTTGTCTTTGTCCGTCAATTTTTCCTTGGTTGATTTCTTGGTTGATTTCTCTCTCGAATAGCCTTAATTCAAGAGGTTTAGTAACTACCAAGCTTAATAAAACTGCTATACTTAGCCGAAGAATAGATGCCATTAAGAATTGCCATCTTGAATCAGTTTTTCCCTTATTTGCAGTTAATATGAAAAAGCGATCTAGGTTAAAAATTGTACAGCCCCAAGCAGCGCCTAAAGCAATTGAAACTGGAACAGAATTAAAAACGGTAAAAAGTGCATATCCTCCTGAGAAGAAAGCCATTATTGAAGTTAAGACAACAGTTGTGCCAATTGATTCATATTTATATCTTTCTGTTAAGCAAATTTCTCGCGCCAAGATTTCATGATTTGCACCAGCAGACCAGATTAAAAATTTTTGTAAGGCATTCAAATTGGCTTTGTTCGACACATTTATATCCTTATTGGAAACTAGAATAATTAAACTGAGTCTCACTCACTACAGTGGATAATGAGTGAAATATTAGCACTTCCTAACATCAATCATTACCAGGGATCATCGGCGGGTGGTAGGGTTTCCCGTTGTTGTGGTATATCAATTTGGTTAATTTTTTTTGTAGATTTTAAAGAATCTCTTAACACTTCTAGAAATGCCATCTGCATAGCACTTGCTTGGACTATATCTCCTCCATTAGAATTACTGTTACCCCCACCAATAAATACTTCTGGTAACTTAATCTTTGCTTGAGCAAATGCTTCAGCCCATTTTCCTTCCAATTCAATCCGAGCATATATCTCTGGACTAAGGATTTTAACTTTTTCACAAAAGTCGTTGATACTGATATCTTTAATCTGCCTTTGGTAATCTGCATCTATCTGCGATTCTCGTTCTTTTCGGTCTAATTCAACTTTATCTTTGATTTGCTGTGCCTGTGCCTCTAATTGTACATTGATAAGGTTTGCGTTAGCATTAAAACTGGCAATTTCTACATTTTGTTGGGCTTGTACAACAGCAGCCTGAACTTTGTTTCTTACCTGTTGTTCAATTAAACCCTGACGTTGCCTTTCTGCTAACTCCTCTTGTTTATAATTCTTAGCTTGTTCTTCCATAAGTTTACGCTGCTTTAATATTTCCTCTAATTCATCAGGTAAATCAATTTCAGTGATTAATGTCTGAATTGACTGTACGCCATAGTCATTAAGTTTAGCTTTAATATAAGCTGCGGCTTCCTGCTGAATCTCGAATCGTTTTTCTAGAAAATCAAGAGCCTCATTATTCTGAGCAGAAATCCGAAAATAACTGTCAATCATTGGACCTAGAACTCTAGTTACCAAATTTCTGATTGCAGGAGCTTTCTCTTTTTGAAGAGAATTAGATTGCTCTAATTTCAAAATATCACCCGATTGAGCGCCAACTCGTAGAATCATTATAGGAGCATCTTCCGGTGCTATACTAATAATTTGAGTCACTTGCATATTAAATGTGAATCCATCTTTAGAACGAAGCTTCAAAGGTTCTAGAGTTTTATCGTAATTTTCAGTTGGTTTTTCGTCAGATTTAGACCAATTCAAAATAATTTCGTTAGTTGGAACAACCTGTATACTTTTGATTCTTGTATTAATAGCATATTTGTCTGGTGTAAGCGGTTTCTTTTGCACTCCCTTATATCCCTCATTTACAAGTCGGGAGCTATTATTAGTATTACTATCAGCCACTTCACTATTAGTCACTTTACCAATATAAGAAATAACCACTCCAACCTTCTCTGGAGGAATTTCAATTAATGGTACTTGTTCAACTTGAACGAACCAAGGGTTTAAGTTCCAAGAACCTTCTGACAAAAACTCTTCCTGTAACCCTTTATAACCTCCCAATTCGATAAACTTATTTGCTTGTTGATAATGGTTATGACCTGTGATGATAGAGCCAGCAATTTCTCCTGCTGGAAGAGTTTTTCCATCAAGAGTAGTAATAATTCCAATCTTATCTTTGCCAACTGTATAAACTTTTAAATTCTGAGGATTTATATGGTATTGGGCAGCATTAGCAGTGGTAATAACAGTAAACAAATCAGTATTTATTTGATAATCACCTGCTGTCAAAACAGCCAATTGTTTTCCTTTCTGACCGTCATTATTAATAAAGGACTGAGCATCTTCAAAGTTATGGGATTCGACAACTTTCCCGAAAATGCGCTCTTCTGGTTTGGACGCACCATCATTAGCAACGACTAAACCAATTTCACCTGGAGGCACATGAGTGACGGAAACTATTGATATTTCAAATAATTCAGTATTAATTTGGTAGTCATTAGGAGTTAGAATTGCCAGTTGCTTACCACTCTGCCCCCCATTATTAAGAAAAGCTTGAGGGTCTTGAAAGTTATTGCATTCCACAACTTTCCCAAAAGTGCGACCTGGTGATAGAGGCTGACCATACCTAGCTCGAACCAAACCAATCTCACCAGCTTTTATGCGAACGCACGACTGCCTTTGTATCTTAAAAATATTGGTATTAATGTAATAAATGCTAGGAGTTAGAATTGCTAATTGCTTACCACTTTCACCCCCATGATCAACAAAAGCTTGAGGGTCTTGAAAGTTATTAGACTCTACAACCTTACCAAATGTCCGACCTGGTGGCAGTGGCTTACCGTCTCTAGCTTCAACAATTCCAACTTGGTCTTTATGAATCCGAGTAACTTCTACTTTTTCAACAGAAAATAATTCTGTGTTAATCCAATGGGTTCCAGTCTTCAAAATAGCTCGTTGTTTTCCTCTTTGCCCGCCATTATTGATAAATGCCTTAGCATCTTTGAAGTCATCGCATTCGACAACTTTTCCGAAATTTTGTCCGGGGGACAAACTTGCACCATCTTTAGCTTCAACTAGACCAATTTCATGAGTTTCAATGTGGATAGCCTTCCTCTTATGAATCTCGATATTAGGGAAATAGGGATGCCAACCTGGGCGAAGAATCTCGGCTTGCCAACCTATTTCTCCATTAAGTGCAATTCGGCGACCCGCAGGAAGGGAGCGACCAATTTTTTTATAAACAATTCCAATTTCATCTTCTTCAATGCGAATCAGTACCATTTTATATGTCTCCTGAAAAACAAGTTTCTATTCGAGGTAAAAAATGTTTGAAGCTTTCTTGCCATGTGACAAATTGATCAATGGCCGCAGAAAATCTAAAAGAGGGTAAATGTCCCTGGGGAGCATCTAGATAAAAATTAAATTCTTCATAATTTTTTAGCCAATTATTATTAATTCGCCAACCTACTTTATCGCCAAAATCATCGAGGATTGGACGTTCACACTTACCAGGTTTACCATCAACACTCAGCCAAATATTCCTTTGGACACTAAAACCAAATTGACCTCCACTAGCATCTCGCCACAGTTGATCAATCATCAGAATATCTGAACAGGAAATATTGGCAATATCTATAGCTCTTAGCCAACCTGCTTTTTGTCTCTTGGCTATTTTAAGAAAAATCTGTGTCGTCTCTAAATCAGCCTCTTTCCACTGTTGATTTGTTAGTAACTCATGCAGAAGAGTATAATCCCCTTTAATTTGATCATAAATAATAGGCTCTATAATAGTAATGGGTTCTGGAACACGCTCAGACTTTTTAGGTTTTTTAGATTCTTGGATTCGATTATTCAGGATATTTGGCAAAATCAAAACTGGATTAGGCTTGATTTGAGTAAGTTTTGATCTCTCCTCCATATCCCTAATTTCTTTTTGTAAAGACTCCATTTGGCTGTCTATGTTCTGAATTTCTTTTTCAGCATTTTCAATTCTCTTTCTAAGCTCAAACTTTTGAACTGAATTACTGGTAATTGAAAGTTCTTGCCGAAAATAGGCAATTTGTTCATAATAATTAACTTTGGTTTTCTTTTCCGTCTCTAAAGATTTTTTTAGTCCTTCTATTTCCTCTAACATTATTTACTGCCTTACCAATCTTTGAATTGCCTTCCAAGTTCGATACATCAATCCCTCTGTATCCATCTCTAATTCATAGGAAGCGATCGCCGGAATTAATGGTAAAGTTACTTTCAACTTAGCTGAGGCTGTTTTGTCCAAATCATTTAACTTGGTTCGGATGTCTTGTAGTAATGGAATCAGTTGGGCAGGGTATTCACTAGAGGAAACGCGCTCAATAGACTCGACTGCTTGCTCTAGGTGAACCAATTGAGTTGTAGCCTCTTCATCAGAAATTACAATTGCTTCTTTTGGGTAAATATTCCAATATTCAACTTCGTATTGGCGAATACTAGGTAAAATTTCTCGCTTAATACGTTGTTTTAGTTCAAACTTGGCAGGAGTATTAGCGTTAACAATTAACTCTATTTGAAACTCCCCTAACTTCTCATAAAGCAGATCCAGAAGTTCCTTTAAATCTGCTAACCGTTGGCGATCGCTCATGGACATTAATGCTGTAAAGTTTATTAATCATAGTATAATCTACCTTCCGCATTTTCTCCTACACAGGAATTATGCACCTTATATGCCTTAGTTTAATCGTTAAAAAGTATATCAACGAGTACACTAGAATTAGTGCATAAACAGGATAAGATTCCCTACTTCTTTGTTATACTAAACACGGTTAGGAAAAACCTAGATTTGTAGGGGTTTAGCAGTGCTAAATCCCTACCGATGGAATCGAACGATTAAGCCGTTTTGAGGATAATGATGTCAATAAATTATGAATTAGTGTTAGAAGTCGGGGATCTGTTAATTAAGTATATAATCATTGATATAGCGTTTCATCTGTGGAGTTAAATCTAATGACACAAGCTGCAATCACAAATTTAGAATTAATTCAACCTTTAGCTAATCATCAGGCTTTAACAGATGAGCAATTTATGTTATTGCAAGAAAATGATAATCTTTATGAATATGTGAATGGAGAGCTAATTATAGTCGCAAATTCAGGTGTAGAACATGGCTACTTAGCTCTAACTCTTGGATATTTTTTAACAGGCTTTGTGCGTGATCATAAACTCGGAATAACTTGTGATTCTAGCACTGCTTTTAAAATGAAAACTGGTAACAAAAGATCACCCGATCTTGCTTTTATTTCCAAGGAAAGATTGCCAGGTTTAAAGCGATTACCCAAAGGTTTTTTTGATGGCGCTCCTGATTTAGCTGTAGAAATTATTTCTCCTAATAATACTTTTGAAGAAATTCATAATAAATTAGTAGAATATTTTGAAAATGGAACTCGTTTAGCATGGGTGATATTGCCAGATGAAGAATGTGTATTAGTTTATCGCAAACCTAAGCCATCCCAGCTTTTGCAATTGGAAGATAGTCTTGATGGAGAAGATGTTATTCCTAATTTTAATTTGCCTTTGATAGAGTTATTTCAAGAATTATCTTTTTAGATATAGATTCTCAACTATGCAGCATTTAGACAGTTTAGATTTTGCCAGTAAAATTAAAGAATTAATTGATAGTCTCAAAGCTATTTGTACTTCCTATGGTTTCATAGCAATTTCCACAAGAAGTCTACTATATTTTAAACGATGATTAGTTACAAGATCAGCGATGACACTATCACCCAGCAAGAAAAATCTCTCTAAAACTCTTACCTTCGCTTCTTCGTTTCTTCGTGGTTCATACTCCATAACCTCTGCGTTATATTGAGCTTTGAAGCATGAATAATATAAATGAATTTGGTGATCCTGTGCAGTCCAGCATAAAATTAGTAATAGAGATAGCAAAATATAAATTAGCCCCAAATCCTTACTGGGTCTGGTTTTGGGAATATTTAACTTTTAATTTTTAATTTTTAATTGGTATTAGTATGAGAATTAGGTTAAATTTAATTAAGATTCTAGACAAACTTCATGAATCTGCCATAAGCAAACCGACGCTTTATGGCTCAAATTACAAAATGGATTTATAAACATCCGTTACAAAAGCAGTCATATTAGTATCTAAAGGCAAATTAAAGATGAAATTCTCCTGGAGAGTCGTAGCACTTTGGTCTGTGCTGGCTTTGGTAATTGGCTTTTTCTTCTGGCAAGGGGCTTTTGCAGGCGCTCCTGCGGACACGGGCAAAAATGCCGCCAATACCCGTATGACCTATGGGCGCTTTTTGGAATACTTGGATGCAGACCGCGTTACCAATGTGGATTTATACGATGGTGGTAGAACCGCAATTATCGAAGCTAATGACCAAGACATCGAAAATCGCACCCAACGCTGGCGGGTAGATTTGCCCGTGAATGCTCCTGAATTAATTCAAAAGCTCAAAGAAAAGCAAGTCAGTTTTGATGCCCATCCCCTCCGAAATGATGGGGCAATCTGGGGACTTTTGGGTAATTTAATTTTCCCAGTTTTATTGATTACTGGCTTGTTCTTTTTGTTCCGGCGCTCTAATAATCTTCCCGGTGGTCCTGGACAAGCGATGAATTTCGGCAAGTCCCGCGCTCGTTTCCAAATGGAAGCGAAAACAGGGGTGAAGTTTGATGATGTAGCGGGAATTGAAGAAGCGAAGGAAGAATTACAAGAAGTTGTCACTTTCCTCAAGCAACCTGAGAAATTCACTGCTGTGGGCGCTCGCATTCCCAAGGGTGTACTATTGGTTGGACCTCCAGGAACTGGTAAAACTTTACTGGCAAAAGCCATTGCTGGTGAAGCTGGTGTGCCTTTCTTCAGTATCTCTGGTTCGGAATTTGTGGAAATGTTTGTGGGTGTGGGTGCTTCCCGTGTCCGTGACTTGTTTAAGAAAGCGAAAGATAACGCTCCTTGTATTATCTTTATTGATGAAATTGACGCGGTGGGTCGTCAACGGGGTGCTGGTATTGGTGGTGGGAATGATGAACGGGAACAAACCCTCAACCAATTATTAACAGAAATGGATGGGTTTGAAGGCAATACTGGCATTATTATTATTGCTGCTACTAACCGTCCTGATGTCCTAGATGCCGCTTTATTACGTCCTGGTCGTTTTGATAGACAAGTAACTGTAGATGCACCGGATATTAAAGGCCGTTTGGAAGTATTACAAGTTCATGCTAGAAATAAGAAATTAGATCCTAGCGTATCTTTGGAAGCGATCGCTCGCCGGACTCCTGGATTTACCGGTGCAGATTTAGCTAACCTCCTCAACGAAGCCGCGATTCTCACAGCGAGAAGACGCAAGGAAGGCATCACTTTACTAGAAATTGATGATGCTGTTGATCGGGTAGTTGCTGGTATGGAAGGTACTCCCCTGGTGGATAGCAAGAGTAAGCGTCTGATTGCTTACCATGAAATCGGCCATGCTTTGGTGGGGACTTTACTCAAAGACCATGACCCGGTACAAAAAGTGACTCTGATTCCCAGAGGACAAGCCCAGGGTTTAACTTGGTTTATGCCTAATGAAGAACAAGGTTTAATTAGCCGTTCTCAGCTAAAAGCCAGAATTACAGGGGCTTTAGGTGGTCGGGCTGCTGAGGAAGTAATTTTTGGCGCAGCAGAAGTTACAACTGGCGCTGGTGGAGATTTACAGCAGTTGTCAGGAATGGCACGACAAATGGTAACACGATTTGGAATGTCTGATTTGGGTCCTTTATCTCTGGAAAGCCAACAGGGTGAAGTGTTCCTGGGTCGTGACTGGACAACTCGTTCTGAGTATTCTGAAGCGATCGCTTGTCGCATTGATGCTCAAGTCAGAATGATTGTGGAAGAATGCTATACTAACGCTAAACAGATCATGCGTGATCATCGTAGTCTTGCAGATCGTTTAGTTGATTTGTTGATTGAAAAAGAAACCATTAATGGTGACGAACTTAGACAAATCGTGGCTGAGTACGCGGAAGTACCTGATAAGTCTCAATTTGTACCTATGCTGTAAGGGTTGATTTTGAATCAATCAGATCCCCGACTTCTTCAAGAAGTCGGGGATCTTGTCGTTTTATTTATTATTATCGCAAGATAGTTCTTCCTTATCAAACTCATGATAACATTTTTAAAATTGTTTGTCAATACCTAAAATCTCTTTTTTTCGGTTGGCGTTTTTGCGTTTTTATGCGAAACATAATGCTTTTGAATTTTATTTATCAGCAAGGAAGAAGCCAGGGAATAAATTCCCTGTCTGATAGCTAAAGTCGGTTAAAACCGACTGGGTAGATAATACGTTTTTTGTAGGTTAGGTTAAGCGACAGCGCAACCCAACAAATGCGTTGGGTTTCATGCTATTGCTTCGCAACGCTAAGGCGGATAACCCAATCTACGAATCTAAACTTGGTTAAAACCGACTGGGTAGATAAACTACAAACTAGTTAAATAGGAAATTACCGCCAAAGAGGTTGATATTCGCATTGGCGCTGGTAAATCCAGATGTCCCTGATAAGGTCACTAATAACTGACCAGTACCAAAACCAGTATTACCACCAATACCATCACCAACTCGTACTAATGTAGAAGTACCTGACGTAATCACATCAAAATTGGCAATACCTGTAAAGTTCAGTTTATCACCACCGACACCGCGCACAAATTGATAAACTGTATCTGTACCATCACCAAGAACGTAATTAACGTTATCTACAGCATTATCGTTTAAACCTAAATACAGGCTATCGTTACCTTTACCACCAATTAAAGTATCTGCACCTGCATTACCAGTGAGGGTATCATTTCCTAAACCACCTGTGAGAATGTTAGCTGCTGTATTACCTGTAATGCTGTTATTGAGGTCATTACCTGTACCGTTAATCGCTGTTGTTCCTTGTAAAGTCAGGTTTTCTAGGTTGGTGGTGAGGGTGTAAGTTACACTGCTGAAAACAATATCAGTTCCTTGATTCAGGTTTTCTGTAATGCTATCTGCTGTATTGTCCACATAATAGGAATCATTACCAGCACCACCAATTAAAGTATCAGCACCCGTACCACCTGTGAGAACGTTATTACCAGTGTTACCTGTAATGATATTATTGAGGGTGTTACCTGTACCGTTAATAGCGGTTGTTCCCTGTAACGTTAGGTTTTCGGTATTGGTGGTTAAGGTATAGGTTACAGTTGTGAAAACGCTATCTGTTCCTTCATTAGCATTTTCTGTAATGGTATCTGCTGTATTGTCCACATAATAGGAGTCATTACCAGCGCCACCAATTAAAGTATCTGCACCCGTACCACCTGTGAGAACGTTATCGGCTGCGTTACCTGTAATGATATTATTGAGGGTGTTACCTGTACCATTAATAGCGGTTGTTCCCTGTAACGTTAGGTTTTCTACATTGGCGCTGAGAGTATAAGTTGCTGCGGTGCTGAAAATGCTATCTACTCCTTGTCCTACTAATTCTGTAATGGTATCTGCTGTATTGTCCACATAGTAGGAATCGTTACCAACACCACCATTGAGGGTATCATTACCTAAATCACCATTGAGGGTATCATTTCCTAAACCACCATTAAGAGTGTTGTTGCCAGTGTTACCGATGAGGGTATTATTGAGGGTGTTACCTGTACCGTTAATAGCGGTTATTCCGGTTAAAGTCAGGTTTTCTAAGTTGGTTTTTAATGTCCAAGTGATAGAAGATTCAACTGTATCTATTCCAGCATTTAAACCTTCAGCAATGATATCACCAATATCGTCTACGACAAAGGTATCATTTCCTTTACCACCGATTAATAAATCTGCACCTGTTCCCCCGTTCAGATAGTCATTACCATCTCCACCACTTAAAAAGTCTATACCTGTTCCCCCGTTCAGAGTGTCATTACCGTCTCCACCGGTTAAATCATCGTTTCCTGTACCACCTTTAACCCAATCATTACCAGTAGTACCATCAAAACTGACTGTACCTGTAAAGCTAGTTAAATCAAAGCGTTCAAATCCGAATACTGTTGTCCCTGGAATATCTAATTGATTGGTGGTGTTACTGGTATCTATGGAGATAAGATCATTAACTGTTCCTCCGGTGATAATTAAGGTATCTGTGCCATTACCACCTTTGATCGTGTCGTTTTGTTGTAAATTGGCCCATGTGCTGGTGATGGTGTCGTCTCCATCTTGAGCATCTATGATATCTTGTTGGGGTGTGGTGGTGAAGCTTTCGTTATTAAACTCACTGACATTAATAATCTTTAAACCACCTATAACATCAGCGACATAAGCGTAGCTACCCACAACTTGCACACCATAAGCATTGCCAGAAGTATTATAATTGCCTTTGAGTGTGGGAGTAGTGGGGTTGCTAATATCAATGATTTGTAGTCCTGAATAAGAATCAGCTACATAAGCATAGTTACCCACTACTTGCACATCTATAGCATCGCTAGGTGTATCATAATTCCCTTTGAGGGTGGGGTTTGTGGGGTTGCTAATATCAATGATTTGTAGTCCTGAAAAAGAATCAGTAACATAAGCATAGTTACCCACCACTTGCACACCATTAGCATTGCCAGAAGTATTATAATTGCCTTTGAGGGTGGGGTTTGTGGGGTTGCTAATGTCTATGATTTGTAATCCTGAACCTCCATCAGATACATAAGCGTAGTTACCCACAATTTGCACACCATTAGCACTGCCAGATGTATCATAATTGCCTTTGAGTGTGGGGGTAGAGGGGTTGCTAATATCAATGATTTGTAGTCCTGAACCACCATCAGCTACATAAGCGTAGTTACCCACAACTTGCACACCATAAGCATTGCCAGAAGTATTATAATTGCCTTTGAGGATAGGGGTTGTGGGGTTGCTAATATCAATGATTTGTAGTCCTGATTCAGAATCAGCTACATAAGCATAGTTACCCACAACTTGCACACCATAAGCATTGCCAGAAGTATTATAATTGCCTTTGAGGATAGGGGTTGTGGGGTTGCTAATATCAATGATTTGTAGTCCTGAACGACTATCAGCAACATAAGCATAGTTACCCACTACTTGCACATCCCAAGCATTAGAAGCACCATAACTGCCCTTGAGAGTGGGGGTTGTGGGGTTGCTAATATCAATGATTTCTATTCCGGAATACAAATCAACTAAATAGGCGTAGTTACCCACCACTTGCACATTTACAGCAAAGACATTCGTATCATAATTGCCTTTGAAGGTGGGGGTTGTGGGGTTGCTAATATCAATGATTTGTAGTCCTAAACCAGTAGCTACATAAGCGTAGTTACCCACTACTTGCACACCTCTAGCCTCGCTAGGTGTATTATAATAGCCCTTGAGGGTGGGGGTATTGGGGTTGCTAATATCAATGATTTGTAGTCCTGAACCACCATCGGCTACATAAGCGTAGTTACCGACTACTTGCACACGCCAAGCATAGTCAGGTGTATTATAATTGCCTTTGAGGGTGGGGGTTGTGGGGTTGCTAATATCAATGATTTGTAGTCCTGATTCAGAATCAGCTACATAAGCATAGTTACCCACAACTTGCACACCATAAGCATTGCCAGAAGTATTATAATTGCCTTTGAGGATAGGGGTTGTGGGGTTGCTAATATCAATGATTTGTAGTCCTGCACCACCGTCGGCTACGTAAGCATAACTACCGACTACTTGCACACCATTAGCATCACTAAAAGTATCATAATAGCCCTTGAGGGTGGGGTTTGTGGGGTTGCTTATGTCTATGATTTTTATTCCTGTACCATGTCCGGCTACATAAGCGTAGTTACCGACTACTTGCACACCTCTACCACCTTCAATCTTGTAACTTCCCTTCACAACAGGTTTAGCAGGGTTACTAATATCAATGATCTCCAATGTATCCCCCACAGCGTAGGCATAGTTACCCACCACTGTCACAGCATTAGGATAGCTTAAAAAATCCCACTCTCCGACTAATGTGGGTGCAAATACTCCCTGGTAGGTGTTAAGGGTGTCTGCAACAATATCTGACAAATGTAGAGATGTTCCATGGAACGTCTCTGTAGCGGGAATATTCACCTCTAACTGCCAATTCCCCCCTAATGCTGCATTTCCCGTTTTTGTTGTGGAGGCGCTAATGGTGGCGTTGGTAATTTGATGTAATTTGTGAATAAATTCTGCCCCAGCGTCCCCGGCGGCGACGTTACAGCCATATAGTAAAATATTCTGACGTTGCCACTGTTGTAACTGTTGGGTGTAGTTGTGAATATTGGTTAAGTTTAATTGACTATTTCCTAAATACAAGCATCCCGGCGCACCGTGGGAAAGGATATGGATGGTGGTGATGTGGGGATGTTGTTGTAAAAAGTCTGTAATTTCCTCAATTCCGTTTTGATTTGGGGAAAGAATAACTGATTTTACGCCCTCGATAATTCCTGCTTGGAGGGTCTGATAGTCGGAAAGGGAGGCATCAATAACAACAATGGTTGTCGCGGTTTGACGGAGAAAAGAGTTGTTAGACATATTTTTTTCCTTTTCACTTGGTAACTAAGCTTTCACACCTGCCCGGAAAAGTGCGTTGAAATGCACTCTGATGACATCGAAATCAAAAATTATCCTATTTATCGAATAAATACCGCCAAAATAGTCGGTTTTAACCGACTTGAGCTATTAGACAGGGAATTAATTCCCTATGTATGTGATGGTAAGATGTGTTATTTATAAACACAACCGTGATCTTTAAGTTATAAATAATCTTTTTGCGACACATATCTAGAGTCCTGTTGAATCCAGAGTATCAACAACTCCAATACCGATGTATAACTTCTGGATGAAGGGAAGGTATAGCTGGACTATTACCCGTTAAGGTTTGAATACTAGCTCAAGCAAGCTTTATGAGATTTCTTTGTTCAGATTTTGCATATTATGTACTCAAGAGCCTCAGATCCTATATAGAATCAATTAAGGTTTTCAGATTTTACCGGTAGGGAAGAAACCGAATAGTTTGACTACTCCACTAATTAAGGCTATAATCACTGCTACTAGAACTCCACGATTAATAAATTCTTGGTTATCTAGTCTTTTATCAATACCAATAACTTTTTCTTCTAGGGTTTTAATTTCCCCTGATAGTTCTGCTTGTCCGATTTCCAGTTTATTTAGTCTACCATCAATAATTTCTAGTTTTTTGTTGACTTCAGCAAATTGTCGATCCATTTTTTGATTAACTTCAGCAAATTGCTTATCCATTTTTTGATTAACTTCAGCAAATTGTCGATCCACTTTTTGATTGACTTCGGTAAATTGCTTCTCTATCTTTTGATCCAGACGAGATAATATTTCTTCCAGGGTGTAAGTGAGAGTTGGTGGGTTAGTTGTCATATATTTTCGTGATAGTTGTTTTATGGACAATAACAGCAGCACCTGTCATTTTACTATTTTACATCGGATGAACCAACAAGCATCTTAATCTATATAAACGGTGTTAAATCTAAATGTTCTTCAATTTGAGTGGCTAAAGAATCTAACATTTGCTCTCGCTGTTCTTTGTAGTTAGCCACACCTGTGGGTAAAGATTTCAAACCCCGTTGTTGCCGGAGACGATTTACCCAAGCCCGTCGCCAAGGACCATTATCAAAAATTCCATGTAGATAAGTTCCCCAAACCGATTGGCAACTATCTACTAACCCTAAATTAGCATCATCAAACAAGGGTTGACAGGATTTTTGATCTGCTGGGTTTTCTATGCGCGAGCGCCCTTGGTGAATTTCAAACCCAGTCACAGGTAAACCCGCTTGGGGATAATTGGAAGTAACTTGACGCTGACGGGCGACTTTTTGTCCTGTAATGACTGTCTTTATAGGTAATAAATTTAACCCTTGATATTTACCAGATTGTCCTTCCATTCCTTCTGGATCAGCTATAGACTGCCCCAACATTTGAAACCCGCCACAAATGCCTAAAACCGTGCCACCAGAAGCCGCATAGTTTTGAATTGCCTCTGCCATACCGCTTTTTTGCAAGGTAATTAAATCAGCAATTGTGGTTTTTGTCCCTGGGATAATTACTGCATCTGGATGTCCTAACTCTTGCTTAGGATGCAAGTATTTTACCGTTACTGATGGTTCTGATTCCAAGGGGTCAAAATCGGTGAAATTGGCAATTCTTGGTAACCGAATCACGGCAATGTTTAGTTCAGAGTTAGCTTTTGCTGGTTTGCGTTCTAGTAAATCTAGGGAGTCTTCCGCTGGGAAAACTTGTTCTAAATAGGGAATAACACCAACCACAGGTATACCTGTCCGTTCTTCTAACCATTTAATTCCGGGTTCGAGAATTGAGCGCTGTCCTCGAAATTTATTAATGACGACTCCTTTAATTAAGGCGCGTTCGCCTGGATCTAATAGTTCTAATGTGCCGACGACATGAGCAAATGCTCCACCTCTATCAATATCAACTACTAATAAAGTAGGTGCATTTAAATGTTTAGCAACCCGCATATTAGTTAAATCCCGGTGTTTAAGATTAATTTCGGCGGGACTACCAGCACCTTCACAAACTAGGGCTTCAAATTCTGTAGATAGGTATTGTAAACATTCTTTGATGGTCTGCCAACCGAGTTCAAAATATTGTTCGTAGTAATCTGTGGCACTAACTTTACCTATGGCTTTACCTTTAAGAATGATTTGGGATGTCATATCCCCCTGGGGTTTAAGTAAAATTGGATTCATTTCTACCAAGGGTACTACTCCCGCTGCCCAAGCTTGCACTGCTTGAGCATAGCCTATTTCGCCGCCACTGGCGGTAACATAGGCGTTTAAAGCCATATTTTGACCTTTAAAGGGGGATACTCGCAACCCGCGCCGGGAAAGAATCCGACAAATAGCTGTGGTTATCAGTGATTTCCCTGCGTGGGATGTTGTTCCCACTACCATGATTGCTTTCATTTTTAATGATATTTTAGTATGTTGATATTAAGTAGTGCATCTGTAAATAAGCTGTTATTTTTTTAAACTTGCATATCTCGTTATCTCGTTCCCAGTCTCAGACTGGGAATGTAGATGGCGGCTCTGCCGCTAGTGACATGAGGCAGAGCCTCAGCATTGGCATTCCTAGCCGGAGGCTAGGAACGAGGTCAAACTGTCAAAAGGGTAAACGTAACCAACGAGTCATAAAATCATTGTAGCGATCGCTCAGGGAAGGATTACGCAATTTCTGATCTTTTAACTTGACAATCAATTGATGACCCAAGGGAGTTAGGCGAAAACTGTCTGTAATGCCCTGTCCATCAACTTCTCGCCGCAATACTCCTACATCAATTAACCAGGCTAAAGCGTTTTCACAGGTCAATTCTGATAAGGGTTGCTTGGTGTAACTTTGCTGATTTCCTTTCTCCATTGCTATAGCACCTAGTTGGATACTTTGGCTAGTCATGGCTATAAACAAATTGAGGTTGAAGGGCGAACAGATTAGCGATCGCTCGGCTCTTTCTAGGGCTTTACTATTATAAACTAAGGGTTTAAGGTTTGGGGAATCCACATTAGACATTTTTCATTACTCTAAGTTGTGCTTTTTGTCAATGCTTTGAAAATAAATACCTCTTTGGCAGAATATTCCGTAAGCAAGTTATTTAAATATTGTAAATTATTGTAAAATCTTGATTGCATAAAGATTTTTAAACAGGACAAGGTGAATTATGCCTCTATCAGTTGGTACAGACGCACCTGCATTTACCGCCAAAGACACTAACGGCAATACAATTTCATTATCTGATTTTGCTGGTAAAACAGTAGTTCTCTACTTTTACCCCAAAGATGACACACCAGGCTGCACCAAGCAAGCTTGTAGTTTCCGTGATTCTCAAGCTGAATACAAAGACAAAGATGTTGTTGTGTTGGGAGTAAGTGCTGATGATGAAGTTTCTCATCAAGCATTCACCAATAAATATAATCTGAATTTCCCCCTCTTGGCTGACACCGACAAATCTCTAATTACAGCTTATGATGTTGATGGTGGTGGTTACGCCAAGCGTGTTACCTACATCATTGATGGTAATGGCAAAATCATTGATGTTGATGCTGCTGTTAACACTACTACTCAAGCTAGTGATGTTTTAGCAAAACTGGGACTTTGATCATTAAGTATACTCAAAACGGCTTGATTGTTTGATTCTAAACGTAAGGGTTTAGCACTGCTAAACCCCTACACATCTGGGTTCTTTGTCATTTGGCAAAAGTTTAAATCTCACCCGTGTTTAGTATAACTCCATAGGGGCGCAGGGTCTGCGCCCATTATTTCCCATTTAAGTGTTATTTACCTGATGATGGTAAAATCTGTAAGGGAAGTAGATTTTGTCCAGGGATAATGGCAGACGTGCCTGGATTTTGTTTTAGTTGAGGCTGAAGAAGTTTTTGTTGTGCAGCCCTGAATGCGGCTGCGGCTAGGTCTAGCTGTTGATTTTGTTCATCAGCATTCCATTGAATAGTTCCCATTTGTGCTTGATGAATCATGTTCATCATATTGAAATCTGAGCCATTGCCAGATAAAGGATTACTACTGTGATAGCCTTGCTGACCGAAGGTATCACTTTCTAAACTACCAAAGGGTTGATTAGTATCAGCTAAGGTGGGTTTTACTACTAGCATAGAAGCAAAGCTAATCCCGGCGATAGTGGCAACAATAATTTTGTGAACTGGTAAAAATGGTCTTTTCATGAAATTTCTCCTTATATATTTTTAAGCAAGACTCCGGCGTAGTTGGGGTTGAATACTCAGTAAAGCCACTAATGCAAAACCTAGTAACACTAATAACGCTCCCCCAAAGGTAACATCACCCCAAAAGGCGTGCATTACTATATCATTTAATCCCCAACTGCTGTGTAGATATAAATAGCGAATCGGTTCAATCGCATAACTGAGAGGGTTGATGGTAGCAATAACCTGTAACCAACCGGGCATGAAGGATAAAGGCGCTAAGGCTGTGCTGGCAAATAATAATGGGAGGTTAGTGACAAAAATTACGGCGATAAGTTCAATGTGTCCGGGTAATGCAAAGGCTAAACCCAAGGAAATAGCGGTGACACCCAAAGCCAGTAGAAAAACAATGAGAGCGATCGCACATAATCCTGTAAAATCAGGTAAGCCAGCCCCTAAAAATGCCGCTGCTGCCACAATTACCGCTGCTTGTAGTAAACTTTGGCTAATAATAAAAATAGCAGAAGCAAAAACAATTGAAAAGCGTGAGGCTAGAGGTGCAACCAGCAACCGATTTAAAAAGCCAAATTCCCTATCGAACATTACAGGTAAACCAGCATTCAAAGCCCCAGCAAAAGCAGTAAATACTATGACACCTGCTGCTAGAAATTGTCCGTAATTTGTCGTACTACCAAATAAGCCTGTGGGCGCATTTTGGAATAAAGCCCCAAATAAAACTAACCACATGACGGGCTGAATAATCCCGGCTATCAGGCTAGAGGGACGGCGTTGGAGTTGAATAAACAGACGACGAGTTAAGGCAAAAGTTTCTTGAACAATTTCTGCGAAAAAATTGGAGGTTGTATCAGCAACTACAGAAGATGAGGTTAATTGTTGCCAATTCACAGCTACTTTATCATTACTCATAGAATGTAAAAATTAAAAGGCATCAATCATAAACATTCCTGCAACTTGTTAGTTAGCAAAAAATATTTATAATTCTTAACTCTATATTACAACGAATCCCCAACAAGATCAAAGTAGAGAAATTGCCATTTTGATGCTGTTACTGTCGAAGCCAAAATACTGCGATACTATACTCTATACATAAATCACATAATATAAACTGATCATGGAGCTAAATTCCTTACCGACAGAGGTAATTTTGACACATCCGCGTCAGTCTCTTGGTAAATTACAACTTGATTGGACACCCCAACCGGGAAATTATCTTGATTTTGCCGAAAAAACCTACGTAGTTTTAGAGCGTTGCCATAGATATCAGCTTAAAGGAGGACGCTATAGTTTACATAATATCGCTATTTACGTACAAAAAGCCCAAAGACCAGAACAGAAAAGTTTAGTAGAAGGACGTTGGGTTATAGGTGATGCTACCTGTAACTATAATGCTCTTTCAGAAATTATGCGTTGTGCAGTTAATCCAGAAGGACCTTGTAAATCTTGCCGGTTCTATGAAAGTTAGTTGTCAGTTGTTAGTAGGGGCGAAGCATTTGGAAGATAAATTATCGGTCATTGCCAAAAATAGTTCTCCAAATGCTTCGCCCGTACAGTTGTTCGTTGTCAGTTGTCAGTTGTCAGTTGTCAGTTGTCAGTTGTCAGTTGTCAGTTGTTAATTACCAATTACCAATTACCAATTACCAATTACCAATTACCAATTACCAATTACCCATTACCCATTACCTCACCGACAGTTAACCGAGTCCCATTGACAAAATCCCATCCTGACTGGGGACGTTTACCCGTTAGTTGTACTTCTCGCAATAGCAATAAACCTACCCCTGTTTGGACAATTGCTCCTAGTCCTTTAGTAATATTAACTACCTCTCCAGGCTGTCCTAATATGGTTGATAAATTGGGTATTTTATGAATTTTTTCTGGTAATGGCTCTGGTAATTCGTGAATATAGGCATCTTCTAGGGGGACAGTAGCAGTAATTTTCAATGCTTGGTTGCGAAAAGTTGCTGTACAGTTAGGATAAAATCCGCGAATTTGATTATGTAATTGGATGGAACTTTGTCCCCAGTCCAAGTTATAATCTGGCTTCTGAATCAAAGATGCGTAAGTAGCTGCGGTATGATCTTGGGGAATCGGTGTCACTTCTTGACGTTCTAGTTTGTATAGGGTTTCTATGAGTAAATCTGCACCAGTAATAGCCAACTTTTCGGCTAAAACCTGAGCATTATCTAGCAATTGAATTGGTATAGTCGCTTTTAGAAGCATATCCCCTGTATCCATGCCCCTATCCATGAGCATAGTTGTGATCCCCGTTTCTTTTTCTCCGTTATATATACTCCACTGAATTGGCGCAGCCCCTCGATACTGAGGTAAAATTGAACCATGTACGTTAATACAACCTAGCTTAGGCATATCTAATATCTTCTTAGACAAAATTTGCCCATAAGCAATAACCACAAATATATCTGCTTCTATCTGCTTGAGTTGTGTTAAGGTTTCAACATCTTTTTTAACTCTTTCCGGTTGCCATACTGGAATATGATGATCTGTAGCAAAGGCTTTCACTGGTGAAGGTGTCAGTTTATTCCCTCGTTCTCGACGTTTATCCGGTTGAGTGACTACGGACATCACCTGAAAATCCTTGTTTTCTAAGAGTTTTTCCAAAGTGGGAACTGCAAAGTCAGGAGTGCCAAAAAATACTATTTTCATTACTTATTAATTATTAATTACGAGTCATGAGTCATTAATCAATGGTAAGTGTGTTCCTCATCACTGACAACTGCGACATCTGAATATTAATAGAATTATGTTGAGAATTTTTGATTAAGGGCAAGGAATTTTTGCAGTTTGATGGTATAGTGTTTACTATTGGTTCAGCGAAAACAGCCTCAATACATTATAATACTTGCGGTAATTAGTTCAACTATCGCCATTTGCATCTACTATTGATGATTTTTGTGTGTCTAGCTGTGTTTTGCAGTCAGTTATTTCTCTACGAAATCAAAATTATTCAATAATTACCCAAGTTAAAAATAAACTGTATTTGCTTAATCGCAGCATTTACGAGTCTAAACTTCAGTTTGTAGGTTGGGTGTATGAATTTAATATTTTTGTTTATTGTTGATTGTGCAGCGGTTAATCTCAAGTTGCCAGCAATAGATAAGTTTTAGTTGAGTAAAGCCTGCGCTGTTTGTCCGGCTATAAACAGGGTATCTTATTTTAAACTGGCTTTAGCTAAGAATGTTTTCAAGAGCAAGAGCATCTCTAAATCTTGGCTACTAGCTTTAGTCAATTAAAAATTCATCTATGTTCCACTTAAATTGAATATGGATGTTACTGATGCTAACAATAATAACGGCAGTTATTAACAATACCTTGTCCAAATCGAAAAAAGTCTTGATTTGTAGGTTCGGTTGAGGTACGTTCACGGAGTGTGGCGTATCCCTGCGCTCCCTGGAGGCATCAGCCATAACCCAACAAATGCGTCGGGTTGCGCTGTCGCTTAACCCGACCTACAAAAAATGGACAAGGTATTGATTAACAGACGTAATTTACTGTTAACTTTAATCCCGTTATTTTGGATATTATGTAAAGATTATGAGGGGGTAAATGGTGATACTAAAACTTTTGTAAAGCAATACAACATTTGAATCAATTATCTTGTCGAAGCTTTTGGTTTGTTGGTAAACATATAGTCATAGCTTTTTTCCATTCCTGTATAGATACTGCCCGCACTTAGCAACTGCCCCTAGAGAGTCTCATCATGCTTAAACCCCTTTTGGTGTCAGGATGGTTCCGTGTTAAACCATTTTTCAAGTACATTGCCATTGTTATAGTAATTTCACCCTTTCTGGGAATGTCTATTCATGCTACCTTAGCGAAACAATCAGAAGTAGCAAATAGTAGGGCGAAAAATAGCAAATCTCAGATAAAATTGGCAGAAAGTGCTGCTACGAGGCAGTTAAGTTTACAATTTGCTCAAGTTAACTCTCACACAGGAAAAATACTTGTTGGTGAAGGCATACAGTCATTACCAAAAGATATAGTTATTTCAGGGGCAGAAAGAGAAAATTCTCAACTGGGGGATGATGTTGTTAGCAAAACTGTACCATCAGTTAATGTTGCACAACTTCAAAGCAAGACATCTATTAATCAAGCTAATTTAATTCAAAAATTAAAAGATGCCAAAGAAGAAGCTGATTTAAATTCTCCAGTCAGTGGGAATTCTCAATCTCAAGAATTAGCAACATCAACAGTTACTCCTAAAAATGGAGAAATACCTGTTAGTGAACAGCCAAATGAGTCGGAAATGGCACAGACTGACCCTATAGGTAGTCCCCATCCGATACCTTGGCAATGGATTCTGGCTACTCAGGAAGCGATTGGTGCTAAAGGTGGTTCTGGTGTTCGCTACTATCGGAGTATTCCGGTGATTTCTCCTGATGGCAAATATGCGATTTATAGTCGGGTGCAAATGGAAGTAAAACCGGAAATGCACAATAGCCGAGTTAATAGCGTGTTGTTTGTGGAGGATAGACAAACTAAGCGGTTACGGGTGATGACATCAACCAGTGTGGTGATTGATCCCCTGTTAAAAAGACAGGCAATTTTGTCAGCACAAGGGGATAATGATGGTAAAATTGGGGTATTAGTGCCTGTTAGCTGGTCTGAAAAAAGCGATCGCTTTCTCGCCCGTAAGTTTGTGGCTATTTTTAATACAGCAGATGCTACAGATCAGGCTGTAATTTGGAATCGTCAACAGGATAATCTCAATGTGCTTAGTCCGGTACAATCACAAGATGATCACGAAAAAATAGCTATTTTGTTAGGTTGGAGTAAAAAGCAGCCTAATAATGTATTATTCCGTGCTGGTGAATTAGGTGAAGAAAATTGGCCTTTGTTACAAGTAGCTAATGATGGCAGAACTGTAGATATTTCGGCAGAAGGTGATCAGGCTGTGACTTTTGGTGAAAGAGGTAGCATTTGGGCAGATCCACAAGTTGCTTCCCGCTAATTGATTAATTGCCCTCAAAATGGCTTAATCCTGTGATTCTCTAGGTAGGGGTTTAGCACTGCGCTTTACCCTTACACATTTAGTTTTTTCCTAATCTCGTAAAAGTTCATGTTCCAGCCGTGTTAAGTATACTCATATTAACTAGGACTTACGCATTGACAGGATCAACCAAATATGGGGTATGGGTTTCGGGTATTTTAACATGATTTTTTGATGATTTTTGAGCGATAGCGAAGCGCTGCTGCAAGCAGTTCGCTATTGATCGGAAGTTAATCGCCAAAAGCCTGAAACGACGGATTTTCGTTCATTCACATGATGGTGAATTTGTACAGTGCGTAAGTCCTATAAATATTAAATCTTAAATCTTAATCTCACAATTAAGGGCGGGAAAACCCCGCCCCTACAGGCAATCTTGCCGAAATAAATGGCAAGAATTAACTTGAAAGCTTAACCAAAAATGTCTTACTTCTTAGATTCAGCAATGGGAACCCACTCAGTGTGGAAAGATCCTTCTTTGTCAATACGTTTGTAGGTGTGTGCGCCGAAGTAGTCCCGTTGTGCTTGAGTTAAGTTTTGTGGCAAGCGATCGCGGCGGTAACTATCGAAGTAATCTAGAGAAGCACTGAAAGCTGGAACAGGAATACCCAATTTAGCAGCAGTGACAATTACTTCACGCCAAGCAGCTTGTCTATCCAGAATTGTTTGCTTAAATTCAGGCGCTAACAACAAGTTAGGTAAAGCGGGATTTTCGTCAAATGCTTTCTTAATCTTATTCAAGAAACCAGCGCGAATAATACAACCACCTTTCCAAATCCGCGCCATTTCGCCCAGATTTAAATCCCAATTGTAAGTTTTGGAAGCTGTAGATAACAGCGCCATACCTTGAGCATAAGAACAGATTTTGGAACAATAAAGAGCATCACGCACCATGTTCACAAAAGCTGCAATATCACCACCATACTTAGCATTTGGTCCAGTGATGACCTTAGAAGCAGCAATCCGTTCATCTCGAATTGAAGAGAGAATTCGAGCATTTACCGCTGCTGTAATTGTCGGAATAGCTACACCCAATTCTAAAGCAGTTTGTACAGTCCAACGACCAGTTCCCTTTTGACCGGCTGCGTCAACAATCAAATCAACGAGGGGAATCTTGGTATCAGGATCTACGTAGGGGAAAATATTCGCGGTAATCTCAATCAAGAATGAATTGAGTTCGTCAGTTGTATTCCATTGAGCAAAGACTTCATGGAGTTGTGCTGGACTTAAACCAGCCACATTTTTCAGCAGATCGTAAGCTTCTGCAATTAACTGCATATCGCCGTACTCAATACCGTTGTGAACCATTTTTACATAGTGTCCAGAACCACCAGGACCAATGTAGGTTACACAGGGACCATCATCAACTTGAGCCGCGATTTTGTTGAAAATGGGAGATAGGTACTCATAAGAGCTTCTTGTCCCACCAGGCATGAGAGAAGGACCATTCAACGCGCCTTCTTCACCGCCACTCACACCCATACCGATGTAGCGTAAACCGATGGGTTCTAATTCTTGAGTGCGTCTATCGGTGTCTTCAAACCAAGAGTTACCACCGTCAATAATGATATCACCTTCTTGGAGTAAAGGCTTAAGCTGTTGAATTACCGCATCAACAGGTTTACCAGCTTGTACCATCACCAAAATTTTGCGGGGACGTTCCAATGAGGCGACAAATTGTTCGAGGCTAAAAGCGGCTCTAACGTTCCGTCCTGGGGCGCGGTGCGCCATGAAGGCATCGGTTTTTTCACGAGAGCGGTTGTAAACTGCAATTGGGAAGCCATTTCTTTCTACGTTAAGTGCGATATTTTCGCCCATAACTGCTAATCCAATCACACCAAAGCTTTGTAGTGTCATAGTTCAGTTCAAATCTTTTGTTTGGGTTTGGCTCTTTCTCTTGCAGATCCTTTCTCTTTAAGGGTAGTCCGAGATTTTCGCTTCACTCCTAAAGAAGATATTAAGAGTTTTTGTAGAAGTGAAGAAATCATCACCCAGATCAATGAATTAATTTTAATTTGTATTGAAGTCCACAATTTAGTCCCAAATTTTGCAAAATTAAAATACATATAGCAGGAGTTCAGAAGGAAGAAGGAAGAAATTTCTCCCCTACCCCCCCTACTCCCCCTACTCCCCCTACTTCCCCTACTCCCCCTACTTCCCCTACTTCCCCTGCCCCCTGTTCCCTGTTCCCTTTCTCGAATTAAATAGTAAGGAGGATTAAAAAATGCTGGCTTATCTTCTAGCGTTGGTAATCGGTTTTGGCAGTCTCGCCATTTATTTATCAGCCTTCTTTTTTCCAGAAATCCATCGCAAGAATGATTTCATCTGGAGTGGCGTTGGGTTATTCTACGCTTTAGTATTATGGATTTTTGCACCTCGAATTACTGGGGGGCTGTTACTGGGTCATGTAGCTAGTGTGGCACTGTTGGTATGGTTTGGCTGGCAAACTCTCTCATTACGGCGACAACTTGCTCCCGCAGGACAACAAACTCCTCTCCCCAGTCCTGAGCTAATTAAGATTAGTCTCCAATCGCAAATGTCAAAGTTTTCTGTGAAAGAGAAATTTGGACAGTTATCAAGCTTCGTTGCTGGTGTATTTGGTGGTGCTAAGGCGAAGATACAGCAGACTGTGAATAAAAAGCCTGTGATCAAAACTGCTGAAGAGATTTTACAAACAACTCCAACTGAAGCAACGCCACCGTCAGTATTACCAGATGAGTCGGTAACTGCTACCCCAGCAATTACAACTGAAAGTTTATCAGCAGATACTTTTTCTCAATCTCCTATTTTGGAAGTGGTAGAAGTAGCACCAACTCCACCCACTGTTATGGAGGAAGAACAGGTAATTCCGCCAACAGCACCGGAAACTGTGGTAGAGATCACTCAAACTGAGGTGGTGATTTCCGAGTCATTTATCACAGGAGAAACCGAAACTGTAGTCGAGATCATTCAAACTGAGGTTGTAATTTCCGAAACTCCTACAGCAGGGTCAACTGAAGCTGTGGTAGAGATAATTCAAACTGAGGTGGTTATTGCCATAGAAGAAACTAGCGAAACGGCAGATGCACCAGAAATAAGTTCCCCAAATCCAGTGACATCAGAGTTATTAGCCGCAGAAGCAGCCGACAAGTCTGATATGACCATTGAGGAAGTTAAACCAGTTGGGGAAGCATTGCCAGAACAAATCCCACTAAATAAACCAATCGAGGAGTAATTAAGAGGATTTACGCTGCTGATTCTAATAAATCAAAGGAATCTGGGTAGTTTATGATACTGCTGCCGCTGGATTAAGTCCCAATTGGGATAATAAACGGTCAATATCAAAATGCTCAGACATAAGAGAGCGAATGCACTCTATTTTAATTGGTTCATGAACACGAACTTGACCAAAGGTGCGATCAATTATCTCTACTGTGGTGAGAGTGTCTAAATCCACGGATAAAATCGGGATTTCTAACTCTTCAGCGCGGTTGAGGATAAAGGCAGGGGGTGGTAGTTGTCCAGTCAGGATGAGGCATTGAGTAGATGTTTCCAAGGCTGCTTGTTGAATTTCAACGCGATCGCCTCCTGTCACTACTGCCATATTCTGACGTTTGCGGAAGTATTTGACGGCGGAATTGACATTCATCGCCCCAATGGCTAGACTTTCGACTAATAAATCTAGGCGATCGCTCCGACAAAGAACTTCCGCGTTTAACTGCTTGACTAATTCTCCTACACTCACACTGCGGAGGACATCGCTTTTGGGCAATGTTGCGAGGACGGAAATTCCCTGTTTTTCTAGGAATGGGCGTAAGAGTGTGTGAACTAACTCTAATTTTTCGTGAGGTACTTCATTAATTACCACACCCATTAACCGTTTGCCTAATTGCTGTTTAGCAAATAATAACGCCTCAACAGAAGTTAGTGATTGATAACGGCTAATTAACAGTACAGGAGCATCTAATTTTTCTGCTAATTCCAGTAAGGATAATCCAAATAAATTTCCTTCTGATAAGTTAGCAGGCCCTTCTAAGATTACCAAATTACTCTTTGGTATTTGTGAATACTTTTGTACTAGTAACTCTTGATAGTTAGTTGTATCTTCTCCCTGTAAGCGTTTCTGGACAGTAATTTCATCCAAAGATAATAAAGTGGGAGCAATGCGGTTGTCTGGCAGGTTAAGGTTATGAGTAATGAACTGGACATCTTCTTCAACTACTGTTCCCGCAGATGTCTTCACAAAATTACCCAAAGGTTTGCCATAAGCAATGTCCAAACCTTTTTGTTTTAGCTGATGAGACAAACCTAAAACTGTTGCAGATTTGCCACTGTAAGCTTCAACTGATCCAACCAGCAAGTATTTAGCAAGTGTTGGCACGTATGCACTCCTAATTTCAAAAGTTTGTACAACTCAGCTAGGTGTCTACTAATTTTAGTGCAATAGGCGGAAGGTAAATAGCTTTAGTAATCCTAATTGCCTGAATTTTCAAAATTAAATGGGAATAAATCTAGCTGTGGTAGCTATTGTAGCGATTTTGATTGTCCAAACTTCAGCAATTCTCATTTTGATTTGCGTTGTCAGTCTACCCATAGACATATACAATTCAGAATGAACAGAAATCAGTTTGCATCATGATCAGCAATCCAGTTTTAGATCAGTCTTTAGCAACCAGTATTCAACGTCAAAAAGTCTGTGAAATTGTGGGATCTACCTACAGTGAAGAAAACTGGCAAGATTGGCAGTGGCAAATGCGACATCGGTTAACTAAGTTAGAACACTTTGAAAAGTTACTAAGACTGACTTCAGCAGAGGCTGAAGGTTTAATGATCGCAACAGATAAATTTGCTGTGGCGGTTACACCTTACTTTGCGTCTTTGTTTGATCCTGAAAATGCAAATTGTCCATTACGGATACAAGTAATACCAAAACAAGAGGAAATCATCGTCAGTCCCACGGATATGGTAGACCCTTGTGGAGAGGATGATGATAGTCCTGTTCCGGGCTTAGTCCACCGTTATCCTGACCGGGTGTTATTATTGGCTTTAGATAGTTGTGCTGCTTATTGTCGGTACTGCACTCGTTCTCGTCTGGTCAGTCAAGGGGAAATGAATCCCATTAAGCGGCGGTTGGATGCGATTATTGCTTACCTGGAAGAACACACAGAGGTTCGTGATGTGTTAATTTCTGGTGGTGATCCTCTACTGATGTCTAATGAAGTTTTAGATAATTTACTGGGACGTTTACGGGGGATTGCTCATATTGAATTTGTGCGAATTGGTTCTCGTGTACCATGTTTTTTACCACAAAGAATTACACCGGAATTAGTAAAGGTATTACGGAAACATCGCGTATGGCTTTCTGTACATTTTTGTCATGTGCAAGAATTAACACCGGAAGTAGCCCAAGCCTGTGATTTACTAGCTGATGGTGGTATTCCTTTAGGTTGTCAAACCGTACTGCTCAAAGGTGTAAATGATTCAGAACAAGCCTTGAAGAATTTGTTTCATGGTCTTCTAAAATTGCGTGTACGCCCATATTATCTTTATCAATGTGACCCAGTAGTGGGGACAGCACATTTACGTACAAGTATACAAACTGGGTTAGATTTAATCTCTAAATTGCGTGGTCATACTACGGGTTATGCTGTACCAACTTATGTAATTGATGCTCCTGGTGGTGGTGGTAAAGTACCTATTCAACCAGAGACGTTAATCGCTTATGAAAATGGTCAAGGATTATTGCATAATTGGGAAGGTAAGACGTTCACTTATATAGATACAGTTGAGTAGGCTGGAGAATTTAACACTATATATGTGAATAAATTTGCATTAATTAACACACCTTACTTGAATATTAAACTTAAGAATGAAAACTTGATCACGGAGATTTATGGGGTTATGGGGTTATTTATTGGTCTATGTTATGACCTGAAGACGGAATATATTAAAGTTGGTTTCAGCACTACTGAAGTGATGGAATTTGATGATGAAGAAACAATTATCGGTTTAGAAAATGCCCTTTATGATTTAGGTAATCAAGTAGAACGCATTGGGAATGGTAAAGAACTGGCAAGGAGGTTAGCAAATGGTGAGCAATGGGATTTGATATTTAATATTGCTGAAGGGATAAAAGGCCGTTCCCGTGAAGCGCAAGTTCCCGCAATATGTGAATTATTTGCCCAACCTTACACATTTTCTGACCCTCTGACCTGTGCCTTGACTTTAGATAAGGCATTGGCTAAAAAAGTAATACGCGATTGCGGTTTACCTACAGCCTCTTTTATAGTAGTTAATAACATTGCAGAAGCAGCTAATATTTCCTTACCCATGCCACTTTTTTTTAAACCCTTAGCTGAGGGTAGTTCTAAAGGCATAACTGGGCAATCTTTAGTTAAAGAAAAGTCTGAATTAATTACAACTTACCAAGCATTATACAGTCAATTTCACCAGCCTATACTTGTAGAAACTTTCCTCCCTGGTCGAGAAGTTACAGTAGGAATTATTGGTAATGGCAGTAATGCTAAAATAGTGGGGGTAATGGAAGTAATTTTTACAGACCAAGCGGAAACAGCAGCCTATACAACTTTGAATAAAAAGGAGTATTTAGAGAGGGTAGCCTATCAATTATTGGTAAATTCCGAACCACTAGCGATGGAAGCACAGGAACTAGCTTTGGCAGTTTATCATATTTTTGGTTGTCGGGATGCTGCCCGTGTAGATTTGCGTTGTGATGCCCATGGATTATTGCAGTTTTTGGAGATAAACCCCTTACCAGGACTAGATCATATCTACTCAGATTTGCCTATTATGGGGCGTTTGGCAGGTGTAAAATACACAGAAATTATTAACGCTATAGTTAATGCAGCATGGCAAAGATATCAATGTGGATGAGCAGTATTGAATAGACATCAGGTAATTTGAAAAAAATCTTTTTAAGAAAATAAAATGAATATTACTGGTTTTATAAAAACAGTCAGTAAATATATTTATCCTTACAAATGGATAGCGTTGTTTCTGATTGTTGGTCGGATATTTGAGGCAGCATTTAACGCCGGAATTGGTATAAGTTTTAAATTCATTATTGATCAGACAATTATTCCCCAGAATTATGATTTGCTAATTCTTATTTTGTCATTTCTTAGTGTGGGAGCAATTTTCTTAAGTATCATTATTTTGCTAATTGATTATTTTGATGCCCGTTTGAGTATTCTCATTCTTAATAAACTACGTGAGGATTTGTTTGCTCATATTCAAAACTTGTCAATGGATTTTTTCGGCAGAAATTCAGCGGGTAATCTTGTTAATCGGTTTCTGAATGATGCGGAAAAAGTTGAGTACGGCATTATTCAGGGCATGACTGTCATATTTCTAAATATTAGTAATATGATTTTTTCAGGTATTTATTTATTTTATCTCAATTGGAGATTAGCTATTTTGAGTTCTGTGGGTTTAATTATTTGTGGTTTTGCACCCTCTATAATTATCCGTTTTGCGACTGAGGTAGGTTATGAACTCAGAGAAAAGGAAGGATATATTGCTAGTGTCATAGAAGAGAATATTCTTTCTCAACCTGTAATTAAAATATTTGGGCTAGAAACCAGAATGTCAGCCGATTTTACTAGCCAATTAGGAGAATTGCAGCAAGTATATATCAAGTCCAAATTTTTATCTTACTTAGTGCAGAGAATTCCTGAAATTACTTTTATCTTAGTGCAGATAACGATTTTGGGTATTAGCGCAATCATGACATATTGGCATTGGATTTCAGTGGGAACATTAGTTGCTAATCAGGTGTTATTGATCGGATTAAATTCTACTATTAATTATTTTAGCTGGGGACTACCTCATTTAGTCAATGGTGCGGCAGGAATGCAACGCATTCAGGAGATTTTAGAAGAAGTTCCTACAATTCAAGATGTGCCAGAAGCAGTAGATTTACAGCCTTTTAAACAGTCAATTTATTTTGATAATGTGTCGTTTAAATACAGTGAAAATGGCAGAGGAATTGAAAATCTGTCTTTAAAAATTCGCCAAGGTGATTTTGCCGTCTTTGTTGGCGCTAGTGGTGCGGGTAAAAGTACAATTGTGAATCTGTTGACGCGATTTTATGATCCTCAAGAGGGGAAAATCTTATTTGATGGTGTGGATTTAAGTCAGGTAACTGTAAAATCTCTGCGATCGCAAATTGGACTGGTTTCTCAGGATGTGATTTTATTTAACGACTCACTGCGTCAAAATATCCGCATGGGTTTTTTAGAAGCAACTGATGAACAAGTAGAAACCGCAGCTAAAGCCGCAGAAATCCACGATTTTATCTTATCTTTACCTCAAGGTTATAATACAACAGTAGGCGATCGCGGCGGACAGTTATCAGGGGGACAACGGCAAAGAATCGCTTTAGCTAGGGCATTGGTGAGAAATCCGGCAATTTTGATTCTTGATGAAGCTACATCAGCTTTAGATCCTGTCACAGAAGCGGAAATTCTCACTACCATTGAGCAAATTGCCAAAGAACGTACAATCATTGTCATTACTCACCGCTTGACTCAAGCTTTACGTGCAGATGTGATTTTTGTACTGGAAAACGGGGGCATAGTTGCTTCAGGTTCTCATTCAGATTTGCTTGCACAAAATGGACTATATTCGACATTCTGGCAGGTGGTATCAGCTTAGGTATGCCAACGCCTTATAGATACTTTTTCTAAATACATAGTTATTCAGCGAGTATTTCATTAAAATAATCTTGGAGGAGTAGTTATGTCCGCAAAATACTTTAATCCTTATACAGATTTCGGTTTTAAGAAACTGTTCGGAGAAGAAGGCAGTAAAGATCTACTCATGGATTTTCTCAACCAACTTCTACCAATACATCAT
>Ga0208601_1000024_pt1 | contig 42178 bp, 32 predicted proteins | sample LakMenEpi09Nov12_FD_150684 | JGI IMG/M metagenome (GOLD analysis project Ga0208601, IMG submission 150684) | Freshwater microbial communities from Lake Mendota, WI - 09NOV2012 deep hole epilimnion (SPAdes) | ecosystem: Environmental > Aquatic > Freshwater > Lake | place: Lake Mendota, Madison... | reverse complement strand
TTTTGAATAAATGGAATAGAAAATGTGCATACTGTACTGCTGAAAATGTCCCTTTACAAGTTGAGCATATTAAACCAAAAGCCAAAGGAGGAACTAATAGAATTTCTAATTTGTGTCTAGCTTGTGAAAAATGCAATATCAAAAAAGGTACTCAAGATATTGAGAAGTTTTTAGCAAAAAAGCCTGAGTTGTTGAAGCAAATTTTATCCCAAGCCAAGCGGACACTAAAAGATGCGTCTGCTGTAAATTCAACGAGATGGGCTTTATTTAATAAGTTAAAAGAAACCGGATTACCTATAACAACAGGTTCAGGAGGTTTAACTAAGTTTAATAGAACTCGTTTAGGATTGCCTAAAACTCATTGGATTGATGCTGCTTGTGTAGGGAAAGTTGAAACTCTCAAAATACTTACAACAAAAATTTTAACAGTAAAAAGCACGGGGCATGGTTGCAGAAGATTCTGTAGGATCAATAAATTTGGTTTTCCTTGCACCGAGCCTAAAAAAATATTCACTCATGTTTCTACAGGAGATTTTGTTAAGGCTACTTTGCACAAAGATCGTAAAAACATAATTTCTGGAAAGTATGTAAGTCGTGTTAAAACTCCCACAAAAAACGGATGTGAGATTGTTATCAATGGTTTTAGAGTTGAATTTTCAACAATGAAAGATATTACTAAGGTTCATTGTAGTGACGGATATAGCTACGTTTGACTATGGAAAACTACAATTTTATGAGATTAAATGCAGAGACGGCTATTAAACAATAATTATCAGGAAGTTAGGAAATGAATAAGTTTACTTTCGCTCTCATTTTGTTTAATAGTCTATTTGTTTCCATAGAAACTGCTCATGCTCAATCATTAATAAATAATCCCCGTAATTCAAATATAGAAATAGAGAGACAAACCACTAATGTGGATAAAATTGTTCAACAATTAAAACTACCATCTTCCAAAATAGCAGTTATTGATCAAAATAATCAGGTAAAAACAGAAGATTTCCTTTGGGTATTTAAGGATTTAAAGGAAGTAGGAAAACAGCCATTTCTTCAAGTTAAGAAGGAAACAGAGAAACCAAAAACTAAACCTGAATCCAATTCTAAATCACCGAAAGAAGATGAATTAGAAGATTTTACAGAAGTTACCAAGGATACCCAAAAATCAGAGGGAATCTTTACTATTTATCGTCATAAACATAAAAATAAAATCTATCTGGAAATTAAACCAGAACAACTCCAAAAAAACTTTATAGCAAACTCAACTTTAGAATCGGGAATTGGTGAAAAAGGTATTTATAGTGGAATGCCATTACAAGATTTCTTATTCTACTTTCAAAAGGTAGATAATCAAATCCAGTTTGTGGTTCGTAATGTCAATTTTCGGACTCGTGAAGGAGATCCCCAAGCCAGATCAGTAGCGAGATCATTTAGTGATTCTGTTCTTTACACTATTCCCATTAAAAGTATTCATTCACAACGCAAAACCATTCTTATTGATTTAGGTGATTTACTACTCACAGATTTGGCAGGATTATCTACTAATTTAGAATTAGCTGTTAGTCCCGATCAAGGTTATCTTGGTAATGCGAAAGTATTTCCCAATAATTTAGAAATTGAGTCTATTTTCAATTTTGCTAATAGTGGCAAGAATTCGGATGTATTACCTGATAGTCGTGGCTTTACTTTAAAGGTTCATTATAGTTTATCGGAATTACCACAAAGTAAATATCAACCTCGGTTAGCTGATGAACGGGTAGGTTATTTCCTCACAGCTTATCAAGATCTATCTAAAGATGAACGGAGAGATACTTTTGTTCGTTATATTAATCGCTGGAATTTAGAAAAACAAGATCCCACAGCCGCAATTTCTCCACCGAAAAAACCGATTGTTTTTTGGATTGATAATGCTGTACCTCTAGAATATCGTCAGTCTATCAAAGAGGGAATTTTGATGTGGAATCAAGCCTTTTTGAAAGCAGGATTCAAGGATGCTATTCAAGTTCAACAAATGCCTGATAATGCTACCTGGGACCCAGCCGATATTCGCTATAATACTATCCGTTGGATTAATACTGTAGATGGTTTTTTTGCGATGGGTCCATCCCGTGTTAATCCCTTAACTGGAGAAATTTTGAATGCAGATATTCTGATTGATGGTAGTTTTGTCCGATTATTAAAAAATGATTATCGGCAAATTATTCAACCTCAAAATTCACAAACTAGCACTTCTTTATCAACATTGGTCAACAATGGGCGTTTGTGTGGCAAAGGTAATCAAAAATCTCCAAAATCATTAGGCAATTTGTCTAAACTAGCGACAGATTATGATTTATGCTATGGCATGGAAGCATCTAATCAGTTGGCTTTTGGTTCTTTAGCAATGTCAATGTTAGGAAATACTACACCAAGTCCAGAGCAGTTAAAAGATTATATCCATCAATATTTACGTTTAATTATTACCCATGAAGTTGGTCATACTTTAGGTTTGCGTCATAATTTCCGTGGTAGTACCTTACTATCTCCAGTGGAGATGAATAATCCAGAAATTACGCAGACTAAAGGGATGACAGCATCGGTTATGGATTATATTCCCCCAAACATTGCCCCTAATGGTGTCAAGCAGGGAGATTATTTTCCACAGCAGGTGGGACCCTATGATGAATGGGTAATTGAGTATGGTTATACTCCTAGTCAAGCGTCAACTACCATGGGAGAAAAGTCGTTTTTAGCAGCAATTGCTGGAAAATCTAACCAACGAGAGTTGAGTTATGCTCCTGATGAGGATTTATCTAATAGTGATCCGACGGTGAATCCTTGGGATCATAGCAGTAATGTATTGGTTTATTCTCAGTCACAATTGGCTAATGCGCGGCGGATGTGGGAACGATTAAATCAGGGATATGCTATAGATGCAGAAAATTCTAGCGATGTAGAAGAGCGTTTTAATACCATCCTCAGAAATTATTTACAGAATTTATACTATACCAGTAAATACATTGGTGGTCAGTCTTTTTACCGAGTTAAACCAAATGATACTAAAGGACAATTACCATTTGTCCCTGTGCCGGTAGAACAACAGCGACAAGCATTGATGACAATGCAAAAGTATGTTTTTGCGGAAGATGCTTTGAAGTTTCCCCCGGAATTACTGAATAAATTAGTACCTTCGCGGTGGCTACATTGGGGGACTAATATTCAAGTCGGACGGTTAGATTATCCGATTCATGATTTAGTGTTGTTGGTGCAGACTGCGGTGTTACGGGATTTATTGGCAAGCGATCGCCTAACTCGTCTCAAGGATTTAGAATTAAAAAGTGCATCGGAAAAATCTCTCACATTGCCGGAATTATTTGATACTTTACAAACGGGGATTTGGTCGGAGGTTTTGCAACCTAAAGGTAAAGTGCAAATTTCCAGTCTGCGAAGAGGTTTACAACGGGAATACCTGAATGTACTGATGGGAATGGTGTTGCGAAAAGAAGCTGCACCTGAAGATGCGCGGACTTTAGCCTGGTATAAACTCAAGCAGTTAAATAACCAATTAAGACGGGTAAATTCTGAAGATGAATATACTCAGGCTTTTTTATTGGAAACACGCGATCGCATTGAGAAGACCTTAAATGCACCATTGGTGGGTAATTGATGTAGACCTAGCGTTATAATTGGGAAAATTGGAGTAATTGATGAATTACCCCAATTTGTAATTTATGTGAGAAACAAGAGGTATTTATGAAAACTACATTAACCACCTCATCTCCTGTTCTCTATGATCAAGATTTTAATTTATGGGTTAATTCAACCATTGAATTATTGCAACAAAAAAGATTCGATGAATTAGATATTAAAAATCTAATTGCTGAAATAGCAAGTATGGGAAATAATGATAAAAAATCAGTTAAAAGTAATTTACGAATTTTATTGATGCACCTGTTAAAATGGCAGTATCAACCAGACAAACGTACAAACAGTTGGCGCACAACCATTAAGGAACATCGCAACCGCTTAGAGGATGACTTTGCTGATAGTCCTAGTTTAAAGAATTATTTTTTAGAAGTATTTAATGAATGTTATCAAAAAGCCAGAGATTTAGCATCATCGGAAACTGGTTTATCTCTTGGTGTTTTTCCTGCTGAATGTCCTTTTGATATTGATATGGTGATGAAATCTGACTTTTTCCCAGATTGAAGAAAATGATTGAGTTACAAACCCAGTTACCCACAGATACATGGATTTACACTTCTTGGGCAGATTATGAGCAGATAATTATCAATTTGCTCAACGAAAAAGCGAAGAGTTACTACTACAAAGGGTATATGAGGCTGGAAATGGCACCAGTTAGTTTTGATCATGGTAAAGATCATGTTGTAATTATTTTTGCGGTAACTCTATTTGCGACAATTAGAGGGATTCTAGCCACAGGTTTAGACACTACTACTTTTCGTAAAACTGGTATTCAGGACTGTCAGCCTGATGTGGCGTATTACTTGCGAGAACGCGCCCAATCTATCCCCACTGGTACAGGTATTGTCAAACTTGATCTGTATCCTGCACCCGATTTAGTGATTGAGATTGCGAAAACCTCTCTCCTTGATGATTTGGGAACAAAGCGATCGCTTTATGAAGATTTAGGTGTGGCTGAATATTGGGTGGTAGATGTCCAAAATGCCCAAATCATCGCTTATGCTATGGCAGATCAAGGTAGTAACCGGATTCGAGAATCAAAGGTATTTCCTGGTTTGGCAATTGCAATTTTAGAGGAAGCTTTACGCCGTAGTCGTGAAATGAGTCAATCTGAAGTTGGTGCTTGGTTATTGAACCAGTTTCAGCAAAAGGATGGTTGAATTTTGGCACAACTAAAATCAGATTGACGATGAGACCCTAAATATTAATTAAGCGAACTGCTTGCAGCAGCGCTTCGCTATCGCCAAATTCTAATGCTTGAGCAATGTTACCCAAGCGAATGGCGTTGGCTAGTTGTAAACTATTAGCAGCACTTTCTGAAACTAATTCTTTCACCATATCCCCATTGACTGTTTTACCCAAAGCATAAGTTTTGAGCTTTTCTAGTTCGGTGAATATCAGTCGTGTATTATTGCCTGTATAATCAATTAATACTTTGTAAGCATCGGTGGTGAGTGTTACACCTACTTCGTCAGCTAAAGTACGAGCTTGCTGTATTAATGCTTGGGTTTGCCATTGGGGAATGAGAGGAAATTCTTTTACCTGTGCGTATTCAAGTAGTAGTTTGACTGATTTATTTCTCGCGTCAGGTTTGTGAGTGTTAGTGATAAGGAGGGTATTTGTTGAGGGAATTTTGGGGAGAATGGACTCCAACTGCAACAAAATTTCTTTTGAACAAACTCCCAGTAATGTGCTGTTGGGCAAATGTACTAATCGTCCTCCACTCCCAACTGGTGGTGTCATGATATCGGATAATGCTTGAGGAATGGTTTCTTTAGATTCTGGGGGGTATTCTGTATAGTTGAAGTTTGCCCATTGTTGATCTAGAGTGTGGGTTTTTAGTTGTTTGATGGTGCGAGTTAGAAAGAATTCGTTTTCACCAAAGTATAAGTGTGTTGGCATAAGAGTACGGCAATTGTATTGTCGTACATGAGCGTAAGCTCTAAACTTACTATAATTTTGTCTGTATGGGAAAGCAGTCATTCAACGAAATGACACTTTTGTGTAAACTGTAAAAAGTAAGATAATTTACCCTAATTTTCGGAAATACTCAAAACGGAATAACAGAATATAGTATTATTAAGCAAGAATATCGTAATCTTTTATCAGACTGGGATTAATTGTAGATTATTAAAATCTAATACGCAAGAACAAAAGAAAAATGATGCTAGGTAAAATTGTTTGGTTTGGTGGCTTTAATAATCAAAAAAATAAAGTCAATAATTTTGGTTTTATTGCTCCTTTGGGGGAAGAAAATACAGGAGATATTCGTGTTGAGCGAGATGATGTTCCATTAGATGTACAAGAAATTATAGAGGGTAATAAAGGAAGGGGCGTATACGTTCAATTTGATATTGATACAAAGCGTAATCGAGTAATCAACTTGAAAGTACCAACCTTTATTGGTGTTGTTAAGATATCTGAATCTTGGGGTGAATCGCAGATTACCTATAACGATAATTGTAAAATTCGTTTCAGAAGTAAGACTCACTACGAAAGCGAAAGCCTTGTTGCTTTCAGTATTAAGGAAACTAAGGATAGGGAAGCTATGGAAATGGCTAGAATATTCGGAGAGGACGAAGAAATAAAATATAAACTAGCACCATTCCTATTAAGGACAATTAATGATGTACGAGAAGTTAATAATGATGAAAGAATAGTTGAGAAGTATGCTAATAGTAATATATTTCCACTGTTTAAAAAATTTATTATTGAATATTTATTATCTTTGCCCTTGGAGATGGCTGAAATCTTCATTATTAATAAAATAAAAGAATTAGATGATATGCAAAAAGATTTTATAATTAGTGAAATTGCTGTAAAACTGCCAGATCTTCTAATTATTTCTTCAACGTTGCGTTCCAAATTAAAATTTGATTTTTCTAGTCCAAATAGTTATATTGAATTCATAAATAAACATATTAATCTAGTAGAAGAACATTTAAGAAAAGAATTGGTAGATGAACTAATTAAGAAAGTAGAGCAAGCGGAAGAAAATGCAATTAATATATATTGGCAAGAGGTTAAATATCTACAAGATAACTTAGCTTATAAAAATTTCCTCTGGCATATTGCACCAGCAGAAAGAAAAATTCCAATAATTGCTGAATACACATCATCTATAGCAAAAGATGTTGCTGAGAAAGTGGTTCTTGAACATCTTAACCAGTTTAATCAACAAGAGCAAGATAAGTTGATTAATGACCTCATCAGAAATGCACCAAAAGTTATCTTGGCTTCTTCTAAGTTACGTTCTTATTTAAAATTTACAGAATACTATTTCAAATTCCAAATAACAGACAATAATTACGGCATTTTTATCAATAAGTACCTTCATATTGTAGATGATGAATTATTCAACGAGATAATAAATGAACTAATTGAAAGAGTAGAACAAGCAGAAGAAAAAGAACGTAATATATATTGGCAGCAAGTTAAATATCTACAAGATAACTTAGCTTATAAAAATTTCCTCTGGCATATTGCACCAACAGAAAGAAAAATTCCAATAATTGTTACATATACATTATCTAGCACAGAAGATGTTGCTGAAAATGTGGTTCTTGAACATCTTAACCAGTTTAATCAAAAAGAGCAAGATGAATTGATTAATCAACTTATTAAAAATGCACCAAAAGTTATCTTGGCTTCTTCTAAGTTACGCTCTTATTTAAAACTTACAGAATACGATTACAATAGTTATGGTATCCTTATTAATCAGTATCTTGATAGCGTAGATGATGACTTATTCAATGAGATAGTAAATGAATTAATTGAAAGAGTAGAACAAGTAGAAGAAAAAGAACGTAATATATATTGGCAGCAAGTTCAATATCTACAAGATAACTTAGCTTATAAAAATTTCCTCTGGCATATTGCACCAACAGAAAGAAAAATTCCAATAATTGTTACATATACATTATCTAGCACAGAAGATGTTGCTGAAAATGTGGTTCTTGAACATCTTAACCAGTTTAATCAAAAAGAGCAAGATGAATTGATTAATCAACTTATTAAAAATGCACCAAAAGTTATCTTGGCTTCTTCTAAGTTACGCTCTTATTTAAAACTTACAGAATACGATTACAATAGTTATGGTATCCTTATTAATCAGTATCTTGATAGCGTAGATGATGACTTATTCAATGAGATAGTAAATGAATTAATTGAAAGAGTAGAACAAGTAGAAGAAAAAGAACGTAATATATATTGGCAGCAAGTTCAATATCTACAAGATAACTTAGCTTATAAAAATTTTCTCTGGCATATTGCGCCAACAGGAAAGAAACAAGAAATTGTTCAACAGCGTGTTAAAACTTTTTTTGATATTATCTCTCGCTTTGAAGATAGCAATTATCCTTACGAGGAATATATTACTCATAATTGGCGTGAATTATATCAGTTCAACCAATCAGATAATTTGTTAATAAGGGAATGGGATGCTGATGTAAATTTTAATGATAATAAAGCAGCACAAATGATTTCAGCGCGGGGGGCTGAGAAGTTAGTAATTCGTTTTTATCAAGCTTTAGGTTATCAGGTAGAAGATATTTCAATTCATCAAGTTACTCAAAAAAGCAAAACCTGGACATTGGGGGATATTAGATTAGATTCTCAATATTTACTTGATGTAAAAAACAGTAGAAAAAGTGTTAATTCCAATTCTTACTCAGAATTTTGTGTTCCCCAATTCAAAGAATCTCGTGGTAATGATGTCAAAATCGTTGGTGTTTTATCACCGTACCTTCAAAAAAAATATATGCAGGGAAGAGAAAACCCTAGATTTCATGTTAAGAATCCTCAATTACTAGGTGCTTTTGATAAAGCAAAGCTGAGTGAACTAGAAACAATCTTTAGTGACCGATTCATTAGTATAAATATGCCTAGAGAGTCTGATACTAATAAATACTTACCACCTTGGCTATTTGATTATGATCAGCGTTATTATAAACAACAGTGTGAAATTTTAATAGAATTGCAAAAGTTAAGCGACCAGGATATACCTAGTTGGGAAGATATATCAGTTGTTGCTCAAAATTCTATACCTTTATTTGTAGCTGCAAAACGTCCATTACCTCAAAATTGGGTTAATAATTTACCCCAGTGGCAAGTCAATTTCATCAATTTTTTGATTAATCTTCCTATAGAACGAATTACTTTGCCATATTTATTCCTGTCTATATTGAAGCATTTTTTATCAATGCTTTCTTACCGTGGAGGTGATTATAGTCCTAAAAGATATTTAGAAGTTTTCTATCTAAGTGAAAAGCAAATTAAGCCACTAAAATTATACGATCCTTTAAATATTATCGAAGATTTTTGTGATACTTTACAAACTCTTTGGGACAATCGTCAAGCATCTAGACTAGATGAATTCAAAATATTTAAATTCTCTGGTCAAGGATTACTGCAAGGTAAACGTACAGAATCCGAACGTATCCTGACAACAATTTTAGCTTATTGTGGTGGATGGGTAGATGGGATGGGAAAATGCGGATTTAGACCATTAGTAATTGGTAGAGAGCAAAATTGCCCCGGTTGTGGTCGTCTCATCTGCCCTCAAGATAACTGTGGTTTCTGTAGTGATAGATGTTCTGATTACATTGAAAGGAAAAAAAGGAAAAATAAGTAAGAGTAAGAGGTATAGATACAAAAATTATAGGCGATCGCCCCCTCAAATTCCATAGGCGATCGCTCTCATCATTAGTATAATCCCCCACTCAAAACAGACTCAACTGCTTTCCCACATCACCTTGAGGCTCAACAACCGAAAGTAACTCATCCCGTTTTTTAGCTATCAACTCCAAATAATACCCACTGGAATAGCCTTCAGAATTAGTCAATCCCAGAATCCCTTGATAAAACGTCACAACATCCCCAGTATTACCCAGAACCAAAAGAGCCTTTTCACCCTTCTTAATTTTCCGAGTAACCTGTAACTGTTCCACAGGAAAATCACCAGAACGAATAACCTTCGTTAATTCCTGGTAATATTGTTCTGCCTTAGCTTTTGACAGAAGATATTGTGTCAGGTAGTTCAAAGGAAACTCCTTTTCTAGACGAGAACGGTCTCTTTTCCGCCATGAACCCTTAGTAGTAATTTTACCATCCTCATGCCAGAGAATATAATTCTTAGCTCCTCTAGAGGGAACAAACATCGCTTGAGCAAGAATTTCCAACTCTATATTGATATCAGTAGTCATTAACTATCAAATAACAATCCTATGAATCCTATAATCCTGGGTATCCTGATTCTGACAAAATATTATAAACCAAGTAATTAACTATCAAATAACAATCCTGTAAATCCTATAATCCTGGGTATCCTGATTCTGACAAAATATGATAAACCAAGTAATTAACTATCAAATAACAATCCTGTAAATCCTATAATCCTGGGTATCCTGATTCTGACAAAATATGATAAACCAAGTAATTAACTATCAAATAACAATCCTGTAAATCCTATAATCCTGGGTATCCTGATTCCGACAAAATTTTGGTGGGCATTGCCCACCCTACGAGTTGAAAATAAAATAGGATTCCTATTCTTTTCTAATGATGATGATGATGATGAGTAATAGCTGAATGTGAATTAACAGCCATACCTTCAGTTTCCATCAACTCAGCAATATGTGCATTTGCCCATTCAGCAACCATAGCTAAAAATTGTGGATCATCATTAACACAAGCCATTTGTAAATAATCTACATCTGGATGTTGTTTTTCTAAATCATGAATAATGTGATGCACATCCAACAAAGTTTCATGATTTTCTGTGGCAAAACCAATGGGCATAAATAGCAATGCCTTCGCACCCAATTGAATCAAATTTTGAGCAGCCACTGTGGCATTTGGTTGAGTCCATTCAATTAACGGTGTATCATGATTCAACCAACCCACAGAAATTAACGGGTAATTGTTAATTAACTTGTTTCTAACTAACTCATACATGGCTTGACTTTCATCAATTCCCGATGTAAAACCTTTAGCTTTGTGGGGACAACCATGATTCATCAAGATAATCCCAATTTGCGACGGTAGATAACCTGTAGCCAAATCAGTATGAATTTTTTCTTCCACCAAATGCGCCATTAAATCAATATATTTTGGCTCATTATAGAACGAAGGAATATATCTTTGGGCTTTAATCCAATGTTCATCACCATCAGCTAATTCTACCAGAGCATTATTTACTTGTTCAAGAGCAATACCACTTGTAAAAATGGAATCAACAACCAATAATGGATAAATCAGCAGTTTGCTAAAGCCTTGATCTTTAATTTCGGCTAAAACTTGATTTGGTAAAAAAGGAGCGCAAAAGTTAAAAGCTTTGAAAACTTGAACACCATTACCCCATTTATGTTGTAATTCGTGTTCAATACCCGCTCTTTGTCTTTCAAAAATGGCATTGTGTGGGGAGATAAAATCGTGGTGTGTGTGTCCCCATTCATGACGATCAAATAATGCCAAAAGCTTGGCTAAAGGGGGATAAATCCAAGTAGGAACAGGAGCGAATTTAGCCGTCAGTAAATTTAAAGCTTGTTCGTTATAGTTAGCAAAATCTTCGTAGCTTTCGACTTCGCCATAGCCCATCAGCAATACGGCTACACGGTCTTTACTGGGTAGATGCTCGTGAATATGGGTAGCGTGCAGTTTTTCCGGGGTTGCAACCACAATGAGTTCCTCAAGATAACTAGAACAGGGAGACAAGCCTAGACAATACTAGATGATCTCTCTCAATTTGTAGCATAATATCCTATCCGGGGGGATAGGATAAAAATAAGATATACATTTACATAAATAATAAACAATAAAAAAATCCCCTGAAAAGATGTAAAAACAATCCTTTCAGGGGAAAATTATCAACAACCTACGCCGGGTAAATTCTTAACCGCCGATTAGGTTCATCGCCAAAACTATCGGATTTGAGACGATAATGTTCTACCAACTCATGCTGCATTTTCCGCACTTGGGAAGAACGCGGTAATAACTCCACAGGCTGACCTTTAGGGATAACAATCTGCTCCACAGCAAGCCTCGCCTCCTCCAAAGCGTCCATTTCATCATCACCACCGTTGTGTAATAACAGTTGTAACTCTCGGTCATCGCCAATATCTGGATCATCAATATTCAGTAAGCGGCGGAGACTGCGAGTAATTTGGGGAATTGTACTGGACTTGATCACATGAATGGGTACATGACGAGCCTTAGCCATTTGTCTTAACTTAGCGTGATTCTTGACGTGCGATCGCAAAGCCAAAATAGCATCAGCACTATCTAAGTCCTTGGTCAATATCACAGGCAAAGTTAACACATTAATCACCTGTTCCAGTTGGTGACGACTCACCCCATAGGGGTAAATGTGCAATGGTAAATCTTCCCCATTGGGACCTGCTTGTTTGCGGCTGGCAAAATCAAAACTTTCCGAGTAATTGAAAGATTCATCCAACAAACGGTCAAATTCACTGCGTCCCGTCGGTCTTTCCCGATCTAAAGATAAAGGTGGTAAAGCCACCATTTGTCCAGAAGAACGCCAACCATTAGGTTGAGCAGAGAGGAAAGATTCCTCCACATTAGTAATGTGTCCATTGCCATTACCATTGCTATTGCCACCATTGACCACAGCCAACTGTCTAACAACGCCAACCTTGCCATTGTCATCAACAGTTCTCGTTTGTGGAGTCGGTTGACGACCACGTAACAAAGTATCAACCGTATCAGCCACACATTCATGAACTACCCAGCGTTGCCGTTCCAGCATCTCCACAGCAATCTCAAAAGTAGGTGGCGCTTTGCGTTCCAAAACTGTCTTTTGCGAACCACGCCGTCTAGCTTCATCATCTCCCAGCGTCACAGCCTGAATCCCCCCCACCAAATCAGACAGAGTGGGATTTTTAATCAGGTTTTCAATCTGATTACCGTGGGCAGTTCCTACCAATTGCACCCCCCGTTCGGCAATGGTTCGGGCTGCTAAAGCTTCCAATTCCGTGCCAATTTCATCAATGATAATGACTTCTGGCATATGGTTTTCCACAGCCTCAATCATGACCTGATGTTGTAACTCTGGTTTAGAAACTTGCATCCGTCTCGCCCGACCAATGGCGGGGTGAGCAACATCACCATCCCCAGCAATTTCGTTAGATGTGTCAATAATGACCACTCGCTTATTTAAGTCATCTGCCAACACACGGGCAATTTCCCTTAAAGCCGTGGTTTTACCAACACCCGGACGACCTAGCATGAGAATTGATTGACCAGTTTCCACCAAATCGCGGATCATGGCAATTGTTCCGAATACCGCCCTACCGACCCGACAAGTTAAGCCAATAATCTTACCGCTACGGTTACGGATAGCACTGATCCGATGCAAAGTTTGCTCAATTCCTGCCCGATTATCCCCCCCAAAATTTCCCACTCGTTGAATGCAATCATCTATCTGTGCTTGAGTGACTGGTGTTTCGCTCAAATACTCAGCTACATGGGGAAACCGAGCTTCTGGACGACGGCCTAAATCCAAAACCACTTCAACTAAATTATCTCCATTAGGATGATGCTCTAGTTTTTGTTGAAGGTCTTGGGGCAAAATGTCTAACAACTTTTGGAGATCTTCTGTAATCGTCATGCTTTCTATTGGTGACTTGACGTTTTTAGAGATATGCTTGGAGCGATGAGCGCGACTGCTCAGACTTAATCTGGGAAACGAGAGTATGGGCAAGCCTTACAGCCTCCCATAGTAATTCCGGTTCTGATTCCAGGCGAATATTGCCTTGACTATCAGTGTTAATCACCTCCTTTTTTTCTAACTGGTCAAGAATGGGTGACAGCAATACACGGGCGTAACTACCATAGGCAACCCCGGCGATTTTGGATTTTGGATTTTGGATTTTGGATTTTAGATTGTTATCTTCTAATCCAAAATCTTTCAGCAATCCCATTCCCCTTAATTTAGGAACGGTGTAGCTATTAGTGCCGCCTGCTAACTGCACATATCCCGGTAGGTTTGCTGCCAAAACTTTTTGCCCCAATTTCACTGTGGCTATGGTTGTACCATCACCAATATCACCACTCATTGAACGTCCATCAGTTTGCCAAATTAAAAACTGGGGACGGGGGATAATTAAATCATAAATAGCTTTTAGGTAATTAATTAGACCTTCTCCATCGTTACAACTGATGGCTACTAACTTTAATTGATCTGCCCAAGGTGTCATCGCGTTCCATAACCGTTGGAATTCTGCCAACCGCCCCACTTGAGTATGAATTTCTACGGCTGCTATTCCCGTTGACATGATCAATGGTACGATCTCCCCTGGCGTTGACTCATAAGATTTTGTATAAATTATCCCATAAGGACAGATAGGAATGCAACGGCCACAGCCATAACATTTTTCAGCGATTACTCCAGAAAAATCATCTTTGGTATTGTTAAATAAAATTGCTTGGGCTGGACAAATTTTTTCACATGGTCTGGAACAATCGCGGGGACAGTCTTGAGAATTAAACTCAGCTTTCCGAAAATGGGGATCTTCGCCATCATTGAGACTGACCATCAACAAGGGCAAATTACCTGTAAAGGCAAAGCCTCGCTTTTGGGCATTATATCTCAAGCTTTGGGCTACCAGTAAAGCTTCTTGGGTGGCGGCAATGACTGCCGGATCTGCTGCTACATCTATACAGTCAGCACCAGCCAAGGTGTAGGCTAATGTTAAGTTTCTGACCGCGGGAAGATGTTGGTAACTGGCTCCGCAAATTAATTTGAACCAGTTACCCTGTTGTAGGGATTGTAAAGGGGCTAATAAATCAGTCACATTTCCATTATGCGTTTATTCGACTGAAAATAGCAGCCTGTGATCAGGAAAATTTAGATTTTTTTGTTACTAATTTTTTATTGGTAAATTTTTATACTACTATAAAGCCTCTCTTTTTTGATTTATTGGTGAGAAATCTGGATTAAGTTAATTTGGCTACAAGTTGATTTTCTAATAGGATGTTATTTGTTAATAAGTCCTCAACAGTAATTCTTAAAAACCGTTGTTCATCAACTTGAAAATAGATTTTAATGCGATCGCTTCCCGGAAATCCTGGAGGTTTAAGTTTGGCAATTTTACTGGCATTTACTGTATCATTGAGAGGCTTAACAGTAGTTGCACCATGATCAAGCTGACGAGTAATTAAGCGGTCGCCCTCAAAGTATATCTCTGTTCCACCTGTTTGAGCGCCCAATTCCCCAACAATTAACTCAATGCTGGGTTGATTTTCCACAGAAGCACCCAAAACTAATTCTACGGGTTGAGTCATGGGGTAAGGTTGTCCAGTTTTAATAATTGGATGCCAACTATGACGTTGATTGCGGCGATCCCAATAACGCACACCGTAACTATGATAAAGATAGTCTTTAATTTCTATCCCTTGAGTTATTTGTAACGCCCCTTGAGCGATTGCTTCAAAAGGCAATTGACGACGGATTTTTTCTGGTTCAAAATATTGTTCTATCCATGCTTGCACTACGGGCAACTGTACAGTTCCCCCAACTAATAATACTGCATTAATATCATCAATTTCTATACCGTAGCGTCGCGCTTGCTGTAATAGCGTCATCATTACATCATGCAGTTTATCAAAAAATCCGTTTTCCTGCAAAATATTTTCAAAGGTGTAACGATCAAGATCCATTTCATAACTTTCAAAAGTTTGATCATGAAAATAAACTTCACTAGCTTTATCTTGGTGAGATAGCTGAATTTTCAACTGTTCCGCTAGTCGCGCTGTAAGAGAACTAACTGGCAATCCTTGGGTTTTAGCAAAGTAATCTACTATCCAATTATCAATATCAGTTCCGCCTAGATTTTGCCCTGCTTTTGCTAATACACGGGCTGTTTTAGTCTTTTGTTGAGAATTTTCACCCAGATTTTTATCACCCCATTTGAGAAGAAATCCTAGAGGTTTAGTCTTGGCTTGTGTACCTTGATCTAAACTCACTAAAGATAAATCTAAAGTTCCACCACCAAAGTCAACGACTAAGAGAGTTCCTTGATCTGTTAAACCATACCCCAAAGCCGCAGCAGTGGGTTCATCCAACATCCGCACCTGTTCGACGGCTAATGATTGACAAACTTTCCCTAACCAGTGACGATAGGCTTCAAAGCTGTCTACTGGTACGGTTAAAACTAAGGAATCTATTCCCCCTTCTAAAGGTGCTAATTCTGCAATTACTTTGCTTAAAAACCATGTTCCTATTTGTTCAAAGCTAATGTTTTTACCATCTAGTTCCGGTAAAAAACCCTGGATATCTGCACCAATTCCCCGTTTAAAGTTCCGGAAGAATCTGGTGTCGGTTTTCAGATCCAAACCGCGATCGCGTACCTGTTGTCCAGCTATAATTTTACCAAGGCTGGCATTTTCTACATAAACTAAACTGGGAATTAGTGGCGGATTAAGAAATTGTTGCGTTGATAATCTGGGTAGATTCAGGGTTTCTGCTTGTTGAGTGACAGGATTCCAACGAGTGATAACTGTGTTACTTGTGCCAAAATCAATCGCGATCGCCATATTCTTTGATTATTTAACTAAATAAATATCTAACATATTGGATATTAAGTTTTTTATAGTTGGTGACAAAACATACTTTCTCGAAAGGACGAGAATACAAAATTGAAAGTTATACGGAAATTATCCGGACATAACAGAATCAGCCGTGGATACTCAAATAGTAGATGCACCTTAATTAAACCATTACCCTTGGCTTGTGGCTAAGGGTTTTTTTCTTTGGGATTTATATCTTAACAAATTTTGATCAGGAATGCCAAAAATTTTATTTGAAAATAGCAGGCAGTAAGTTGGGGGCTAACCATAATGCATAACCAATAAAACCAAATAGCATAGTAATCAAGAGAGTAGCAATATAGCTAATACACATTAATAAACCATCAGATTCAATAGTAGCAACTGCCAAAAGTAAAATCCCCACAGTCGGAATGGGATTGGTAAAGGGAATGGGGGAAATTAGTAGTATTGTTAACCAAGAGATGCACAGCCCGTTAAATCGCCAAATTAAAGGATGATTGGCGACTTTTTGCAATCGGGGACGGGCAATTTTTTCCAATACCCTAGTCACGCGACGCAGATTTTGTAAGATGATTTTAGCGAAGGCGTTGGGAAATTTATAGTTAGCGATTTTTTTGGGTAGCCAAGGTGTTCTCCTCCCTAAAACCATTTGCAATGATAATAATAAACAAGCACCACCTAAAGGACTGGTTAAGCCTGGAGGCATGGGAAATAGAAAAGGTAATACTAGTAATGTGATTACTAAGCTAAAACCCCGTTCGGAAGTTTCCGCTAGGATATCACCTAAAGTTAGTGGCTGTTCACTTAAACGTTCTAGAAGGGATTTAATTTCTTGAGAAAAGCGTAAATTCATAACTATGATTTTAATGATTTTTCTGATTCTTATGATACAGCAAAATTCAGGAGTGAAAACCGCTGGATGCTTCCTTGTTGACAGATAGGAGTTTTGATTTTCATTTTTTACCTTGTTTAGTGACCATCTCCTGTTTAATTACATAAATAATAGTTAAGATATCATTAAATAAATCATATCAATCAGTTAAGACATCATCAAATAAATCATATCAATCAGGTAAATCATAGTTGAATTTTCATTTTTTACCTCCTTTACTGACAATCTCCTGTTTAATTACATATCCCATCAAATAAATCATATCAATCAGGTAAATCATAGTTGAAGATGATAGTCATGGGGCTAAAACTGCGATCGCTTGAGGAATCACCCGAAACACAGCAGGAGTATGGGTTGTAATTTCTCCATCTGTATTAATAGAATGGGGTTTTCTAGTATATATTGTAAATTCCTGACCTTCAAGGGCGCGGACATTCGGCCAATCAATATGTCTACCTTGACGCATAGCCGGAAGTAGGGGAAGAATTTGCCACCAATGATCGATTTCTAAACTATAAAGATCCAGTCTTTGATCGTCTATCGCTGCGTCGTGAACTACAGCCATACCACCACCATAATAGCGACCATTACCCACAGCAATTTGCACAGTTTTCACATGAATTGATTCGTTATTCACGCGAATTTCTGCACTAAAAGGGCGAGATTTCCAAATTACTTGAAATGCAATTGCTGCATAGGCAAATATACCCCAACGCCGTTTAATTTCTTTAGTTAATTGTTGAGTAATTTTTACACTTAAACCCAGACTAGCAACATTAAAAAAATATTTCCCATTTACAGAACCTAAATCAATTCTTCGCAAGTTTCCAGAGGCAATAATTTGACACGCTTCCGGTAAAGAGTTGGGAATTGCTAAAGTCCTGGCTAAGTCGTTAGCAGTTCCTAATGGTAAAATACCCAAAGGTAATTGAGTCTCAATTATTGCCTCTATAGTAGCATTAAGTGTACCATCACCACCACCGACAATTACCAAATCTATTTGCTGTTGGTAACGCCGAATCACAGTCCCTAGTTGAGTTGGATGTTCTGTAGATTCTGTAATTATTTCCAAACCCAATTTATTTAAACAATTTATTGCTTCTTGGTAACGTTCTTGCCCTTGACGAGAATTACTATTTATTAACAGTAGTGCGCGAAGACTCATTCTGTCCACCTTTTGTAGTTTATATATCGAATTATCTACATCTATTTCCTGAGAATATCAGCGGCAGATGATTAGAAGGTTGAAACATAACTTGTCATAGAACAGAATACAGTAATATGGTTTTAGCATCAATACCTTGTCCATTTTTTGCTTTGTTGGGTTAAGCGACAGCGCAACCCAACCTTATATCTTAGAGGTATGTTAGCAGAAGTTTTCAGCGATTTTACATTTCTTTACACAGTTTGGTTTTATTGTGTTGACTTACTTAATTATCAGCCGTAGTGAATAAATATATATGTATACTTATTATTCCTCTTTTTTCATTCTATCTATCCAAAGAAATATCTATTCTTTAATATTATTTTGACTTGGTTTTATTGATATAAAATAGCGGCATCTTTCAAACCCAATATAAACATGAGTTCATCACCAATTTTACAAAATATGGAAAAACATCTTCCCATAGTGGGAGATGTACATACTAAAAGTCCCATTGCCTACAAAGCAACCCGTCTTGCAGTTAGTACAGTTAATGCAGTGCAAATGGCAATAGCCGAGTCTTATATCAACGGATTAGAAGTACCGGATGCTGTGTTGCGATCGCTTTTTGATAGTTGTATGCCTGTCTTTTTTAAGTATTTTCCATCCCTGCTTGTACCCTATGAATGGGTATTAACAGAAACAGACAATACCGCCGAAGGTGCGCGGGATTTAATGAAGATTCAGTACGATTTGCCTCAAGCTATGTTGAATCTCATGTTAGGTGAGGGAAAACTTATTTATCCCAAATATAGCATGGGATTGTGGGAAAAAGGAGCAGCAAATCTCGAACAATCACAAATGCAAATGATTGATGATGTAATTGACAAATTAGAAATAAAAGATGGTGATCATATTTTAGATTTTGGCTGTGGTTGGGGCTGCGTAGCAAATTATATTCTTGCCAAATTCCCCAATGTCAAATTCACAGGAATTAACTTGAGTCATAACCAATGTGAATATATGCGTCAGAAAATGCAAGATCCTGAAAGTTACCTCAGTTCCGGTCGTTTTACTCTCTATGAAGGAGATATAAACGATGCCCAATTTGAGACAAAGTTTGACAAAATTCTCTCAATTGGCGTTTTTTGTCATGTGGGTAATTTAACAAAGGCTTTTCAAAAGCTGGCATCTTTTCTCAAGGATAACGGCAAGGTTTTTATTCACATTATTACAGTCCGTACCCCTAATAATATCTCCAGTGTTTTCACTCACAAATACATTTTTCCTCATGGTCGTTACTGGAAATATGACGCGATTCCCAGCCATAATCAAGACCTGAAAACTATTGATCAATGGTATATTAATGGCTCTAATTATTCTAGAACTTTTGCTAGTTGGTTAAAAAACTTTGATGATTCTCAGGCAATAGTCAAAGATTTAGACTACGGGATGCACTATGCCAAATTTCGCCGCATCTGGAGATTTTATTTAATTTGGTTTGTTGCTAATTTCGCCAGTTGCGATGGTGAATACAACGGTAATGGACAATTTTTAATGGTTCATGCCTAATCTTTGATTTTAGTAGGTTGGGTTGACGTATGTTACCCAACATTATTAAACCTGATGATTATGTTGTTGGGTTGCGCTGTTGCTTAACCCAACCTACTAACTACTAACCTACATCATCATGAGCGAAACGGTTAAACAGGAAGTCTAGCGCATAATTTCGCAATTGATAATATTGAGGATCTTCCATAATTCTCGCTCTATCTCTGGGACGAGAAAAAGGAATTTCCATCACTTCCCCAATTTTGGCATGAGGTCCATTAGTCATCATTACCAACTTATCAGCCAAAAATAAAGCCTCATCAATATCATGGGTAATCATCAAAACTGTACAACGGTTATCATTCCAAATTTTCAACAATTCCTCTTGTAATTCTTCCTTAGTAATTGCGTCCAACGCCCCAAAAGGTTCATCTAAAATCAACACTTTCGGACGAATTGCCAAAGCCCGCGCAATAGAAACCCGTTGTCTCATTCCCCCAGACATTTGCATGGGTTTCTTTTCCATGGCATCAGCTAAACCCACCATTGCTAAATGATCTCTGACAATAGCCCGTTTTTCGGCTTCTGGCTTAGTGGGATAAACGGCATTTACAGCTAAATAAATATTTTCAAAAGCTGTTCTCCAAGGTAATAACGCATAGTTTTGAAATACTACCATGCGATCTGGACCTGGTTTTATAATTGGTTTTCCTTCTAATAAAACTTGTCCAGTTGTGGGGAAGTTGAAACCAGAAACCATGTTTAATAAAGTTGATTTACCGCAACCAGAGTGGCCGATAACGCAAAGAAATTCACCTTTCTCCACGTTGAGGTTAACACCATCAAGAACGGTAAATGGTCCATTTTTGGTGGGATAAACTTTGCAAACGTCTTTAATTTCTAGGAAAGGCTGACGGCTGATTGTGGTTGTAGCTGTGTTGGTAGATTTCAAGTTACGGTTTTGCATTGTTTAGTAATTGGTAGGAGGTTTCGCGCAAAGGTGCAAAGGAGCAAAGACGCAAAGGAAGAAAGGGTTTTTTTAAGCTGCGGTTCTTCTGGGGGCATCTAGAATGACTTCGGCTATGGAGAAGTCGCGTTTGATTTCTAGGTCGTTAAGATAGGCAATTGGATCATCGGCGTTGAAGGGTTTACCATCAAATAATTGAATGGGTTGACGGGTGTAACTGATATCTAAGCCTAGTTCTCTGGCTGCGGTACTGAAAACCCGGACTCGACAAACTCTTTCAACGATTTCTACCCAGTTTCTGGGGAAGGGAGTGTCACCCCACCGCGCTAATTGAGTCATAATCCAAATTTGTTCGGTCCGACTGGGGCGATTAATGGCAGACTCGGAATAAAATTGGTGATGGGCATATTCCCGCATGGGATGATTTAAGTCACAGGTAGCGTTATTCGGGTTTTCCAGTTGGATATATTCAATATCTGTGCTGACATATTCCTGACTTGCTAAAATTTGGCGAATTTCTTGGGCGTTGGCAAGATCTGCACAATATTGGCAAGCTTCTAATAAGGCTTTGGTTAAGGCAATATGGGTATTTGGATAAGTTTCTGCCCAATCTTCTCGTACTCCTAGAACTTTACCAGGGTGTCCTAACCAAACTTCTAAATCTGTGGCAATTGTAAAGCCTGAACCTTCAACTGCTGCCCGATAATTCCAAGGTTCACCTACAGAATAACCGTCAATAGTTCCACCTTTTAAATCTACTACCATTTGAGCAGGAGGGATATTTTTCATAACCACATCACTGTCGGGGTCAATTCCTCCTGCTGCTAACCAATAACGTAGTAATAGGTTGTGCATGGATGCGGGATGAACTACTCCCATTCTGTGTGTTTGTTCGCGGGTTTTCAGGAGATAATTTTTGAAGTCAGATAAGCTATGTACACCTTCATCATAAAAGCGTTTGGCTAAGGTGATGGCGTTACCGTTGCGGGTCATTGTCAGGGCGGTGACAACTGGTAAAGGTTGGTTTTTATTTCCTCCTAAACTTAACCACATGGGCATACCTGAGGGCATTTGTGCCGCATCTAAATATCCCCCTGTTATCCCGTCTACAATTCCCCGCCAACTGCTTTCTCGGACTAAATTAACCTCATCCAGACCATGTTTGATGAAAAAGCCTTTTTCTTTGGCGATCGCCAGGGGGGCGCAAGCTGTGATAGGTAAGAAGCCAATTTCTAAATTAACTTTTTCTAAACCATGACGAACCACCGCAGCAGTTTTTCTCGCCCGAATTTTTTTGATGCGTTTTTGTTGGTTGAGGAAGTAAATCATTTCACTTCGCAAACTGTAGTAACTGGGATGTTTTACTACTTCCATGCGTTTGCGAGGACGAGGAATATCTACTTCTAAAATGTCGCCAATTTTCGATTCTGGTCCATTAGTTAACATGACAATTCTGTCAGATAACAAAACCGCTTCGTCTACGTCGTGTGTCACCATGACTGCGGTAACTTGATTCTCTTCACAAATTTGCATTAATTGTTCTTGCAAATTCCCGCGAGTTAGGGCATCTAAAGCACCGAAGGGTTCATCTAATAGTAATAGTTTAGGACGAATTGCCAAGGCACGAGCGATCGCAACTCGTTGTTTTTGTCCACCTGATAACATTCCTGGTTGTTTATCAGCATGGGGACGCAAACCAACCATATCTATGTGTCTATCAATAATCGCTTTGCGTTCTGCCGCTGGCATTCCATGTAATACGGAATCTACTGCTAAGGCAATATTTTCTCTCACTGTTCGCCAAGGTAAAAGCGAATAGTTTTGAAATACTACCATTCTATCAGGTCCAGGTTTTTTAATTCTTTGTCCTTCTAAAGTGACTAAACCTTCTGTTGGTAAATCCAAACCGGCAATCATGTTTAGAAGGGTAGATTTTCCGCAACCTGAGTGACCGATAAGAGAAACAAATTCGCCTTTTTTAATTTGGAGATCAATACCTTTGAGGGCGATATATTGTCCACCACCGGTTAATTCAAAAATTTTATCAACTTGGTCAACGCCAACAAATATAGACATATTATTTGGTAATGGGTAATGGGTAATGGGTTATTTGTCAGTTGTCAGTTGTCAGTTATCAGTTGTCAGTTGTCAGTTGTCAGTTGTTCGTTGTCAGTTGTTCGTTGTCAGTTGTTATTTCTTTGCTATTAACTAATGACCACTGACTAATGACCAATTACTTTTGACTATTTTTGTTCTGCTGGTAAAATCCAGTTTTGTAATGCAGCCATCATTTTATCTAGGATAAGACCGACAACGCCAATATAAACTAGAGCTAAAATAACTTCACTAACGTTATTATTTTGATAAGCGTCCCAGATGAAAAAGCCAATTCCCACAATACCTGACATCACGATTTCTGCGGCAATAATCGCTAACCAAGCTAAACCAATCGCAATTCTTAAACCTGTGAAAATGTAGGGTAATGCTGAAGGAATTAAGATGTTAAGGAAATACTCTTTTTTAGAAAGTTGGAGAACTTTAGCAACGTTGTTATAGTCTTGAGGAATTTGAGTGACACCCACCGCAGTATTAATGAGAATCGGCCAAATTGCGGTAATGAAAATTACGAATAATGCGGCTGGTTCATTTTGGCGTAATGCTGCTAAGGAAATAGGCACCCAAGCTAAAGGAGGGACTGTTCTTAATAACTGAAACAAAGGATCTAAAGCCTTTGACATGGTTTTATTAACACCAATCAAAACACCCAAGCCAATACCGACAATTGCCGCTAATGTATAACTAATAGCAACCCGTTGGAGACTAGCCCAGATTTGCCAAAAAAGCCCTTTATCAGTGCCTCCTTTATCATAGAAGGGATACAGAATCAAGATCCGAGTGTCTTGAATAACTTGGATTGGTCCTGGTAATGTTGCCCCTGGAGTCCAAGAAAATACTTGCCAAATGGCTAGAAAGATAAATAACGCAATGGCTGGAGGAATAAGTTCAGGAATTTGTTTCTGTAAACCCGATAAAAATTTATTCTCTAATTTAGGACTTGTGGCACGTTTTTGGGCTATGGTCATGGATTTTTCCTCAAATTTATGAATGGTTAATGGGTATTTTCTGAAAATTAAATCTGCATTTTTAAAATCCGTGTAGAGACATTTCTGTAAATGTCTCTAATATTTAGAAAGTATCTATTAACTAAACACTAACTTTTTTTAGTTTCAAACTCTTGAGATATTCTTCTGGCTTCTCAGGATCGAATTTCACACCATCAAAAAATTCTTCGACTCCACGAGATGTACTGGTAGGAATATCAGCAGCAGGTATTCCCAATTCTTTAGCTGCTTCTTTCCAAATATCTTCGCGGTTCACTTTTTTGATTAATTCTTTAGCTTTGGTTGCACCATTTTCTATATAATCTTTGGGCAAAAATCCCCAACGGACGTTTTCAGTGATGAACCATAAATCATGACTTTGGTAAGGATAAGAAACACTACCTCTCTCATCTTTCCAATAGTAAGCAGCCATTTTTTTATCATCAATTTTGCGGCCATCACCCATGTCATATTTACCTTGGTATGGTAGTTCTAGAATCGCAGGTGAAGATAAGCCAAAATACTTTTTACTAGCCAGAATTGCTGCTGCTTCTTTGCGGTTATCAAAGTTATCTAACCATTGTTGGGCTTCCATGACACCTTTTAATAAGGCTTTTGTGGCTTTGGGATTTTGGTCAACCCAATCTCCTCTCATGGCAAAATATTCTTCGGGGTGATTTTTCCAAATTTCGGCTGTTAATGCCGCCATGAAGCCGATTTTGTCGTTAACGAGGCGGAATGGCCAGGGGTCGCCGGTGCTGAAAGCGTCCATTGTCCCGGTTTTCATGTTGGCGACAGTTTGCGCCGCAGGTACGGTTAATAATTTGACATCTGTATCTGGGTCAATGCCACTTGCTGCTAACCAGTACCGAATCCACAAATCTTGGTTTACATGAGGAAAGGTGAAAGCTGCGGTAAAGGGTGTGGAAGATTTCATTTGGGCAAATAAGGGTTTTGCCGCATCTAGTTTTAAGGTTACTCCTTTTCCTAGATGTTTATTAGCGATCGCAATTGCATTACCATGAGTAACTAACTGGGCAAGAACATACATGGGAATGGGCTTATTACCTTTGGTAATTAAACCTTCTGTAATTAAATGTGGCATGGGCATTTGCCATTGACCACCATCAATACCACCACCAGCAGAACCAATTTCCACGTTATCCCGTGCTGAACCCCAAGAAGCTTGTTTAGAAAGTTCTACATTACTCATGCCCTGTTTGCTAAAAAATCCTTTTTCTAAAGCAATAATTAAAGGTACAGATTCAATAATGGGAATATATCCAAGTTTAACTTTTGTCGTTTCTGGTTTTTGTTCTGAGTTAGTATTAGCTGCTACTTGACCAGTAGATTGTGTGGAATTTCCACCACTTTTACCTGCTTCCGGTGGGTTTCCTAGACAACCTTTGAGTAATACTGCACTGGCTGAAACTCCAGCAGTGACGATGAATTTACGGCGAGAAATTTGGTTAAAAAATTCAGACATGAAACATCTCCCTGGTGAAAGAATTTATTTTTTAAACATGAAAATTTAGACAAAGAAATAAATTCTTTGCTTTACTATTGAAATTCCTAGTTATATCTAGGCATTCAAAATTAGCTTTTTATGTAAAAAAGTTAGTTTGTATACTTTGTGATAAACATGGTTTAGTTTCTTAACCTAGTATGAACAAGAGGCATCACTCAGCTAGTAAAATCTAGTTTACAGTGTTTCTGATCAAAGTGATCAATTCTCAACTCGAATTATTAAATAAATATTATATTGGATACATAAGTAAAAACTTATAGTTTGAGCTTAATTTTGTGGAAAGTTTCTAATATATATTTTTTAATTAATGATAATGATTATTTTTAATCTATGGTTTCCGTAATCTTGGGTTTAGTTAATTACAGAAAAAGGACATGAATAGATAATTTTGATGTTAACCATTGAATAAACTCTTCATTCATAGATGAATTTGATGATAACCATTTTTTATAAATTAGGGTTGATACAGTGTAGCTTGCTTCCCGCAGCTTGCGTGGCGAAGCCATAGGGTACGCAGATAAACGCAGATAAACGCAGATAGGAAGGGATGAATTAATGGAGTTCATAATTCTGTGCAGTCTCTTGAATTCTGCTGTATTTTCAGCCTTTACCACCGGTAAAGGTAACACCTTGAATTAAGTAGCGGTTAAAGAAAGCATAAATAGCTAAACCTGGCAGAGTAAACACCATTGAAGCTGCCATAATGTAGTTCCAATAGCTGATATATTGACCTTTAAATGTATTTAGTCCTAAAGGTAAAGTAAACATTTCTGGGTCAAAGAGAATCACTACAGGGAGTAAAAAATTATTCCAACTACCCATAAAGACAAAAACCGCTTGTGCGGCTAATGCTGGTTTAGCTAAAGGTAAAACTATATACCTAAAAATTCCCCAGGCATTTAAACCATCCAATTGTCCAGCTTCTTCTAGTTCTCTAGGGAAATTGACAAAAAACTGCCGCATCATAAAAATGAAAGTAGCATTGACCATACTCGGAACAATCATCCCTGGGTATGAATTTAGCCAACCGATGACTTTTAAAATTAAAAATGTGGGAATCAGGGTAATTTGCGCTGGCACTACTAACACGGTCAAAATTAGGAAAAACCAGCACTGTTTACCCCGAAAATGCAATCTTGCGAGGGCATAACCTGCCATTGAGTTAAATAGCAAGTTTAAAATTGTGACAGTAACACCAATAATCACACTATTAAATAACCACCGCCAAAATAAAGGTTCTTGCAGAAATATTTGTTTGTAATTATCGAGAGTAAAATGTTTGGGGATAAAATTAAATTCACCGCTAATAATCTCAGATAGAGGCTTAAATGATGCAGAAAATGCCCAGAGAAAAGGAATTACGGTAATAATTCCATAAACTGTGAGGAAGATATATAACAGCACTTTCAACCAGAAACTACCAAAGATTTTATTCAAATTTTATAACCTCCAAAAAATTGCCTCTGAATTAATGTGAGGATAATAATTACAAATGCTAGTAAAAAGGCAATTGCTGCACCATATCCCATTTGTAAATTCCGAAATACGGTTTGATAAATCAGCAGGACTAAGGTGAGAGTAGCGTTATTTGGTCCACCTGTCCCTCCAGAAAATATATAAGACTGATCAAATAATTGAAAAGTCCCAATTATTCCCATAGCCATGACAAAGAAAGTCACAGGTTGCAATAAAGGCAAAGTAATATAAATAAACTGTTCCCAATTATTAGCACCATCAAGTTCTGCTGCTTCATAAAGAGTTTGGGGAATATCCTGTAAAGCTGCTAAATAAATCACCATAAAAAACGGTGCTGTTGACCAAATATTCATGATCATAATCCCTTTCAGGGCAACAGATGGATCTCCCAACCAATTATAAATAGGCAGGTTGAGAAAAGCCAAAAAATTGTTTAATAGTCCATTTGTGTTATAAATCCACATAAAAATTAGTGTCAAAACTGCTGAAGATGTAACTGTTGGTAAAAAGTAAAGAATCCGCCACCAATTTTTGCCGCGAATGCCAGAATTGAGTGTCACAGCTAAACCTAAAGCCAAAATAGTTTGGGTGGGAACAACAATAGCCACATATTCTGCGGTATTTTTCAAAGCAATTCCCACTCTTTCATCTGTTAGCAATCTTTGGAAATTACCCAAACCGAAAAAATGGTAATTAATCCCTCCCAACATTTGTACTTTGTGTAGGGAAAGAAATACAGCATAGAGAATAGGCAAAATTACAAATGTGCCTAAAACTAAAATACTGGGAGTTATGAATAAATAAGCTGTAAAATTTTCTCGAATCTGTCTATTACAGTGATTTTCTCGGAAATGAAACACATTTTTATATCTCACGCAGAGGCGCAAAGTCGCAAAGGAAGAAAGGAAGAGGAAAATTAGAGAACCCTACATATCTGCCTTAATTTGTTGGTTTGCTGCATCTTGTGCCTTTAACATTGCCTGTTTTAATGGTTGTTGTCCTAGTAAAACACTAATAAATTGATTATCAAAATTGTTGATAATTGCGGCAGGATTTTTACCTACTTGCCAGGGTGTCGCATAATTAACTCCTGCTACTAATGATGATCTCAGAGGGTCTTGATCATAACCTAACTGTTGTGCCACTGATTTACGGGCTGGTAATGCAAATCCTTTACCTGTCCATTTTTTCATGCCTTCTTTACCTGTTAGAAAAGAAATGAGTTCCCAAGCTTCTTTTTTATGGGGTGCTTGTTTATTCATGACATAAGCAACAGTAAAAACCATTGTGGATTTTTGATTATTAATTTCTGGTATTTCTGCTGTGGCAAATTCTAGTTTGGGAAAGGTTTCTTGTAAATAGGGAATTGCCCAATTCCCTTCAATTACCATTGCTACTTTATTTTGTCCAAACATTTCACTCCCGGAATTTGTGCCGACATCAGATTTTTGGGCGGAAGATCGATCTTTTTGATATTGGTTAATTACTAATTCTAAACCTTGTAATCCTGGATTATTTGCAAAGGTAGCATAACCATTTTTATCAATAATTTCCCCTCCAAAAGCTGTAATTTTGTATGCTTGACGGGCTAATTCAGGAATTTCACCAAAGCCATATTTATTGAGTTTGCCTGTTAATTGTTTTGAATAGCTGCGGAGTTGTTCCCAGGTAGTGGGAGGACTGGTTAAACCCACTTGATTAAATGCTTGTTTGTTATAAAATAGGGCTAAGGTGGAATAGTCTTTAGGTAAACCATAAATACGATTTTGGTAGGTAAAATTCTTGAGTAAGTTGGGTTCTATATCTGTGAGGTCAAATTTGGGTTTAATGTATTTACCAAGGGGTTCTAGGACATTCTGACCCATTAAGAAAGGGGCTTCTAGTGCGTCGAGATAAAATACATCTGGTGCAGCTTCTCCTACTAAGCGGGTTTTAATTACATCCATATATTGATCAGAAATCGCTTCATATTTGACTTTGATCTGGGGATGCTGCTTTTCAAAGTCTTCAATTACCTGTTTTAAAAGTCTTTGTTCTAGAGGATTTCCTGTCCAACCGCTGAGTTTAACGGTAATGAATGGGGGTGGTTTTGGTAATGGCCAATTGTGATAAATAATAATAGCGATCGCTATTATTATTACCAATCCTAAAAAGTTAAATAATCTCTTTTTTCTCACAATTTAATTGAGATGAATTCAGAATTGATGTCAATACTGTTCGGTTAAGAGTTTTTGTAGGTTGAGTTAAGCGACAACCCAATAAAAGTTCGTAAATGTTGGGTTTCCTAAGGTCAAACCAACCTACCAGATTTAAATACAAAAACCCCACCTCCCCGCAAGCGACGAGGGGATTTAAGATGTATGTTATTTAAGTACATACGGTTATAATTTATTTCAAATGCTGGTATGGATCATCTCTCTATGGGATGGGTTTGAGTTCTATATTTTGTTAATGAAATCACGGAAACTAAAATGATAGAAGCTGTAGTAAGTATTTTCTGATCTATTTTCTTAGACTAAAAATTCTACCCAATTTTCTAATAATTCCTCAACATCATATTCATCAGTATTTAGGAAATTGGCAATATCTGTAACTGATATGGGTTGTGTTGTCTGGGCTAAAACTCCTTCATTAAATCAAAACCTGTTGGATGAATTTTATACTTAAGGTCGCTTATTGGCGGACTTTTGTAATAAAATTTTTATCCGACCATTTTTAACTCTCCAAAGACATCATTCATCTCTTGCTCAATTCTCTTCAGTTTTAGCTGTATTTTATTTTTAAATTCAGCATCTAGTGTTTCATTCAATTGGTTATAAACTGCTTGATAATCAATTTCTAAAATTGCGAAACGTTTTTCCAATTCCCTGACTTTAATTTCTTGTACTCGATTAAAAGAACGAGAAGAATTTATTGGTTTTTGCTGCATGGCTTGATGTAAAAAATCCCCAGTTTCCACTAACACAGTTATAGGCATCCTAAATGCCGATTTGACTCCTTCTCGCTTTTTCTCTGCGGGTACAGCCATACCCACAACTCCCTGTAATGGTTTATCCCACACAGGAGAATCACTAAAACCAAGCTCAATCTGATATCCAGGAACTTTAATGGCTTCTATCTGTATCGAGCGAGTAGCTTGGGCATCAAGCAGTTCACTATTTAACAGAGTTGTAGGCATCCTAAATGCCGCTTTGACTCCTTCTCGCCTTTTCTCTGCGGGTGCAGCCATACCCACAACTCCCTGTAATGATTTATCCCACACAGGAGAATCACTAAAACCAAGCTCAATCTGATATCCAGGAACTTTAATGGCTTCTATCTGTATCGAGCGAGTAGCTTGGGCATCAAGCAGTTCACTATTTAACACAGTTGTAGGCATCCTAAATGCCGCTTTGACTCCTTCTCGCCTTTTCTCTGCGGGTGCAGCCATACCCACAACTCCCTGTAATGATTTATCCCACACAGGAGAATCACTAAAACCAAGCTCAATCTGATACCTAGGAACTTTAATGGCTTCTATCTGTATCGAGTGAGTAGCTTGGGCATCAAGCAGTTCATCATTAGCCCAGACACCAAGATCATGTTCTTGGGGAAAGCCAAAGAGCCGGAAGGTAAGAAGATGGTACTGATTCACTAAAAAACCAGCGCCAACAACTTTACAGTTTTTATTATAAATGCGAGCAAGCGCACTTCTAAAGGTTTGGAAGTAATTTTCAGTTGACATACAATCTATAAATCCTGGTACACTGCGTTTCTCGCCCAGATGGTAAAGCGACTCTCTCCGTAGCAAGAGATGTATCTTCTGATTCCTCAATTTCCACTAAGAATTTACCGCCATTTTCTAGCTCAAATTCAACCAATTGCTTTTCTAGCATATATATAATGTTAAATAGACTATGTATTGTCAAGTATACAATATTGTCTGCTTATTGGAAAAGCAAAAACTACCACTAGTACCGCAGGGCGGAATTAAAAATTAACAATTAAAAATTAAAAAAGCAGATTGTATAAGCTTTTTAGGGATTTTTAATTGGTGCTTTATACTACCACTAACGCACTCTAAGTATTTGCTCCTTGAACTTATGTTGGCAGGTATAATGACAACTCTGCACTAAATCACCTGATATTCCATGACAAACCCTCGTCAAGTTGCCTTTATCGCCCTCAAAGAAGCTTATGCTGGTGTTGCTTTAGACTATTGTATTTCCACCGTCCCCTTATAGCCATCAATGCGAACTTCCTGACCATCTTGCAGCAGATACGTCGCACCACGCACATCCATAACAGCAGGAATACCGTATTCACGGGCGATAATTGCCCCGTGAGAAAGTTTACCCCCAGCTTCAGCAATTAAACCCCCAGCTTGCACGAGGATAGGGGCCCAACCGGAATCTGTGTAAGGAACTACAAGGATGGTGTTTTTATCAATATCATGGGCTTCTTGCAAAGTTCGGACTACTTTCACCCGTCCTTGAATTTGTCCTTGACTAGCAGGAATACCTAATAAAATGTTGTCAGAGGGATCAATTACCGGGGCAATGGGGTGAGGAGGATTATAACCGTAAACTACGGCGGGAATTTGCGTAATTTGGCTATCTTGGAGAAATTGCGATCGCCTTTTTTCGACTAATGCCAATAAATGATTCCTAAAAGCTACATCTGAATTAATCACTAAATCACGAATTTCATCTAACTGGAGAAAGAAAATATCTCCTAATTGTGTTAATACCCTAGACTCAAGCCAAATCTGTTCCAAAGCCAAAAATGTCCACCGCAATTCAGCTAACAAGCGAGAATAAACTTCCGTTACCCGTCCTTTCAGATCAACTCGTTTTTGCACTAAATTTGCCTGTTCGGGACGGGAATCATCTAATTTTGGCAATTCAGGTGCTTGTAACAACTGGATAAATAATTGTCTAACTATTTGGGGATTTTCTCGCCAAGTAGGAACAGAAATATCTGTACCGACTTCACTTAAATAACCATAATCCTCAATCAATTCGTCAATTTCATCTAAAATTCTTTCCCCTGCGGGCGTTTCTGCCAATTGTGCAAATACTTGTTCTGGTTTAAAATCATAGTTACCAGCTATTAAGATTTGTTTAGCATCCGCAACCAGAAGACGCATAGCTCTTAATGATGCTACCTCTGGGGTGACACTATTATCAATTTCCTCTGTCTTTGCCCCCAAAATCGCTTGGCGAATAGCTGCACTCAAAGGGGCTAAAATACTGTAGTAAGTTCCCCGATGTAATAAGTCGAGAATTAAATCTATTCTAGTTAATAATTGATCTAGTGATAATTCGGCAATGACGACATTTGATAATTGGGTTAATCCCGGAATGAAAACTTGGCGATAATCCGATTTAAAATCTTTGTCTAAATCAATTTCCCGCTTGAGTAACTTTGTTAGTCCTGGTAAATTAGCTAAAGTGGAATTTAGAGCAGGTTTACTCATACTTGCACCTCTAGTCAGAAATTCCAGACTTTCTGGAGGTAATCCCATTTCCAAAAAGATTTCTCCTAACAAGGAAGCATTAAAATAGGCTCTAGAATAATGCAATGTTGCTGTTGTGGCAAAATCTAAGCGTTTAGCACGATCACCCAAAACTATACTAAAAATTTCTCCCCACACACCACAGGTTAAAGGAGAATTAATAGACCAAGTTAAGGGGTGAATAACTCCCGGAATTACCTCAGCGGCGATTTTCCTTGTCCATAAGGGTAAAAGCGTAGTGATTGGTCTTGCCTGTAATACCCACAGATTTTGACCATCATAACTCCATTCAATGTCTTGGGGAATACCCAAATAACGTCTTTCTAAACGACGGGCTAGGTATGCAACTTGCTTAATTAATGCTTGGGGAACTTTCCCATTGCCTTCAAATTGCAGACAAGACAATTTTTCATCACCAGCAACCACGACTAGATATTGTTCTGGTGTCACTTTTCCCGATACGATTTGCGTAGGACTACCAGATACAGCTTCGATAACTACACCCTCACCCTGTTGAGAAATGGGATCTCGGCTAAAAGCTACGCCAGAGAATACGCTTTGAACTTGTTGCTGAATGAGTACCCCCATTGCCGCATCTTCTGATCGGCTGCGACGGCGATATTCGACGGCACTGGGATGATTATAGGAGGCTTGGACTTGAGCGATCGCTTGTCGTAGTTCTGCCTTACTGATCACATTTAAAATTGTTTCATACTGTCCCGCGGCTGATGCCTGTTGTGAGTCTTCCCCAATGGCAGAAGAACGCACTACTAAAGGTGAAAGTTGTGATGGTTGCAGAAAATCAATTAAAGGTGTGGGATCATCATCAGGAGATAATACCCAACCTTTCGGAACTGCATAACCCCAACGTTTAAGTTGCGATAATGTTGCAGATTTAGCTCCTACGACTTCCCCATCTAAGTCATCATCTAAAGTAATAATCTTCTCCTCATTATTTAAATATGCCATCATTGGTTGAGATTCTGGATTTGCTTCCTCAACTGGGAGATTTAAATCATCAGGAATTTGGTTATAAATCCAGTAAATTAATGCCGACAAGGCAAAAGCAGCAATAATTCTGGCTATATCCTGGGAATGGACAATCCCCACAAATAGGGGAAATATGACTAATACCCCTAATTTAATTGTTTCTTTAGAGCGAGTAATCAAAAAGCCAATAGCTGCAAGTAAGCTAACAAAGGCAGCTACCAAAGGATCATGTGCCAGCAATCCCCAAGCGACGTTTGTTGTTCCTGCCCCTTTAGTAGCCACGTATCTACCGATAACCAAGGCAATTAAAGCGATAATTTCGGAGAATGGTTGTGAAGGAAAACAATATTGGGCAATTGTGACAACAGCAACGCCCTTGACGGCTTCAGAGACGACACAGATGCTTCCTGCTAATTTACCACCGTGATAAAATGCCGCTGCAACGCTAATATTTCCTGTCCCCATATTGGCTAATTTTTTACCACTCAGGGCATAAGTAATCCAGGAAATGAGCGGTATTGCCCCTAACAGTGGACAAAAAATTAAAATAATTAAGATCCCAAAAAAATTAATCATTATTTTATAATCTAAAATTTTAGAGCGGAAATTTCTCAGTTTGTTGTTAACAAAAATAACTATTTACTATACAGGACACTAGAGAGCAATGGTAGTCTTACTTGCTAGTGTCCTGAATTGTTATTCTCGGAATCTATCCTAGTGCATAAGCACCAGTAAGCGCCCATAGAATCAGTCCAGCAATTGATCCTAAAAGTACCACAGTGGAGATGGTAATTAATTTAGGTGAATCTGCACCTTCAAATTTCATAATTCCGCGATTTAAATCGGACATTGTTTTCTAAGCCTCCTTGATTACAGGGCTAATCTGTCCGTTCTGATTTTAATCCTTCTGTTGCCAGATGGTGTTAAATTCTCATTACGATTTTTTTTCAGCTTGGCTACAGCAGGTAATAGCGGATTTATTTTTTAATTGTTTGTGTTGTAACCATGAGAATTAGTGTTTATTTCTTTCTCTATAGAGAAATTGAGAAGTTGCATAAATTAAAATTTGATTTATCTACTTTTTACCGAATTTAATAAACTAAATCATAGCCCCCTCCCCGCTTGCGGGGAGGGGTTCTTTATTGCCGAAAAGATTAATTATCCTTAATCCAAAGTGCTAAACCACCACCACGACCACGGGCAGCAATCAAGTTTTCGGTAATTAGAAAGAAAGCAAAAAAAGGTAATTTAGCTATAGGTTGGTTATCAAAATTCCCACTTTCAACTTTACCAGAGCGAATTTGTTTATTGACAAACATCCAATTAAATAAACTAATTTGCATTTGGGTAAAATCAAAAGCCAATAAATTCTTTTTTCCTAAATATTTTATTGGTCCTGTGAGTTTCAATAAAATCCCTCCCAATTGGACATGATTAGCAATTTCCCCCTTTCCTAAAGTCTGTTCTTCTGTGCTACTAAAACAAAGATGAATTTTCGTCAATTTCGGGACATACCAACCCTTACCTAAAATAATTCCGCCCCGGTTTCTAACTTTTTTAGTCCCAGTAGCAAAACAAAGTCGCCATTTACCACCCAGAGATTCAAAAGGGTAATTTAACTTTTGTAGCTTTGCGGTTTTTTCCGCTTCCAGCAACGCATTTACGATTACTTCAGCCGAGGGAACTTGACTTCCTTCCCGATACGCAGTAGCAGCACGGGATAAGGAGGTGATAAAGTCAGAAGGGGAATGAGATATTAAATTAGCTGTCATAAAAGTATTATTGATGTAAGTATTGCTATGTTTTTTTATAACCTAACTAAATTCTAACGTTTATTTAATTAGCTTCTTAATTAGAGTATAATGAATATACGATTTTTAGCTAATAATTTTAGTCGCTAGAAACTCAAGTAATTGTTTGTGGTTTGGGAAGTGTAATAACTCACCTGTAAATATAAAGAGGTGGAATAATGGACACTAGAAAACTCCTGAAGTCATATAAATCAGGAGAAAGGAATTTCTCTGGCATAAATCTGCACCAAGCTAAGTTAAATCATGTTGATTTGAGAGGAATAAATTTAGAAGCAGCAGATTTAAGCGGTGCTGATCTTAGTAGGGCAAATTTAAGCGATTGTAATCTTAGTAGAGCAAATTTAACTAATGCTGATTTAAGTAGAGCAAATTTAGAAAATGCAAACTTAAGTGAAGTCAACTTAATTGGTGCTGATTTAACCAGAGTCAGCCTCAAAAAAACTAACCTGAGTCGTGCTGATTTGCGAACTGCAAATTTAACTTCAGCAAACTTGGTAGGTGCAAACCTTAGTCAAGCAGAAATGAGTGGTGCTGACTTTACCGGTGCAAATCTCCATAAAGCCAATTTAATTGATAGTAATATCAATGAAGCCGAATTAATGGGTGTTGATTTAACAACAACTATCATAACTGAATTCGAGATAACTGGAGAAATTTTGCATATAGGTTTATCTCATAAATGGATAACTTGGGCTGGTAGTTATTGATATTTTGACAACCTGGCAAAATCAATATAACACCAATTTGAAAAAAGAATGGGATAAAAAAGGTATGTAGGGTGTGTAAAGCTCTTGCAGGCATGGTTACGCTTAGAGCGACACCATAACGCACCCTACAATACTGCTTTAAACCTTGAATGGATGAAAATTGTCAGTAAAAAAATAGGTCTATTTTAATATTAAGTTTAATTCTTTAAAAGCAGGAGATTTTTCATCTACAATAATATGATATGGTGCGGATTTTTCTCCACTAATTGATAATTTATAATTTCCTCTTTGCAATCTTTCTAAATAATAAACTCCTCCTTCATTAGTAATAGAAGATACTGGAGGCTTGCCTGTTGTTATTGCTTCAATTTTTGCTCCACCAACCGGATTTCCTTGATTATCTTTAACCACACCAGATACAGTATAACTGGGGATAAATTCGGCAATTACAGGAGTATAAGTTCCCGGAATCACTTCAATAGCTGCTGTTTCAAAGCTAGGTTGAAAATCCGTAGGATATCCGGCTGGATCAAGATCAATTCTATATTTACCTGGGGGTAATTTTACCAATAAACTATCTCCTGCTTGATCTACTTGATAGCTTTTTAATGGTCGATTATTGATAATAAATAAATCTTTACTGTTAATTTCTGATGGTTCAAATCCACTGTTTTTAAGTTGTGCTATGTTGGGATAAGCACCTTTTAATAAAATTCCCCCATTTTGACGTAAAGCATCTCCTTTTCTATCTCCTGAACTGAAGCCATTAATTGTATTGACACTTGATGTTATTTCTATTCTAAAACTACTATCTGCATTAGTTAAAGATGCTCCCTCATAACGCGCTCTTAATAAGAGTTTGGGAATGATGGTTGTCCCGATACTCGCAATAATTCCTCCTCCTTGACTACCTGTTCCATATCCTAATTCTGCTTCTAATTTATAAGCACCATCTCGATCTTTATTTTTACTTCTATATCTCCATGATAATTGAGCGAAATTATCATTATTTTTATTAATTTCTCTAGTATTATATTTTAATAATATTGCGTGTCCTGTTTGTCCATTATCATTACCGGTTAAATCATATAATACTTCATTATTCCAACCTAGATCATCTAAGTTTTGAGTTAATTGTAGTTTCCCTATGGTTTGATTTAGGTTATATCTCCACTGATTTTCTACATCTCTACTTAATCGGATAGATGTGGAAAAATTCCGCTTATTGAATCTCCAGCTAACTCCAAATTCTGAAGGTTTAACACTTTCATTGTTATTGAATAGTTCTAATTCAGGAGTAATATACCAATTTAACTTAATTCTACTACTGAGGTTATCACTATTTGCGTCAATATTCACCCCCCGTAAAGGACGTAATAATATTTGATATCTTTGGTTAGTGCGATCGCTATTATAATTAAAATCAAATATATTGCCTAATTTTAAGCTGACATTACTATTCAAATCTAATTTATCCCCATACAAAGCGGATAGAATAACTCTTAAAGGGATTTTTTTGGGTTGAAAAATAAAATCTCCACTAGCTTTCCATTGTTGATCATAAATTACCCCCAGCCCTAAAGTAAAGCCTTCTGCAATTCCTTTTTTATAAGCTATTCCTCCAGTAACATCTCCAAAATTACCCCATAAATCATTATTACTTAATCGTCGCAATCCTCCTGAAACAATTAATGAAGATGTTCCTACTTCTAATTCTCCTGGTAATACATCAATATTAGCTCTTTCCTTAATTGGGGTTGCTGTTAATTGTCCTTTGGGATATTTAAAAATATAATAATTGTTGCCTAATTGTCCCCCATAAGGTATGTTTTCAAATCTATAAATACCTGTATTATCTATTAATTTTTCGGCAATAAAGCGATCGCCTCTTTCACTGATTACTAATCTTACTAGTGTCCCCGGTTCTGCCCTCCCTGATATAGTATATTTAATTTGTGCCGCTTGTAATCTTTGTTGTGGATTAACACTTCCTCCATTTCCAAATTTATCCAAAAATGGAGAAAATCCATCTCTAAAAATCGTGGTTACTCCCCAATAATCTCCTGTAACATTTTCTGAATTTCGCCAAAATGTTGGTTGTGATCCGATAATATAATCTGTATAAGTTTCCGGTTTAAATATTTGTCCTTCTGATATTTTCCATGATGTACTATCAGTTAAATCTGGTTGATTAATCTTTAAATAATAACTACTTTTATAAATTGTTCCTACTACCGACAAATCACCTTGAGAGTTTAAATTCCCCTTGCCAGTACCACTGAGATTAATCTTTTGTTCAATGTTGGCTATGTTTAATCTGGGAGACTTAATAACTGGTAATCCATCTAATATAACAGGTGTTTCTATATATTGTTCACTATTATCATCGAAATTTTTTAATTCAAACTCTACAGCATATTCTATTAAGTTAAATTTAGATTTTATTCCTAGTAATTCCTCAATTTGTTTAGGAGTAATTGCTAATCCTAATTCTGGATCATTAATAAATTTATGAGGATCAACTTGCACGAATAAATAAGAAGATCGCAGTTGCCATTTACCATCAGGTAAGTCCTGTTTGGTGAATTTTAATGCCTGTAAAATAGGCTCTAAAGGCAGTAACCAATTGTCATAATTGATCGCTTTTGTGCCATCTTCCTTTGCCTTTACAGAAATACTAGATATCACATTTCTGCCATTAACAATAACCCCCATAGGAATATTGTCTAATTGATTTTCTTCTTTGAGTGGTTGAATATTATTTTCAGCATTAACTAAATTTACAGGAAAAATAAAAGTTAATATTATGGCAATAATAGCAATTTTTACAACCTTAAATATCATTTGCAATCATGTAGGTTGGGTTGACGCAAGGAAACCCAACATTTTAACGTTTGTAGTTCTCGATTTTGTTGGGTTGCACTGTCGCTTAACCCAACCTACAATTATCTGTTTTCTAGATTATTTACCTGTATTTGGAGCTTTTTGCTCTATAAACTTCAATTCCACAGGGACATCAAAATCAACAGTAAAAGGAACTGTATTTTTATTCTCAGATAGTTCAGGATACTTCCAACTTAACTCCCCTGTTAGTTGATATTTACCCGGTTTTAAAGATGGTTGATCTGCTTTATTTGGATATTGTAACATCATATTTCTCTGAGAATTAACAGATGTACTCACTTTTGGAAATACACCGTTAGTAATTTCTTGATTTCCCTGTTTCAATTTCCAATTAATCGCTCCATATCCTGTAGCTGTGCCATTATTTTTAACTATTAATTCTAAACTCTTTTTTTGAGAATTATATTTTATACTGTCTACAGTCAATTTAGGACTAACATTACCTTTACGGATAAATACCACCGTACCAATTCTAGCAACAACTGCTGTGGTAAGTTGTCCTTGTTTAATATCTGATTGTTTTAAGTTTTCTGTAAAAATTACGGCGCGATATTCTCCATCAGGTAAACTGGGAGGAGTCCGAATAATAACTCTGACTTTCCGTTCTTTATTTCCTGGTACTTCTAACTCTCGCGGTGAAAATTGTAAATAAGGAACAATACTAGATTGATCTGAGGGAATTGTTTTAAAACCCAATTCAGGATCATAAATAAACAATTCAGGATAAACCCGCGCTCTAAAAGTTTCTTTTTCAGGATTACTAACAGTAATTACTCCCTCAGCTTTACCTTTATCTAGTTTACTCTCAATAATTAAGGGAGAAAGTCCTACTTGTGCTTGGGCAATATTAGGTAATAATAGGGGGAATAAACCTAATGTTAATGCTTGGATAAAATGTTGTTTTCTAATCATAAAAAAATCTCTGGTTGATAGGTTTTTGTGAATTTTATTCTGTTAATCAACTGAACAATTGACTGACTGTAATATTAAAAAAATATCCACAAGAGAAGGGATAAATCGTGATTCACCCCTTCAAACCTAAAGCTCTAATTTCTAGTTGTCAGCTTTCTAGTATGTAGCAGTTAGTGTTGTACTGTAACTGTAATTACCAGGGATTAGAAGATTATCATTCCCATTCTTAACAGCCATTCTAACTTTATAGGTTCGATCTTCATTATTAACGCTGTTTGATGTAGGAGCGGTGGCATCAACGAAGTCAGTCTTAGCACCCGGGCTGGCAGCTAGAGGTACGTCATTAGGATCAGCAGAATCAGTTATCCAAGCTCCAATCTTAGCTCCTGCTGTTAACGCAGGTCCAGATGTTTTTACGGGATCGGCAACTGTTATAGTACCAGCACCATGACAGAAAACACTTGCAGAACCAGGCGTACCGAATCCCTGAAATCCAGCGCTCAACGCATTGCTGGAGCTTAGAAAGATACCATTCTGGATATTACCAAAGCTACAAGATGCAAGAACAACACCTGAATAATTTATAGTGGCTGTAGTTGTAGCAGCGTAAGCATTGTTAGCAGCGCCAACAACACCAGCCACAGTAGCACAAACGGCGGTTAAAGCAAGACCTAAGTTGCGTAGTTTCATAGATATACTCGACTTAAAATTGTATATTCTTTGTCAAAGTATAATACTTGACCTATTAAAATAAAGTCAATCCTATTTGTTATGTCTTTTGTGTGAATTTTGTTATGTCTTTAGTTATATCCACCGTCGGCATCCCCAGTGTCACAATCGGTAATTTCGGATTTTTGAATACCTCAAAGGATGATTTGATTTTTATAAAAAAATGTGGATATGTTACTATAGCGATAGCGAATTGCTGCTGCAAGCAGTTCTCAAATAATTTTCGTTGTGTGACATTTGAAGGTGTAGAATGTGGGTTATATAGTAATACTAGGTCATATCCCCAATTTCTTTAAGATCCCCCCTAACCCCCCTTAAAAAGGGGGGAACCGGAATCAAAGTCTCCCTTTTTAAGGGAGATTTAGAGGGATCTAAAACTTTTGATACCGACAAGAGGACTTTTCAAACATCCTCTAAGAAGTCGGGATCTTGTTTGTTGATATTTATTACAAATAATATTTTTATGTACGTCATGAAAATATTATCTAAGTAATTACTTAAGCATATTCCCGTAGTAGTAAAGCTATTATGGCTGTTACTTGACCGTATATATAGTTCTTATACCGAAGTTAAAATTCTATGCGGTTTCTGTCATGAACATAATATATAGATATAGTTTTTCAGAAATATTAGAAATAATTCAACAGCAGGTTTATTTGACTAAGGGATGTTATTTGACTATACAAGAACAAGAGATATTAAAAGGGACTTGGAATAATTTATCTTATCGGGAAATTGCGGAATCCTTGTATTTAAGTAATGGTTATGTCAGAATTATCGCATCTGCTCTTTGGAAAACCTTATCATCAGTATTCGGTGAAAATATCACTAAAGCTAATTTTTATTATACGATCAATAATATTCTCCAATTAGATAATACTGACAACAACAATGATCATAGAAATCAATATCCAAAAGAGCATATTTTAATAGTTGATGATAGCTTAGAAATTATCCAGTTAATTTCCAGATTCTTAAACAAGAACGGCTATAGAGTTAGTGCATTTATGAATGGTAATGATGCTTTAATGTTTTTAAAAAATCAATCAATCAATCAATCAATCAATCAATCTAATTATATTAGATATTTTCATGCCCGATATAAATGGCTATGAAATTTATGAACAAGTTAAATCAAGTGTGAATTTAAATCACATTCCGATTATTTTTATTAGTTATTTGAATGATTCAGAAAGTAAAGTGAAATCCTTCAATTTAGGAGCAAACGACTATATTACGAAACCATTTAATCTACAAGAATTGTTATTAAGGGTAGCTTATCACATTAGTTGCCACAAAAGGGAATTAGCAAAAATTAGAGAAATTGAGGAATGTAAAAAAACTATTGAGATACTCCTAGCGGAAGTCAGTAATAATAAAAAAGGGAATCAGGAGTAACAGTCTTTTACTGTATGGATTTACGATTTTTTTAAATAAGTAAAATGTCCGCGAGGGCGGACATTATTAGGGCTTCTGTCACTTTTATTGGCTACAATCATGTCTGGAACATGATGTTTTTATTGTTGATGATCAGAATAAAAAAATCAAGTCTTTTTCCGATATAAACTAGACATAATTAAGTGGATTATATCTTAGAGGATGTTTGAAAAGTGGTATTCCGTAATTTTCATCACATTGCTACCCCCCTTTCCCCTTGTAAAGGGGGGAAACAATAAAAATCCAGTTCCCTCCCCTTTACAAGGGGAGGGTTAGGGTGGGGT
>Ga0208601_1000022_pt1 | contig 45344 bp, 43 predicted proteins | sample LakMenEpi09Nov12_FD_150684 | JGI IMG/M metagenome (GOLD analysis project Ga0208601, IMG submission 150684) | Freshwater microbial communities from Lake Mendota, WI - 09NOV2012 deep hole epilimnion (SPAdes) | ecosystem: Environmental > Aquatic > Freshwater > Lake | place: Lake Mendota, Madison... | reverse complement strand
TTTGCCAATGACCGATAATTTATCTTCCAAATGCTGACAACTGTACGGGCGAAGCATTTGGAGAATTATTTTTGGCAATGACCGATAATTTATCTTCCAAATGCTTCGCCCCTACTGACAACTGACTAATGACCAACTTAAATTTACTAAATTGATGCGTAAAACGATATGATATAAGACATCACTTCAGTCATCAAATAATGAACGCTCTATGAAAACAGAAACCGTTCGCACGACATTAACCATTCCCAGGGAACTGCTAGAAGCTACAGATAAAGCAGTTATGGAAGGGAAAGCTAAAAGTCGGAATGATTTTGTCGCTCAGGCTTTACGAAGGGAACTAGCCTTACAAAAGCGATCCGAAATTGATGCCGCATTGGCAGAAATGGCTAATGATCCAGATTATCAAGCAGAGGTCTTAAAACTAGAGGTAGAATTTGCTACCGCGCAGTGGGAGGCGTTGCAGTTAGGGGAATCGCCAAGATGAGAAGGGGTGAGGTTTATGATGCGCGTCTAGAAATGACTGAAGGCTCGGAGCAGGGAGGAACTCGCCCAGTGATTATCGTTAGTCGCGATGTAATTAATCTATCCAGCCCAGTCGTTTTAGCAGTACCCTGTACCACCTATCAAGACGGAAAGCGAGTTTACCCTACTCAAGTTTTAATTTTATCACCAGATGGTGGACTCAAGAAAGACTCAATCGCCATGGCAGATCAGGTGCGGGTGTTATCTAAAACCCGCTTTTTGCGTTTAAGAGGAATACTTTCTGAAGTTGTCATGGCACATTTGGAGCAAGCGTTATTAATTGCCTTAGATTTGCCAGGATATTAACTAGTACACAAGGGCGTAAATCAACCAACGGCTCAACTGAGCTACGTCAAACGTCCATTCTAAATCGCCCAAAAGTCTATACCGTCTTAGGCTTGACTTTTGACTTTCGCCTTGCGGTACTAGCTTTTAAGGGAGGGAATGAGGAACAGGAAACCAGGGTAGATAAGTAGGTCGTTTTGTCAGTCCTATCTCATTTCCTGAATTAACGTGACTTGGTATGAGGAAAACGTGGAAAACTTCAAAACTTATTATTGAAATATGTCTAAATCAATAAAAATATCAAATCATTTAACACAACAGTCTCAAGAGAAAGAGAAAGAGAAAGAGGAACAACTAATTAATGAACTTAGGTTATTAGTAAGAACTTTGATTTATCAGGAAGAAATTACAATTAAATCCATCATGGATTGTCTCTATGATGTTGGTTCAACTAATTTAGTAAATCAAAAATTTAAGTTTGGAACTCTCAATAAAACTCTAAAATTTATGACTAAAATATCTAAACCTGCATTTAAAATACTGGCTTGGCAATGGTTTAAGAAAAATTGCCCTGATTTGATTACTGGATGGCTGCAAGGTAAAGTTACATTTATAAGAGTAGAAGAAAAGAGATTAGAGGTGATGACAGAAAATGAAAATCTCAATTTAGTTTCTATTTCTCAGCTTCCAGAGGAAAATCAAATTAATCAGATAAAACTTCTGCATTTACAGGTGAAATTGTTAACAGGTATTTTAGTTATTACAGTAACTTTATTTAGTGGAAGTTTGATTTGGCTAGGTAATTCATTGCACCAATCCCATTTACAAACTTTAGAAAAACTCCAAAATCAAGTTAAAACTTTAGAATCTAGTACAGTACAGCGTAAGTAAGATAACCATTAAAAGTCCCTAAAAAGCTTATACAATCTGCTTTTTAATTTTTAATTGTTAATTTTTAATTCCGCCCTGCGGTACTAGTCAATGAACACAGAGAAACTGGTTAGTATTAGTTAAACTTAAACTGCTGGCTTCAATCCCATTTGTCTTAAATTGATATGTTGCGGGTTTTAATTATCGGTGGAATTGGTGATGCGGTAGAATTAGCTGCTAAGGTAGCAAATATTCCTGGTATTGAGGCTATCTCCTCTCTAGCCGGTCGTACCCGTGAACCTGCTACTCCTGTTGGTAATGTGCGAATAGGCGGTTTTGGTGGTGTAGCCGGATTGGTGACTTATCTGCGAGAAATGCAAATTGATATATTAATTGATGCTACTCATCCTTTCGCTAATCAAATTTCTGAGAATGCAGCCGCAGCGACTCAGGAAGTAGGTATTCCTCGATTAATGGTAATTCGTCCAGCTTGGGAAAAACTCAAGGATGATTATTGGTTAGAAGTAGAAAATAATTTGGCTGCTGCTGCTGTTTTAGCAAATCAAGCTAACCGAGTATTTTTAACAATTGGTAGACAAGAAATTGCGACCTTTGCACATTTACAGGAAATTTGGTTTTTAATGCGGATGATTGATCCACCAAATGCTGATGTTGTCGTTCCACCTGGATTGATTTTATGCGATCGCGGTCCCTTTAGTTTAGAAAACGAACAAGAAATTTTGCTCAAATACAATATAGATACCATTGTCAGCAAAAATAGCGGTGGTAGTGCCACATATCCCAAAATTATCGCCGCTAGGAAACTAGGGATAAAGGTGGTGATGGTAAATCGTCCACCTGTACCCCCAGGAGAACAAGTTGCAGACGTAGATAGTGCGTGTAAATGGTTGTTTGACAAGTTAGATATTTCGTTACAGAATGGTAAATAATCCTATAATATTACTATTGATGTTCTAATATTTCATAATACATAACAGATCATGGTTTCAAAACAGTTACAAAATATCATTTTTAACAAATATGTCGATTCTCATAGATGTATTCTAGAGCAGATTCGTTCACAAAAATTCTGGAATACTTGCAATACTGATGAAATGGGAGAAATTTTATTTTTTAGTAATCCGATAGAGTTCATTTCTGGGTTTAATTGGGGAAATATTGAACTTAATAAGTTTAGAGAAAGTTGGTCATTATTATCTCATGAAATACTTTACTTAATTCCTCTTCCACCAGCTTTCAGCGTAAATCAATTGCAGGAACATGGATATCCAGAACCTTTATATGGATATCAGCCTATTCCCATAGAAAGATCCGAGTGGACTTTAAACTTTTCTAGAATAATTGATTCTTGGTTAATGGCTGCTATTATTTATGATGCTAATCTCCTTTCAAAACAAGATAGGCTAAATCTCATTGCAAATATAAATGCTCATCCTACATTATTTGACGTTTGCCAATCATTACAATTTTCTGAAGATGACTCTAAAATTCAATGGAATAAATTACCAGAAGCTATTTCTAATGAGGAATCAGAATTTTATAATCATAGAGAAAGTTTACTAAGTTTAAATTTATCAATTGATATATTGCAAATACCTGATGTTTATATTCGATGGCAGGAAGTGTTAGTAAAAGCTTTACGATCTTGGGATATATGGAATACAAGTAACACTTACGAACGAGGAAATTATTTATTTTTTAATATGCCTTTATACTCAAATAATACTGAATGGCAATTAATTGATGTGAGTGACAATGAAACTGAATTTCATATTTTAGGTGTTTTACCTGGATTGATTCAACTCCCTTACCCTCCATCACATAAATCAACAGCTACTCCTGTGATTAATTATCAACCTACTGTTGAAGAAAGATATGATTGGACACTTGAATTTGCTAGACGACTTGATGCTTGGTTAGCTGCTATTATTTTATATGCTGTTAGCTTATATCAACAAGAAGATAAACTTCAAGTTTTTAATATGATAAATTCGATAGACTCCATATCTGATGTATGTATTGATTGGGAATTTGATCAAGATGAATGTCAATTAAACTGGGAATAATCCAATAATTCTCAAAAATCCAGATTTTCCCAAAAAATATAGTATAATCTGGATTCTAGACGAAAATATCAATTATATAGTACAATAGTATCAATAAACTATTGTCACTTAATAATTTACAGGTCATAAAATGGTATCAGTTAATCCGTTAGTCAAACCCTTTGTAAAGTGGGCAGGAGGAAAAAGACAGCTTGTGCCGACAATTCTAGCCAATCACCTGCCTAAAAATTATAATCTTCAAACCTACTACGAGCCTTTTATTGGTGGTGGTGCGCTTTTGTTTAGTTTGCAACCTAAAAAAGCTGTTATTAATGACAGTAATGCTGAATTGATAAATTGTTACAAAATAATTAAAAATTCTTTAGATGAACTAATTGAGGATTTAAAAAATCACAAAAATAATGAATATTATTATTATGATATTAGAGACTGGGATCGAGAAAAGAATTTTAAGTCTAAAACAGAAGTTCAACGAGCATCCAGAATTATCTTCTTAAATAAAACTTGTTATAATGGGCTATTTAGAGTTAATTCTCAAGGTCAATTTAATGTACCTTTTGGCAAATATAAAAATCCAAATATTTTAGATATAGCTGTTTTAAAAGCAGTTAATAAATATTTAAATGAAAATCAAGTTAGAATATTAAACTCTGATTTTCAAGAAGCTGTTAAAGATGCAAAACCAGGAGATTTTATATATCTCGATCCTCCTTATGATCCAGTTTCCGAAACTGCTTCTTTTACTGGCTACGATGTTAACGGTTTCAATAAACAGGAACAGAGAAGATTAAAAGAGGTATTTGATGATCTAAATAGTAGGGGTTGTCATATTTTATTAAGCAATGCTTGTACAGAATTTATCGAAGACCTATATAAAGATTATCTGCACACAAAAATATCAGCTATCAGAGCGATAAATTGTAATGGTAAAAAAAGAGGTAAAGTAGATGAGATTTTAGTAAAAAACTATGAGTGATAAAAATACTAAAAAAGCAAAAAACAAAAATGATATTGCTTGGGAAGCACTATTTGAAAAATACTCTATTTTGGAAAAAATCAATGAAATAGGATACTTTGAGATAGAGTCAAATAGTATTAATGAATTCAGAGAAAGTAGGTTAATGGCAAAGTTTGATCATTATCATACTTTGCCTAAAATCTTTAAACAACATAAGCTGTCTATATTACCTATTTCCAGAAATAAATATATAATAGGCAGATTTGATACTTATTTAAATGTTGATTATGACGCTTGTTTAGAACCTACTCCTGTTGAGTTTCCTTCCAGTATAGAAAGTATAGATTATTGTAATCTCTTTTCAGAAAGTGCAGCTTTAAGTTGTGCTTTCAATATAGATATTATAGATAATTTAATCAATAGTGATGGAGAAGTTTTTAAACAAACTGTTTATGGTCGAATGTCTACAGGTAAGTTTAAATTCTTTATAAAAGATACAGTAGATAATAAACAGTATCAAATTGAAGTTGATAATTCTCAGTGTGAAATAGATGCAGGGTTTGAGAGTAAAAATTATTTTGTATTAGTGGAAGCTAAATTATATGATGTGGATAATTTTTTAATTAGGCAGCTTTATTATCCATATCAACTATGGTCTAATAAAATTAGAACAAAAGAGGTAATTCCAGTTTTAATGACTTACTCTAATTCTAGTAATATATTTAGCTTCTTTATATATAAATTTGAGAATTTATTAGATTACAATTCTATAAAGTTGGTAGAACAAAAAAATTATGTTATAGCACCCGAAATAATAACTCATGATGATGTATCTGAAATATTTAAATCTATTACGATAGCTCCTGAACCAACAAATATTACACTTCCACAAGCAAATACATTTGCAAGAATTATAGATTTACTCACAATTTTATTAAATAAAGAGCTTACAAAGGAAGAGATTACAGCAAATTATCAATTTAATCAACGACAGACTAATTATTATACTGATGCTGCTAGATATCTTGGATTTGTTGAGAAATATCAAGACAGAAATACCAAAGAAATCAACTTTAAATTAACTGATGAAACTACAGATTATTTAAAAAAAAGGCATAAAATAAAAATACTATATTTTATAAGAAAAATTTTACAATATGAGGTTTTTTATAAAACTTTTGAATCTACCCTTTCAAATGGTGAAATACCGGATAAAAATGAAATTATTAAGATAATTTTATCCTGTAACTCAAAGTTAAGTAATAAAACTGCTGATAGACGTTCTAGCACAGTTAGACGATGGATAGAATGGATATTAAGTATGATTTCCGATGAGTAAAGATATAGAGGTGTATGGGAATAGTCTAGCCCTCTTAAAGTTTAAACATATAAGAGGGAGAATTAAAAGACATTACCAATGATGATCATTATCATTAATTGGGGATTTTATTTTTTGAAAGTCCCTTGACAGTCAACTGTTAACAATCATCTTTTAATAACTGAGAAAATCCTGAGAAATAGCCAAGGTTTCGCTGATAATTTCTGATGCTAATTTATCAGATTTGAGTAAGGGATAAGCCGGAAGACCATGATGTTGATACCCATTGGAGAATGATTGAGATTGTAAATAAATTCCCATAGCTAAACTAGGCAAATAGGTAATATTGTAATTTGCCACATTTACAGAAGATACTGAAGCAAAAGACAGATTAAATAAACTGTGCAAAGGTAATTTATACAAGTCCCGATGGGGAACTAAAATTATTGTATCTATCCCTGCCAATTCTTGAGTAATTGTGGAAATATTCAAGATATTTTGCAACTGCAATAGTTTTGATAGTGTTGATGATTCTTGCCAATCTGCTAACCAATGTTCAAATTCAATTAAGCGTTTTATTGCTTCGGGAATTCCTTCTATATCTTGAATGGGTGTAAACAGTAAAATCGGAGCTGGGGCTTGATCTTTGATAATGAATGTGTGCAAAGCGGCTGGGCTAAGATGCCAATAAATTATGGCTGTGGTGGGATTCAGTAATTGTTGAATAGAGCGATAATCTCCTGACTCAAGTTGATAATTCAAATCGGGCATTAACAACTGTAAACAGTTATTTCTCCCCTGTTCAGCAATTTCCCAAGCTTCTACTAAATCTCCTGTATTTACAGCTACATCAACTGCTAGTTGTCCCAAACCTGCAAATTTTAGTACCAGTTGTTTTTTATTTTCATCAGTCCGATTCGGCTGAGTGAGTAATTGTTGTAATAATTCAATTCCCCATTTTTGTAATTCCTGTGCCGCTACTGTTTCCCCCAAACAGACAAGCACTTTCGTCAGAGATTGCAAAATATCCAAATGCAATTCTGGAAAATCTTCTGGTGTCAGCGTAGATAGTGCCAGTTGATATTCGGACATGGCATGATGCCAATAATCACGAGGTGTGGTGGCTTTTTTCGCTTGCTCATAGTAAGTATTACCAATAGCTATACGTAATCTTCCCCAACCTTCTGGGTGAGTATCCGGGCGAAGATGTTTCAAACCTGTCTGATAACTTGCTAATTTACCTTCATAGCCGCCTAAGTTAAGGGCAGGATTGGATGCAGAAATGCTACTAACTACAATTAGTGATGATTGGTGGGGGGTGAGATGACCAGCCGCCGCACCCCTTCCTAGCCAAGCTTCCCAGTAGTCTAGTTTAATTTCTAAAGCCCTGTCATAGCCGGATATAGCTTGGGCGGAACGGTCTAGGTAAAATAGGGCTAGGGCTTGGTTATACCAGGCTGGGTGGAAATCGGGTTTGATGGCGATCGCTTGTTGATAGGATGAGATTGCATCTTCCCGACGACCTAAGTGTTCAAAGGACACACCCCGGTTATACCAAGCTAGATAAAATTCTGGCTGAATGGCCAGGGCTTGATCCCATGATTCAATTGCTTCTAACCATTGTTTTAAATTAAATAGCACCACACCCCGATCAATCCACACTTCATGATAGTTGGGTTGGAGATTGAGGGCTTGATCATAACTAGCGATCGCTTCTGCATATTGCTCAACCACAGCCAAAGCTATCCCCCGGTAGTACCAAGTTTCAGAATCTTGGGGTTCTAAATTCAGGGCTTGATCATAACTATCAATAGCTTCCCCAATTAAACCTAACTTGAGTAATGCTAAACCTCTGCTAGACCAAGCCGCTTGGTAATCTGGTTTAATAGCGATCGCTTGATCAAAGGAAGCAATAGCCGCATCAAAGTCTCCCAACTCGCCCAGAATACCGCCTCGGCTATACCAAACCTGATAAAAATCCGGTCTGAGAGCCAGTGTTTGGTCATAAGCAGCGATCGCTTCGGAAAACCGTTGCAAGTAAAATAATACTAAACCCTGATTAAACCAATACTCATAAACATGAGGTTGGATTTGACTTGCCCGTTCATATAAAGCCAAAGCCGTCAACAAATCTCCAGCTTTAGCCTGCCGTAAACCCTCATAAAATAAACTTTCCGCCGGATTAGTAACAACTATTTGTGATGTTGATTGCTGGACAATTTGCCGATCACGAATTGCCAATTCCGACGCTAAATGCTGGACAAGATTGCTACTTTGCTCCAACCGCACCACCAACTCATCTAAAGTGGATGCTAACTGCGGTTCTATATTCATCAAAGACTCGTTCCAGCTTTTCTCCCTGGGAGATTCTGGATCGGCAATTATTTCCGCAGCATTCTGGGAAAATTCCTGAATTCTATACTCATAACTGTGATAGTCATTTTCTGTCTTAGCTGCATTCTCAGCTAAAGACCCATTACTTAACCCTACAGACTGACCAGTGAAGAGATCCTCAACCATTTGGGATACTGATGGATTAGTCACACTTTCCACATTCTGATCTTGCCAGATTTGTTCCTCAAATTGGCGGAGCAATTCCTGACCAGGAGTATCTAACTCCTCTGCTGTGGGGATGGAACTTTCCAACTCCTGTGACTCTTGCTTGCGCTCATACTCCTGATTGAGGTTGCGCCGCAATAGCTGCATCCCAATATCATAGGCCAGGATGCTAACCTCACCAATACCTAACTCACCCAGTTTCACCATGCGCTTGGCTAAAGGAAGATTCGGTGCGGGAGAAGCTAATAATTTGTCCCCAAATATCAACAGCCAATCTATCCACCGATCAACTGTAATTCTTGGTTCCATCCGCTGCAAATACTTCAACGCCCACTGTTGTCCGCGCGCTTGATGCACACCTTCTAGTAGTTCATTAAATAACAACTCTAGATCCGCATTCGTGAGTTTTGGTGGTTGATCTGCCACCAGATTGCCTTGACTATCCTGGGAATCGGTGATTCCCAGGATAGTCAAGGGGGACTGTAAAAATTTGTTAAGCCACTGCAAGAGCCACCTGAACATCTGCCAATTTATGGGATTTTCTTTCTCCTAGATTGTAGCTATCCTTGTGTCAAAAAAAATTATTAATTACGGAATGGACTAGAAAACCAAATAGACCCACTTGACACTCTCAGCGTCTTTAGACGCGCTCGATTCTTTAATCAATGAGCCAACTTACAATTGCTGGATTACTCCAACAAAAACAGAGGTCGATTCTCCTAAAGCGTTAATGACCGTATCCCTACCGTACTCGTTTTTTGCATTTCATTTTTCACCAAATTTAGCTTTCCTAAACAGCAATACCGTTAGGTATGACTACGCACTCAACCAAATAAGTTAAGTTTTTACGTCGTTTAGTTATACTTAAATTCTAGAATTGTTTACATTGTATCACATCTACTGTTATTGAGTTAGGCTAAATATTTTCGCCCGTGTCGCTTATATCTCAGCACTAAAGTGACTGAGCTTTACGCTTACCGGGTAATACTGTAAAAATATTGATAGCTACACCGCACAAATCAAACTTATTGACATACTCACCGACCTGAAGGTGCGGGGAAACACTTGACACTTCGCCAGAACCCGCCACAAGTGGTCTTATCGTCCCTCCATGTCCGTTTAAAGTCTCCCAATGCCCTATGGCGACTATGACCAAATTTTAACATAAAGCCGTCCTGGAAGGACCGGGCTTGTGTCCCGTCTTTTCGGTCACTGGGATTTATCCTTATGATTCAGAAGACTCGTTCGCTTCATTATACTGACTAACTAATACCTGAATAATTTCTTCTGGATTATTTGTTTCCACTCCTAGTTGTTGGGAGATTTGCTCGCATAGGGCTTCATCCTGCTGCAACATCATCAACAATTCATCTAGGCTGACAGTTTTGTATTCCCCTTCTGGTAAATTTTCTTCCGTGTTGGCAGGTATTAAAAGATTATTTTCTACTGCATCGGGACCTTCGTATTCCCAAACTGGTTCTCCTGGATTGCCTGTTAAGACTTTCATGCCTATATCGTAGGACAGATTGCTGATTTCCCCAACCCCTAACTCACCAAGTTGAACTAATCTGGCTGCTAATTCATTATGGGGTTTAGAAGATGCTAATAATCTGTCACCAAAACGATTTAACCATTCTAGCCACTGTTGGGTGCTAACACGATGTTCAAGATTATGTAACCATTTTTGCGCCCAAGTTTGTCCCTTGATCTGATGAACTCCTTCTAATAGTTCTGTAAAGAGAAATTCTAAATCTGTGTCAGTGAGGGGTGGAACTACGGCTTTGGGGACTTGTTCCCGACTGGGGGTAAGATTTTGTTTACCACCAAACTGCCGAAAAAATTTTTTGAGCCATTGAATTAGCCGCTTAAACATTTGATGCACCATTGATGTTGCTTATTAAAATTTTAACGGTGTGAGTGACTAGTAGTTCGTCAAATTTATTTTGACTGTATACTAGTTTTGACTTTTGACTTCCGCCCTGCGGTACTAGCGGCTATGTCTGAGGCAAAATTGCCATGAGTTGTTAGAATGGTAAAACCCTAAAATTTACCTGGGATATACGGATTTAAACCTGTCTCCATGTCTTACGAACCACTGCACCATAAGTATCGGCCAAAGAGTTTCGCTGAACTGGTGGGTCAAGAGGCGATCGCTACTACCCTAACTAATGCCATTCTCTCAGCGAAAATCGCCCCTGCCTATTTGTTCACTGGCCCTAGAGGTACAGGAAAAACTTCCAGTGCGAGAATTCTCGCTAAATCTCTCAATTGTCTCCAAGGCAACCAGCCAACCCCCCAACCCTGCGGTGTTTGTGAAATCTGCCAGGGCATTACTAAAGGCTATTCTACTGATGTGATTGAAATTGACGCTGCCAGTAATACGGGTGTTGATAATATCCGTGAACTGATTGAAAGGGCGCAGTTTGCCCCGATGCAGTGTCGTTATAAAGTTTATGTGATTGATGAATGTCATATGCTAAGTACCGCAGCGTTCAACGCGTTACTTAAAACCTTAGAAGAACCACCTAAGCACGTTGTTTTTGTCCTCGCTACAACAGACGCACAAAGGGTATTACCAACAATTATTTCTCGTTGTCAAAGGTTTGATTTTCGACGGATTCAGTTAGAGGCAATGGTAAAACATTTAACGTATATTGCCGCTAAGGAAAGTATTCATATTTCTCATGATTCTCTGACTCTGGTGGGACAAATTGCCCAAGGAGGATTAAGAGATGCAGAAAGTTTACTTGATCAATTAGCTTTAATTGCTGGGGAAGTGACACCGGATAAGGTTTGGGATTTGGTAGGTTCAGTCAGCGAAAAAGACCTATTTGGACTATTAGAAGCGATCGCTCAAGATCAAGCCGAAATAGTCCTAGACTCTACCCGGAAAATCCTAGATCGAGGTCGAGAACCCCTGATCATTCTCCAAAATCTCGCCGCTTTTTATCGAGATTTCCTCATAGCTAAAACCGCTCCCAATCGTCAAGATTTAGTTGCTTGTACTGAATCAACCTGGACATCATTAGTTGACTTTGCCCAAAAATTTGATATTAGTACCATCTTACGAGGACAACAACACCTGAGAACAGCAGAATTACAACTAAAAAACACCACTCAACCCCGTTTATGGTTAGAAGTAACATTACTGGGATTATTACCCAGCGCCAATATTCAAATTCAAACTGCAAATATTTCTCAGCAAGTTAATACAACTGCTGTCACTCCAGCTTATCCTCCCGCTGCTGCACCACCAGCATATCCGCCCACAAATCACAACTCATCTGTTAATTTTGCACCAGTACCTACGTCAGAACCTGTATATGCACCACCACCTAGTAACCATCAACCAGAACCAATACAGCCAGTAGGAGAAGGTTCACAATACAATTTAACTCAACTTTGGCAACAAGTCCGTGGACATATTCAGCAGCTACCCACACAAGCATTATTGGGTCAAATGTGCCATTTAATGGAATTTAATGGTGTAGTTGCTCGTGTAGGTGTAAAAGCGGTTTGGTATGACAAAGTGAAATCTTATCTACCGATCATCACTACGGCCTTTAGACAAACTTTCCAGCAGGAAATTCAAGTTACCTTAGAAAAAGCTACCACTGCCAACGCCACATCAACTAAGCGAAATCCACCCCCACAAAATTCTACTCCCGTTCAACAACCACCTCAACCTACATCCTATCAACAACCACCCCAACCTACATCCTATCAACAACCACCCCAACCTACATCTAATTACCAACCTCCAGCCCCGCAAGCCACACCACAGCCACCCTCAGCCGTACCACAGCCAGTAGCTACAGTATCCGCACCACCACCCGTACCAGTCCGAGTTGAGCCTGTTGTTACCAATGCAGCACCAGTGCAACCATCGCCATCAAGTTGGGATCATGATGGTGTGGTTAAAGCTGCGGAAAGTCTAGCAAAATTCTTTTCTGGGGAAATCATCCGCATGACAGATGATAGTTTTCAATTATCTGATTCTGTTACTTCCACTGAAACGCCTGAAATATATGAATCTTATGTTGATGATGAATATAGTTGAGAAATTCAGAACTGTCGAGATTCTCCCCTTGTTTAAATATTTGACAGTTGCTAATAACGTCTGTAAGGATCAGAAGCAATTTTCATATTTGCATTTTCCCTGTTTCTTGATTAAGTGCAAGATATGAGGTAAGGTATAGGTTTACTGATTAAATCAAAAAATGTCTGAACAACAAACCATTAGTCCTTGGCAATCTAAACCTTGGTGGTGTCAACCTTGGTCAATTATCCTAACCAGTTTAACATTAATCAGCGGTAGTTGGTTAATCTTCAAAATTATTTGGTTAACAATTTTAGTTGCTATTCCATTATTGATTTGGATGGGATTTTTTCTGTTAATTTGGCCGCAGATGATGATTCGCAGTGGAGTTTTGCACAAAATCACAGAATAGTTAATTTAAATCTTTTTGTCAACATGAATGCTCAAATTTCTATTATTATTCCCACTCTCAATGAAGCGGATAATATTAAAGAAGCAATTATTAGCAGTCAATCTAGTAGTAATGTAGAAATAATTGTAGTTGATGGTGGTTCAAAAGATGAAACATTATTAATCGCTAAATCCTTGAATATTAAGGTAATTATTTCTCCTCCCGGACGTGCTAATCAAATGAATACAGGTGCTATGGCTGCTAGTGGGGAAATTCTCCTATTTCTCCATGCTGATACCCGTTTACCGACTAATTTCGAGCAGATGATTCGCACAACCTTAGCAAAACCGGGAATTGTAGCTGGTGCGTTTGCTTTACGGATAAATGCCCCTAATTGGGGCTTGCGTTTGGTAGAATTTGGGGTAAAATGGCGATCGCATCTTTGGCAAATGCCCTATGGTGATCAAGCTATTTTTCTCACCAAAGATGTATTTCAGCAAGTTGGTAATTTCCCGCCAATATCAATTATGGAAGACTTTGCAATGATGAGAAAATTAAAACCTCTGGGCAAAATTTACCTATTACCAACACCCGTAATTACCTCACCTCGCAGATGGTTAAAAAAAGGAATTATCCAAACTACTATTTTGAATCAAATTATTGTCATTGCTTATTTACTCGGTATTTCCCCAACCCAAATTCGTAATTGGTACTCTTCCCCAAAATCCTAGAGAATTTTTATGCTTATTACCTTGTTATCAGAGATAGATTTTTCTGTAATTCAAGAATCTGTTAAAGTATCTTCTCCCAATCTTCAAGAATTTTTACAGAATGCTTTACAGTGGATTAATAGCCTTGGTGCTATAGGAGGAATAGTATTTATTGGTATCTATATTATTGCTACTTTAGCTTTTTTACCGGCTGCACTGCTGACATTGGGTGCTGGGGTAATTTTTGGTGTAATTTGGGGTTCTATATATGTCTTTATTGGGGCTACATTAGGTGCTATAGCAGCATTTTTAGGAGGACGTTATTTAGCGCAAGGTTGGGTAAAAGAAAAAATATCTAGTTACAAAAAATTTGCCATCATTGATAAAGCAGTTAGTAAAGAAGGATTAAAAATTGTCCTATTGGTTCGACTTTCTCCCCTCTTTCCCTTCAATTTATTAAACTATGCTTTCGGAATTACTAGTGTTTCTTTTCAAGACTATTTAATTGGTTCAGTGGGGATGATTCCTGGAACAATTATGTATGTTTATTTTGGATCTTTAGTAGGAGATATAGCCTTAATTGGCAGTAAAAATCAACCTGGAAACATCATCCTCCACTGGGTAATTCAAATCATGGGGTTGATAGCAACAATTGCTGTCACAGTTTATGTCACGAACATAGCTAAGAAAGCTTTAAAAGATGAGAACTTATAAAAATTCTTTGTTTTTTATTTCTCAATAATTTTAGTAATTTTGTTAAATATAAAACCGATAAATTTCTGATGATAATGTATTTATAAATAACAGATCATATAATCAAAAACATAGTTTATACTTAACCATTCAGAGGTAATACTAATGTCAACTTCAGAATCTCCAAGAGTCACAATTCGTCCCATGGATGAGTATAATCAAAAACTCCTCAAAAATGTTCATCCAGATAATTGGGTAAATCCCCAAAGGGCTGATTGTTATGATTTAGTAGTAATTGGTGGGGGAACTGCGGGTTTAGTTGTCGCTGCGGGGGCTGCGGGATTAGATTTGGGTTTAAAAGTAGCATTAATTGAAAAAAATCTCATGGGAGGAGATTGTTTAAATTTTGGTTGTATTCCTTCTAAATGTTTAATTCGTTCTTCTCGTGTAGTTGAAGAAATCAGAAAAGCTAAAGATTTAGGGATTAATATTTCTCAGAAATTTGATGTGGATTTTGCCACAGTTATGGAGAGAATGAGACGCATTCGGGCGAGTATTAGTCATCATGATTCTGTGGAAAGATTTAAAAGTTTAGGAATTGATGTTTTTTTAGGTGATGGTAAATTTATAAACAAGAATACTATAGAAGTTGATCAGCAAACATTAAAGTTTAAAAAAGCTGTCATTGCGACGGGTGCGAGGGCTGTTAAACCGAAAATTCGGGGAATTGAAGCAGCAGGTTATTTAACCAATGAAACTGTTTTTTCTCTAACTCAAAAACCCGAAAAATTAGCAATAATTGGTGGTGGACCTGTTGGTTGTGAATTAGCACAAACATTTCAGCGGTTAGGTTGTGAAGTGACATTATTTCATCGAGGTTCACATATTTTAAATCAGGAAGATTCAGAAGCAGCGGAGATATTGCAAAAAGTTTTAATTGATGAAGGTATTCGTTTAGTATTAAATTGTCAATTAGAAGAAGTTGTTACAGTTACAGAAGGAAAACGCCTATATTTTTCTGTGAATAGTGAACGAGATTCGGTGACAGTTGATGAAATATTAGTTGGTGCGGGACGGGCGCCAAATGTGGAAAATTTGAATTTAGAGGCAGTGGGTGTAGAATATGATCAAACCTGGGGTGTAAAAGTGAATGATTATTTACAAACCACAAATCCCAAAATTTACGCCGCTGGTGATATCTGCATGAATTGGAAATTCACTCACGCGGCAGATGCGGCAGCGCGAATTGTGATTAAGAATACTCTATTTTCGCCCTTTGGTTGGGGACGATCTAAACTCAGTAGTTTAGTGATGCCTTGGGTAACATATACCAGCCCGGAAATTGCTCATGTGGGGATGTATGCAAATGAGGCAGAAAAATTAGGTATAAAGATAGAAACTATTAAGATTCCTTTTAAAAGTATAGACCGAGCGATCGCAGATCATGAAGAATCTGGTTTTTTAAAGATTTATCACAAAAAAGGATCAGATCAAATCCTCGGTGCAACCATAGTTGCTAATCATGCAGGGGAGATGATTTCGGAAATTACTACAGCTATTGTTAATAATATTGGTTTAAGTAAACTGAGTAGTGTAATTCATCCTTATCCCACCCAAGCGGAAGCCATTAAAAAAGCCGCCGACGCTTATCGCAAGACTTTACTCACACCAAAAACTAAGCAATTATTGGGATTTTTAACAAAGTTTTCCTAAATTTGAGAGTTTCAGATCTCCGACTTCTCTAAGAAGTCGGGGATCTTGTTCTTGAAGAAAATATTCATGGTAAAATTCATGAAGAAAGAGAAAAAAATGAACCATCTACGCCAGAATTATCAGGACATCAAACAAAATGGAATATAAATCTCTGGCTATTGTCAGCAGTATCGTTATATTTGGAATTCTGGAAACCTTAGTTCCTTTCTTTCAATATCGTCAAAATCCCATTAAAAGAGTTATTCACAATTTAATTTTGGGGTTAATAAATTTTTTGGTGGTTAATTTAACTGTTATTTTAATCTTAAATTCTCTCTGGAAACCAACTTTATGGCGGGGATTATTTTATGATATTAATTTACCCTGGTTACATTTTATTGTCTCTTTTTTATTGCTTGATTTGTATATGTATACGTGGCATAGATTAATCCACAATTGGGGTTTTGCTTGGCGTTTTCATAAAGTCCATCATACAGATAGATGGATGAATATATCCACAGCTTACCGCTTTCATACAGGAGAAGTTATTGTTGCCAATATTCCCAAAATTGGGTTAATTTATCTGTTGGGAATTACACCAAATGCTTGGATATTATATGAATCTTTATTTGCGGTATCATTAGTTTTTCATCACAGTAATTTTGCCTTACCTTTTAAAATAGATAAATTCCTGAGTTATTTTATTGTTACACCTAATTATCATCGCGCTCATCATTGTCAATTAACAAAATATTTAAATAGTAATTATACAAGTTTATTAACTATATGGGATCTAATTTTTCAATCTCGTTATTATCCACCCCAACCAGAAACTATCCAATTAGGTATATCGGAAGAAACCAGAGATTTTAATTTTATCAGTTTATTAAAATTACCGTTTGTGTCTGTTAATAAACACAATTGATAGGATCAGAGAACGGAATTCAAAAGTAAAACATTAAGAAACTTATCCAAAGATGCAGAAGCTGATTTAAGATTAAAATTAATGAGCTAAATTGTTCAATTTGGAGTTTTTCGCTGTGTTAAGTTCACCTTTACCCACAATCAACGCCCTCAAACAACCTACCAGTGATGCTTGGGTAGAGCAAGCGATCGCTAACCTTGATATTATCTTACTAGATCACTCCCACTGTGAACGCAAAGCCGCAGGAGTAGCATTAAATATGATGTTTCGCTATCCCTCTAATGCTAAAATGGTGAGAGAGTTAACAGCGATCGCTCGTGAAGAACTAGAACACTTTGAACTCGTCAATCAATGGCTAGAACGCCGTAACATCAAACTAGCAGCCCTATCCGCACCTCCCTACGGTGCAGGGTTAAAATCCCAAGTTCGGGGACAAGAACCCCAGAGATTTTTAGACTCCTTACTCGTCACCGGCTTAATAGAAGCCCGTAGTCATGAACGCTTAGGACTCCTAGCTGCTAACTGTCCAGAACCAGAATTAGCCGCATTTTACCGCAGTTTAATGGCATCAGAAGCCCGACATTTTGGGATGTATTGGGTATTAGCTGACACCTATTTTGACCGAAAAATCGTCATGGACAGATTAGACGAATTAGCAGAGGTGGAAAGTCAATTATTATCAACCTTACACCCAGAACCGAGAATACATAGTTAGTCAGTTTTTGCCGGAGTATGGATTAACAACCAAGATTGCAAATCATTCAAACTCTGAAAATCTAAAAGAGCTTCACTCAATTCTTCCAACACAGACAATGGTAAACCAGAAATAGATTTTATCTTTCTCTGAGATATTTTACCAAACCGCTTTGTTAATTGTCGAATCACCAAATTAATTGTAGCTTGTTCTATGCCTTGTTCTATGCCTTGTTCTAGTCCTTCCTCTAGTCCTTCTTCTCTGCCTTGTTCCAGTCCTTCCTCTCTGCCTTCTTCTTTAATTTCTTGATAAACTCTAGTTTCTTTGAGTGTAATTCCTAACATTGATTCTACCTCCCGACGACTCAGATTTTCAAACTTGTAGACCATGATTGTCGTGATCATCTCCATCATAGCTTGACTTGATGGTGTGACAATCTCCTCATGGGTTCTGGTTAATAAATATCTAGCTACTGCTGGGGCTTGACTTTCTCCCAGAGTAGTTAGTAACATGACACCTAAACCTAATGGTAATTCTTGAATATCTCCCAATTCATCTAAATATACCCGATGTACTTGAGGACTGTTGAGAAATCCCCGATGAGGATAAATGTCATTTTGTTCCGTATTTCGAGATGGATAAATGATCACTACTTGCCAATCACAAAATCTCTTGCGATTACGATAAAAATATAGTGAAGTTTCCGCACATATTCGTTCATACAATTCTTCATCTCTTTGAAATTGTACCTCACAGAAATATACTACTCCTTGTCCATCACTTTCTGGTGGTAAAAATACACCATCAATTGCAAAAGTCGGTTCTTTGACAGCCACAGAATCAAAGCGGTAAGCCTGAGCATTAATCGGCGGATCTGTCAACAGTTCAAACAACAAAGATGGATATTGTTGAAAGAGTTTATAAAAAAGTGAATCTCTTCGCATAAATCATGATTATAATATTTACTGGTTAAAATTCCTCAAACTTTGCGTCTTTGCTCCTTTGCGCCTTTGCGCGAAACATAATTTAACTGTAAAATAGAAAAAAACCCCGGAGGTAGAATTACGGTTTACGCACGTCCCCTAGCCAGATTAATCGAACAGTTGCAACGGCTACCCGGAGTTGGTCCCAAAAGCGCCCAACGATTAGCTTTGCACATCTTAAAAAGACCAGAAGCAGAGGTAGAAGCTTTAGCCCAAGCACTTGTTGACGCGAAAAAACAGGTAGGTTTATGTAAAGTTTGTTTTCACCTTTCCTCAGATCCAGTCTGTGAAATTTGTCGTCACCCTCAACGAGATAATACAACTATTTGCGTAGTTGCAGATTCCCGTGATGTGATTGCCTTAGAAAAAACCCGTGAATTTAAAGGTAAATATCATGTTTTATGTGGTGTAATTTCCCCTATGGATGGTATCGGACCAGAACAGTTAACCATTCAAGCTTTAGTGAGACGGGTAAGTGAACAAAAACCCCAAGAGGTGATTTTAGCCATTAGTCCCAGTATCGAAGGGGAAACCACAACATTGTATATCGGTCAATTACTAAAACCATTTACTAAAGTAACCCGTATTGCCTTTGGTTTACCCGTCGGTGGTGATTTAGAATATGCTGATGAATTAACTTTAGCAAGAGCATTAGAAGGACGCAGAGAGCTAGATTAAAAGTAGCAAATTTCATTACCAAAATGTTTTTTACCAATTCCTTAGAAAATCAACTTCAAGAGTGTAACAATACCATTAATCTTCAGCCAAGTAATGCTAATGCTTATGTTCGTCGAGGCATGGTTTATTTTAAATTAGGAAAAATTACCGAGTCAATTCAAGATTTTGATCATGCAGAAAAGTTAGATATTCAAATTACTCCTTATCTTTGGCAACGCGGGTTAAGTTATTATTATGCAGAACGATTTGCTGAAGGTGCAAAACAGTTTGAAATTGATTTAACTGTTAATGCTCAAGATGTGGAAGAAACTGTCTGGAGATATCTTTGTATAGCTAGATTATCCGGTGTTACAGAAGCTCGTAATTCTTTGTTACCTGTGAAAAATGATCCACGAAAAATCATGAAGTCTGTCTATGATTTATTTGCAGGTAATTGTCAAATAAATGATGTTTTGAATGTGGGAAAATTAGCAGGATTAAAAGGTAAGTTTTACAGTCACCTATATTTGGGTTTATATTATGAAGCTGAAAATAATTTGCCGTTAGCGCAGGAATATATAGTTAAAGCTGCTGACGAGTATAAAATTGATGATTATATGTGGTATTTAGCCGTAGTGCATAAGCAGTTACGGAAATGGGAGTAATATATGAAATACAGTAGGGCTGATTCCTAGTAAAGATAGAATTTTCGCTATTGGTTGTATGAATGAATTGGGCGCCGTGTTATACTTAAAGAATTCTGCCTATTCTTTAGTTTACATAAACAAAATTATACATCCACAGAGAAAAGAGAGACAAGATAATGCAAAAAATAAAACATAGACTGCCTAAGATAAGTATACGCTCTTTTGTATTTTTTTATGTAATATCAGCTACAGCTATTATATTGGCTGGATTTTTCATAAGAAATCATAAAGAAATAGAAGAATATAAACAAGTAGTTTTATGGTACGAAAATTTGTCAGGAGATAACCCTGAAAGTGAAAATTCTAAAAATTTAAAAAAATTTGAGAATTTTTTAAAAATAAAAGACATCTACAAACAACTTTCATCAGATTACTCAAAAAATTCTAACAGAAAAATTCCTATAAATATTGACAACAAAATAAAGTTTACAGAGGCACCTGAAAGTGGAAATACAGTAATATGGAAAATAGGTAAGACAGAAGATAGGTTAACCGTTTACTATGATTATGTCAGCCAAAGTAATTTTAATGAAATAGAACAACAAAATATTTCAAATCAAAATAATAATCAAGAGAAACAGAAGGATAAGGATCGAGTTTTTCTAATTTTTACAGATATAATGATAAACACAATTCAAAAGAAAATTGAATCACTAAAACCAAAAAACAACAATAATGATGTTAATAATAATTTAGACATATTTAGTCAAGCGATTATCACATACCTAACTAATGACAAATCTTCAGATTTAATACCTTATTTAAGAATAAATAGTGTATACATTACTAACCTGAACACAGGACTAATGATGTCATATCCATTTATTAAGGAGGGTCACCCGTCTAGCACATTTAAAACTAGACCTTGGTATAGAGCTAGTCAAAAAGAATATTATTCGGATTTTGTAGATAATAATGAGGCAATAGGTCTCACTGGTATTTATATAGATATAAATGACGTAAATAAGACAAAGAATCCCAATGCAATAAGAACATTGTGGTACAAATTTGAAGGGGACAATAATCAACAATATATCTTGTGTGTTGATTTATTTTTTGATAAAAGTAGTCAGTTTTCACAAACATTATCTTGGGTGGATTTATTAAAGCAATCTGTAGAATTTTTACCAGCTATACCGCTAAATAATAGTAATAATCGTTTTCTAGAATTACTTCTCATAACTTTATTGATGGCTTTAGCTATAGAAATTAAAGGTAAATCTATTATATTAAAAAGTTTTAGGATTTATGCAAATACTAAATTACCAAATATTATACTGAAGCGCGATGATAGCAACACACATTATGCTAGTCAAAATGGAAAAAATATAGAAATTACTTTTCAAGGAGAAATTAAAAACACCAAAGAGAAGGAATTAACAACAGCAAAGGGATGGAAAATTGATTCTAACATACAAATTAGTGCTGCCAAAACTGATAGAAACATAAATCAAAACATATACACTCATACTTATGTATTCAAGAATAATTATGATCTTGATATAAATAGTGACAAACTTAAATATAGATGTGTTGAAGGTTGGAATGTTATATTATCAGGATTTGAAGATGAAAATATAGGACATTTTATAGTTACATGGAGTAACAAAAATACAACAAATCTTGCAAAGTTAATAGATATACAAATTGTGACTTATAAACGAGAATATAATATTTATCTTGAAAGTATTAAAAGGCAGTTACAACAACATTTGTTAGCAAGTGACAAGAAAGAGTTTATACCCATATTAACTACTGATTATATTGATTATATTAAATCAGAAGACAATCATCCGTATTTTGAAAAAATAAAAAGTTTTAAAAAATTATTGCTTAATAGTTCGTATTTAAAACAAGGAAGAATTCCTGTTTTAAGTATAGAAGATTTAATAGAATTATACAAACAACCAGATGACAAAGTTTATGCAATATGTACCTTAAATTTTTTAAAACAGCTATTAAAATATGATCTATTGCGAAAATTTCTTGAAGTTCCTGTAGAAGAAAGATATTTTATGGAACACAAATTAGATGAATTTAGAGATTTTTATAACAGTCAAGACAGTGAAGATCAATCATTTTTAAAAAATCAATCCCAGCTAAAAATTATAACTTATGTAGAAAATTCTAATAATATAATTCATCAACAAGATGATTTTTGTATTATTGAATGCGATAATATGCCAAACCTTGTAGCTTATAGTTTCACAGATGACCAAAATGATGAAAATATTGGCTGGATAAGTTCGCGGGAGGTGGATTTTAAATTTTATCATGAGTTATTTCATGCACAAAAAACTGCTTCATCTGGCAGAACCAAAAATGTAGAAAATTACTTAAATCAATAAAAGTATTTATTGACACACTAAGCACTTCTTATTTTATTGGTGATTTTCCTAGTCCCACACCCTGTTGCCTGTGTAATTTCCGTACCAACATCTCCATTGGAGTAACAATCATGCTACTATACCGAAGCATTAGAATTTGTTGAACGCTTAATTAACTGTAACGAACCAGCTTTAAAAATTACTGTCTATATAAATCGTGAGTCAGCTTTTAGAAATTAATGCGTCGATAAACTTCACCAAGAGGGACTTCTACATTTAAACTATGTAATAATATAGACTGATCAGGATGATCATAAACTTGCCATTGCCAGCGAACTGCTTGCAGCAGCGCTAGTTCCCTCCGGGACGCTCCGCGAACGCTATCGCTACTATCATCAAGTTTGTGATAATGCTCAATATAGGGTTCAGTTTGGCTAACTAGCAGATATTCGCAAAAGCTAGGAAGGGAGCGATATTTTCTAAATTTATCACCCCTATCATAACCTTCAGTAGAGGGTGATAAAACTTCTACAATTACCAGAGGATTGAGAATTTCATCGGTGCGCTCACCGTTCAATTGTGGTTGTCCATCTACTACCATTAAATCAGTGTAAGTTCCACAGTTGTATTCGGGAATCCAAACGCGCAAATCGCTATTATATAAGCGAAAATTGGTATCTCTGAGCAAAAATCCCAAATAGACTAAGAGGTTGGTAGCGATCGCACTATGAACTTCTGAACCTCCAGCCATTGCAATAATTTCTCCGTTACAATATTCATGTCTTTCGGCTGCGGTTTCCTCCATCACTCGATACTCATCTGGAGTGAAGTGAGTTGTTGTTATATCCTGAGTAATATTGGCGGGACTGGTTTGAGTAATAACCACGATCAAACCTCACGAATAATTGGTTTTATTTCAAGATAGTTCTTCCTTATCAACTTTATGATAACAAATTTTAAATCAATTGTCAAGCCCCAAATACAGTTTTTCGCGATCGCTATTTCTGGGTAAAAAAAATGAGCTAAATCAGGTCTAAATTGAAAGCCATAATTTTTTATAACCAGAGTCAAGGTCAGATAAAATTATATAATAATTTGGTTTTGATGAGGTAAAATGTTTACTCTATTGAAGCACACATTTTTTAAATATGGATGCTAGAATGGACGCTTTTGGGATCAGAGTTCGCTATTTCAGAAAAAGTTTAAAACTTTCCCAAGATGAATTGGCTGAAAAATCTGACTTACATCGTACATATATTGGTGCTGTAGAGCGAGGTGAACGAAATATTAGTTTAATGAATATTTTTCGTTTAGCTGATGCTCTTCAAGTTACAGCTAAAGATTTGTTTGATAATCCAATAGAAAATGGAGAAAACACAAAATGATAAATGAAGATGATTTACTGAATATAGCTATAGGAAATATTAGAAAAGTTTCAAAATTTAAACCTTATAAAAGCTATTCTGGTGTCAATAACAAAGAGGAATTTCAGCAATTAATAGCTAATGATCCTGCTTTTGGCTCTTTAGGTTTGGACGACGAAAGATACATTATTGCCAGAGTGGGAGGAAATCTTGTAACCTCCTTACATCGCAAACTTGGTGATATGTATGAGAATTTATTTGCCTATTTATTAAAAGAGAGTTTTGGATTAAATGAGAATGAACTACACTTTAGTGTCAATGTTAAAATTGGTAAACGTGACCAGGTTCGATCCACTGATGGATTAATCAGAAAAGATAAGTTCAATCAAAATATTCCCTCAGATTGGATTAAATATGAAGGAATAGGATTTGAAGTCCGTTCATGCTATCAAATTGGTGATTCTAAAAGAATTCAGGCTGATTATGATATGTCCTTGGCTTTGAAGTCTTACGAAATTCTGCCTGTGATGCTAATTTTCTGCAATACGTCCTTAAAAAGTCCTGTACTGAGATTATCAAAGAGTTGGGAACTCTATGAAGGAAGAAACAGTTTTGATTTAGTTCATACTATTACTGGTTTCGACCTTTATAATTTCCTTCAGAGAAATTCAGAGTTGTTGAAAAAAGAGATAGATAATATTTTCTCATATTTTCTCTAATTTTTAATACATACTGCTGTTTCATACAAACGTTTTTTACCACCCCTTTTCCTAAAGGAAATTATTTTCTCAACTTCAAAACCCTCGTGTTGAAAAAGCTGACCCAAAATCACCTCTGTGAATATTTCTACATTTGAGAGCCTCGAATTGCCGACAACATAAACACCCTGGAAATTTCTGGATACGCTCTGTTTTAAACATTTTATATGTTTCCACAAATCAATAAAGTATTTGGTGGCATAATTACACATCAAGATATTTTGATTTTTAAGCTCATCATAGTAAGAAAGATATGGCTTAATCTCATCAGGAACTATAATTAAATCCTTCTGTAAAATTGAAGTCGCTCTACCCCATGTTCCACCTATTGCTTGTAAATCTATTTCCGTAGCTTCACTAATATCTTCTAATAGTTCTAAGAAATGCAATTGAGGTCTGGTTTGATGAACATAACTATAACGGTTTGGATAGGGAGGTGAAGTAATTACAAAATCTATAGAACGATTAATAATCGTATTTTGTAAGTTGTTTGTGGAATTACCGACTATAATGGAGTTAAAATTTGAAAATAATATTTGCTTTTGATTGAGCTTGATCAAATCTTCCTTTATGTTCTGGAGATTTGTACTAATTTCCAAATAAACATCTATCTCCCTCTGATGATTATCATCAAATGTAATAGTTGGATGATTTCTATGAATATTTGCACAATCTAAACACGCTTTATTCAAAGATAACCAGATATATTCAGAAATAGGATTATATTTTTCCTGATTCATTATCTCACGGCAAATAATCAAATTCTTTAAAACATGAATTTTCCACCAACGAAAGACATTATGAATAATTGGAACTCTGGTATTGAATATCTCAATAACATCTTCTAGTGAAAATGTCTGATATTTTTTAATCGTATCAAATATTTCTTCAAGATAAATATTAATTAAATGCGTATTATCAATATTCCATAGTAACGACTTATTTCCCACTTGCTGAAGTAGAGGATTAATCTCAATTCCCATAGCCTTAATTCCATGCTTCTGACATTCAATAACTGTTGTGCCTCTACCACTAAATGGATCAACGACAAAATCATCTTTACTAATTTTAAATATATCAATAAAAAAGCGAACTAAATTTGGCGAATAGCTAGGGGTCAGCCGATACCATCTATGTACTGACTCTGTTTGTCCTGCTTTAAATGTGATATCACCTATATCAATTTCTTGATAGTTAAAACCAGACTCCTCAATGCTTCTATAAAAACAGTTAGCAATATGAGTATTTCTATCTTCAAATAGTGATAGTTGTTGAAACATGATAACTTTAATAGTAAATTGCTACTTAAAAGTAGCACAAAATGTTCATATTGGCAATACTGCTTCAACTATAAATTTAGACTCTCCTGCCACCCACCACTATAGTACATAAGTTCTATTTTGGCTAATTTACTACCATCTCAAAAATTCATCCCTAAGATTCTTTGATCCCCCTTTATCAGTTGTTACATACAGTCCTAAACTGGAGATGAGAGTGAAAGGCAGTTGGGAGAAATTTTGTGAAAAAAGTTTTAGCAATTATTCTGGGTGGGGGTGCGGGGACTCGACTTTATCCGTTAACTAAACTCCGCGCCAAACCAGCAGTACCAGTGGCCGGGAAATATCGTCTCATAGATATACCTGTTAGCAACTGCATCAATTCCGAAATATTCAAAATCTACGTCCTGACTCAATTTAACTCAGCCTCTCTGAATCGTCACATCGCCCGTGCTTACAACTTCAGTGGGTTTAGTGATGGGTTTGTGGAAGTGTTAGCAGCACAACAAACCCCAGAAAACCCCAACTGGTTCCAAGGTACGGCTGATGCTGTGCGTCAGTACATCTGGATGTTACAAGATTGGGATGTAGAAGAATTTCTGATTCTTTCCGGTGATCACCTTTACCGCATGGATTACCGGCAGTTTATCCAGCGACATAGAGATACAAATGCTGATATTACACTTTCCGTCATTCCCATGGATGATCGTCGAGCCTCCGATTTTGGCTTGATGAAAATTAATGATTCAGGTAGGGTAATTGATTTTAGCGAAAAACCCAAAGGTGAAGCTTTAGCACAAATGCGTGTTGATACCACCATATTGGGATTGACAAAAGAACAAGCCGCATTACAGCCATATATCGCCTCCATGGGGATTTATGTCTTTAAAAAAGATGTTTTGATTAAGTTGTTGAAACAATCTTTAGAACAAACTGATTTTGGTAAAGAGATTATTCCCGAAGCTGCTAAAGATCACAACGTTCAAGCCTTCTTATTTGATGACTACTGGGAAGATATTGGGACAATTGAATCTTTTTATGAGGCTAATTTAGCCCTGACGAAGCAACCCCTTCCTCCCTTTAGCTTCTACGATGAAGCAGCACCAATCTATACTCGCGCTCGTTATTTACCACCTTCTAAACTGCTGAATTGCCAAATCACAGAATCTATGATTGGTGACGGTTGTATTTTGAAAGATTGTCGCATTCAACATTCAGTTTTGGGAGTGCGATCGCGCATAGAATCAGGATCTGTAATTGAAGAAACCCTGATCATGGGCGCTGACTATTATCAACCATCTGTTGAAAGACAATGCAGTTTAGAGGAAAATGATATTCCCGTCGGTATTGGTACAGACACCATTATTCGCCGTGCCATCATTGATAAAAATGCCCGCATTGGTCACAATGTGAAAATTATCAATAAAGACAACATCCAAGAAGCAGAACGAGAAAAGCAAGGCTTCTACATCCGTAGCGGCATTGTTGTTGTTCTCAAAAATGCTGTAATTCCTGATGGTACAATCATTTAGTTAGTAGTGATTGGTAATTGGTAATTGGTAATTGGTAATTGGATGATTTATCTTTCTTGTCCCCTGTTCCCTGTTCCCTATTCCCTATTCCCTATTCCCTATTCCCTATGACTAAATTAATTTTGCTAATTGGTCTTCCTGGTAGCGGTAAATCAACCCTAGCAAAACAATTATTGACAGAATGCCCCCAGATGCAGCTAATTTCCACAGATGCTATCCGGGGGCAGCTTTTTGGTTCAGAAGCAATTCAAGGACCTTGGCTGCTAATTTGGCGGGAACTGGAACGACAATTGCAAACAGCCATAACCGCAGATAAAGGGGTGATTTTCGATGCTACCAACGCCCAAAGGAAAAATCGCCGGGAAGTGATTACCCTAGCCCGTAATTGTGGCTTTAGTTATATTATGGGGGTTTGGGTGAGAACTCCTGTTTGGCTATGTTTAGCAAGGAATCAAAGCCGGATTCGCCAAGTTCCTGAAGAGATAATTCTCCGAATGTCCCGTCAACTCCGGGATGCTCCCCCCAGTAAAGAAGAAGGAATAGATGAACTTATTTTCTGTTCATCATGGCAAGAGTACGGGAATTGCGCCAGTACATTCAGCAAGAACCACACTTAATTTTGGCAATTGTTTGTTAGTTTAACATCAGAATTTTTTGCCTGGCACTAAGTAGGTTAGCATTTAAAATCGTCGTTATGGCAAGGCAAGAGGCAATAACCTAAATTTATACAGGAGGCTAGTAGATGGCTGCAACCGACTTTAAAGACTATTATGCAATGTTGGGAATTAGTAAAACTGCCACTTCAGAAGAAATTAAACAAGCTTTTCGCAAACTAGCCCGTAAATTTCATCCTGATGTTAACCCCAATAACAAACAGGCTGAAGCCAAGTTTAAAGAAGTTAATGAAGCCTACGAGGTATTATCTGACCCAGATAAACGCAAAAAATACGACCAATTTGGTCAATATTGGAAACAAGCTGGTCAAGGTTTTCCCGGTGGTGGTCCTGGGGATATGGGCGGAGTTGATTTTGGTCAATACGCCAGTTTTAATGACTTCTTAACTGAATTATTTGGTGGTGCAGGTCCTGGCAGCGGACGACAAAGTTACTCTTATCGAACTTCTCCAGGTAGACCAGGTGGCGGTTTTAACGATTTTGGTCTTCAAGATGGCGGTGCTGGTGGCACTCAAGATACAGAAGCTGTAATTATTTTAACTTTTGCCGAAGCATTTTCCGGTGTTCAAAAACGGTTTAGTTTAGGAAACGAAACTATTGATGTGCGTATTCCTGGTGGCGCTAAAACTGGGACTCGTCTACGGGTGAAAGGAAAAGGACAAATTAACCCCATGAGTCAACAACGGGGAGATTTATACTTAAAGGTAGAATTACAACCCCATACTTTTTTCCAACTTGAAGGGGACAATCTGGTTTGCGAAGTCTTAATTACCCCTGATGAAGCCACATTAGGCGCGGCAATAGATGTACCCACACCCGATGGTCATGTTAGTGTCAAATTACCTGCGGGAGTTCGTTCTGGTCAATCTCTGCGCTTACGTGGTAAGGGTTGGCCTGTAGCTAAAGGCGGACGTGGTGATCAATTTGTGAAAGTAGCGATCGCTCCCCCAAAAGACCTCACACCCCAAGAGCGGGAATACTATGAAAAAATCCGAGCTATCCGTACCTATAACCCCCGTAGTCATTTAGCACAAGTTAAATTGTAAAGATTATTGAGGGTATTTCCGTAAACAACGATCTATAAATGTTATTTTCTATTCCTTGTAGGATTTTCACCATTTTATGATTTATGCTATCCCTGTTCCTTAGAGGATGTTTTAAAAGTTTTTAATGTGTAAACAGACCCCTCTCCAAACCTCTCCCCTGGTAGGGGAGAGGCTTTAAAACCCCCATTCCCTTGTAGGGAAGGGGGGAAGGGGGGTTAGGTTTTTGGAGATTATGGGTTTCATATAATACTTTTCAAACAACCTCTTAAATAATCGCCTCTGAAAGCCTTCTGGAATGATCATAAATTTTAAGAATCATTACAGAATTACTTGAAAATCACTGAGTTCCTTTTGCATCAAGGCTTTAATTCCCCTTTGGATCTCAAAATCAGCAAACGGACAGTATCTAATGCTTGCCTTTAAAGTTACATTCCCTGTATAATCACAAGTGTCTGCTCAAGTCTTTGTCGGTCTATACACAAAATAGTTAGTTATTTTGCCTGAATGTTAATTCAGTCAGAGTTAAACATTTTTAGGACTTACGCATTGACAGGAAATACCAAATAGGGGGTATGACTTTCAGGGATTTAAACCCGATTTTTCGATGATTTTTTAGCGATCGCTATTTATCTAGACTTCATCCGCAAAGCCTGAAACGACCAAATATCGTTCATACACATGATAGTTAATTTGTACAGTGCGTAAGTCCTAATTTTTTGTACCTAGCTATATCTGTTTATAGATTTTTGCCACTGCATAACATCTTGTGAGGAGTAATATTTTGAAGATAAAAAAGCATTCTATTAGACTAGTCAATTATTTCAGACATTTTGTCTACTTGAGTTTATGGCTAACCTTACCAAGCTTACTACTGGGAACAACTATCTCAGTTAATTCCGCATCTGCGGCAGATGACATGGTAGCAGCAAATCTCAATAATGAATTAATTACAGATAAAACTGTAACAACCACTTCTTTAGCCGATACCAAACAAGTATTCACAGCCGCAGACTTAAAACCAAAGGTTGAATCTACTCCTGGGCAAAAACAACTAATTGCCCAAAATGCCGACAGTGATACCAATGATCTCAATAAAATCCGTCAAGAGTTATTAGTTGAACCCCTAATCAAGGTTAAAATCGTCAACCCTAAGCCAACTTACGCACCCGGACTCAGTTTTGCTGCTCCCAGCGCCTTCGGAGCTAACATGGGTGATGCGTTTGTGGGAGCATCAGCAGCAACCGCTGGTACGAGAGGTAACAGTCTAAATGATATAGACGGAAGTACCAGTCTCGGTTTTGGCTTAGGAAATTCCCAAAAAACAGTTGGTTTGGAATTATCCTTCAACAACGGTAGTATCAAAGACTTTGGTAGCAATGGAACTTTTGACCTCAAAGCTCACCGCATTGTCTACGCTAAAGGAACCAATCAAGTTGGTGTCGCTGCCGGCTGGAAGACCTTTGCTCAGTATGGTAATGAAAGTATCAGCCCTTCTAGTGCCTATGGTGTACTGACAACTTACTCTCTGTTAAAACCTAATGATTCTGTGAATAAAATGCCTATCTCCTTCTCCCTAGGGGCTGGGGGTGGCGACTTCAGGCAAGGTAATGCCAGTACGGGTGTATTTGCTGGAGCAGGTGTGCAAGTTCATCCCCAAGTGGGTGTAGGTCTGGGTTGGAGTGGAGTAGGTTTCAACGTCGGGGCTTCCTTGGTTCCCATACCTACTCTACCCTTAACAATTACAGCCACAGGATCAGACCTCACAAACAATAGTCAAGGCGGCACGGTATTTGCCTTGAGCGTAGGTTATGGTTTCAATTTCTTGCCTAAATAAACACTTCACTATTTAGAATGTACAGAATCATCATGTTGAAAATCAGAAATCTCATTTTTGCCCTCAGTCTCACCCCCCTAATGTCCCTTGCTTGTCAATTACCAAGTCTAGCCCAAGTTGCCAGTCCAAGTAAAGGTACAGCCGGTACTCTCAGTGGTGCTCCAGGTGGTACAACAACTACCATTTTTTCCGTCCCACCGACGACAAGAACAGGAATTTTTATCACCATTCCCGTCATATCTGGTGTTTCAGCCGCCATTACAACTGGTGTTTCCACAACAGGTAGTCTGTCTGCGGTTAATACAACTGGTGACATAACTACAATTACCGTTTCAGCAGCAACCGTAGAACCAACTTCACCTGGGATCACTGTAACAAACGGTGCAACGGCAAACTCTGTTGTGATCACTCTTTCTCCACAAGTCCAGGTTACTGTGAATCAGGTGGCTGCTGCTATTACTCAGGCTCTTAGTACAACAGGTGGTGGTACAACAGGCGGTGGTAGTGCTGCTAACGTTGCTTCACTGCTGACAGGCGGTGCTGGGTCACAACAAGTTGCGGTAGCTCTGACAAACAGCTTCACTGCTGCGGGCATTTCCCCACAACTAGCAACAGCACTAGTCACATGTCTCACAGGTTTGTTTGGTTCTACTCAAGGTTCTTTACCAAATCAGCCCCTAGCCCAAGCAACATCAGGACAGCTAGTAGCCAGCACTAAAGCTTTGAAACCTATTTTTGTTATTGCTCAATCTGGTGCAGCAATAAATATAGATATCAACAAGTTGAACGATGCCATTGTTGCCTACAATGGCATTATTCTCACCAGCGAGGCAGAAAATCTCAGGAAACTTTATAAGGATACCGATTTCGTTGGTATTGGTAAAGTTCTCAAAGAACTAAGAAAGTCAGTTCAATAGCACTCTATCACAAAAGTATCACCAAATAGAACGAAAGGCACGGAAGCCACTTGGCTTTAGAGGGTGTTTGAAAAGTTATGGTTGATGTATCAAATATTTTTTACCCCACCCTAACCCTCCCCTTGTAAAGGGGAGGGAACTGGATTTTTATTGTTTCCCCCCTTTACAAGGGGGGACTAAGGGGGGTAGCAATGTGATGAAAATTACGGAATACCACTTTTCAAACATCCTCTTAGACAGTGGAGGAAGTGCCAACGGCGAATTTATTCGCGGTGACATGATAGAATTAATTAGCAAGTAGGAATAACCATCAGCGCAAAGAAGTGTTTTATTAAGGAGAAACCCCTGATTTATCTCGTCTCGGCATAGCCGTAGCCTGGGTAAACAAGCAATGGTAAATCATGGAGCGTTTAACATTAAAAATTGATGGACTCACAAAAGCAGCAAAAAAAAATCAAAAGTAAGCGCAATTGCAATACCTGTCGTACTGGTAGTTGCCTTGAGCGTCTAGGAGGATAATTGACTATCCTTTTTAAGCAAGTCTTAAAGAATCTGCGTGTCTTTAGACCGCAGAGTATCACTAAAAAGCACTGCTTCCACTTATCTGTTTCATAGTCGGGGCAGTGCTAATGCTATGAGATTATTAGATTAGCGATTGAATTTAAGTTCCCACAGCACCAGAGTAAATTAAACCTCGCTGCATATCCAAAGTCAAAATCGCCCCATCCTTAATTACCTGTGTCGCTTCCTTGACACCCACAATCACCGGCACACCAAGACGTAAACCAATAACAGCGGCGTGACTTGTGAGACTTTCTTCCTCAGTAATAATCCCCCCAGCTTTGCGAATTGCTTCCACGTAATCAACACCAGTGCGGGATGCCACCAAAATATCACCAGGGTTGAAATTACTGGCATCCATAGCATTATGAACTACCCTAGCGCGGCCACTCACAGAACCTTGTCCTAGACCAATTCCCTGACCGAGTACGGCAGTGACTATTTCTACTTTAATCAAGTCCGTTGACCCAGAAACGCCCTGAAGTGTACCAGCAGTCATGACCACCAAATCACCTTCAGTTAAGAGGTTTTTTTCCTGGGCAACATTGATAGCTGCTTGGAACGTCTGACCCGTAGAAGGTAATTCTAGCACCAACAGCGGTCTTACTCCCCATACCATCTGTAACTGTCGCGCCACATTGACATGAGGTGTAATGGCTAAAATTGGGGTTTTGGGACGGAACTTAGAAACGTTGCGGGCTGTAGCCCCGGTTTGTGTCAAAGTCATAATTGCTGCCGCGCCCAAATTTTCCGCAATTTGACCAACGGCTTGGCTAATCGCATTGGGAATAGAACGCCTCTTATCTCGTGACTGACGGGAGTTAGTGTTTAGTGTTTCTTCTTGTTCAATGCGTTCAGCAATTCTGGCCATAGTAGCTACAGCTTCCACTGGGAAACTACCAACGGCGGTTTCATTGGAAAGCATGACCGCGTCTGTACCGTCTAAAATCGCGTTGGCGACATCAGATACTTCCGCACGGGTGGGACGGGGGTTGCTGACCATGCTATCGAGCATTTGGGTGGCGGTAATGATGGGAATACCCAAACGGTTGGCTGTGGCAATGAGCCGCTTTTGCAGTACGGGTACATCTTCGGCGGGTAATTCTACCCCTAAGTCACCTCTAGCAACCATTACGCCGTCACACAAAGACAGAATTGCTTCCATTTGTTCAATGGCTTCATGCTTTTCGATTTTGGCAACCACAGGGACATTTTTGCCGGTGCTAGAAATTAGTTCTTTAATTTCGATAATATCCTGGGGATTGCGGACAAAGGACAGGGCTACCCAATCAACACCTTGGTCTAAACCGAACATTAGATCCTCGCGGTCTTTGTCGGTCATGGCTTTAATGGATAAGTAAACTCCCGGAAAATTAACACCTTTGTTGTTGGAAAGTTTACCGGGAACTGTAACCCGACAATGTAAATCACCTTTTTCGTGGTTAATTTCCTCTACTACCATTTCGACTTTGCCATCATCGAGGAGGATATTTGAACCAACGGGAACTTCATCTGCTAAGTAATCGTAGGTAACGCAGCTTATTTGCTGTGTTCCTTCGATGAGGCGATTTGTTAACGTGAAGCGATCGCCTTTTGCTAGAATTATAGAGCCAGTTTCAAACCGCCCCAGGCGAATTTTTGGACCCTGTAAGTCTTGCAGAATTGCTACTGGTCTATTCAGTTCAAAAGCGGTTTGCCGAATTAACCGAATACTACGCTGATGGTCAGCATGAGTTCCGTGGGAAAAGTTTAACCGCAGGGTTGTTGCACCCGCTTCAATAATCGCTTTTAGCATTTCTGGGCTGCTGGTAGCAGGTCCAATAGTAGCAACAATTTTAGTTCGGCGCTGAGAATCTCTTAATTTCGTCATGGGCTGGGTTCAAGATTTTTGGGATTTACCTGGGAATTAATCGTAATGTTTCGTTATACCATTTGAGATTTAAGATTTTGGATCATGAAAGACTGTCTATATTCAGTTGTTCATTTTTCCATCTATCGCCATCATTTTGCAAACAGTATAGATTAAACTGACTCTCTTTTTCAGTCACCGTTATATCAATGCTATAAGCAGTTAGAGAGGTAATTGTGGTATAGATTTGATATCGTACACTAATCTGAATCGGCAACCTTCCTCTCAAAGAAGTTTTTTTGTCTCAGCACTGATTTAGCCAAGAATCATAGCGTCAATTATTGATTCTTCAGCAGGACTGTAAATAAATCTTGCTTCACATAACTTTACTCTTAACTCAGATTAATAGTATGATCTGTAAAGATTGATTATTAAAGGAGTTAAGAATGCTCATGTCGGAGGCACAAAAGCCACTGACAATTCCCCCCAAAGAACTTTTATCACCTCCTGGTGATTTTAATCCCACGCTATTAATGTTTTTAGTTGTGGTGATGATGTTAGTTTTGTCTAACTTTGGGTATTGGCTTTGGGAATGGCCGCATTGGTTGTGTTTTAGTGTCAATACTCTAGCACTACATTGTTCAGGAACGGTGATTCATGATGCTTGTCACCAGTCAGCCCATCGCCATCGAATTGTTAACGCTATCTTAGGGCATTGTAGCGCCTTAATCCTAGTTTTTGCTTTTCCAGTATTTACACGAGTACATTTACAGCATCATGGTAATGTAAATCACCCCAAAGATGACCCAGATCATTATGTTTCTACGGGTGGTCCCCTGTGGTTAATTGCGGTGAGATTTTTGTACCATGAGGTATTTTTCTTCCAAAGACGGTTATGGCGCAATTATGAACTACTAGAATGGTTTATTAGTCGCTTAATTGTCATTACTATTGTTTATATTTCTGTCCAATATCATTTTTTGGGCTATATTCTTAACTTTTGGTTTATTCCCGCTTTTGTGATTGGAATAACCTTGGGGTTCTTTTTTGATTATTTACCCCACCGTCCGTTTGTGGAACGCAGTCGCTGGAAAAATGCCCGCGTCTATCCTGGTAAGGTTCTCAATCTCCTGATTTTGGGACAGAATTACCATTTAATTCATCATCTGTGGCCTTCGATTCCTTGGTATAATTACCAGCCAGCTTATTATTTGATGAAGCCGTTATTGGATGAAAAGGGTAGTCCGCAAACTTCTGGGTTATTGCAGAAGAAGGACTTTTTTGAGTTTGTCTATGATGTTTTCATAGGTATTCACTTTCATCACTGATTTGTTGAAAAGGAGACGTTTTCTGGAACGTCTCTACAAGGTGTAAATACTTCCTTATGCTGCATTACAAACTGTAGGTTCTGGAAGTGCATCACCCGCAGCTTCGTAAGCAATAATTAGAGAGTCTAAGGCTTCAATTCCATTATTTACTGCTAACTCGTAAGTATCTCCATGAGTGCGCCATTTTTGTCCTGGAAAATCAGGGAATCCTACTAAGAAGCAATTATCTTCCTCAGACCACTGGATAATCATTTGGTACTTGAGTTTATTCATTTATAAGTAAACAAATAGCAAAATTTTATTTTGAAGTCTCACCTTAAAATGAATTTTGTTTCTCTAAATCATCAATGCTGAAAGTAGTTTTTAATTCGTTCATCTGGCTTTGTTCAATTAAGCAATCCTTCTGAAGCCTTCCCACCACAATACCTGGATGAATACCAAGCCGTTTGGAAAAATTAATCACACTTTCTTTCGATTTTAACTGATCTAGCTTATTACTATGCTGATTGGGGATTAAAAATTCCCGCGCCCATTGATTTGCTTGCCTTTCTTGTTCTGATTCTAAACTTTCCTCTCCATCAAATTCATCCAAAAAAATATCTTGCTTACTGTGAAGTAATATATGGGCTGATTCATGGAAAAATGTAAACCAAAAACGGTCATTTCTTTTACCGTAGTCCGAAATTTGAATCAGAGCTTTATTGGTATTTAACCAACGTGCCATTCCACTAATATGCGCTTTGGAAATTGATGGTACTAGGATAAATACCACTCCTGCTTCTCTACATAACTGTTGAATTTGAGGGATAAAATCCTGTACTGGCAGTATGGTTAATGCGCGTATTTCGCGCACTGCTTTCTCAAATTTTTCTTTCCTATATTCGGGACATTCAATTTCTTCAGCTTCTATTTCACCTAATCTTATCCATGATGAAACTGCACCAATATCACTTTTTTCTTGGTGTGTTCGGCGAAAAGAAACTGCCATTTCTTTATAGTTATTTGACCATTGTTCTGGTGAGGAAATATCAAAAAAGTATAGCAATTCTCTAACTAAACTAGGTTTATTTGTTGCGTCCATACGACATTTAGTAATTGCTCCTTGATTCATCAATTCTTTCACTGGTAGTTTTTCTAGCCAATTTATCCATTTTTGTAAGCGTTTTTCTTCTTCTTGAAGACGCACAAGTTCTGAACGATAATCGGTTTCACGATTCAGCCAAAACTGTGCTGTGCTTCCCAAAACCTGCGCCAACTTCAAGGCAATTGTTTCATCAATAGATGCTTTACCTTCAATAAGCTGACTAATATATTTATTACTGCATTCTAAATGTTGAGCTAATTGTTGTTGCGTCCATTGACGCTCTTCTAACAAATCAGCTATTGTGTCACCAGGAGGAGATACCCAATCTGGAGTAAAGGGACGGGTTAATTCAGTCATAATAATCACCAATCTCAAGAATATGAATTTTAGTTACTTTTTAGGATGATAATTAACAATTTCAACAATACGAATTTTAGTTACTTGTGACCAATCAATACTTCCATCATCTTTGAGAGGAACTGGATAATTATCTGGCTCAAATATAAGACGCATTCCTCCTGCTAAATATACAGCATATTGACCTAATCTATCATCTATTAAACGGTGTGGTTTTCCTGCTGTTAAACTTGTTACGTTTTCGGCAGCAGATAGGTCTTTTATTCGTCTTTTCAATTGTTTAGCATTATCTGCACCGTATTCTTTTTGTGCTTCTGCATTGCGCTCACATTGTTTTTGCAGTTTGTTATTTTTAAAAGAGATTTCCATTCCTGATATATACGTACTATTCTAGCATTTTGATAAATGTTTTTCAAGAAAATCTAGAAGTTTGATGATATATTCGCATTTACCGACGATCATTAGCAAGTGCGATCGCCCAATTTCGTAGTTCATGCACAAGCTAGTAAATAACTATACAAGTTATTGTTCTACAAATATACAGTAGTTGTAAATAAAGATACTATTTAATTAACCAAAAATCTGTACTCATGCAAATTAATGAGATAATGCTTATATCAAGGGAGGGCTTAACCTAGCACCTTTAACCTCCCATTCTCCTCTACGTACCATTTCATCAAGGCAGGAGCGACATACATTCACCTGTTTACGTCCTGGGGAATACCAAACAGCAGTAATGGCTGCTGGTGAATCTTTTGCAACACACTTTTCTGTTTGAATTTCACAAATATCTTTTAGTATGACACCGCTGGGTTCTACTCTTTTGACACTCTCAGGTCTAAAGACACTGAGATTCTTTAATCAATGAGCCGACTTGTTTAAGCAGGATTACTCCAACAAAAATAGAGGTCGATTCTCCTAAAGCGTTAATGACCGTATCCCTACCGTACTCGATATTGACATTTTATCTTTTACCAAATCTAGCTTTCCTAAACTGCAATACCGTTAGGTATGACTACGCACTTAACGAATCTAGTTAAGTTTTTACGCTGTTTAGTTATACTTAAATTATGGAGTTGCTTCTATTATATCACATCTACTGCGACCAGTTAATTTCTTACGTGACTAAAGTCACTCGAGTCGCTTATATCTGGTTCCTAAACGGACTGAGCTTTACGCTTACCGGATATTCTTATAATCATAGTCAGATTTATTTTATCAAATATCCGTCCCTAAACTCTGAGCATAAATCACTTCAATATTGCTACCAAATTCCAATTTATCTAAGGATTCTGTGAAAAACACAAAACCCTTATACGCCGTCACATACTTATATATTTTCGTAAAATAACCTTCACTGGTGACAATGACAAGCGGCTCTTCACCTTTGGTGAGAATATTTAAAAAAGCGTCTAATTTCACACATACACCAGTACCCCGATGAGTGAAAATACTCCCACCAATAGCAGCAGGTTGAGCAGCCGCGTCACCACTGTAATAGCTCATGAATGCGCTAACTTTTAATTATGTTATTGACCTGCTAATTTTAAACTTTCGTCTTCACTACGTGCTGTGAAGTTTGTAACGTTTGGGGTAAACTCCAATCAGGACGCAATTTAGCCGCTTGACGTAAATAAACGTGGTGAATTGGCGTAGAAGTTGGTAAATTGGCGTGAATTAGAAAGCGAATGCAGCGCGGTAAACTGCCTACAACGTGCATTTGTTGAACATCTAACATAGCTACACTATCCCACAAAGGACGACTGCGAGCGATCGCTGCTGGGAAAATAGCATCCAAATCCTTTGTCACTGAAAAAGTCACACTAATCATATCGTCCGGTTGAAGTTGATTTCTTTGCTCCAATTCATCTAATAATTCTGTCACTGAATCTCGAATTGCTTCGACGCTGTTTTCTGCAACGGTTGTTGCACCCCGAATTGCTCGCATTTGCCATTCCACTTCTAAAATCCTCCTTTTGTTAGTTGTCAGTTGTCAGTTGTTAGTTGTCAGTTGTCAGTAGGGGCGAAGCATTTGGAAGATAAATTATCGGTCATTGCCAAAAATAGTTCTCCAAATGCTTCGCCCGTACAGTTGTCAGTTGTCAGTTGTCAGTTGTCAGTTGTTTCCTACTTCTAATGACTAATGACTAATGACCAATGACAACTTTACTATGGACGATATAACCACATAGGTAAACCACTTGTAGAAACTTCAAATTCTAGCCAATTGATTCCCGCACCAATAACCGATTTAGCTTGACGACTTCCCGGTAAAACACGACTCAAAAATGGTTTCCGTTCTTCTAGCGTATAGCAAAGAGTTTTATCAGGATCAAGTCCTACTAATTCTGCTGTCCACCGTCGTGCATCTTCTTCTGTTCCTAAGCGGTCGACAACGCCCAATGCTAAGGCTTGCTGTCCGGTAAAAATCCTGCCGTCAGCAAAGCTTTTTACCTTTTCTACAGTCAGTGAACGAGCTTCTGCTACCGTTTCCACAAATTGTTGATAGCTACAATCAATCAAGTCTTGCAGAATAGTTTCTTCTGGTTCTGTTAGTTGCCGATCAAAAGCTAATATATCTTTGTAGGGTCCTGACTTAATGACCTTAAAAGAAACGCCAATTTTTTCCAGCAGCACTTCTAGGTTGTTTCCTCGCAAAATCACCCCAATACTGCCTGTAATCGTGCCTGGATTCGCCATGATATGTTCTGCCCCCATACCAATATAAACGCCACCAGAGGCAGAAATATTGCCAAAACTGGCGACAATTTTGGTTTTTTTAGCTAATCTCTTGAGGGCGCTGTAGATTTCCTGGGAGTCTCCCACTGTCCCCCCAGGACTATCAATGCGTAGTAGTAAAGCGGGAAATTTACTTTCTTCTACGGTTTTCAAGGCTTCTAGGACGTGCTTACGAGTTGCACCAGCGATAGCACCGCTAACTTCAATCCGCGCAATTTGTTTCCGAAAGTTGGGCTTAAATGGCCAAATCATGGGCAATCAAATAACTTTTTAATCTTTGTGAATATCTTTAATATAGAACGCCTAGGGTGAAGCTAACGGGCTTTACCTTTAATCCGATTGGGAATTAGGGCTTGGGAAGGGGACAGGGAGTAACAATTTTTTATTTTGAATTGTTTTGTCCTCTCCTGGCTATGAATAAAAGTTAGCAGCTAGATCATTATTGAAAAGCTTTAGGAAATTTTTAGATTTGATGTGTAGTTTTATTTGGTATGTTTAAGGAGCAAAAGACAAGTATTGAAAAATATTTGCTTTTACAAGATTACTCGGTAAGCGTAAAGCTCAGTCACTTTAGTGCTGAGATATAAGCGACACGGGCGAATTTATTCGCTTAACTCGTTGACTGGGAATAGAAGGTCTGATATAACTTTAACGATTCCACAATTTAAGTATAACTAAACAACGTAAAAACTTAACTAATTTGGTTGAGTGCGTAGTCATACCTAACGGTATTGCGGTTTAGGAAAGCTAAATTTGGTCAAAAACAAAATTATTGATAGCGAAACGCGACCTAGGAATCGAGTACGGTAGGGCATACCGGAATTAACGCTTTAGGAGAATCAACCGCTGCTTTAGTTGGAGTAATCCTGCAATAGTAAGTTGGCTCATTGATTAAAGAATCTCAGTGTCTTTAGACCTGAGAGTGTCAATAAATATAGACATCTAAAAATATTGTGTCGTACCACTGCACTACACAAGCATTTGGGAAAATAAGGACATTAAAAAACAGAATTTTCCAGCCCAAGGCCAATAGCTTTTAGGAAAATTAGCTAAAATTTACGACTGGTTAAGATTACTTGTTTTTGATTGTGTAAATCATCAACACTCATTTGATGCATTATTAACTTTTAAGAGTCAGTGCGGAGAATTTGATAGCGGTAATAAACATAGATATCAAATAACGCCCCGACAAAGCCACAAGTCAGACCAATTGTCAAGAGACCGTTGAAGGAACTACCACTGCCGAAAGTGGCGAGAAAATACAGAATTTGGATAGAGACATCGGAAATTATCCCTTGTAGCCCAGGGACATAGCCAAAAAGGCATAAAACCACCAATAAACCCCCAATGAAGAAGACAGGGACAAGAAAACTAAAAATGGTGGTGAGGACGAGAGAGCGAAAAAAGTTACTAAAAATAGTCATTGTGAGACCGGGATAGTGGGTAACTTGAGAGATAGCCGAAAATTTATCTGCCACTCTCTACAATACTGGCGATCGCTCCCAAACATTTATTTCGTCAAGAATCTTAAGTTTTCATTAAGTTGTACTGATAATAGTTACTCCAGGTGCATTGAGTGTTTTTGATGTTTCAAATCTGTAAAACCATGAAATAATCAGGGTTTGTATCTCAGTGTGCAGTTTACTAGAAGTAAAAACACTGTAAAAACTCGCTCAATTTTATGAGACTAGTCGTAAACTAAGTTAATAATTTGCATATTAGTCATGTTAATTCCATTCCCCACTACCAGTGACCAATGGCTAAATCCAGTTTAGAAACATGGAGTCAGCGATTGCTGGCCGCGATATTTTTAGGTGGACAAGTCTTATTTCACCTAATCCAAGGTAAAATTCACCGCCGGAACACCCTAGAACAATTGGCAATAGTTGGACCAGACTCCTTCTTTATTGCCCTATTAACAGCCATATTCGTGGGTGCAGTATTTACAATTCAGGTAGCAAGGGAGTTCATCAATTTTGGGGCAGGAAACCTCGTTGGTGGCGTGTTAGCAGTAGCATTGACGAGAGAACTTACCCCCGTATTAACAGCAGTAGTTTTAGCTGGAAGGGTAGGTTCGGCTTTTGCGGCAGAAATCGGCACAATGAAAGTTACAGAACAAATAGATGCTCTGTTAATGTTAAAAACAGATCCTATTGATTATCTAGTCATTCCCCGGCTTCTGGCTTGCTTCATCATGCTGCCGATTTTAACTTTGTTATCCTTAATCACAGGAATGTCTGGGGGAATGCTTATAGCCACTCATATTTACAACCTTTCAGATACAGTATTTCTAGACTCAGCGCGTGACTTTCTTGATATCTGGGATATTGGCAGTGCTATGATTAAAGCCGCTTGCTTTGGTGTATTAATTGCCATTATCGGTTGTAGTTGGGGCTTAACCACTACTGGAGGTGCTAAAGGTGTGGGACAATCAACAACAACTGCTGTTGTCACTGCCTTATTAGTTATATTCATTAGCAACTTCTTTCTGTCTTGGGTCATGTTTCAGGGTCCGGGTAGTGGATTAGTAAAATGATTTAGAGGCAAGATAGAGTCGTTAAGAATTACGAATTATGTAAAGTAGGAGAAAAGATTTTGACCAGTTCATTGACACCTAACACCATATCAACAGTAGAACTAAAGCCAAGTTACAATATTCCTGTTGTCTTAGTCTTGGGCGCTATTCCCGTACTATTAATACAACCTTGGTTGGGAGGAATATTGACGTTATTGGGTTTGTTTTTGATGTTGCAAGCTGTAACACTACGCTTTCAATTTACCGCTACGGATTTTGATCTTTATAGAGGAGAAAAGTTAATTAAGCGTTTTCCTTACCAAGAATGGCAAAATTGGCGAATATTCTGGAATCGAGTTCCCATTTTGTTCTATTTTAAAGAAGTGAACAGTATTCACTTTTTGCCAATTTTATTTGACCCCAAAACCTTAAAATCTTGTTTAGAAGAACGTTGTCCACGAATTGATTAGACTTTGTTGTTTCGCGCAGAGTCGCAAAGGAGCAAAGGCGCAAAGGGAAGAGCTTTGATAGTGCGGTGTCAGCCATAAATTAAAGTAAGAGAATTTCATAGCTGAATTCAGTAAGTCTGAAAATTTATATTGTTGTTTATGAACCCAGAAGAATCTCAAACTCCAGAACCCATAAATGAGTGGTTGGAACAAATAGAAGTGCAACCTCCTACAGATGAAATACTGGAAAAACCATCTGCTGATTTAGAATTAGAAGCTGAAGCATCTGGTGAATTGGTAACGTCATTAACCACAGAAACAACAGCATTAGAATCGGCAGATTCACTATATACACAACCAGCGCAAAAAGTAATCCAGTTGCAGCATAGGTCAGCAGACTTAAAAGCAGAAATTACTCAATTGGAAATTACTTATGAAACCCTTCAGAAGCAAGTAAGTGTCACCCAAATCGCACTTTCGCAAGTTGTCCAAGAGTCATTATTGCAGTTAGAACAACGCAAACAAACTTTACAAATTTCTGTAGAACAACTCGAACATCGTCAAGAACGCATTCGCAATGAAATGCGGACTACTTTTGCGGGGACTTCTCAAGATATAGCAATTCGGGTACAGGGTTTTAAGGACTATCTCACAGGCAGTTTACAGGATTTGGCATCAGCGGCGGAACAAATGCAACTGGTACAACCTGTCCGAGAACGGGAAAAACCACCACAGCGAGAAGCAAAACCTGTTAAAGAACAATTAGAAGCCCCACAACTTGGCCAACAGCAGTTTCAGGATACTACTAAAAAAATCCGCCGCTTGCTTGACCAATATCGTAACCAGCCAGATTATTATGGACCACCCTGGCAGTTACGCCGGACTTTTGAACCAATTCACGCCGAAAAACTATCAAATTGGTTATTTACCTTAGGTGGACGGGGTGCTTTGCGGACAATGGGTAGCCGCTTACAGAATATTTTAATTGCTTCGTCGGCAGTTTCGATATTACATCAACTATATGGGGACAGGGTGCGAACTCTGATTTTAGCAAATACTCCAGAACGTTTAGGCGAATGGCGACGCGGTTTACAAGATTGTTTAGGTATTGGTCGTCCTGATTTTGGACCCGACAGAGGAGTGGTATTATTTGAAGCACCGACAGCTTTAGCCCAAAAAGCCGAGAGATTAGTTACAGCCAATCAAATGCCTTTTATTATCATTGATGATTCTGAGGAACAAATTAGTTTAGCTTTACTGCAATTCCCTCTCTGGTTAGCTTTTGCCCCTGACCCGAAAACTATGAAAGATCGGAATTTTGACGATGATTTTTAATTAGTCATTGGTGATTGGTGATTGGTGATTGGTGATTGGCAAAACAACTAACAACTGTACGGGCGAAGCATTTGGAGAACTATTTTTGGCAATGACCGATAATTTATCTTCCTAATGCTTCGCCCCTACTAACAACTAACAACTGACAAATTTATGTTTCTTTGGTTAATTTTGTGTGGAGTGGTGATTTTAATAGCTTACCTTTTTGGTTCCTTTCCGACTGGATATCTGGCAGGTAAGCTATTAAAAGGAATTGATATTCGGGAAGTTGGTTCTGGTTCAACTGGTGCAACTAATGTTCTGAGAACTTTGGGAAAACTTCCCGGGGCATTTGTATTATTAATTGATGCTTTGAAAGGAGGATTAGCAATAAATTTAGGTTACGCTTTATTTAGTATTGCTACTACTCAAAACTTAATTCCACCAATTGTCAATATCGAAATTTGGCAATCTTATTTAGTCACTTTAGCTGGTTTAGCTGCCCTTTTAGGACATAGTAAATCAATCTTTCTCGGCTTTACTGGTGGTAAATCTGTGGCTAGTGGTGTGGGAATTTTGTTAGCTATTAGTTGGCAGGTAGGATTATCAACATTAGGGGTTTTTGCGGTAGTAATTGCTATTTCGAGAATTGTGTCTTTAAGTTCTATTGCTGGGGCTGTAGCGGTTTCTATTTTAATGGTAATTTTTCATCAACCTTTAGCCTACATTCTTCTTGGTTTTGCTGGCGGCTTATATGTAATTATCCGTCACCGCACCAATATTGAGCGATTAATTGCGGGTACAGAACCAAAAATTGGACAAAAGGCAGAAACGTCAACAGAACAAACTACTTATTGACTTTTTCAGCCCTGTCCCTACTTTGAAGCGTAGTTTTAACTGTCTCCTGTTTTTTCAATGGTTTCAATCACGGCTAAACCTATACTTGAAACGGCGATTAGCATGATAGCTGACGCAAGAAAGGCACTGACAAGCATCTGAAGAGCTTGGTCAAAAAAAATATAGGTTGTCATTTGTTCACCTTCTGAACTTTATACAGCTACTGGTACTATCTAATTTTTCTTCACAGCCAGGTGACTGAATTCCTCGTAATCGGATCTTAACAAAACTTTAGCTCTTTCATGACATGATGACAAAATTTTATTACTAAAAATTTGATAACTTTTAACTATATTCGGTTACTCCCGGTTCGCCCATTTTTGCGAGAGTTAGAAGAATTCTACTCAGGAGTAAAAGATTGACCACTAAGCTGAGTATAAATAGTAGGGGGAAACCCAAGTAAAACAAGAATACGCTGCTGTAAAGGGG
>Ga0208601_1000021_pt1 | contig 48147 bp, 48 predicted proteins | sample LakMenEpi09Nov12_FD_150684 | JGI IMG/M metagenome (GOLD analysis project Ga0208601, IMG submission 150684) | Freshwater microbial communities from Lake Mendota, WI - 09NOV2012 deep hole epilimnion (SPAdes) | ecosystem: Environmental > Aquatic > Freshwater > Lake | place: Lake Mendota, Madison... | reverse complement strand
GGCGATAGGCTGACCCCTCGTTCCAAAGGCAAAATCAAGGTTAATCAACAAAAATGATCATGTATCTAGCTTGGTTATCGCTATTCTCTCGCCTTGCCGAGATATTCAATTCATAACACAAATTTTGTGAATTGTCTCCATTTTTTCCTTCCTTGCTGTCGCGTTGGTCGGAAAACCGTCGTCAATTCACGCGCCATTCATCCCCCGCTGCCCTATCGGGTCAGACGTGGGGCTTCTGTCGGTTAAGCTAAAACCCTTGTTATAGCAGCTTTCAGCTTTCAGCGGTCAGCCGTCAGGAGTAAAACCCTTATATTGTGGGACTCCGTGATTAAAATTAGTATCTCATTCAAGTGCATACCGCTTTATACCTACAAGAAATTCTCAGGAATTTGCTTGCTATTTCTTACTTGCCTAAACCATCATATCTGTTTGGGTCTTTTTTCTCTTTTTTGTCCTTGGCATCTTTCTTAGGCTTTTTAGTTTCTTTATTACCTTTTTTTTCCTTAGACATCAGTATTACCCAACTAAGTTTACCCGTTAAAGCTTCCACATTCTGCTATTGGTAAATCAGGGCGTAGCTTACCTGATACCCTTTGAAAACAGCAAGGAAAGCATTAAACATTTACACTACTAACCACCATGGTACATTGTTATTTGATTTTGTTATTAATTTAATTAACTATGATACAAAACTTTAGATACCCGGTTACTAGATTTAATTGAGATGCTCACTTCTAGATTCTGTTTTATTCTCTTCATTCATTATATCGGTATAATTGAATTTTATAACTTATCAGGTAATAATTAAATGACTTCATCGGTAGATATTCTCATTCTTTCCAATGGACCAGGAGAAGTTACAACTTGGGTACGTCCTGTTGTCAAAGCATTGAGAGAACAATTAGGACATGATATTTCTCAAGTAAGAATTTCTGTAATATTATCACCTTGTCCCCATGCTAGTGGAAAAGAAGCTGCTATAGCGTTGGGCTACCCAGAGGTTGATAGAGTTCAAGCAGCAGCAGATTTTTGGCAATTTTTACTATGGGGAAAAACCGCAGAAAATTGGGATTGGAGAAATCAAGGTGCAGTGGTATTTTTAGGTGGTGATCAACTTTTTCCCGTTATTATTGGTAAGAAGTTAGGATATAAAACAGTAGTTTACGCCGAATGGTCAGCGCGTTGGCACAATTTTATAGATAAATTTGCAATTATGAAAGCTCAAGTTGCGAAAAATGTTTCTCCTAAATATATAGATAAATTCACTGTTGTTGGTGATTTAATGTTAGAAGCAGCAGAGAATGAAATAACATCTAAAATTGAAAATCCCAAATCCCAAATTAACATTATTGGCATTTTACCAGGTTCAAAAGCAGCAAAATTAACCCAAGGTGTACCTTTAACTTTAGCTATTGCTGAATATATTCACAGTAAATTACCCCAAACAAAGTTTTTTATTCCTGTTGCACCAACTTTAGATTTATCAACTTTAGCTGATTTTGCTAAACCTGAAAATAACCCATTGGCTAAAGCTTTTAACTTTCAAGGTGCTGATTTAATAGGTGATAATTTGGTGACTTCCACAGGTTTAATAGTAGCATTAAAATCAGAAAATCCCGCTTATCATTTATTATCTCAATGTTCTATTTGTTTGACTACAGTTGGTGCAAATACCGCAGAATTAGGTGCATTAGCTGTCCCGATGATTGTCCTATTACCAACTCAACAATTAGATGCTATGCGTTCTTGGGATGGTTTACCAGGAATATTAGCAAATTTACCGGGAGTAGGTTCTAGTTTTGCTAAATTAATTAATTGGTGGATGATAAAAAATAAGGGTTTATTAGCTTGGCCGAATATTTGGGCGCAAGCAGAAATTGTTCCAGAATTGGTAGGTAAATTGCAACCCGAAACTGTGGGAAAAATGGTTTTAGATTTGTTAGAAAATCCCGAAAAATTAGCAGCTATTCGGGATAAGTTACGCAGTGTTAGGGGTGAAGGTGGGGCTGCGGAAAAGTTGGCAATTTTGGTAAAAGAAGAGTTATTATAGATTTATATAAAACTAACATTTTTTCAAATATGAAAGCACCTGATACCATTATTAAACTTGTTGAACATTTTCACTCTTCGATAGAATTGTATCGTGCGGGGGGAATTAATGAAACACAAACTAGAATTGAATTTATCAATCCTTTCTTTGCTGCTTTAGGGTGGGATATTAATAATGAACGACAAATTTCTGATATTTATAAAGACGTTGTTCATGAAGATTCTTTAAAAATTAGCGACGCAAACAAAGCCAAAGCACCTGATTATAGTTTTTGGGTTGGTGGAGTCAGAAAGTTTTTTGTGGAAGCGAAAAAACCCGCTGTTAATGTTGGTAATAATATGAGTGCAGCCTTTCAAGTCAGACGTTATGGCTGGTCTGCAAAATTACCTTTAAGCATTTTAACAGATTTTGAAGAATTTGCAGTTTATGATTGTCGAATTATGCCAAATAAAAATGATTCTCAATTGATAGCGAGAATCAAACATTTTCATTATACAAAATATGTGGAAAAATGGCAAGAGATTTATGATCTTTTTTCTAAGGAAGCTGTCTTAAATGGTTCTTTAGAAAGATTTGCGGAAACTAAAGTTAAAGCTGGGATTACTGTTGATCAAAAATTTCTCCAAGAAATTGAAATTTGGCGAGAAAATTTAGCTGCTAATATTGTTTGGAGAAATCCCCAAATTGAACAAAGAGAGTTAAATTTTGCTGTCCAAATGACGATTAATAGAATTGTCTTTTTACGCATTTGTGAAGATAGGGGAATTGAACCTTATCAACAGTTATATAATTTATTAAAGTTTGAAAATTTTTATCAAGAATTAGGGCGGTTATTTATCAATGCAGATTATCGCTATAATTCGGGTTTATTCCATTTTCAAGGTGAAAAAGGACGAGAAAATCCTGATGATTTTACTTTGAATTTAACTATAGATGATGCTATTTTAACATTAATTATTAGAAAACTCTATCCTCCAGAAAGTCCTTATGAGTTTTCTGTGATTCCTGTGGAAATTTTAGGACAAGTTTATGAACAATTTTTAGGTAAAGTCATTCAAATATCTGCAAGTCGTCAAGCAGTTATTGAAGATAAACCGGAAGTAAGAAAAGCTGGAGGTGTTTATTATACTCCTAGTTATATTGTTGATTATATTATTAAACAAACTATTGGTAAGGTTTTAGAAAATAAGAAACCAGATAAAATCCAAGATATAACAATTCTTGATCCTGCTTGTGGTTCGGGTTCTTTTTTAATTGTGGCTTATCAATTTCTACTGGATTGGTATTTAGAACAATATTTACAAAATCCCAAGAAATATAAAAATAAATTCTACCAAATTTCAGATCATCAATGGCGTTTAACTGCAAGTGAGAGAAAGCAAATTTTATTAACTCATATTTATGGTGTTGATATTGATCAACAAGCGGTAGAAACAACTAAATTATCTTTATTATTAAAGGTATTAGAAGGAGAATCAGGAGAAACAATTAGCAGACAATTACAGCTATTTAAGGAAAGGGCTTTACCTGATTTAGATGATAATATTCAGTGTGGTAATACCTTGATAGACGCAGAATTTTATCAACATACTCAATTAAATTTTTTAGACGAAAATACGGCTTATAGAGTTAATATTTTTGACTGGAAATCGGCTTTTTCTGTTATTATGAAACGAGGTGGTTTTGATGTAGTTATTGGTAATCCTCCCTATATTAGAATCCAAGCTTTAAAAGAATGGGCTGCTTTAGAAGTTGAATTTTATAAACAACAGTATGTTTCTGCTAGTAAGGGAAACTATGATATTTATGTTGTCTTTGTGGAAAAGGGATTAGAGCTATTAAGAAAAGATGGCTATTTAGGTTTTATTTTACCCCATAAGTTTTTTAATGCTCAATATGGGGAATCTATCAGAAAATTAATTGCTGAAGGTAAATATCTTCATAAAATAGTGCATTTTGGAGATCAACAAGTGTTTCCAAAAGTTTCAACTTATACTTGTTTACTTTTCTTGAGAAAATCACAACAATCTGATTTAGAAATGGAAAAAGTTACTGATTTAATAGATTGGAAAAATAATCATAATAGTCAAACAGGAATTATTAATCATTCGTTAGCTTCTGGGTTAGCATGGAATTTTATTTTGGGAGAAGATGCTAATTTATTTGCAAAATTACAACAAATTAAATCTAGACTAGAAGATGTAACAGAAAGGATTTTTCAAGGAATTAAAACCAGTGCTGATAAAATATATATCGTCGAAGAATTATCACGGGAAGATAATTTAATCCAGGTTTTTTCAAAACAAAAACAAATAGCATATTGGTTAGAATCTAATTTACTACGTCCTTTGATTAAAGGTGGTGATAGTAAAAGATATTATTTGTCTAAAACTAATAAGTTGATTATTTTTCCCTATATGCTTAAAAATAATGATTTCATGGAATTAATTTCTATGAATACCTTTGAAAAAGAATATCCTTTAACCTGGAATTATTTACTAGATAATAAAGATTATTTAGAAAGTAGAGAAAATAGTAAAATGTTAGGAGAAAATTGGTATGGATATAGTAGATTTCAAGCTTTAAATGTCATGGCTTTACCAAAAATATTTACTCCTGATATTGCGACTGGTTCATCATTTACATGGGATAAAACAGGGGAGATATTTTTTACGGGTGGTGTCGCTGGAGGATATGGAATTTTAGTTAAATCTATTTATTCATGGGAATACATTTTAGGATTGTTAAATAGTCAAGTTCTAGAATTTTATCTCAAAAAATCATCTACATCAATGAGAGGTGGTTACTATAGTTTTGAATCTCGGTTTATTCGCAATCTTCCTATTAAAATTATTGATAATTCTCAAATTTCAGAAAAGCAAAAACATGATTTAATTGTTAATTTAGTACAACAAATGCTTTATCTTCATCAACAACTCAATCAAGCAAACACACCCCCAGCCAAAAGAATGATTCAGCAACAAATTCAAGCCACTGATAGACAAATCAATCAATTAGTTTATGAACTCTATGAATTAACTGATGCAGAAATAACTATGATTGAAAGTATTGAAAGTACATAAACTTAAATTTATTCTTCCCCTTGTCTGCGTCCTAATTCATATACTCCAGCACCCATACAAACAAGTATCCCAATGCTAATTCCCCAACTATTACCTAAACTGATATCTAAAATCCAGTTAGATAAACCACCAAATATTAAAAACGGGAAAATGCTAAACAGTGAAGCATAGAAGGAATTTTGCGCTTCTCTGGCTTTGCGTGTCTTTTCAAATTCTGACTGACTGGTATAAAGGGACTGTTCAGCAAAATTGAACCAGCGATTGAGTTGTGTCGTTACCCATTCTCTAACTTGGGAAAAACTCAAATATAATGCTAAAGCCCATAAACAAGCTCCAGCGATGGCAACTGTATCTAATTCAACGCGAAAAGGCAATATGTCAAACATGGCATGGGTTAACTCTCCAATTCCTAATTTTAGCTTTGATCGGGTGCTAAGTGCCACTATGGTAGAGATTGATTAAGTAGCAATTCTAAAAATAATGGTGACAGCTTGATTTTTAGTTAATTTTCTGACATCTAACTATCTTTGCTCCTTTGCGCGAAACAAAAAAGTGATTCCTTTAAACTTGAATTAAGACTTAATTGTTGGTAACGGTACACCTAATAAACTCAAATTCAGAACATGACCACCCGTAACCAAATAAACAGGTTCACAAATAGTCCCTAACTGTCGAACTAATGCACCCAAGCGATCGCGGAATTTGCGCCCCATAGGATAAGCTGGAACTACACCCCAACCAGTTTCTTCCGCCACAAATATCACCTCAGCCGCAACTAACGGCAGAATTTCCAGGAACTCCCTCACAGTATTTTCCCAAACTAAATCATCCTCTTCCAGAAAATTAGCCACCCAAGTTCCCAAAGAATCAACCAACAGGCAAGTATTAGGCTGAGATTGAGCCAACGCAGCAGTCAGTTCCCCAGGTACAGACAGAGTTATCCAATCTTGAGGACGACGTTGTTGATGTTTTTGAATCCGTGCAAGCCATTCCTGATCATCTGGATTTTGTGTAGCCGTGGCGATGTACACTACAGTTTTGCCGGAATTTATCGCCAAATCTTCCGCCCATTCACTTTTACCAGAACGGGCTGCACCAGTCACCAAAATCACTTTACTCATCATTTGATCATATAATATTTAAACAGAAAGAATACACGAGTTAAATCAAGTATCCCCACAATCGCCACCTTTTTGTACTCCTGAATTCTTTCTTGATCAAGACCATAAATTTGAGGATATTCTTATGAAACCAGGGTTAAAACGGATAGAGGCAACATTACATGATTTAGGAACTCGCAATGATGAAGTCACCACAGAAATAGGTGATGAAACCAAACGTTCCTTTTCCTTTCGCATTAGTATCCGTCCCCAGGAATCTACAGAAAATTCCCCAACTACCGCCCAAACCAATAATAACTTAGAAGCAGATCCAGTTAATCATAAAATTCCAGAGGCAAATTTATTTCCTCACCATGATTCTGTCCAAGCCTTTCCAGCCCAAGAAAATGGAGAAAAAACGCCAACTCTGCCTAAATTTAAAACTCCATCATTCAGCAATCATCGTCACGGCGCTAACCCAGCCCTAGCGATGAATATGCTCCAAGAAATCCAAGAAAAAGTTGCTAGTTGGCAAATAGAATTACAAAGAATAGTCCAAAATATTCAAGATATTTACTTAGAAGGTCCAATTATTAATGGCTGGTTGGAATCCAATGCCCAAGAGCCAGAAACAGTAGGAACAGCAGCATTACGCCATGCAGAAGTAGAGCGTCTCATGGACTATGTAGAAGAAATTTGTGCTAATGGTGAAAAAGAATCTCATAAACCACTACCTACTGACTACCGACTATGTGGAGTAGATAAAGCCGGTCAGGTCTGGTCTCGTCCCTGTCCAGTCGAACAAGTTCCTAGTGTCAGTATAGCGATCGCTCGTCATCAAAGATTAAGGCAACTCTTAGGACGCAAACAAGACCTAGAAAATCGCTTGAGTCAATTAGCGGAAACCTTGGTGATGTTACATAGTCATATTCAACAAAGTTGAAATAATTATTTCCAAGATTGAAATATTTTCTCACTGAATCCAAAATACAGTAGCTATAGAGCAAAAATCATGCTACTGTAGAACTACATGATGAAACTTTAGCAATCAAAACTATGCAACTTAAACGCTGGGAATCCCCACGTCGAGAAGGCAGAAACGATAAAGGCCGAGGTGGTGCTGCGAGAAAACGCCAACTGAAAAAACAAAGGCAAATGCTCAGACAGAAACTCAAAGACAATCAAAAGCCAGATGATCATCACAATAATAACCAGGGGGAAAGTTCAACTTCCCCCTATTTTTTGGCCTTTTTTCCCCAATAGCCCGATTAGGTATAGCAGGTGACAGGTGACAGGTGACAGGTGACAGTAAATAAGAAGCCTTTTAGTGTTTAAAGTTAATGATCAAACGCAGATGGACGCAGATAAACGCAGATAATTTTATACTTCATTAGACTAGGAAATGCTATATATGAAAATACACAATGAACATGAACTAAATTTGGGTTTAGCTCATGACAATTTAGACTAATTGAACGAAAAATAAAAATTAAATTTCCTCCTGACTAAGCAGCGTGATTATAAAATCAGAATTAATGACATCTAAAGGCAGAAAAGGAGAGTCAACAGGAAACATCTGAATAGATAATTTAGTTTCCGTACTAGCAGCGCGAACAGCTTTTAAATAACAATCAGAAAATAGTTCTAAATAATAAGGTTTGAGACTAGGACTATCCTCCAATAAAGATTCAATTTGATAAAACTGTTCCCAAATTGTACTTACCCAACTAGAAGAACGTTTTTCAGATTGATATTGGTACTTGAGTAAGTGCATGAGTAAAACTATGAGTCGGTTTTTAAGTTCACGTCTTTTCTCTTTCCCCATGTCCTCTATTTCTTCAATCAAATGCTCAAAATCAACGTGATCTAATTGATGATTACGCAATAACTTAGCTGTCGTTTCTAGCCATAAACAATAATCCTGATTATAAAGATAACTACTCAAGGATGTAGATTGTAAATTGGTAGTCATACAAATAGCCTTATTTACTGCTATTACCTAAGTCTATCACATTAATTAATAAAACCAGGAAACTTTAGCGTCACCTGGTTTATTCTTGTAGGGACATAGCACTGCTATGTCCTAATTTATTGCTGAAAAAGATTAAACTTTAGCAGCCGCTCTCATGACCAATTCGCCTTTAGCATACTTAGCCGCATAATCTTCTAAAGAAACTTGCTTAATCTTGCTGGCGTTACCAGCAGTACCAAACTGTTGATAACGGTCAGCACAAACCTTTTGCATATATTTAATAGAAGGCTTGAGGAAGTGACGAGGATCAAATTCCTTGGGATTAGAAGCCAAAGCTTCACGCACAGCCGCAGTAATAGCCAAACGGTTATCGGTGTCAATATTTACCTTACGCACACCACTCTTAATACCTTTTTGGATTTCTTCCACAGGTACACCGTAGGTTTCAGGAATAGCGCCACCATATTGGTTAATGAGTGCCAATAAATCTTCAGGTACAGAAGAAGAACCGTGCATTACCAAGTGGGTGTTAGGTAAACGGCGGTGAATTTCTTCAATGCGGCTAATAGCCAAAATTTCACCTGTAGGCTTACGGGTAAATTTGTAAGCGCCGTGACTTGTGCCGATAGCCACAGCTAAAGCATCTACTTGAGTTGCTTCTACGAAGTCAACAGCTTCATCAGGGTCAGTTAATAGTTGAGAATGGTCTAGAGTACCTTCAAAACCGTGACCATCTTCAGCTTCACCGGCACCGGTTTCTAGAGAACCCAAACAACCCAATTCACCCTCAACACTGACACCCAAAGAGTGAGCAACGTTGACAACTTCACTGGTAACTCTCACGTTATATTCAAAGCTGGCAGGGGTTTTAGCGTCAGCTTCCAAAGAACCATCCATCATCACGCTGGTGAAGTTGTTCTTGATAGCTGAATAGCAGGTAGAAGGAGCATTACCATGATCTTGGTGCATGACAATGGGAATCTCAGGATAGGTTTCTACCGCAGCCAAAATCAGGTGACGGAGGAAGTTTTCTCCGGCATAGTTACGAGCACCGCGAGAAGCTTGTAAGATTACGGGGCTATCTGTTTCCACCGCAGCCTTCATGATTGCTTGAATCTGCTCTAGGTTGTTGACGTTAAAAGCGGGGATACCATAACCGTGTTCAGCAGCGTGATCCAAAAGCAACCGCATTGGTACGAGAGCCATATATATTCCTCCTAATTTGGGTATTTAGCTAGTCAGTTTAATAAAAGCGTAATCTTTATTTTAATGTAATTTTTACGCTAATCTTAATGTTTTTTTCAACTTACAGAAAATTATATCTAGTAGTGGGTGCTTTTGTTGAGAAAATTTATAGGCTGATATTCTTAGGCTATGTAATGTTTTTGTAAATCTAGAAACTAAGTGTTAACCTGTGCATTTACCGGGCGATCGCCAACCTTAAATGACTAGACCAGGATATACAGAAGCTTTTCTCAGAGGGAGAAAGGCGTTAAGACGGGGTAAATGTCCTAGTGAGCAAGACATTGAGCATATTTACCAGCAAGGTTGGGAAACTCACTTGGGGGAAACTGAGAAGGGGTTACTAGAAAAATGTCGAAAGGAGTATTACAGCGATGACAGTAGCAACCAGCATTGAAACTGTACAACAATGGCTAAACCAGACTGATGGATTGAGACTTGTACAGGCAACCAGTAATGAAGGTAAACTTATTACCTCAAATGAAATCTTGGCACTAGCAGAACGCTGTGAATGGGTAGAAACTGACGATATTTCTGATACACCCTATGCCAAAGACGGCTATTTATACCCTATTAGTTTAGAACTTGGTTGGGGTAATCCAGATGATGCCTACACAACTTCCAATAATGCCAAAGTCTTATTTTTCAACGCCTATTATCAAAAAGCTAGTTAGATTCTAGTTATGGGGATCACCTATTGATCCCTAGCATAGTATATATCCCACATTCTCCACCCTCAACTGTTAGGTGACAGTTCTCAAACCATTTCACTGTCTAACTTTTAGCTTAAACAGTAGAGCTTTTGTTAAGAAACTTTATCGGCTGATATTCTTAGACTAAGTAATATTCTTGTGTATTTAATAACTCACTATTTTAAATAAAGGTAGCACCTCCGTGCCTACCCCAGTATTAGGGGCAACCACAGGGGGTTTGCCCCTACTGGCGATCGCATCTATGATTAAATAATTACCCATAATCTTCTGACCTGATTTTACTTTGTTTCATCAACTAGCCGTAAGACACTTTTATACAAGGGTTCAGTAACCCAAAATCCTGCTTTATTAATAAGATCATCTAACAGAGGTTTAACAGTAGAAATGAAACCTTGACTTTTGGCTTCTACTAAAACTCCTAAAATTCCGGTATAATGGAGATTAAGTCTAGCAGCAATCATGCGGCCACGACGTTCATCAATTAAAACTTGTTCTGCTTTCATTTCTAAGGCTAAAACTATAGCCTCTGCTTCTCCAGGATCAAGTTCACTGCTAAGTGCTTTAAGCATCGTCCGATCTTCAACTGCACGGATTTGAATCCAAGTAAAAGTTTGTACTTCCTTTGCACCCGCTACGGGAAAATCAGGATCAGTTAATTCTTGATAAACGGCTTCAGGAATTAGAACTGTTCCGTAAAGCTGTTGTAATAAGTGAAGCTGGTTAATAGCTGCAAGATTATTAATGGGTGAAGTATCGCTGACAACAATCACAGTCTACCCATCTCCCGCAAATTCTTGATATCTTGTTCAAAATCCTCTACTCCGTAATGAATAGGGATTTGATAACTTGCGAGTAGATGTTGAAATGCTATACGATTCATACCAGCAAAGCGACTAGCTTGAGCAAGAGTTAACTTTTCCTTTTGAAACAGCATAATCGCAATTTCTCGTTTCATTTCCTCTTCATTCATGCGAGTTGTGGTTAGTATTTCATTAGGAATAACTACACTCATATTTATCATCCTCTGAATCATTATTATTATAATTCATTGCAAACATTATAGCGGTATGCACTCGCATGAGATACAGTCATAAGCCCCCTCCTTGCTTGCGGGGAGGGTGTTGGGGGTGGGTTTCTTGTATTTCACTCAACCAATAACCGCTATAGTATAAGCAGTGGCATTTTATGTAATATCGCATTTTGCCGTAAATTAACTTTAAGCGATCGCATCTATGATTCAATACTTATATTAATTTGTCATTAATGATGCTATGTTAAATTTTTTCAATGATTTGCGCTTTATTATCTAGTAGTGGGTGCTTTTGTTGAGAAAATTTATAGGCTGACATTCTCAAACCATGTAATACTTGTGTACGCTTAAAAACTAAGTACAAGATTGTCTATTTGCCCAAGTTTGAGTTAAAAAACAACTCTTAATTAAAAATATCACTGACTTGGGACTCAAATTGACAAATCCACTCATAAATTTCAGTTAGGGTCTTTTTGGCATCTCTTTGAGGTTGCCATCCAGTAGCATTTATCACTTTGCGAGAATCTGTAATAAAGATTGGCACATCACCAATTCTATTTTCGGGAATAGGGGTAATGGGAATTTGATTCTGGGTAATTTCTTGACAAAGCTGAGTTGTTTCGCACAGTGAAAGGGTGTTATTGACCCCACCACCGACGTTGAAAGTTTGTCCCTTTAATTCCTCTAGACTACAAATCTGGATATCAATCAGGTCTAATAAATCAGCAACGTGTAAAAAGTCTCTCACTTGTTTACCAGTCCCCCCATAACCAATGTATTTTAAAGGTTTTTGGAAGTAGTGAAACGCCATCCACAAAGCAAACACACCTTGATCCACTTTGCCCATTTGCCAAGGACCAGTTAGGACTCCACAACGATTAATCAGAGTTCTGATTCCATAAGCATCAGCATATTCAGCAATCAGTAATTCTGAAGCGAGTTTAGTTGAGCCATAAAGAGAGCGGGCTTTATCTAAGGGAAAATCCTCAGAGATACCGTGATTTGATGCCCCTACTAAAGGCTGTTGTTCTAAGAGTTGAAAGCGGGTTTCTGCTTCTGTAAATTCCAAAGCATTAAGGTAAGCAATGGGATAAACCCGACTGGTAGACAGAAAAATAAAATCCGCTTGAGTTTGTCGTGCTAATTCTAAGCAGTTAATTGTTCCTACTAGGTTTGTTTGCAGCACATAACCCGGAGAAGTGTACCCAGCTAATACTGAAGGTTCAGCCGAGCATTCTAAAATTAAATCTGGTTGAAGTGCGATGGGATCTAAATCTTCTTGACTTCTAATATCACCATGAACAAACTGAATCCCTGCTTGTTTGAGTCTGGGTAAATTCAATTCTGAACCTCGTCGCTTTAAGTTATCTAAAGCGGTAATTTTCCAGTCAGGATAGCGTTGAGCGAGTCCTAGACCCAAAGCACTACCTACAAATCCTGCTCCACCTGTGATTAAAACTTTTTTATTCATTTTCACTTTTAAATTACTTTATGTTTTCTATTTACTAATGAGTAGCCTTGAGTAGCCTGAAGATTTCCAGAGGTAAAGTGCTAATCAAAGAAACTTTAGTATAGGTGACGTGCATACAAGGAATAAGAAGATTTCCAAAGACAATCAAATTTCTTATATTTGGTTTAACCCAGATGGAATCTCTTGGAGCATCATTCCAGCCCCAAACAATTAGAGGCAATACCATAGCAGCAGAGCGACTCATGTCTGCTGCTAAAATAGTAATAAGCAAGGCAGAGCTAATAAACAAGCCCAAATTCACTAACAAGTACTGTCCGCCTCCGGTACGCAATAGTAACCAAAAAGCAACTATGAGGAAAATCCACCCTAAGCGAAACGCCATCCACCAACCCAGTGGAGCCCAAGGTAGCCAGGTTAAAAAGTTAATAAAACCATTTTGCACAAAGGTGCTAGATACCGCATCTCCTTGAAGCATAGTTGTAAAAAAACGAATTCCAATGTAGGGAACCAATCCAATTATGGTCAGTATTAGCAGTTCTAGAAGGGATTTTTGGCTTTTTTCTTGAAATACCTGATGCCAGCGGGTAACAATCGCTAAGGGCAGGGCAATCAGAAATTTTTCGTCAAACCATGGGCTGACCAAAATGGCAAACATTAACCAACGGGGATTACGGGCAAAAGCAACAGCCATTAGTCCAATTAGATACCAGGCATCATTCATTCCTAGCCAATTAGTGGAAACAACCACAGCAGAAGTAGTCGCAACCAAGATGCAGCCAGTCAGAGACAGCCAGCGATTGTTGGTGGTGCGTAAAATTATCCAGGCTGTTTGACCTAACAAAACTATGACTCCCAACCAAGACAATGACAGAGCAAACCATCCCCGAATATTCAAGAAATGACAGAAAATTGGCAAAAGTAGTCGCCACCTTAAAGCACTTTCAACTTTCAATCCCCAAGGATTCTCAATTTGTTGGAGGAAAGAGTTGGCTCTATCGGCTTCAAATGTACCAATTCTACTTAAGTCCCATAAAATAAAGCGAGGAGAGAAGAAGAATAGGCTCAGTAATAGAGCAATAATCACAGCTAAAGCTAAAAATACTGGGATTGGTAGACGATTGATTTTTTCCTGAAACTCGCTAGTTTTCTGGTTCATGTTTCTAAATTACCTTGTGTTTTCTATTTACCAACTGAGCCTGATTACGCCGATAATCCCCTCTAGAAAGGTATTTTTCTAACCAAGCATAAAGAACAATAAACAAGTAGCGGCTACCCATCTCCTTTAGTTTCAGTTTAGATACTCCCGTGGCACGGTTTTGCCAAGTAATGGGCATAATTGTGTAGGAATATCCTCTGATAATAGCCTTGAGAGGTATTTCTACTGTTAAATTAAAGTGGTGCGATAGTAGAGGAGAAATTCCGTCAATTACTTCCCGACGATATGCTTTAAAGGCATTGGTTGTATCATTAAACTTCAAGCCAAATAGGATTTGAATAAATAAATTAGCAAAACGATTCACAAGTAACTTGTGCGTCGGATAATCAATGACTTTACCTCCTTTAATAAACCGAGAACCGAATACACAATCATATCCTTCTTGCAGTTTATAGTAGTAATCAACAATATTTTCTGGTGCATCAGAACTATCTGCCATGACAATGGCTACTGCGTCACCTTGAAAATTCTCTAAGCCGCAGCGTACAGCAAAACCAAACCCATTGGGATAATAGTTATTTATATAACGGACTTGACTATTTTCAGAATTTAGCTGCTGCAATAATTCTTCTGTTCTATCGCGGCTATTATCATTAACAACTAGAATTTCATAAGCAATCTTTTCTTGTTCTAATATTTTGCTAATGGACTCAATAGTTGGGACAATACAACCTTCTTCGTTATGAGCAGGAATGACAATAGAGAAAACTTTAATTTCTGTTAAATTGCCTGTTTGAGGGTGTTTTGGGTGAGAATATTTATTTTCTAATCCAGGAGCTAATCCTTCGGGATAATATATTTTTGTAGTAAATTGTGTTGGTGTTTGATCAGATTGAACTGGAGTTTTAAATACTAAGCGATCGCTAATCAAATAGTTGATAAATGCACTTAACAGTACACCGACTAATGTATTAATAGCGTAATTAACTCCCAATTTATCTAAGAAAGGAAAGACAATGAAAATCCGAGTAATTACAGCAGCCCCAGCAGACACATGATAAAGAGGAATTTGTCGCCATAATACTTCTTTTATTCTCCAAACACCTCCCGGCCAAACCCAAATTCGGTAGATGAAAAAACTTGCTAACAGAGACAATTCAATTGATATTACATTAGCGACATTGCGTAAAGTAGGGGTGTTAAATCCTAGCCACTCAATCAGACCAAATATCAGCAACAAATTAATGACTGCTGCGACACCACCACCTACAAGAAACTTAAAAACTTTTTGCCGAAATAGCTTTTTCAACATAATAATAGAAAATTCTTAATCTTGCTATAAACATGAACTTTTTACCGACGCGATGCTTTGACAAATAATTGTCCTCCCAATAAATTCCATAAAAAAGGAATTTTCAGGTAGATTTTCAGTAGTAAAGTGGAGGAAGGTCTGCCCTTTGTCGAAAAGGGTAAAAAGCGTGGAATCATCGTTTCAATAGAAAATCCAATTGCTCGCAAAACTTCTTCTAAAGAACAGTCAGTAATTGGGAGATAGTGATCAATAAAGTCGTAATATTCCCGATAAGAATATTTAAAATTGGGCTGAATAACTAAGAGATTACCACCCGGTTTTAAACGCTCAAAGCAAAAAGATAAAACTTGAATTAATTCTTCCTTACTACGCAAATGCTCAAAAAAATTAGAGACGAAAATAGCATCAAAATAAGCACAAGGTAAAATCTCTGGGTTAATCTTATCCAGAATATCAAGCTGCAAGACTTTGACATTTGGATCAGCAAAGTTTTGAGCATCTGGATTTAGATCAATCAAAAACTTTTCTTGGGCTTGAACCTGATTGATGAATTCACAATAGCCTCCAGCGATATCTAAAACTTTGCCATTTCTACCAACATGGGCTTGCAGGAAGGATTCGATCAAAACTTTCCATAAGGCATTCTTAGCTCTTCGCTGTCTACTATCAAACCTGTTAGCATATAAAACTTTTAAGTATTCCGCTTGCTTCATTGTTAGAAAAAGATAAGAGTAGGTTATCCAAAATTTTAACTTCTGAACTTTATGCCCATCGGCTGATATTTTCGGCAAAAATTTCTTTCAAAATATCTGTCACTGTATAGGTTAAATCCCAATTAGGATAGTGATTTTTGAATTTCTGAACATCACTAATCCACCAAATATGATCGCCAATTCGATTGGATTCTTCATAGCTCCAAGTTAACTTTTTATCAGCTATGGCTTCACAATGCCCAATGGCTTCTAACATTGAGCAATTACTAAAACGACTGCCACCAATATTATAAACTTCAGCTACACGGGGAGCTTGATAAAAGTGGTAGAAAGCATTAACTAAATCATAACTGTGGATGTTATCACGAACTTGTTTACCCTGATAGCCATATACTTGGTAAGGCTGCCCAGTCATGGTACATTTCATCAAGTAAGATAAAAAGCCATGCAGTTTAGTACCTGAATGACCAGGACCAGTTAAACACCCTCCCCGAAAACAAGCTGTTTTTATGTGAAAATAACGCCCGTATTCCTGCACTAGGATATCTGCCGCTACTTTAGAAGCTCCAAATAGCGAATGTTTGCAGTTATCAATACTCATACTTTCATCAATACCCTGGTTGTAGGGATGTGTCTCTGCAATTTCCCAGCGCAGTTCTTGTTCAATTAGGGGCAATAAATTGGGAGTATCACCATAAACTTTATTCGTAGAGCAGAATATAAATACAGCTTCTGGACAATGTTGACGGGTATTCTCTAACAACACCAATGTACCATTAGCATTAACCGTAAAATCAGTGTAAGGGTCTTTAGCTGCCCAATCGTGGGAAGGTTGAGCCGCAGTATGAATAATCAGACTTATATCTTGACTATAGGTTTGAAATATTTGGGAGATGGCCTCGTGATCACGAATATCAACATTATGGTGGATATATTTATCACCATAATCTTGTAACAGGCGATCGCGGTTCCATTCTGTTGACCCATCCTCACCAAAAAAAACCTGCCGCATATTGTTGTCAATACCAACAACTGTAAAGCCGCGATCAGCAAAAAACCTGACTGATTCAGAACCAATTAGTCCAGCAGCCCCTGTTACCAAAATAATGCTCATACAAACTAATTTGATGGTAGTAACTTAGCAGTAGTTTTAACTATAGAAAGATAGTACCATGTAGCATACTTATAGTCAACTCATAGTATATTAATGTTTACAAATAAAATCCCTAACAAGCACATAGGGTAGGCAATGCCCACCCTACAGGATTATTCCATCAACTGTGCAGACTTCTGTTTATCCAACTTGAGCATCAACACACCCAAAGGAGGTAAACACAAATCTAAAGAATAAGGACGATTGTGCAAAGACCAATCATCAGTCCACTTACCACCTAAATTGCCCATATTGCTACCGCCATACTGACGCGCATCACTATTGAACAACTCAGTGTAGAAACCCTTTTCTGGCACACCAATACGGTAGTGCGAATGGGGTTGAGGTGTAAAGTTACAAACCACAATCATAAAATCGTCAGAATTCTTGTCACGACGGACAAAAGAAACCACACTATGACGGTTATCAGTACAGTCAATCCACTCAAACCCCGCTTGGTCAAAATCTTGAGTGTATAAAGCAGGTTCAGAACGGTAAAAGTGGTTAAGAGACTGGAAAAAATCCTTTAACTGTCGGTGTGGTTCAAACTGTAATAGATGCCATTCCAAATCAGCCCAAGCATTCCACTCACTCCACTGACCAAATTCCATGCTCATAAACATGGTTTTCTTGCCGGGGTGAGCGAACATATAAGTAAACAGACAGCGAATATTAGCTAACTTCTGCCATTCATCACCGGGCATCTTGCCGATGATATTACTCTTCCCATGGACGATTTCATCATGGGACAGAGCTAACATGAAGTTCTCGCTGTGGTTATACCACATACTAAAAGTAATATTGTTTTGATGGAACTGACGAAACCACGGGTCCATGCTGAAGTAATCCAGCATATCGTGCATCCAGCCCATATTCCACTTTAAGTTAAAGCCCAATCCTCCCGTATAGGTAGGCCAAGATACCATTGGCCAAGATGTAGATTCCTCCGCAATGGAAAGCACACCAGGAAAATAACTAAATAACAAGCTATTAACTTGACGTAAAAAATCCGCAGCTTCTAAATTTTCTCGACCACCGTACTCGTTAGCTACCCATTCTCCTGGTTCTCGGCAATAATCAAGGTAGAGCATGGAAGCAACCGCATCAACGCGAATTCCGTCAATGTGGTATTTATCAAACCAGAACAGGGCATTAGCTACCAAGAAATTACGGACTTCATGGCGATTGTAGTTAAAAACTAAAGTCCCCCATTCCTTATGTTCACCTTTGCGGGAATCAGAGTGTTCATACAAGTGACTACCATCAAAGAATGCTAAACCATGTCCATCTTTGGGGAAGTGTCCAGGAACCCAATCTACAATGACACCAATACCATTGTTATGGCATTCGTCCACAAAATACATGAAGTCTTCAGGTGTACCAAAGCGGGAAGTAGGCGCAAAATAACCGGTTACTTGATAACCCCAAGAACCATCAAAGGGATGTTCGGCAATTGGGAGGAGTTCTAAATGGGTATATCCTAATTTCTTAACGTAGGGAATGAGTTTGTCTGCTAGTTCCCGATAAGTCAGAAACCGAGCGCCGGGTTTTAGTTCGGAAACCACAACGACAGCTTCAGTTTCCCCATTGGGTAATTTGGCAGGTTCAGCACTAGCGGCGTGTAACCAAGAGCCTAAATGGACTTCGTAAACGGAAATGGGTTGACTCAAGGGGTCACTATGTCGCCGCTTTTCCAGCCAGTCTTCGTCTTTCCAGGTGTAGGAAGTTAAGTCAGTAACAATAGATGCTGTTTTTGGCCGGGGTTCTTGCTGGAAACCGTAAGGATCAGATTTTTCGTAAATATGTCCTTCAAAATTTTTGATTTCGTATTTGTAATGTTCTCCTACACCTATTTCGGGAATAAATAATTCCCAAATGCCTGTGTGTCCTTTCCGCATCTGGTGTTTGCGTCCATCCCACAGGTTAAAATCTCCCAATAAGGAAACGTTGCGGGCATTGGGGGCCCAAACGGCAAAATAAACGCCTTTGACACCATCTACTTCTGTGGTGTGCGCTCCCAATTTTTCGTAAATGCGGTGATGGTTGCCTTCACTAAATAAATGTAGATCGAATTCTGTTAAGTGGGCAGAACGGAAAGCGTAGGGATCATTAACCACCCGCTCATGTTCCCCTTCTTTAATGCGTAACTGATAATTTTTTAGTTCTGGGGTTTCAATGGTGCATTCAAAAAAGTGTGGATTATGCACTGTATCCATTGGGTATTCTTTCCGTTCCTCTGGAACTACTACCCACGCAGCGCTGGCATTTGGGAGATAGGCTCGCACAGCCCAGACAGTTTTACCATTTTGCTCGATGAGATGAGAACCCAGAATTTCAAAGGGATCGTGATGTTGATTGCCAACAATGCGATTAACCTGTTCAGGGGCGACTGTGGTTGTGGACATGAAGCTACCTATGTGATATATGGTGATTAACTAAATCTACTTTTTAACTATTCATATTCTTGCATCTTTGTCGCCACTGTCAGTTGTCAATTGTCAGTTGTCAGTGGTCAGTGGTCATTGGTCATTGGTTATTGGTCATTGGTCATTGGTCATTGGTCATTGGTTATTGGTTATTGGTTATTGGTCATTGGTTATTGGTTATTAAGTAAGTGGACGTTAAATAACCAAAATGTGTAACGATATGTAAATTCACCTCAATGCGTTATTGTGGTTGAGTTTTAGCCATTTCACAAAACGAAATATACTTTGATTTTTCTCCGCCTACCTACTTAGTTATTGGTTATTGGTTATTGGTTATTGGGAAAATTCTTTCTCCCCCTGTTCCCTGTTCCCTGATTAAATACTTAAAAATGGGAAAAGTTGTAATAATGTTTTGCGTAGTTGCAGCAAAAATACTTTATCGCGGATACCAGAAGCTAATCGTGGTGGTGGACTTATTTGGATTTGTGCTTGCAATTCGGCATATTCTGCGGGCGTGAGGATTCTGCCATCAATGGGCGATCGCACTGTTAGAATAATCTCTGTCCGCAATATCTCTTCTGGTATATCTTCTTGTGGTGGTAATGCCATCACTGCTTTACCACTATGACCCACTAATACGATTAAAATGCTAGTAGTAACGCCCAAAATAAGCAGCAGTATCCGTTTCATCCTAACTCCTAACTCCTAACTCCTAACTCCTGACTCCTGACTCCTGACTCCTGACTCCTGCTATAATTTCTCAAGTCCTGGTGGTAATGGTTCAGCACATAGCTGGTGGATATTGATAATTCGTTCAAAAACCTGTGGATACTCCTGACGATAATCGGGAATCAATGCTAAAGGACTCAATAAAGCCGCCGCCGCAATATCAGCTATACTCAAGCGGCTACCCACTAAATAATCACTTTTTTGCCAATATGCAGATAATACTAACAAAGCATTGGCGAGTCTTTTTCGCGCTAATTCAACGGTAGTATCATTAATACCATATTGTTGTCTAACTATTTTAATCACCATTTGGCTAAATAGCGAAGGGTCAATTGACTTACCTTCACTAGCGCGAAATTGATAATATACAAACCTAGTAGCTGTTCCTATACTTTCATCTAACCAATCTTCCAACATCGCAGCTTGAGTTTGCTGTTCTGAATTGGCTAAAAATAGAGCAGGTTCAGGTTGATAGCCTTCTAAAAATTTGAAAATTTCTGTAGAGTCAGCAATAGTTTGGGGTTGTCCGACAATTTGGGGTAACAGTACCGGTAGTGTCGTTAACCCAGTCAAGGGCTTGACCTTTAAAATATGCAGCCCTGGAGTTAAATTTTCAACTTGATAACTAATTCTCTTATAACCCAATGCCAATCGGGCTTTGCGACAATAATGAGATGTACTAAATTGCAGTAACAGCATACATTGAGATTAATTTGGTTACTGACAAAACAAATATAAAAAAATCAAACTGGGCGAGAACTGAATCTAGCCCAGAAGCAAAACCTGATGAATGTTCTTCTTTTTTACCCAACTTAACACTGTTAGGCAGTTGAATCTTTATTTTTTAATCTACAAATTATCTTAACTTTCTCAGTAGAGTTTTGTAGAAAATAATTTTTCAAGATGTCAACTACCCAGGAGAGGTTAATATTTTACCCTATATTAAGGGTTTTTAGGAGTAGCCGCAGGAGATGTGGTCGCTGCGGGAGATGTAGTAGCTGCGGGAGATGTGGTCGCTGCGGGAGATGTGGTCGCATCAGGAGATGTTGTTGCTGCGGGGGTAGCACCAGTATCTGCTGGTTCGCCACCTGTGGTTGCTGCTGGAGAACTGGTAGTACCTGCTGGTTCACTACCACCTTCACAAGCTCCAAGCATGGTAGCCAGACTTAACATTAGAGCCAAACCAAAAATTCTTGTCTTCATAACTCCTCTTTCACCAATTGTGGCAATAAAATATGCAGCCTGTTGAATAAGATACCTTATTTATTGATTTTTTTTAAGGACTTTCTGATTACATATTTCAACTCATTCTTTTTTGTAACATTCTTGTAGATTATATGTAACACGGATAGATCATGATTAAGAGTTAGAATAGCTTCAAATTCTTGATCTGATTAATGCAACTTTAGGTAAAATTCAATCAAGTCAAAAATAAAGTATTTACCATCAGAAAAATTATGGTTTTTGAACGTAAATCAGCAGTTTCCCCAAAAAATGCCTGGTTATGGGGCAAGTTTCCTTTGTCATTGAATAGACGACGTTCTCGAAGTCCGAATAAAAAGACACAGAGTTTCTCCCGACTTCTGAGTGAACCGATAGCAGTTAAATCACCTATTTCCCGGAATGCTTGGATAAATTTAAACTTTTTAGGTTCTCGCAGAAATAAGACAGCAACCCGCATTTCCAGCTTAGAAACGAGTAAAAAACAACCTACCGGGACCGATAAACAATCAACTGCTACTCTAAATAAAATGAGTAATGCTGCGACTATGCCAACATGGTTGCTACGTATGTATACAGTTAATCGCTATTCATCCGTTTTCACATTTTTATTAGTGGTAGCGACATTAATAGTTTATGGTTGTACAGTATATTCTCAAGAGCTTTGGAGTGACTCGTACCGTAAACTACAAAGCTTACAACGTCATGAGCGACAGTTAAATACTGCCAATGCGACACTGACTAGCAAAATGGCACAGGAAGCCGAACAGCCTGGGACGGAAATGGTATCACCAACTTCTGAAGGGACAATTTTCTTACCACCAACATCTAATAATTATCCCAAATCGTCATTTTCAACTTCTCAACCAGAATTACAACCTGAACCTCCTTCTCCATTAGGATATTAATTGGTAATTGGTAATTGGTCAAATTCTTTCTATTTCCTATTCCCTAACTTATATGTTGCTCTAATGGTGAAGTCATCAATTAAAACAAAATTGAGAAATTTACGTAATTTAGAATTCAGACGACAACGAAAGTTCTCTAAACAATCTCAAATAGGAAATATTGATCCGAAAATACCGGAAAACCCACCCAATATTAAATTACGAATGTTGGCTGTATGGGGTGTGTTAATGATTGCCATGCTAGGGTTGGCATTTAACTTATATCAGTTACAAATTGTTCAGGGAAAAAGGCTGACTCAAAAGGCACGAAACCAGCAAATGGTCAATTTACGCCCTTATATGCCCCGTCGTCCGGTAGTAGATCGGGGTAATAATATATTGGCTATTGACCGTCCTGTTTATAATGTCTATAGCCATCCCAAGTTATTTGATCTATCCCAGGAGGAAATTGCTGAGAAAATTGGTCCAGTTATTGGCAGAGAAAAAGCTGATTTAGTTAAAATATTCCAAAGTAAACGCAGTGGAATTTTACTAGCTTCTGGTGTTTCTGAAGATATTACTGATAAGTTGATATCACTCCGCTTGAATGGGTTCGAGTTTATTCAAAAATACTCTCGATTTTATCCCCAAGATGATTTGGTGGCAGATGTGGTGGGCTATGTTAATCTTGACCGTCGTGGTCAGGCTGGTGTGGAATATAGTCAGGAGAAGTTACTAGAACGTTCTGGACAAACAGTTCGGATGAGTAAGTCTGGTAATGGGTCATTGATGCCGGATTATGCGACTGAGGGATTTCTGCATTTTGATGATTTAAAACTGCAACTAACTATTGATAGCCGTGTGCAACGGGTAGCCCGTGGGGCGTTAAAAGAACAAATGACTAAATTTAGTGCCAAACGAGGCGCAGTGGTTGTCATGGATGCGGTTGATGGTTCAATACTTGCTTTGGTTTCCCAACCTACCTATAACCCAAATCAATATTCTAAATCTGATATTTCTCTGTTTAGAAATTGGACTGTGGCTGATCTTTATGAACCGGGATCAACTTTTAAACCTGTAAATGTGGCTATCGCTCTAGAAAATGGTGCAATCAAACCAGACGATACTTTTGAAGATCCTGGTTCGATTAAAATCGGGACACATACGATCAAAAATGCCGAAAAAACTGGTTATCGCCGATTAACTATTTCTGAGATTTTACAAACTTCTAGTAACATTGGCATGGTGAGAATCATTCAACGATTAAAACCATCTATATACTACAACTGGCTAGAACGTTTAGGACTAGGACAAAAGGTTGAGACAGATTTACCCTTTGAAGTTACGGGTCAACTAAAAAGTCAAGAACAATTTATCTCTTCAACCATTGAACCAGCCACAACATCTTTTGGACAAGGTTTTTCTCTAACTCCACTACAACTGGTACAACTACATGGTGCATTAGCTAATGGGGGCAAATTAGTGACACCTCATGTAGTCCGAGGATTAATTGATAGTCAAGGAGTAACGCACTATTCACCGACTCTCCCAGAACCACGGCAAATTTTTTCAGCTACAACTACTCAAAAGGTTGTGGAAATGATGGAAACAGTAGTGAATGTGGGTACTGGTAAAGCTGCAAAAATTTCCGGATATCGCATTGGTGGAAAAACGGGAACAGCCCAAAAAGCTAGTCCTAATGGTGGATATATTAAGGGTGCAAGAATTACCAGTTTTGTCGCTATTTTGCCCGTTGAATCTCCTCGTTATGTAGTGTTTGCAGTTGTGGATGAACCAAAGGGAGAAAATGCCTATGGTTCTACAGTAGCTGCACCAATTGTGAAAACTGTGATGGAATCACTAATTCCTATTGAACAAATTCCTCCTAGTCAGGAAAAGGAGGAAAAGAAAAAGTAATTCGTCATTGGTCATTGGTCATTGGTAAATATTACCTATTACCTATTACCTGTTATAACTTTTCTTGAGAGTGGCTTCAATTGAACCTAAATTTTGGAATAACTGAATTAATTCATGAGATTTTGTTTTTTTCTCGGATAAAATGACTTTTAATGGAGTTAAAAATTCAAGATCAGGATCATCTTTAAGGGCAATTTCAGCAACTTGTAAAAGTTTGTAAGAGTTAAGGAAAATGTCTTCATTTTCAAAGCCTGATTTTGCCGAAATTTGGTGTAAATTAGCATCAGGTATCATAGCTCTACCTGGTAAAGTTTCATCTAATACTAAACCTTTTAATAAAGCTAATAAACCTGCATAAATAGCGAAATTATCACAACTATCACAAGCTTTAAATTCTATCCGTCCTACTTCTGAGGGAATGCGGGCAATTTTTGTTAATGAAGGCACACTTTTAATCAGTTCTTCTGCTGTTTCTAAAAAAACTAATGTTGCGGATCTTTTTCCTGTTCTAATAAATGTCCTCACTGATAAACCTTCCCATAAACCACCATTATAAAAAGGAGAACTATAACTAAAAGGAATGATGTAAGGGCTGTAATAAGTTAACTTTTTACCAATGTCAATTAACCTTTCAGTAGATAAATTTGCCATAGAAATATTTAAATCTGGTCCATAGGAAACCATATAAATATGAGCAGTTTGTTCATCTGGATAAGCTTGTAATTGCCTAATTTCAAAATCATTTAATGGGGGTTGTGGTTTAAATACGCAAGTATAGGGATTAAAACTGGCTAAAACAGGTGAAAACCCAAAGTTAGCAGCAACATCACGTAATAAAATAAAACTTGCGGTTAATTCATCAATTGCTCCTTGAATAGTAGAGTGGATAGTTGTTCTAATTTCAATACCTTTAGCTACACAGTCAATTACTTCTTCAGAGTCGCTAAATCTTTCAAATCCTTCAATATACCACCGCTTTTTCTTAATCCCAGCATCACCAACTCTTAATTGTGGGTAGTCAGTGGGATAGATAGGTAATTTGTCAACAATTTGCTGAAAATCTGCAAATTTTGTATTCTGGAAATCTGCGAATTTTCCTTGATGATTGAGAAAAGCAACTTCATGTTCAATACCAAAGGAGAACATACTTTATACCTAATTAATGACAAATATAATTAATTATATCCATATTTTATGCCGTTGTGAATCAATACTGCTTAGTTCGGGCTAAAAAGTCCTGATCTCGGAGGTTGAGTTGAAGCAAGGAAACCCAACAAAATTCCTGATCATGTTGGACTACATTTACTTTATTTTTACCAATTAAATGTACAGAAATTTAGTTATCTTCAAGGTAACTTAATATTGACTAATAAAAATTACAGGACTGAGTTTTTATGACAACTACTGCTCAAACTCCTTACAGTAGCGAACAAATTATTGCTTGGTTACGTGGATTACTGACCATTGCTTGGGCTGATGGTAACTTTGATACTCAAGAACAGGAATTAATTACTAATCTGACCAAAGATGAATTAGCCCCTGCTGTTGATTGGAATACTCTAGAGATAATTGAACCAGATGAATTAGCGGCTATATTGGGTAAAGGTACGCCTGTAGCAGAAAATTTCTTGCGGACAGCGGTAATGGTAGCGATCGCTGATGGTATATACTCACCTAGTGAAGATGACTTACTTCAGCAATTGTGTCAAAAATTAGAACTGCAAGAAAGTTTACTCACGGCTCTACGTCATACCCTAGAAGATACCGCACAAATAAACGATTTCCCTGCGGCTGGACTTGAAGCCCCACACCCAGACGCTTTACGTCCCTTGCGTCAGTGGTTAGACGGTTTAGATATTCAAGACCCCAGAGTGGCGAAATTTTTGTGTAAGATGATTCCTTCCCAGTGTCCCTTTGAAAGAGATGTAACTCTATTCGGCCGGAAAATAGTTCATATTCCGCCATTGTGTAAAATTAACCCCCTTTATGAACAAATGGTAGGTTTACGCTTTCGCGCCCTTTCCTACCTAGCAGACGACTGTGGCGAGGATGTTACACCTTATATTTAAATTAGTTGTTAGTAGTCAATTGTTAGCGTAATTGACAACTGACAACTAACAACTAACAACTGACAACTGACTAAATTATGCAATTTATAGACCAATCAGTAATTGAAGTAGAAGCAGGTAACGGAGGCGATGGTATTGTCGCTTTCCGCAGAGAAAAATATGTACCAGCAGGTGGTCCTTCTGGTGGAAATGGCGGAAGAGGTGGTTCAATAATTTTTGTGGGTGATAGCAACCTGCAAACCTTGCTGGATTTTCGATACAAGCATTTATTTAAGGCGCAAAATGGAGAACGTGGCGGACCAAATAATTGTACCGGCGCGGCTGGAAAAGATTTAATTATCGCAATTCCTTGTGGTACGTCTGTTTATGATGGGGCAACGAGTGCTTTACTATGCGATATAGTTGAACCTGGACAAAGTTTTCAGGTTGCTAAAGGTGGTAAAGGTGGGCTAGGAAATCAACATTTTTTGAGTAATAGTAACCGCGTCCCCGAATATGCACTTCCTGGTTTGGAAGGAGAAAAAAAGGTATTACGTTTAGAGTTGAAATTGTTAGCAGAAGTAGGAATTATTGGTTTACCAAATGCGGGTAAATCTACTTTAATTTCTTCTTTATCAGCCGCACGTCCGAAAATCGCTGATTATCCTTTTACTACCTTAATTCCTAATTTGGGTGTGGTAAAAAAACCCACGGGTGATGGTACTGTTTTTGCTGATATTCCCGGTTTAATTGCAGGTGCTTCTCATGGTGCGGGTTTAGGTCATGATTTCCTGCGTCACATTGAACGGACAAGGGTTTTATTACATTTAATTGATGCGACAAGTGAAGATGTGATTGCTGATTTCCATACTATTCAAGAAGAACTGAAAGCTTATGGACGAGGTTTAGCTAAACGTCCGCAGATTTTAGCTTTAAATAAAATTGATGCTGTTGATAGGGAAACTGTTGATTTGGAAGCTTTAGCTATGCAATTAAATCATCTGGCTTTAGCACCAGTTTTCATAATTTCGGCGGTAACTCGCACTGGTTTAGATGCAATGATGCAGGAAATTTGGCGGATTTTAGATGAGATTAATGTGTTGGAAGCGGAAGAGGTTGCAGTTTAGTTGATGGGTTGATTTTGTTGAGTAAAAGTCCGCGTTTGCGGACTCATATTTGGGATTCATATATTTTTTTGAAAGCAATTATTAAGGAGTAATTTTGTCAGAAGATTCTTTTCCACAAGCAGCAGCAAGACATTTGCATGATGCACAAATATTGTTGAATGTGTTGAATGAGGAACGAGAGGAACGATTGGATAATGCAGTATATCTAGCTGGTTATGTCGTTGAATGTTCATTTAAGGTATTAGTTACAGTATATCTTTCTGAAGATATAGAAGAAATAAAAACCCATGGTCATGATTTAAAAAAACTTCAAGGTAAAGCAATGAATAGGCTACGCTTAATGTATCCGGTGCTTGATATGCAACTTCCAACTTCTCGAATACAGGGAACTATCCTAAGTCGAAATCATCCAGAGCGACGCTATGCTAAATCAGGACTTTGGAATAAAACTGAAGCAAAGGACGCGGTTGAGCGAGCAGAGCAAATTTATCAGGAGATTATACCTAAACTGATTCTAGATGGCATAATTGCTCTAGATGGTACACTTACAGAGTTAGCAAATAGAAATTTGAGAGAATTATGATTAGTTTTGGTGATACTTTTGCAAGAGTAAAACAATGCTTTGAAAAACCTGACATAGAATCAAGATTGAAACCAAATCTGGAATCTGTAACCATAATTCGTGATGTTTATGGTAAAATACGCCTTTTCCTTGAACCTAAGAAAATCACTGAAGATAATGGCTCACAAAACAGTATTAAACTTAATTCATCAGACATAAATAAATTAAAACAATACTTAAATGCAGAACTCGGTTCTTATTGCGATAACGATATTTGGTGTCCAGAACCAGAGGGTAAACAAGATGGTTATAAAGCATTAATTGATGTCATCATAACAAAAAGAATTCCTGCTGAATGGGATCGTGAAGATATATCTCCTCGTTGGCATATACTTGAACGGCATATTGCCAAACATACATGGACTAACGGGAATTCAGGTAATCCTCCTTGGGAAATAGAAAAGGTTGATCAGGGTGATAAACCGGCAATCATCACATTTTTTTCATTTAAAGGTGGTGTGGGTAGAACAACAGCACTGGTAGCTACTGCACTCACTTTAGCTCGTAATGGACACCGGGTAGCTATAGTAGATTTGGATTTAGAAGCTCCTGGTTTATCTTCGATATTTTCTCCAGATAATCCAAAACCTTTTGGGGTTATTGATTATTTGTTAGAGAAAAAAATTCAAAGTAACAATTGGTCTTTAAGAGATCATATTTTAACAATTAATGATCCCTTATTGATCGGAGATTTAGGAGAAGAACTGTATTTATTGTCTGCGGGAACTGTAGATAATAATTACCTAGAAAAATTAGCAAGGCTAGATTTTCAAAACCTGATAGATCATCAAATACCCAAAACTCTTCAGGAAATGCTTAAAGAAATAGAAAGTGATAAGCAACCTCTTGACTTCATTTTATTAGATTCTAGAGCAGGATTTCATGATATTGGAGGATTAGCATTAACTGATTTATCTCACGCCGCAGTTATATTTGGTAGACAATCTCGGCAAAGTTGGGCTGGCTTAACTCACGTTATTAGTCGTTTATCTCGACCACTAGCACCAGAAGATGAAAGACAGTTACCTGTAGTATTAGTTCATGCTATGTCTCCTGGTTTGCGGGAAACAGCAAGATATGGTGAATACAAAGATTTTAATTTAAAAGCATATCAAGTTTTTGCAGAAAACTACTACTATGCAGATGATGAAGTTCCAAATTTAGGTGATGATGTAGCACCTTTTCAATCCTTGATACTTCCTTTACAAGATGGTTTACAAGGTGATATTTCTTTATTCACTCATGATGAAAGTGAGGCGGAAAATAGAAGATTACAAGACTTGATTAATTTGATGACTAATGAATATTATACAATAATTGCTCGAAAACTTTGTAACTTATTTGGTAAAAATTTTAATAAAATACATGAGGAAATAATATGAGTAATTTTGATAAACAAAAACTACTAGAATTAATGTCTGAGATAGCACCAGGAAAAGCTACAGCAGAACATGAAAGTAATGATGATGCTGTTTTCCTAAAAAACTTTCTACCCATTCCCAACTATCGTCAAGTTTTAGAAAAAGATACACTTTTAATTTTAGGCGCAAAGGGTGTAGGTAAAACAGAATTATTTCGTTTATTAGCTATACCATCAGGACGAGATACACTGATAAAAACTTTAAAAATTAGAGGTTTACAGGATTTAGACAAAACAATATGGATTGCTGGTTTTGGACGTACTCAACAGCAGGAAAAAACCTTTCCTACACCAGAAAGTATAGAAGCACAGATGCAAAATGCGAGTAATCTTGATTGGCGTGCATTTTGGATTGGTTTAATTTTGGGAAGAATTTTGAGTGCAGATAAAGCAGGATTAAAAAGTTCTTGGGTTGATGAGATACCTTTAGAAATTCGTGAACTATTAATTAATAAGTTGCCTTTATTATCTGATTGGTTTCCTCTTGTACGGCAAGAAATAGAAAAAATCAACTATGCTTTAGACGTATTAGATGAGCAATTAATTGAAGCCGATGAATGGTTATTTATTACCTATGATGAATTAGATAGATTAGTATCTTCATATAATCAATTAGCTGTTCCTATTCGTGAACTCTTAGCTTTTTGGTTAGATAGGTGGCGGCGTTTGGAAAGAATTAGACCAAAGATTTTTTTGCGTACTGACCTTTTTCGAGAAGATTTTTTAAGTTTTCCTGATGCTTCTAAGCTAAAAGCTTATCAGACTAATTTAGAATGGAAAGATTCATGGTTATATCAACTACTATTCAAAAGATTAGCGAATTCTGGTCAAGAAATGGCTGATTATTTGGGGACATTACCCAATTTCCTCAAAGAAACTAACACACCTTTGGGAATAACTATAACTAGCTCAGAATATTATCACCAATTTATGATTGAGAAAATAATTGGTAGATTCATGGGTGAAAATCCTAGAAAGGGTTTTACATATAGCTGGATTCCTAATCATCTTAAAGATGCTGGAGGGAGAATTTATCCCCGCGCATTTTTACAGCTATTTTCATTACCAGCACAGAGAAGAATAAATGAATCTGATATGCAAAATTTAACTGGAGATACTCTCCTAACTCCTGCTGATTTACTAAGCGCACTTGTGGATATTTCTACACATAGAATTCGAGAATTAGTAGATGAATATCCTTGGTTAGAACCTCTAAAAAACAGCTTGAATGGCTTGAAAGTTCCTGTTGAAGAAGAAATTTTTCTAGATAAACTTAAAAATACAATATGGAGTGAAGAATCTGGAAAACAACCACCCACTTTAAACCCGGAGGAAATTATGCGATATTTGCTACAATTGGGAATTATTGACAGGGGTTCTGATAAGCGTGTTAATATGCCTGAAATTTATATGTATGGATTTGGGGTAAAACGTCCTGGTGGTGTAAAACGTCCAAAACGGTAGATTTTTTCAACTTATAACAAAATATTAGACAGGCAAGATGCCTGTCCCACAAAAGTTTTATTTACACTTTAATAAACCAGCGTTTCTGATACATCAAAACAGCAACACCATACCAAAATAATAGGGTAACAAGTGCAAACAAAAATGAGCCGTTGAAATTTCCTGCCCAAGATGCAAAGATATTTTGGTAAATCCAATTATAGATACTAATAGCGGATTCACCCGTGCCAATTTGGGTTTTTGCCGTGATTTTAATCAGGAATACAGAAGCCACAAAAAGAGCGATCGCATTTAATCCCATGATCTCAAAAGGCTTACTCCAGCGTTTAATTAACCTCACTTCTATCAATTCATAACAAGCTGCTAATAACATTAACGCCCAACCAGTGGTAAATAAAACATAGGAACTCGTCCAAATTTTCTTATTAATGGGAAATGCCACATCCCAAATAATTGCAATTACCAAACAACACAAACCAAATAACACTAAATCCATGCTGGTTTGTGAAGTGGCCTGTTTTTTATCTTTGATCCATTCCCCAGTAAAATAACCGGCTAAAACGCTAACTATTGCCGGAATAGTGCTAAAAAGTCCTTCAGGATCTCCCAGGAAATTAAACCCGTCACCTTTATATAAATGTGCCTTGGGAATAATTAATCTGTCAATAAATGCGCCAAAATTACCTTCTCTCGTTAGCACTCCTGCACCATAATCAGGAACAGGAATATACATCATTGTCAACCAATAAGCAATTAGTAATCCTCCTGCTACTAACCATTGACTTTTGCGAGGTAATTTTAAAACTATTAAAGATGCAAAAAGATAAGTTAAAGCAATTCGTTGCAATACTCCCATCAAGCGGATACTACTTAAATCAAAAGTCCAAACACCTTGATTCCAAAAACCATTTAATACTAAACCCAATATAAACAGAATCGCAGTGCGGCGCAGGATGCGTAAATAAACTGCTTTGGTGGGTTTATTCTCTGCGGTATATTTTGCTAAAGAAAACGTCATAGCCACACCAACAATGAATAAAAAGCAGGGAAATATTAAGTCAGTGGGTGTACAACCGTGCCATTCGGAATGACTGAGGGGACGATAAACATCATCTGCGACTCCTGCCATATTAGCAAGAATCATCGCAGCGATGGTAATACCACGAAACACATCAAGGGAACTCAGACGCATAGACGAAATATCTTATTTAAGGCAATACCTTACTCCTCCTGATGCACTTTATCAAGGAAAATTGATCACCTAATTTACAGAGTCAATTTTATGACTTAGCCACCACAAAAAACACTTGTTTAAGAAAGAAAAAACTTGAACCCACTTAATCTACCTGAAAAACTTAGTTTATCTTAGTAGATTGACAATTATAAGGTACAAATTTAGTTTAAACTAAGAATTGAATAACTTTGCCTCAAAAATGGAACAACAGAAGCTAGTTCAATCTGGAGAACGACCTACGAGCCTGACAGTTGACATTGACGGCTCACTGCTTCCGTTTGACAAGTTCCGCAAAGCCCAAGAAGAATTGGCAAACATTTTACACGAAGTGGATCAAAATCTTGGTGAAAAAAAGCGCCCATCTGTAAATTGGGTTGTTTCATCCGTCACAAGTGGTAGTGTTCATCTGACAATTCAAGGTATGCCTACTGAGCGTGTAGCAATGGCTGCAATAGCTGAAGTCGTTACTACAGTAGAAAAAGGAATTGCTACTCTTGAGGAACATCCTCAACGGCCACCTTTCTTTTCAGACCGGGCGCTAGAAAGTGCTAAATGTTTAGCTAGTTTAATTGGCAAAGATATATCAACTATTCGGGTAGGAGCTAATTCCAAGAGAGTTAATCTGACACAACACTTGGTTGCAAATGTTGATGAACTTATAGGCGCTCGTTATAAAAGTTTTGGCTCTGTAGAAGGTGTTCTTAACGCCATAGATTTAAGCCAAAAGCCTTTATTCAGAATTTATGATCTACTTACTGGTAAAGGTGTAAAATGCCATTTCATGCCAGGACTTATTGACGAAATCAAGGATGCTCTTGGCAAAAGAGTATCTGTCTACGGTCTTATCCGTTCCAGAGAAGATGGACAAAAAGTTAGTGTAGAAGTTGAAGACATGGAAGTTTTTCCAAATGAGACAGAGCTTCCCAGTATTAAAGATATTATTGGTATTTTAGGAGGCAAAGATTGAAACGTTCATCGAAGCCTCGTCATTACTGGGATTCATGTACTTTTTTAGCTGTGCTTAAAAATGAAGATGATAAAATTGGTGAATGCCTTTCAGTAATGAAAGCGGCTGAAGCTGGTGAAATTATCATCGTTACATCTGCATTAACATTTATAGAAGTTATTAGGCTTGAAAAAGGTAAACCCAAACTTTCCAAGGATGTTGAGGAAAAAATACGTGCTTTTCTCAGGCATGAATGGATTTACATATATGATGTTGACCGTAAAATTGGAGAATTAGCTAGAGATTTAATGTGGCAGCATGAAAGTTTAAAACCTAAAGATGCTACTCATGTAGCAACTGCAATACAGGCTAAAGTTGATGTTTTAGAAACTTTCGATGATGGATTGCTTAAACTATCTGGCACAATAGGCGATCCTCTTTTACGTATTACAAGACCTTATTTACCAAACCAATTAGAACTTTTCGATAAGATATAGATAATACTGGAAGATAGACATTTTCGACATTGGTTATGACACATAACTATGTCAGTAGTTATATAGATATACTATCTTAGTGCTAAAAAGATGTTACTAATGGCGAATAATTAGTTAATGTAGATTTATTAAGCAATTATTAATAGCCACCTATGTCTATCAAAGTTGGAGATACCGCGCCTAATTTTAGTCTACCTACCCAAAACGGCGAAAATGTTAGCTTGGCAGACTTTCGGGGTAAAAAATCCGTTGTTCTCTATTTTTATCCCAAGGATGATACACCAGGATGTACTATAGAATCCTGCGCTTTTCGAGATCAATATGCAGTATTTCAAGCCGCTGGTGCTGAAGTTATTGGTGTGAGTGGTGACTCTAGCGACTCTCATCAAAAGTTTGCAAATAAATACAATTTACCTTTTACACTTTTAAGTGATCAAGGTGATAAGGTGCGAAAACAATATGGTGCAACTACCGCTTTTGGTTTTATTCCCGGCCGAGTTACCTATGTGATTGACCAAAATGGTGTGGTTCAGTATGTACTTGATTCCATGTTGAACTTTAAAGGCCACGTTGAAGAAGCATTGAAAACCCTGCAACAACTAGCAGCATAAATTAAGATCCCCGACTTCTCAGAGAAGTCGGGGATCTGAGACTCTCGATAATTAAACTCTAGATTTTTCTGCTACACCAACATGAGCAGATTTGCCATTTTTACCGTTGCCGTTACCGTTATTACGAGGTTGAATTACTCCATAACCGCCGTGATTACGTTCATAAATGACGTTAATCTCTCCACTTTCTGCATTATGAAACATATAAAAGTCATGTCCCACCAGTTGCAGTTGTTCTTGCGCTTCTGCCAATGTCATTGGTGGCATGGAGAAGTATTTGGTGCGAACAACCTCTTGGGGTAATTCAGCGGTGCGATCGCCTATTAAATCCGCTGCAACTGTTTCGGGCGCTACTACTTCGTTAGTTGATATAGGTTGAGTTTTATGATCCTGCCTTTTTTCCTTATATTTCCGTAATTGCCGAGCAATTTTGTCTGCAACTAGGTCAATACTTGCATATAAGCTTTCGCTGCTTTCTTCCGCACGGATAACACTACCATTAGCATAAATAGTTACTTCTGCCGCTTGCTTCGTACTTATTCGGGGATTGCGAGCTACGCTTAAATGGACATCCACTTGATTGGTGATGTTCTGGAAGTGACTAACTGCCTTTTCAATCTTTTGATGCACATATTCACGAATTGCATCAGTGATTTCAATATTTTTACCGTGGATGACAAGCTTCATGTAAACTCTCCCGCTCAATATTATATGTGATGTTTTCAGTTAGGAATAGAAATTGCGGTAAGGCCTATCACTGCCACCAGCATAAATCGCCACCTATCCCTAAGACATTGCCTTTTAGCATTTTTAACACTTCTTACATCGTCATGTTTGCGCTATTTATCGTCTTGTTTCCAACTGTTTACCAAGGAATTGGCTGTTTGAAGCAAAACTATTGAATTAGGCCTTTTGAGATATATTTCTTTTAAACGCCTACTTCTATGGAACTTTACCAAAATAGGAGTGCTTGCCGTTCTATAAAACTTACCCAAAATTACCAAAGTCTAGACACATCTGGACAGCGATAACCTTAGTGTTTACTTCCTGCTTCATCACGGTCTTAGAATGGCTTCTAAGAGGTTTTTCCGCTCCACAGGCAATCTCGGTAGAACTTACCGTTTCTGACCGTAGTTCCTAAAAGGAACCCTTTTTTTGTCCCCCAGTCTTGTTCACTATTGTATAGAGAATACAACCATTTTGGGAAATTTGATCCTGATTGATACAAATAAATTTTTAAGTTGCCATCAGTCAGTAAATTAGCTGGTATTGTCTTAGCTTATTGCTCTTCTCCCAACGCCCATTCAGGTTATATATTCAAACTAGCACCTTGTGGTTTATAAAATATATTTCCTTGACGTTCCTTTAAGATCCTTTGCATAGCTTGACATTTGTTCGTTATATTTTGGCAAATAAGACCTATTCACTGATGATTCCTAGCACTCAATTGAACCCGTACCGTTGTTTACTATATAATGTTGGCGTAATGCCTTATGAAACTGCTCATCAGTGGCAGCGATCGCTCGTTGCAGAACGCATTCACAATCCAGAACTAGATGATGTCTTAATTCTACTAGAACATCCCCCCGTCTACACCTTGGGGACAGCAGCAAATCCAGAATTTATTAAATTTAATCTTGACAAAAGTGATTATGATGTGCATCGCATTGAAAGAGGCGGCGAAGTTACCTATCATTGTCCTGGACAATTGGTAGGTTATCCCATTTTAAACTTACGTCATTACCGTCAAGACTTGCATTGGTACTTGCGTCAACTTGAGGAAGTATTAATTCGCGTTTTAGCAAATTACGACTTGAAAGGAGAACGGATTCCTGGTTTTACCGGAGTTTGGCTAGAAGGATACAAAATTGCTGCCATCGGCATAAAAGTGAGTAAATGGATTACCATGCACGGTTTCTCCTTAAATGTTTGTCCAGACATGACAGGATTTAAACAAATTATCCCCTGTGGCATTATTGATAAACCAGTCAGCAGTTTAGCCAAATGGATTCCTGACATTACCTGTAACCAAGTCCGTCCTTTTGTCAATCAATGTTTTGCAGAAGTATTTGGTGTGGAATTTGAGGTTGATAAATCTCCGACTAGCACCGCAGTGCGGAATTAAAAATTAAAAATTAAAAATTAAAAAAGCAGATTACACAAGCTTTTGTCAAATTTTTAATGGTTGATTGACTTACGCCGTTGTGTACTAGCTACAAAAATCTTTACAATAAAAAAGAATAGCAATCATACATAATACAAATTAAAAATCATGGGAATATTCGGATTTGGCAAAAAGTCAGCCATACCTACACCTGAGCAAGCCTTACCAGGACGCGCAGAAGTAATGCGAGTATCAGTACAACATTATGTTAATAAAAATCGTCTTCAAGCACCTTTTCCCCAAGGCTTAGAAACCGCCATGTTTGGTTTAGGCTGTTTTTGGGGAGCAGAACGCAAATTTTGGCAACAAGAAGGAGTTTACACCACTGCGGTAGGTTATGCGGCTGGTTACACACCCAACCCCACCTATCAAGAAGTATGTAGTGGCATGACCGGTCACAATGAAGTAGTATTAGTTGTATTTGACCCCAAAATCATTACTTATTCCCAACTGTTGAAAGTGTTCTGGGAAAGTCACAACCCCACCCAAGGAATGCGTCAAGGGAATGATGCTGGTACTCAATACCGTTCAGGAATTTACGTTTATTCACAAGAGCAAAAAGAACTAGCAGTAACATCACAGAACGCTTATCAACCAGCCCTCAGCAGTGCTGGGTATGGCAAAATTACCACAGAAATTTTAGATGCACCAGAATTTTACTATGCTGAAGAATACCATCAGCAATATTTAGCCAAAAACCCCGGTGGTTATTGTGGTTTAGGTGGTACTAACGTAGCTTGTCCCGTAGGTATTCCTGAAGCACAAGTTAGTTAGAACCATAGAAATCAACATCATATCGTAGGTTGGGTTGACGCAAGGAAACCCAACAAAATCCTCGATCATCTTGGGTTTTGTTATGTCAAAAACACTAGAATTCACATTTTCTCTTACTTTAAATACTATGTCCTTACTCAAAACCTCGCTCACAGGCTTAAAAGCAGACTCATTCCGTCATCCTCTGGACTTGGAAGCCACCAAAACTCTCAAACAAATTCCCGGTTTAGATATGATGGTGCGAAATTTGCTCGGTCCCATGGCCGAACAGGTTTTTTATGTGGAAAATATCGCTTCTAGTATTTTAGTAGGAGAAAAACAACTCCCTGATTTACACAAATTATTATTAGAAGCTTGTCAAATTCTGGATATTGATCCACCTCAGTTATATGTGCGTCAACATCCAGCCCCTAACGCTTACACCTTTGCCATGCGAGGTAAACAGCCTTTTGTGGTCATTCATACATCCTTGATTGAAATCCTCACCCCTGAAGAAATACAGGCTGTAATTGCCCATGAATTAGGTCATCTTAAATGTGATCATAGCGTGTATTTAACACCTGTGAATTTATTGATTTTAGCTGCTGCCATTGTCCCAAATGTCGGTGCTGTTTTGGCTCAAGCTATTCAGTCACAATTATTAGAATGGGTCCGCTGTGCTGAGTTTACCTGCGATCGCGCCGCTTTGTTAGCTACCCAAAATCCGAAAGTTGTCATGTCAGTATTAATGAAGTTAGCCGGCGGTTCTCCTACTTTAGCGCCTCAACTCAATTTAGAGGCCTTTGTTGACCAAGCTCGTGCCTATGATGACATTAGTAAAACGGAATTGGGAGAAATGGTCAAATCCGCCCGTACAGCCCAATTAAGCCATCCTGTCCCCGTATTACGAGCGAAGGAAATTGACCGTTGGGCAGGTAGTCAAGAGTACCAAAAATTAGTGCAAAATCACGGTATTAATTACAAAAGTGAAACTATATCTCAAGGTGGATGGAGGAATTGGTAGATTTTGCTAGAGTCAATCAAGATATGAATTCTTTATCAGCGATTAATTTATTTGGATATGAACAACTAGCAAAAGAGCATCTTTCCCAGATGGCTTTTGATTATTACAGCAGTGGTGCATGGGATGAAGTGACGTTGCGGGATAATCTCGCTGCTTTTACAAGAGTGAAACTTCGTCCGAAAATGTTAGTTGATGTTAGTAAAATTAACCTCACTACCCAGGTTTTAGGGGAATCTTTGCAATTACCCCTATTAATCGCACCCATGGCTTTTCAATGTCTGGCTGATCCAGAAGGAGAAATTGCTACAGCCTTAGCTGCGGCTGATGCAGGTGTGGGCATGGTGTTGAGTACCCTTGCTACCAAGAGTTTAGAAGAAGTTGCCACAGTTGCCAAAGGTTTGCAATGGTTTCAGCTTTACATCCATAAAGATCAGGGTTTAACTCAGGCTTTGGTGCAACGAGCATACACCGCAGGATACAAAGCAATTTGTCTGACGGTAGATGCTCCTATGTTGGGAAAAAGAGAACGAGATCAGCGCAATGAGTTCACTTTACCTCCTGGCTTGCATCCCGCTAATTTAACCAATATCTCCGGTTTGGACATTCCCCAAGCACCAGGAGAATCTGGTTTATTGACTTATTTTGCTCAACAAATTAACCCCGCAGTCACTTGGAAGGATTTGGAATGGTTACAATCTCTGAGTCCCCTACCTTTGGTAGTGAAAGGAATTTTACGGGCTGATGATGCTGTGCGGGCTGTAGAATATGGAGCGCAAGCAATTGTAGTTTCTAATCACGGTGGTAGACAATTAGATGGAGCGATCGCTTCTTTGGATGCTTTACCTGATATTATCGCCGCAGTAGACGGTAAAGCCGAAGTCCTATTGGATGGTGGTATCCGTCGGGGTACAGATATCCTCAAGGCCTTAGCTTACGGTGCTAAAGCCGTACTCATTGGCCGACCTGTATTATGGGGATTAGCGGTAGCTGGAAAAATTGGCGTATCTCACATCATTTCCTTATTACAAGATGAGTTAAATTTGGCAATGGCTCTGAGTGGTTGTGCCAGTTTGGGGGATATTGATTCTAGTTTAGTGAGCCAATTACCAAAAAATTTCTAAATTAAATCTAATTACCTCTTGCCAAAATAAAAAAAATAGGCTATACTTGTAAAAGTGACACCCAAGGGCGGGTGGCGGAATTGGTAGACGCACCGCACTCAAAATGCGGCGGCCGTGAGGTCATAGGAGTTCGATTCTCCTCCTGCCCATTTAGAAAAATAAATTCAATTCACAGATATTACACGAAACAATGTCTGTGAATGGTTTATCGTGAATATTTCTTTGCTTAATACAGCAGTTTCCGCTCTTATGATGTAAAAAGGTAGTGCGGGCATCTTGCCCCCTAGATATGTACCTCATAACATCGGGAATTGCTGTATAATTCCGAAATTAAGTAGGGCTTGCTGAATAAAGCTAAAGCCGTTTATTAATAAGCGTTTCGTGGATTTTTAGAATAAAAAAAAGGTGTTGGCAGATTAAAAATTAAAGGAACTCGTGACCTTCATTTCTACCAAATTAACCAAATTAAACGGGTAAGATTGGTAAAACTGGCTGACGGTTATTATTGTCAGTTTTGCATTGATGTTAATCGCCAAGAAAATATAACTCCATCAAGAAACACGATTGGATTGGATGTAGGATTAAAAGAATACTACACCGATTCTAATGGCGTAATGATTGAGAATCCTAAGTTTCTGCGTATTGGAGAAAAGGTTCTTAAACGTTCACAACGCCGTGTTTCCAGAAAAGTCAAAGGTTCAAAAAATCGGGGCAAAGCTAGACAGGTTGAGGGGGCGACAAAGGAGCTAAAGAGGTTGCTGGATAAGCATTACAGCCCTCATACCCTGCCGATAAAATGTCATCTTATTGCGAACCAACGCCATCATTTCCAAGACCAATTCTTGACACTCATTCATAGAAACTATCCAACTAGAACCGTATAAACCTATCCAAAAATCACTATGTCTTCTTCTAGTTCTTTTATTTTCATTAGGACGACAAACATAAGATTGTTTTCTTTGAGATTGAGTTTTTTGACCTTGTAACCATGCAGAAGTCATTGCCAAAGCAATCAATAAAATTATCCGCACAAGTCTATCAGGAGAAGCTTGAGAACCTTCTAAATTATACCCCCCTGTTTTACAATCTTTAAACATAGCTTCAATCCCAAAACGTTGACCATATATTTTGATAGTAGTTGAGATATCTGTGAGATTAGTTGATAAATACCAAGGTTCTTTTTCTTGCTTACCGCGATACTTTCGTCTCCAATAAACGACTAAATTACAACGACCAAAACCTTTCTCCTGTGTGAGATTAACATTTTCATAAAATCTCCGACCTCCAGGGTAAATGGGAATTGAACTTAAAGGTTGAAATTTTTGTCTTTTCTCTCGAAATGTGGTATCTTTTTTCTGTCTGAAGATATACTTCAAACCTTGACTATGTAACCATCTCCTTAAAGAAGCACCATGAAATTCCCTATCGCCAATAATGACTAATTGATAATGTTTCAATAACCTAATTACCGGACGTAATACTTTTTGCTGTTCTTGCAGGTTACTGCAACCATCTTTATCTAGTAGACACCAATATATTGGTAATGCTCTTTTTTGATAAATTACACTTACCATCAAAATGTTATTATCCTTCCATTGGCTTTAAGTCTATAGCAATAACCAATTGCGAGAGTGGTTTAAATAAGCGTGCTAAAATTACTTCAATAATTGGAAACCATAACAGCACCACACTCAACTTATTAGAGTTCAAAAATCTTTGTATATGACGACGACGGCTATTTTCTTGTATTGGTAATGGCAGGTTAGCAGCCAATCTTTCTATTCTGACTTCTTTCTGTGTTTGAAGTACCCACACCAGCATTTTTAGGGTGATTAACTGTCTATGAGTCAGGTATTTTTCGAGGATTTCTTGATAAAATGATGGTAGCATTTATTTTTGTGGTCTTGTTATTTTGACGAGACCATTCTTTTTTACCATCAAACTGCACCCTCTAGATACCTGCTTAATAACCTCATAGCATTGTCAATAAGCACCATCTTTTTTCAGAGGGTCTAGCACCTGAAACCCTTTGCCTATCTTGCTTTCACTTTGCTTGTCGCCCCCTCAACTAGACAGGTTTTAGGAAAACGCCACCTCAAAATAAGTAGGCAATCGTATTGCACCATGCTGTGAAATTAGCACGGTCGCTATCAGCAAACCCTAACTAAGCGATTGACTCTTAGTATAGTAATATGAACTATATCTATAATTATAGTTATATCCGAGTCCTCGGAATTTATCGCCGTTGACTACTAATCCTAGTAAATTGATGGGAGATGCTTTTAGCGTATCAACAAGTTGCTTTGCGACTGATTTATCTGTTTTATCAATTCTTACAACTAGCATCACACCATCAGTATTAACTGCTACCAATCTAGCATCTACTAATCCTGACAAAGGAGGAGTATCATAAATCACTAAATCAAAATTATCGGTGAAATAGTCCATTAGTTGACTCATTTTATCTGATGAGAGCAACCGGGCAGGATCGGGTGGTACAGGACCTGCGGTAATCACAGATAAATCATCAAATCCAGGCACTTTTTGAATTACTTGCTCTATATCTATATCTGAAGAAATTAAACTAGTTATTCCCCACAGATTATTTAATTTTGATATTTTGTGAACCTTGGATTTGCGGAGGTCACAATCTACAAGTAATACTTTTTTCCCCATGACCGCGGCTGTTTTTGCCAAGCTAAATGCCACCGTAGTTTTACCATCTCCGGGGACAGCAGAGGAAACAACTAAAGACTTAATTGATCGATCAGAATTAAGCAGTTGAATATTACTATATAAAACTTGTAAGGATTCCCAAAATGATCCCTGTCCATAATAATAGCTGGATCGGGAAGAACGACGAGGAGAAGTGTTAGATTCATCACTTGCCATAAGAGGGTCTACTACTACTTCTGGTTCTTGATCTTTTCCTCTCTTTCTCAGGTTGAAAGATCGACTCCCAACTAAGCTTTTATTAAAGGGAAGAGATCCTAATAAAGGCACTCCCATCTTATCCTGGACATTTTCAACACTGTGATAGGTATTATCAGTCTGTTCTCTGAGAAAAGCAGCACCTATGCCCAACAAAGAACTAGCCACAAATCCCAATAGTAAACTGCGGGGAACATTTGGGGAAATTGGATATCTTGGTAGAGTAAATGCTTGGATTAATTCCCAAGGTAGTTCTGTTTGTGCTACGTCTATTTGTAATTGTTCACGTTTAGCTAAAAACCTCGTCAAACTCTCATTTGCTAGTTGTAAATTCAGTTGAATGTCAGTGTATTGTCTAGAGAGAATTGGTAGTTGTTTTAATTCGCTTTGTAATTGTTGTTCTGCTTGTGTCAGTTGTTGATTATCTACTTCTACTTTCCGAACGAGAACAGCCGCTTGAGCTATTCTAGTGTTCAAAATTCGTTTTGCTTCTGCATTGATAATAGGTAAGAGATTGTTTCTTTTCTCTTGTAAGGTTTGAATAACTGGGTTATCAGTTTGAAATCGAGCTAATTCTCCAGATATTTGTGTGTCTAATTGGCTCTGTTGGGCAATTAACTGTTGGTAAAGAGGAGCATCATTGAGAATGGCCAATTGTTCTTCTGGTGTCTGCAATCTCAGATAATTATTTTTAGCAGCGGCTAACTGTTGATTTACAGATAGTCGTTGTTGTGCCAAAGATTGGAGTTTTCCAGTAATTATTCCAGATTGGCTTTCTGGATCAATAAAATTGTATTTTTGGCGAAATATTTGCATTTCTTTTTGCAACTGTGTCACCCGATTTTGGATATTGGGTAGTTGTTGATTCACAAATTTAACGCCTTGACTTAGTTTGGTTTGCCGCTTGTCTAGGCTGTATTTTAAATAGAATTGAGAAAGTGTATTTGAGACGAATTGAATTTCTTGAGGATTATTACTTTGATAGCTGATTTCGATGATTTTTGTTGTTCCAACACGACGAATATTTAAACTTAAAATAAGGGAATTATAGGTAATTTCAGGATATGATTCTTGCAATGTTTTAATAATTGGTTCTAGCAGTTCTGGACTTTTGAGAACTTGAATTTGACTGTCGTAATCTAGTCCAGGTTTAGAAAAAGGAGAGTCTACCTCCAGGTTTATTTTCCCTACTTGATCATCATTATTAACAGGTTCAACTAAGATTTGAAAGTTTCCTTGATATATAGGTTCTTGGTTCAGTGTTGAATAAGTAACACCAGTCATACCAGCAGAAATAATCGCTACAATGATAATCGCTCGGCGTTGTAAAAGTTCAAAAAAGCTCTTAAAACTTAGACCATCAGACTGTTCCTGTTCAGTAAACTGAGAAAATGTAGAATCTGGAAATGATCCAGATGTAGGAATGATGCTATTGATAGAATTTGTCTGGTTTGTAATTTGCTTATTAAGCATTGATTTCTATTGTGTAAGTGGTAAGGGAAGGATAATAAACGTTTTTACTATTGTGAAGAAATGCTGTTTGTTAATTCAACAATTCAACTAAGCTGGAAGATATACTTAAATGGAATTTGTCATAAACCAAACTTCGGTATAATTTTCATGCCTGATATTTTGTATAAACTTAGAGACAATTAGGTCATGCCACTATTTTAAGCTTCTGGAATACCAAAAACAATGTATTTGCAGATTATACTCTTACTCATCCAGTATTTGTATATATTGCCAAAACAGACAGTATTTTTTTATATACTAATTTTTGTAACTATTCATTTTTGGCAGTGCGAGACACAACATCTTCCCATTCTGTCCTTTTTTTGATTGGTTGAGCCGGATTTCCTGAATAGATGATGTTGGCTTCTAAGGATCTACCTGTGACACTACCTAATGCTAACACTGCTCCCCTACCAATAGTAACACCAGGACCGATGACTGATTTAGCTGCTATCCAACTGCTTTCTTGAATATGAATAGGGGCAGGAATCAGTTGAAAATTGGGGTGATTCCAGTCATGATTACCAGTACACAGATAAACGCCCTGGGATAAACACACATGATTTTCGATGACTACGGTTGCTAGATTGTCAATCCAGGTATTTTCTCCAATCCAAACATGATTACCAATGGTCAAGCGCCAGGGAAACTTAATGCGGACTCCAGGCTTGATATTCACACCCTTGCCGATACTAGCTCCAAAAAGCCTCAGTATCGAAACTTTTATAGATGAGATAGGTAGCCAATAACTTTCAACTAATGGTGAGCCAATGAAGTACCACAAAAGTTGTTGACTATATGTCGCTCCGGGTGTGTAGCTGCCGACTGTGTAATTGTCTAAACGCATAAAATGGGGGGCAAAAACGTGGGTTAAAGCTGGCTCCTGTCCGACCTGAGACAATCCAAAACAGGGAACGTACACTATCGCGGAGAATACGAACAATTGATTCTCTAGGTTGTGGAGAAGGGATAGAAACTGGGGTAAAAGTTATGCCTTGACTTCCTAAAACAAGCGTTGCTATGATTTTAGCTCTGGGCAGATGAAAGGCAGAGGTAATCAGGTAAATGTGCTGAATGTGATGGCGTTTAAAATCAGCTACAAGGGTTGTAAAGTTGGTAACAGTATCAACAGCACGGTAATCCAGGTGAATGCGATTAGTGGGAATAGCTACAGCCTGGAAAATAGTCAGGGCTTCGGCTGGTTTGCTGCCACTAGAAACCCAAATGTCTAAATTGGGATGATTTTGAGCAAATTCTGCGGTAAATCTTTCCCTGTCTGAACCACCACCAAGGGTAAAGATAACTTGGGGATAGGGGGCTTGGTAGGAAGCGATCGCTATTCGGATGGGTATAATACTTAGCAATATGAGGATAGAGCTTGCTGCTGCCAAAACTGCATACCTGATGATTTTGCAGTATAACAATTTCATGGTTAGCAATTGTAGTATTCTCGATACCATGTTACAAATTTAGCAATACCTTCATCAATCGGTGTGTCTGGTTTAAATCCGACATCTTGAATCAAATCGTCTACATCTGCGTAAGTTAACGGAACATCTCCTGGTTGCATGGGTAGTAGATTCTTTTTTGCTTCTTTCCCAAGAGTTTTTTCAATAACTTCAATGAATTGCATCAACGATACAGGTTTATTATTACCAATGTTATAAAGTTTGTAGGGAACTTGAGGAGATTTTATTGGATCACTTTCATCTTGGGCCAAATTAGGCGGCTTTTTAATGACACGCACAATGCCTTCAATTACATCGTCAATATAAGTAAAGTCACGTCGCATATCGCCAAAATTATAAACATCTATTGGCTTCCCTTGCTCAATTGCCTGTACGAATTTAAAATATGCCATGTCAGGCCTTCCCCATGGACCGTAAACTGTGAAAAAGCGCAGTCCTGTAATGGGGATTTGATAGAGATGGCTATAGGTATAAGCCATTAACTCATTGGCTTTTTTTGTGGCTGCGTAGAGCGATATGGGGTGGTTAACATCATCGCTGATAGAAAAAGGGATTTTAACGTTAGCACCATAAACTGAACTAGAAGATGCAAATACTAAATGCTTAACTGAACTATGACGACATCCCTCTAATAGATTTACAAAACCTATCAGATTGCTGTCTACATAAGCGTGAGGGTTGTCAATAGAATAGCGGACACCAGCTTGAGCCGCAAGGTTGATAACATAATCAAATTTGTGCGTTTGAAAAAGTTGGGACATCTCATGGCGATCGCTCAAATCCAACTTTTGAAATGTAAATTCCCGTTTATCCTCAAGTTGGGAGAGTCTGTCTTTTTTTAAATTGATATCATAGTATTCATTCAAATTGTCAATTCCATAGACTTGGATGTTTTCTGAAAGGAGGCGTTTTGCTAGATGATAACCAATAAATCCAGCGATTCCGGTAATTAATATTTTCATTATTGAATTATGTTTATTTAATATAATGGTTATTACAAAGTTTCCTTTCATGAATACTCATTTAGAATAATCGCCTTAGATGGCTTTGTCAAATGACCTTTCTAATATATCCTGAATCTGATAAGGACAGTCTTGAGGTAAATCTAATTCAGTTTCTTTTATGGCATCTAAACGAGCATTTCGATACATTTTTTCTACCCATTCTTGACAAAGATATTTTCTCAGGCTTGGACTATCTTCTAAATATAAGTCGATATTATTGCGTTCTCTTTCAATAGTTAATTGCCAACTTCTAGAACGTTTTAGAGACTGATAATCCCACTTTAGTAGATGATGAAGAATTAATCTGATACTACTTAATAATTTATCTCGTTCTCGTTTTGACAAGTCTTTGATTTCTTCAACTAAGTTTTCAATATCTAATTCATTAAAACACTTATCTTGTAATTTCCGTGCCATTTGTTCTGCCCAATCAGCATAATCTTTTTCATAAAGACTTTCCATATTATCTATTCCTCTAATATTGTTATTTAGTCCCCAAACAAAAAATTTTCCGACTCATCCAACCAAGGAGGCGAACCCCTGGTTTATTATATCGCAATAATGAGGATGGTTGAAAATTTTTTCGGGTGGCATCTAACACTTGTAAATCCCCTTAAATCTCCCTTAAAAAGGAGCAGACTATTTGAAGCCATTATTATTTATTCATATTATGATGTTACAAATAGATACAGCCTAGTGTTTCAATTTGTCTGCCTCAATTATGTGTATACTGAGAAGAATTTCTGCTAAAACTCGCTGAAATGCGTAGTACCAACCATGCCAGCCGTCGAGAATACCACCTTTGATGATAAGACAATAGATTAAAATTATCAAGGGTGCGAGGATTTTTTGTTTGCGAATGCGATCGCCTATACTAAGTTCATGCTCTGGTGTTTCTAGAAGTTTTTTACTTTCAATTACCATATAACGATCTTGCGCCCATAACCAACGACTTAATGGTTTGCGATCGTCGTGGTGAATGTATGCTAATAATTGACTAGATTTACCTTTATTCTCTAGAAGTTGAGTATGTCCGTCATCAATATATATGGCTTTATCTTTGCGAAAAAGAACTTCTCTAGGTGGAAGTATCGTACCTCGTAGAGGTTTGCCAAATACACAATATTTGAACTTGACAAAGTATCCATCAATTGTGTTATCTACAGGTAGAGTTTGAATCTCATTTATCAGTTTATTTGTCACGACATAATCAGCATCTAGTGATAAAACCCATTCTGTTTTGACTTGTTCTAAACCATAGTTCCATTGATTAGTATGAGTATCAAACTTTCTTTTAAAGACTTCCACTTGAGGATAGGAAGATAAAATCTCTAAAGTTTCATCTGTACTATAACTATCAATAACAACAATCCTTTTTGCCCAGGAGAGACTTTGGAGGGTGCGGTCAATGTTAGGGGATTCATTGTATGTAAGAATCAGAACTGTGAGTTGTTCTAGCATAAATAGATATATAAAGATTATTTTGACTGCAAAGGGGTACTAGAACATAACATTGATTTCCAAAGATAGGGAAATCTACCTGCAAATTTAAACTGGATATTTGTATAATCTTCAGTTTCGAGTAACTGCCTCATACTTGCTACAGAAAAGAATTTGATGTGACCACCATCCCACAGAGTTGTAAAATGTTTATCCATTTTTCCTGACAGTGCAAGAGCCAGATTTTTCAGATAGCCGTGATAAGGAGTAGTCATAATTAAACGACCATTTGGTTTGAGGAGTTTTTTAGCACTTCTTGCTAATTCCTTGGGATAAAATAAATGCTCAATTACCTCAGCGGCAAGAACAATATCAAATTGGTTTCCTATTTCTGAATATGGTAGATTGTAGATACTGCCTTGAATAAAGTGGCAGTTGGGAAAAGTTTCATTAGCTAATTGTACACCTGATTCGGATTCTTCAACACCAACAACTTCATAGCCCTGCTGTGCCAGGAAATTGCTTAAACTACCATTACCACAGCCAATATCTAAAATCCGAAGCTTTTGATTATTTTCGGGGGGG
>Ga0208601_1000019_pt1 | contig 50557 bp, 39 predicted proteins | sample LakMenEpi09Nov12_FD_150684 | JGI IMG/M metagenome (GOLD analysis project Ga0208601, IMG submission 150684) | Freshwater microbial communities from Lake Mendota, WI - 09NOV2012 deep hole epilimnion (SPAdes) | ecosystem: Environmental > Aquatic > Freshwater > Lake | place: Lake Mendota, Madison... | reverse complement strand
ATTGAGGATTGACTAATATTAATTTAGATAAGCCAAAATTTTTCATAACTCTGGCCACTGAACCTATATTCAATGGTCCGGCTGGTTCTACTAATACGATAATTACGTTATGGCAACTGGGTTGTATATTAAAACTTTCTGTCATACTTATTTACTTTTACTGACTCTAATCATCATAATTCAATATTTAATCCATTCATTATCTATATGCAAAACTAGTGGTTTAAGTAAAAAATATCAAATACTAGAACTTATGCACAATATTCAAAATGGCAACAAAATTTAATTTGAATATCATGTTTTATAATGCTTGTTACTGTTTTTTATTTATAGGTACTATGCCAATATTAAAACTAATACAGACTCGATCTTCGTTACTCATATTTGTTTCGACACCATGGCAAAGCCAACTGGGAAATATTAACATTGTCCCTTCACGAGCTTTGTAAGTTATTCTGGGGAAAGTCCATAGATTAAACTCTATAGATGGTGGTACGATCATTTGTGAAGCTGGCCTAGGGTCAGAAAAAAATATTCCCCCACAATTTTCAGGAGTTTTCAGGTAATAAACTCCACTTAAAATTGAATTTGGGTGATTATGTACAGAGTTAGAGGCAAGTTTACGATTAATAATTGCCCAACAAGTTGTAATTTTGAGACTAAACTTTTGTAAGTCCCATTGTAAAAATGTGGCAACTTCTAAGACATTTTGATTAATGATTTGTGTAAGGTTGTCAAAACTATCCATTTCATGCAATTTATCCCCACTATGCCATCCTAATATATTTGACCATTTCTCACCCTGACTATCTCGACGTTCTTCCCCATAGATAGTTTGTAAAAGTGGAGGATTTAATTGTTGATAATTTTCTAGGGAAAAATGCCAAACAGACGTGGGAAACCAATCATTTCTAGAACCAGTCATAATTTTGATTTATGTTTATAGTAGGGAACAGGGAACAGGGAACAAAATTAAAAGTCTTTTGGTGTATTGTTTTTTAGGTAAATCCTGGATCTCATTCAAGTGCATACCGCTATATATTGACTTGTTAACTTTGTCGTTGTGCAAAAAACATGGACAACTAAAAATAAAAAAAGCCGAAGTCCTGTTAAGCTCAATAGGTAACTTTGCTGCACTGAACTGTTTTATGCACCTACCCTCCTTTCTATGGTTATGGAAAATAGCCGCTTGGTCAATGGGATTATCTTTACTAGCCTATTTGTTTTTAGCCATAACTGGTATTTGGATGTTAATGGTCAGAACCACTGGAGAAGCACCTTTAGGGGTTGTACTACCTTGGCAACGTCCTCAAATGCGATCGCTCCATTATATAATCGGCATCACGATGGTTAGTCTAGTATTACTACTTCTAGCCGTTGGTATTGTGGGTACATTAGGACACTTTGGTTCATTAGGACATTCACCCCATCTAGTCGCTGGCTTAATAGTCGTCATCTTAGTTTTAGTATCCGCATTCAGTGCCACTGAAATTAGTACCATAAAACCTTGGGCTAGACCATTACATCTTGGTTGTAATCTCTGCTTATTACTAGGATTTGCCTGGGTATCTCTCAGTGGTTGGACTGTGGTGCAAAAGTATTTGCCTTAATTCTCAGTTTCTACCATGCTTCTATTATGCCTGGGAAATTGTGCAGACCACACACAAATAATTTATCCTATAAATCCTCAAAAATCCTGATTCAGCCCTTGACAAAGTTCTCAGTTTCGATTACACTTATGTTATGAGTGGAAAAGTGTGCGCCCATATATAGGGTTTTCATTTATCAAATCATTTAAAACAGCAATATTAATCACTGTCTGAATCAGGATATCCAGGATTTGAGGATTTTCAGGATGATTTTTTTGATTGTTATCTATAAAATAGATAAATTTCTGGTTATTAATCCTTGAATGTCAGAATCAGGATATCCAGGATTTGAGAATTTACAGGATGATGTTTTTGATTGTTATCTACAAAATAGATGAATTTTTAGTGCTTAATCCTCAAAGTCCTTAAATCCTGATTCAGACAAAATCATCTCAAAAATCTCAATAAACAATCATTAAACAACATCCTGAAAAATCCCAACTTCCCACAAACAATCATTAAACAACATCCTGAAAATCCTCAAATCCTGAAAATCCTGATTCAGACAAAATCATCTCAAAAATCCCCACCAACAATCATTAAACAACATCCTGAAAAATCCCAACTTCCCACAAACAATCATCCAACAACATCCTGTAAATCCTGAAAATCCTGGATATCCTGATTCAGACAAAATCATCTCCAAAATCCCACAAACAATCATTAAACAACATCCTGAAAATCCTCAAATCCTGGATATCCTGATTCAGACAATTTTACCCCTTGACAAAGTTCTCAGTTTCGACTATGCTTATGTTATAGGTGGAAAAGTACGCGCCCATATATATAAGGTTTCCACATCCAGTATTTATCTGAAAAAATTCCGCCTAACGGCGGGGTAAGGGAAAAGAAAAAAGAGCAAGAGTATAAAGGGCAACTAAGTCCTCGCCGCACCGCTACACACAACCCGAAAACCAATATCGTTGCTGCTGTAGTCGAGATTGAGGTCGAGGCGATAAGCAGAACGGCAATACTCAGGATCGTAGGACCACGAACCACCGCGCAGCAGTTTATAATCGCTTCGACTAATCAAAGCACTACCATTTACAGGCGCGTTTATATAATTTTCCTGCCAATCATCTTCGCACCATTCCCACACATTCCCGTGCATATCATACAAACCAAAAGCATTAGGGGGAAAAGTTCCTACATCTGTGGTTTGTTTTCGATATTGTCCTTTTGGTGCAGCAGCGTAGACACCGTTACCATCATAGTTTACCAAATCTGGGGTAATACTTTCACCAAAATAAAAAGGTGTGGTTGTTCCCGCCCTACAAGCATACTCCCATTGTGCCTCACTGGGTAACTTATAGTTTTTACCTGTTTTCTGGCTTAACTTTTGACAAAATGCAACTGCATTATTCCAACTCACTCTTTCAACAGGACGATTATTACCTTTGAAATGAGCAGGGTTGTTTCCTATGATAGCTTGATATTGTGCTTGAGTCAAAGGATATTTACCAATAAAGAAGTTGGGAACATTAACTTGATGTTGGGGACCTTCACTATCGTTTCTTCCCACTTCATTTTCCGGTGAACCCATGTAAAATGTTCCTGCGGGTATTTCCACCATTTCCAACTTCACCCCATTTCCCAAATCTTCCACAAAGTAATTTGCTGAGTGGTTGCGTTTTTTGATAATGCTTCCTTTCGCGTTCGTTGTGACAACTTCAAAAGTGAAAGTTTTCAGGTTAGTTAAAAACCTCTCTCCTACAAGAAGAGAGGCTTTAATATCCCCCTTCTCTTGTAGGGAAGGGGGGTTAGGGGGGTTAGGTTTTTTATTTGTTTGAATACCTAAAAACTTAAACCATTCTGTAATAGACTGAGGACGGTTTTGATAATCTAACTCCATTCCCTTGAGAATAGCATCATTTACCTTTTGACTAATTTGAGAATTGTATTTTTGCGGTGGTTCAATCGCCATTTTCATATCTAGCATTATCTTAGCATTCAGATAAGGACTAGGCAGAGGAATGAAAGGAGGTTCATGAACAGCGATAATTACATATAATGTCGCAGCTAAAGCATAAATATCTAAAGCCGGAGTGAAATTACTTCTATTTTCAAATTGTTCTGGTGGTGCAAAAACCGGAGTTTTGGCATTTGTTAAACTCATCAATTCGGCAAAGTTGACTTCTCTGGCTAAACCAAAATCAATTAATATGGCTTTATTGTCTTCTTCTCGCAGTAAAATATTCGCAGGTTTAATATCTCGGTGCAGATAATTACGACTATGAATATAACTTAAAGCCTCTCCAACTCCTTTAATAATTTCTAAACCCGCACTTTCACTAAAAACACCATTCGCGTATAAATATTGTTCTAAATTTTTGCCTTTGACATATTCCATCACCATACAAGATAAACCATTTTCTTGAAACAGTTCAGGATACACTTTGACAATGTGAGGATGATCAAAGGTAGCTAAAACCATCGCTTCAGTGTTAAACTTGTCCTGTTCTTGGGCTAAAAATTCTCCAAAACTATCTGTATTCCCATATTTATCTCGATAGCGTTGTTTCAAAAATGAGACGTTGAGGCATTTGATTGCGACTTGTTTTTTGCGTTTATGGTCTTGCGCTAAATAGGTAATACCAAATCCTCCCTGTCCAAGAGTATCAATAATTTCGTATTGTCCTCTTTTGAGTAGTTGCCCTGGGGTAAAATAAGCCATAATAAAATTTAAATTGTCTGAATCAGGATTTGAGGATTTTCAGGATAAAGAGGAAAATAATTATATTGGTGTTGGAAAAGCCTATATATATGGGCGCACACTTTCCCACCTATAACATAAGGATAACTCAAGCTTTGAGCTTTGTCAAGTCTTGATAGATTAAATTGTCTGAATCAGGATGTCCAGGATTTGAGGATTTACAGGGTCAAGAGGAAAATAATCATGTTGGTGGTTGAAAAGTCTATATATATGGGCGCACACTTTTCCACCTATAACATAAATATAGCCTAGTCTTTGAAATTTGTCAAGTCTAAATTGTCTGAAGTGGCTAACGCCACGCTACGCGAACAGGATATCCAGGATTTGAGGATTTAGAGGATAAAGAGGAAAATAATTATATTGGTGATTGAAAAGTCTATATATATGGGCGCACACTTTTCCACTCATAACATAACTATAATATAAACTTTTGGCTTTGTCAAGCCTTGATGATAATTTTAATGATTTTGAATTAAACCGCATCTACTTTGAACCCCATAGTTTTTTCTTAATCGGGTTTTTGCTGATTACCTATCCACCAAGCCAAACCACCCATAAATAATACCCCCATAACTCCCTGTAAAGGATTATTATTCACACCAGTCACCCAATCAGGAACTTGACCCGAATATTGAGTTAATTGCCCGACATTAATGATATAATAACCCCAAACCAACCCACCATGTAAACCAATAGGTAAACCCAAACGTCCCCTTCTCCAACGTTTTCCCCATACCTGCGTTAACCCCAACAGCACCAAAGCCGGAAACTGGGGTAAAGTGTGAATAATTGCCTCCAAAGGTTTAATAAAATGGGATACAGCAAATAAAATTGCATCTATCCAGAGAGCGATATTTAATTTATAATCTCGTTGTAACTCATCCAATAACCAACCCCGAAATAATAATTCCTCTGCAAAACCCACACCCAAACTAACTAATAAACCTTCTAAAATTATTCTCCCTAAAAATACTTGTGGTTGTTGCCATACCAACCAACCTAGTACACCTTCCAAACCAAATAAAACTAAAACAGTAGTTAGTCCAATAGCCAACCCCTGCAACACATTCACCCCATTCAGGTGTGTAAATTCTAAACCATAATGGCTGAATATTTTTGGTTGTTGATAAACTTGCTTACCCCAAATATTCAGCAGAAAAACAAACTCTACATATAATATCACCAACGTCAAAATACTTTCTAAATTAGTATCTTCAACTAGCAAATAAATTGGTACAGCTAGGGGTAGCCATAAAAATAGTAAGGCCAGTATAAAACAAACCAGCCTCACAGGAACGGGGTATTGGGTAAGTTGAGTGAGATTAATTTTCATAAAGTTAGTCAATTATCATTAGTCAACAATATACTGCTAATGATCAATGACCAATGACTATTCGTCAGGTTCAATCGTACTACTTAAACCATGATTATTGAGGGTTTCAGAATAGAACTCCGCGTGTTCTTGAGCGCACCTAATTACTAAAGCTAACCCGTTATGGTGAGCTTCCATCATAATACTAACAGCTTGCGGTTGGGTAATGCTATTAACAGTAGTCATTAGCACCTGTACGACATACTCCATCGGATTATAATCATCATTATGAAGCAAGACGCGATACTGAGGCGCAAGCTTGCGGGATGTAGAACGCTTCTCAATGGTTTCGACTGACACGATTCTTTGCTCTTTTATTGTTGATTTACTACAATACAGTCCTGTTAGGCATTTGCTCAACAGTTATTTACTTCTGCACTGCCGCGGTTTCACCTGGAAATACTTTTGGCGTTGCTGAGAAGTTTTTTCCTAAAGCATCATAACACAAATAAAAGAAATTTGCATTGATAATGGGACAGAGAAAATTTTTCTTTGCCTTTTATCTCCTCACTAGCAACAGAAATTATTAAAATCAAGGAAACTGCAACATAGTTCCTACTCTAGATAGTTATGGATATCAGCCCAAAATTTCAACCAGGACAAATTGTGTCCTTGGATTATAGTCATCAAAATCTTTATGCAGAAGTTATTGAAATCGTGGTTTCCCGTCAATTGTGCTGGGTGCGTCCTTTACTGCTTGTGAACTCTACCCAAGAATTACCACTTGTGATGGATTTACGAAATGTATCTGATTTGTTATGGCCATTAGATTTATTTAGACCGGCTCTAGATACAGAAGTTATTGCTTTTTTAGGGCAACTTTTTCCCAAAGAACTCAAATTTGAGCCTGATTTAGGAGCTAAACAACAATTTAATTTATTTATTCATCAACTGTGGCAAGCATATCAACAAGGACAAGAAACATAAAGAGACTTAATTGCATAGGTAATACTAGCAGCATAGGATGTTAATACGCATCCTCAGTACCTTCCAGTACGAGTATTATCCCCAAGTAGGAACTAACTGTACTCTACCAGCATCCATCTCTGCCATTAGTAATTCTAAAGCTTCATAGTCAACATCAGAGATATGACCAAGCTTTGTTAATTCTGAGTTAATCTCATTTTCGATTTCTGGCGTTAATTTGCGGATATGCAGGGCTTTTTCTACCAACTGACGAATCACGTATCGAGTTTTCATAACAAATAAACCAAATTGCAGTTACTAGTCATTATCTCAGACAATGTTCGGTATAAAAGGTGATTTATACCTCTCGATCCTGTGATTTAGATCACTACTAAATAATCAAGACCAGTTATTCGGTAACTCTGTTTTTATCAGCGACAAGGGTAAAAATCAGGGCTGACAACTACAGAGAACTTTTACTGAAACCACCTCCATTCCTAGCTTCAGCAATAGTATTGCTATAGCGACAGATGATTAATCTGCATTCAGAAGGCATAAGTAGATTGTTTTTTAACTCGCTAAAAAAAAATGTATATATAAGTACACTTTACCATTGACTTATGACAATCTTTAAATAAACCCACTCAACCTATAAAGATTGAGTAAAGAGACTTCCAACTTGTAGCCAAGTCAGAAAAAAGGTTATCTTCAAATCAAATGCAAATTTAAACTTATAAAAGCTTATATGATAATTTCAATATAATTCCTAAAACTTTGCGCCTTTGCTCCTTTGCGTCTTTGCGCGAAACATAATTCATGCAGCACCAAATTTACAAGATAAAATTATTGAACTCAAGTTAAAATCTCTAATTAATGCTATTCTCAGAGTGGTTAGCTGTAATTTATGGTAGCTAGAAGATAGCAAGTGGCTGTTTTAGTTGAACAATTAATAACATCGGATATTTTAAAACCTGCTCGTTACCTGGGTAATGAGCGTTTAGCAGCCCATAAGCCTTGGGATACGGCAACAATTCGTTGGGTTTTGACCTATCCAGAAGTGTATGAGGTAGGAGCATCAAATTTAGGGCATATCATCTTATACAACATTTTGAATGCCCAACCTCGTCAATTATGCGATCGCGCTTACCTACCAGGAGCAGATTTAGCCGCAAAACTCCGCACTACGCAGACACCCCTGTTTGCAGTGGAATCTAAACGGTGGTTAACGGACTTTGATATTTTAGGCTTTAGTCTCAGTTACGAATTAGGCGCAACTAACATCTTAGAAATGTTAGATTTAGCCGGAATTCCCGTCACTAGAGAAGAACGGTTACAGGGAAATTACCCGCTAATTTTTGCCGGTGGACAAACAGCAACATCTAACCCCGAACCTTATACAGATTTCTTTGATTTCATCGTTTTAGGAGATGGGGAAGAACTACTTCCCGAAATAGGCTTGGTTTTAGAAGAAGGGAAAAAAACAGGCTGGAATCGAGAAGAACTATTATTAGACTTGGCGCAAGTTCCTGGTGTCTATGTGCCGCAGTTCTATGAAATGGGTATTGGTGGGGCTGTATATCCCCTGCGTCCAGATGTCCCCAAAAGAGTCCTGAGAAGAGTAGCTACGCCCATTCCTGCCTATTCTATTGGCTTAGTACCTTATGTAGAAACAGTCCATGATCGCCTCACCATTGAAATTCGTCGAGGTTGTACTCGCGGTTGTCGCTTCTGTCAACCAGGAATGCTAACTAGACCAGCGAGGGATGTCGAACCGGAAAAAGTAGTAGAAGCTATAGAAAAGGGAATGCGGGAAACTGGTTACAATGAGTTTTCCCTGTTGTCTTTAAGTTGTTCTGATTATTTAGCCCTACCAGCGGTGGGGATGGAAATTAAAAATCGCTTAAAAAATGACAATATTTCCCTCACCTTACCTAGTCAAAGAGTAGATAGATTTGATGAGAATATTGCTAATATCCTGGGAGGTACGCGCCAAGGTGGGTTGACCTTTGCCCCGGAAGCGGGTACACAAAGAATGCGGGATATTGTTAATAAGGGTTTGACAAATGAAGAATTATTGCGGGGTGTAAAAACAGCTTGGTCACAAGGTTGGGATAAAATCAAGTTGTATTTTATGATTGGTTTACCCGGTGAAACAGATGCCGATGTGATCGGTATTGTGGAAACGGTCCACTGGTTAAAACAGGAATGTTGGGAAAAAGGCCGAAGATCGTTAAACTTTACATTGACCATTTCTAATTTTACCCCCAAACCCCATACTCCCTTTCAATGGCATTCAGTCTCCACAACGGAATTTGCGAGAAAGCAAAATCTCCTGCGACAAGAGTTTCGCAAAATGAAGAATGTGAAAGTAAATTTCACGGATTTTCGCATCTCCGCCATGGAAGACTTTATTGGTAGAGGCGATCGCACTCTGGGGAAAGTGTTACGTAGCGCTTGGGAACTGGGTGCAGGTATGGATTCTTGGTATGATAATGTAGATGCAGCATTTACAGCTTGGGAAACAGCCATTATCGAAGCCGGTCTAGACTGGAAATACCGTCAAGTTGAAAATGGCGAATGGAATCTGTTTGCTGCTGACAACAAAGAACCAGAAACCCTCTCACCTTTGGATACTCCCTTACCTTGGGATCATATTGATACTGGCATTGATAAAAAGTGGCTACAAGAAGACCTCCAACGCGCTCTAGAAGCGGCAATTGTCCCTGACTGCTCTTTTGAAGGTTGTTCTCATTGTGGAGTCTGTGGCACTGATTTCGGTCATAATGTGGTTGTGGCTGCACCACCCATTCCCAGCTTTACCGGTGATTTTGTTCCCAACACCACCAAAGCCCAACGATTGCGAGTATGCTTTGGTAAACAAGGGGATATGGCTTTGGTCAGTCACTTGGATTTAATGCGTCTATTTGATCGAGTTATGCGCCGTGCCAGTTTACCAATTACATTCACAGGTGGTTTTCATCCTAGTCCGAGGATTTGTCTAGCCAGTGCTTTGACTTTAGGCGCTACCAGTGAAGGGGAAATTGTTGATTTTGAGTTGACCCAAGCCATTGATGTTGCAACTTTTCATGCCCAATTGGTTAAGCAGCTACCTACTGACATCCCTATATATAATGTGGTAGAAGTAGATATCAAGTCTCCCTCTGCTACCCAATCTCTAGAAGCAGCCGAGTATTTACTAACAGTGTCTATACCCCAAAGCGAGGTACAACTGGCACAATGGCAAGGTTGGATTGAAACTATTAAAAATCAAGAGGAGATTTTATCGGCACATACAACTAAATCCGGTAAGCAGCAATTAATAAATCTGCGCGATCGCCTGTGGGAAATAGAATTAGTATCAACATCTCACCGAGAATCAGACTCAATAGCAGTATTACGTTATTTGGGTGTCTGTCGTCCTGATGGAGTGATCTTGCGTCCTGAGCAAATATTGTCTATGCTGGAAACAGTGGCGAATGGAGAATTTCACCTCTTGCATATCCACCGCAAGCGTCTAGTTATTGGATAACTTGCTAATAGTTGACAAAAATTAGGACATTGTGACAATTGATTTTTTGTAAGTTTGCGTTAGAATGGTAATTAAGAGAAATTTTCTGGTGCTGCATTGAATGACTTGATTCACTGCCTGTGATCATTACAGGAGCGAAGGCAAAAATATAAGAGTGTAACTTCTAAGATTGTATCCCAGACAAATTCCGCTGCTGATTACAAACCACTCTCTCTATAGCTACCTTGTGAATCAATCACTAACAATAGCTTTCGTCAACTTCTCCATTCACTGATACATTCTATCTCTTAAATAAGACTTGCTTTGATTGCGGGCTTTTATGCAATTGCTGCAAATGCAAGTGTGTTTAATTGTAAAAAATACCACGTAAGTATTGACAGAGATTAAAACCCTGCCAAAATTCTTGTAAAGATGACTCAGTGAGTTATCTGCACCCAGCTAGACTTTCTAGTAAAAACACGGATAGTGAATCCAGTGCTAAAGGCAGATTTCCCTCCGTCAGCAGATGGTAAACCCAAAAAGAAACCGTATCTAAATGCGGAGGTTTTCCACAAAATGTGTGCTATTTAGATATAGTCAACTTTACTTGATGAAGCGTTAACTTTGAAATAGATATCTACGGATATCCAAAGTTTAAATAGCAGCGTATAGTATGGAAAATCGGCCAAAGGCGGTTGATTGAAGTCCGTAAAATATATGCAGCTATTCAGGAATAATCCAGCGTATAAACGCATCCAAGGTATCATTAGTTAGCTCTTCATAACTTTGCAGAGTTACTCAAATTGCGAATTTTTATTACTAGTAGCGTCTTGTAGCAGCGACCGTCAGGACAAGCGGGATAACAGAGAACTTCCTTGTAATTCCCAGCGGTGCTGCCAATTTTTGAGGAAATTGAATGCCAAAACAAATTATCATCGCGGAGCAGTATCAAATCGCTGCTGTATTTTCGGAAGATCAAATACAAGAACTCGTTGTAGCTACTGGTCATCACCAAATTGGTGATATCTATTTAGGTGTAGTAGAAAATGTCTTACCTGGGATAGATGCGGCTTTTGTCAATATCGGCGACCCAGAACGCAACGGTTTTATTCACGTCACTGATTTAGGTCCATTAAGGCTAAAACGTAGTGCAGCAGCGATTACAGAACTGTTGACACCACAGCAAAAAACCTTAGTGCAGGTGATGAAAGAACCAACGGGATCAAAAGGCCCCAGACTGACAGGTAACATCACCTTACCTGGTCGTTATGTCGTGTTGATGCCCTACGGACGGGGAGTAAATTTATCGAGACGGATTAAGAGCGAAAGTGAACGTAATCGCCTGAGAGCTTTGGCAATTCTAGTAAAACCAGCCGGAATGGGGCTGCTGGTACGCACAGAAGCAGAAGGCAAGCCAGAAGAAGCAATTATTGAAGATTTAGAAGTGCTGCAAAAGCAGTGGGAACTTGTGCAACAAGAAGCAGTAACCTCTCGTGCCCCAGCTCTACTGAATCGTGATGATGACTTTATTCAGCGCGTTCTCAGGGATATGTATGGTGGTGATGTAAATCGCATTGTTGTTGATTCCAGCACGGGCTTAAAACGGGTGAAGCAGTATCTACAAAACTGGAGTGGTGGACAAACACCCCAAGGATTGCTAATTGATCATCACCGCGATCGCTCTCCTATCTTAGAATATTTCCGGATCAATGCGGCTGTCCGCGAAGCCCTCAGACCGAGAGTAGACTTACCATCAGGTGGTTATGTCATCATCCAACCGACAGAAGCCTTAACCGTCATAGATGTTAACTCCGGTTCTTTTACTCGTTCCGCAACTGCTAGAGAAACAGTGCTGTGGACAAACTGCGAAGCTGCGGCGGAAATTGCTCGTCAGTTACGGTTGCGGAACATTGCTGGGGTGATTGTGGTTGATTTCATTGACATGGAATCTCGACGTGATCAAATGCAAGTTTTAGAACACTTTAACAAAGCTCTAAAAGCTGATAAAGCTCGTCCCCAAATTGCTCAACTGACTGAACTAGGTTTGGTTGAACTCACTCGTAAACGTCAAGGCCAAAACATTTATGAATTATTTGGCGAAACTTGTCCTACTTGCGGCGGTTTAGGACATACCGTCAGATTACCGGGAGAAATGGAAAACCGCTTACCCATTCCGGCTGCGGACATCCCAGAGCGGTTTGTACCGATGCCACAAAGGGAATCTCGGACACCTGCACCTACCCGCATTCCTGATATCGGTAGCGTAGCTCAAGCCACACCCCGCGATACCTATGATGGTTTTGGAGATGGTTTTGAAACTGAACCAGAATTTAGCTCTCTCCATTTGATCAATCATCCTAGTTACCAAGAACTAAATGATAAGCGCCGGACCCGGACTCGTCGTAGTCGTATTGGTGTGAATGGAGCTAATGATAAAGATGAATCCCGCTTACCTACCAATCCTTTAGCTTTTGTCAATCATGCAGATTTGGACTTAGAAGAACCTGAATTACCAATCCCAGAAATCGCTCCACCTACTATTAATAAATCCGGTTGGACAGAAAGGCCAGAACGGGCAAAAGTCAAACTAGAACCGATTAAGGTAGAACCACCAGAGATTATTAATGTGGAAATGTCAGCAAAGGAACAAGATACATTTGCTGAAATGGGAATTTCTCCTTTACTCAAGTTAGATCGGGAGGGAAAAAATCCAAGATCGGTGATTATTAATGTTGTCCAACCAGGACAATCACCTATTGAAGAAACTGAATTTATCCCCGAACCAATTGTAATGGAAAAGACAATTCCTGAAGTTGTCACCATTAAAATACCGAAACCAACTTTTGAGCCAGAAGAAGAATCATCTTTCCCACCATTAGCAATATTCCCAGAATTGACAATAGTTCCCCAAGTAAAAGCAACTGAAACTGAAGGAAAAACTGAAATAGAAACAGAGGTTGAAATAGAAGCTGAAACTAATAATGGATCTACTCCTAATCGTCGTCGTCGTCGTCGTTCATCAGCCTTAGATCCAGATGGTTTCGGACTATGATTTTCATGATTTGTGTGATTTATGTGATTGATTGATTAATTAATTAAGTAGGTAGAACGGCTTGAATAATTCAAAGTTTGTAGTGAGGAACTTATTCCTCATTTGAGGTCTGAAGCCCTTACTACGAAATCATCTCCAGATTTTTTACATTACTTAATCTACTTTGATTTATTTTCGTCTACTTACTTACTTAAATCAATTACATAAATCATAGTTACGACTAATCATCTGAATCAAACAAATCACACAAATCACAGTTTAGACAATGGGAGAAATTAAACCTGCACTCTGGGATAATTCGAGTTGGTTAGAGTTTTCTAGCTACTCAAATATGCAGGGTGCAGTTGGGGGTGTGGACGAGGTAGGAAGAGGGGCTTTATTTGGTCCTGTGGTGGCAGCGGCAGTTATATTACCAGTAGAGGCTTTATCAATCCTGATGGTAGATAACATTAAGGATAGTAAAAAGTTGTCTAGTTCTCGCAGAACTAAACTAGCTGAAAAAATTAATACCCTGGCGTTAGACTGGAGAATTGGTTATGCTACAACTGCGGAAATAGATGAGTTGAATATTTTACAGGCAACTCTATTAGCTATGAAGCGGGCTGTTTTGAAGTTGAAGGTAAAGCCTGAACTGTGTTTGATTGATGGTAATCAGTTGGTGAAGAATTTGCCAATACCACAAGAAACAATTGTTAAGGGTGATGAACTATCGCTTAATATTGCCGCAGCTAGTATTATGGCTAAGGTTTGGCGTGATGATTTGGTGCAACGGTTAGCATTAAAATACCCTTTATATGATCTAGAACGGAATAAAGGTTACGGAAGTCCGCGTCATTTACTGGCACTTCAAAAATACGGACTTTCACCTTTACATCGGCGTTCTTTTCGTCCTTGCCAAATTCCATCTTAAAACTACTCAAAATTCAAAGTTGGTAATATGGCTTGGTCACTCTACCGCTATCAGGAATGTTATGATCAATCTCGTTATTTTGAGTTTGCGAGATTACCCAATGCCGATAATCTGCTAAGAGGTGATGTAACAATCTTTGCTTAATTGTCAGTAGCACACTTTTGAGTAATCCATTCCCTGTAGTTTCTAAAATTGATTTGGGTGTAAAGGAAAATGGTTGTGGTATGTCTACTAAAACTTCTAAATCAGCTTTCCCTTGCAAGTGAGTTTCACCATTGAGTTGAACTGGTGATAAATAGCCTTTTAAATTCAGCGCAAACCTTTCGTTAATATACTCAAAACCCAGTATTTCACAACCGAGCGATCGCAAATAAATTGTACCGCTGGCATCTGCCCAAACTCGCATATCTACGGTTGGCTGAATACTCAGTGACATAAAAGACAGAGGACGCATTTTTAACCGAAAAACTTCGTCAGAAAGTTGTTGAATTCTTGTATTATCAGCTAAGGCATTGACCAAACGTTGAGGTTGACGCAAGTAGTGTTGAATAGGAATAGATTGCTTAGGAACGGAAATTTCCACCGATTGAGAGGCAATAAACTTAGTAACCATGAGCAAATTAAACCATTTGTTTTTTTTATTGTAATATTTTTTAACAATTTAAATTGCTAAAAAATCAAACTTTCATTTCATTATTAATTAAATTCGCCAAATTTAAAAGCATGAATCTGAAAATCGCTCATTTAGGTCCACAGGGAACTTATACCGAACAAGCAGCTTTTTTTTATCTCAACTGGTTAAAAACCCATCAGGGCATTATCGCTAATTTATATCCTTATCCTAGCATAGCTCAATCACTACAAGCTATAGCAGATAAAAAAGCAGAAATAGCTGTTGTCCCTGTGGAAAATTCTATTGAAGGTAGTGTCAACATGACACTGGATAGCTTATGGCAATTGGATAATTTAAAAATTCAGTTAGCGTTAGTTTTGCCAATTCAACATACATTAATTTCCTATGCAACTAACTTAGATACTATTAAAACTGTCTATTCTCATCCCCAAGCGTTAGCTCAATGCCAAGAATGGTTGTCACGTTGTTTACCAAATGTCAATTTAATTCCTAGTAATTCTACTACTGAAGCACTACAGAGATTAAAACAGGAAGTAACTACAGCGGCAATTTCTTCTAGTCGAGCGGCGCAATTGTATAATTTACCTATTTTAGCTAAGGGTATTAATGATTACCCAGAAAACTGCACTCAGTTTTGGGTGGTTAGCACGGAGGAAAATCATCCCATTGATTGTACTCATACATCCTTAGCATTCAGTGTACCAGCTAATATACCGGGCGCATTAATGAAAGCATTGGCGGTATTTGCTCGTTTGGGTATTAATCTCAGTCGGATTGAATCGCGTCCTACAAAACGTTCTTTGGGCGAATATTTATTTTATTTGGATATTGAAGCAGATGTGAATGCACAGATGATGAAATCTGCTTTAAGAGAGTTACAAAATTATACAGAAATCTTGAAAATCTTTGGTAGCTATAGTGTGTTACCCATTAGTTTATAATTGGGGATTGGGGATTGGGGATTGGGGATTGGGGATTGGGGATTGGTGAAAACTATTCTTCTTTTTTCTTCCTTCTTCTTCATCCTGACTCCTGACTCGGTGACTCCTGACTCGGTGACTCCTGACTCGGTGACTCCTGTAATAGAATCTTCTGCAAATATCCATTACATTACTTTTTAAAATGTCAAGTTTTCAGACTTCTACCTTAATGCAATTATCTGTATCGCCAAAACTTTGTCAACCTTTAAAGATTGTCGCCTTGGGAGATAGCTTAGTATATGGATACGGTGATCCAGAAAAAGGTGGTTGGGTGGAACAACTGCGACGGTGGTGGATGCTACCGGATAGTGTGGGTCATGTGCTTTATAATTTGGGAGTAAGGGGCAATCGCACACAGCAAATTGCCCAACGCTTAGAAGTGGAATTTCGCCACCGGGGAGAAATCCGCAATCGTGTACCAGACTTGATTATTTTATCTGTCGGTGTCAACGATACACCTCGATTAAGAAGTCCCAAAGGCAGAAACTACACAGATTTTAGTCAGTTTGAATCAGAAATCGCCACATTACTAGATCAAGCAAAACAACTTTGTCCTGTGCTGTTTGTGGGGATGGTTCCCGTAGACGAAACCAAAATGCCTTTTCTGGATTGTTTATTCTACAATCACGCTGACCAATACCGCTACAAAGAAGCAACACGGCAAGCTTGTGAACAAAGACAAATTCCCTATTTAGATATTTTTGATCAATGGATGCAACGTAGTCAAGGATGGAGAAGTGAACGGATTACCAATGACGGACTGCACCCGAATACACTGGGTTATCAGGACTTACTAGAATCTGTACTTAACTGGAAAGAATTATCGGAATATCATTGTCAAGCTGATTATGGGGCAGAATTGCAGCAGGAATTTAGATAAATTGGCTGTCTGATAGCGAAGCGTGGCGTAGCCATATCAGGATGTCCAGGATTAAAGGATGAACAGGATGAAAATAGGGATTTTATCATCTGTTTAGCTTGAGTTGATATCGTTAAAACCTGTGGTGGTGAAGCATCTGGTGGATACAGAAAGTCAACTTGGACTAAAGATGTATTTCCTGGTTTTATATTCAACGATACCAAAGGTTCTCCCGTTTCACCACGCTTTTGAATTAAATGCACAAATTTATTTTGCCATTTTCCCTGGTCTTGATAACGTAAGCGCACAGTCCCTCGGAAGAAGATTTGACGCGCTGGAAGCTTAAAAAAGCGAAGTCCAGGTTTACTTAATTGATTTTCTTTGAGGGGAGTTTGGACTGCAACACTTACGGTTTGTTGATTTTGAGTATTGTTGTATAAAGGTAACTTGAGACTATATTGAATCCCATAATTACCATGAGCGTAATAAGCAGTATCAGGATAGCGCACTAACATGGGTGCGGTTTGAATTTGATTTGTTCCTAATGTTCCCCCATGTAAGGTACTCAAACCGTAGGAAAACGCTGCACCAGTTTGAGGAATAGTTAAATACTTGCTTTTTGGTGTATCTACTATATCTGCTAACCATCGAGAACCCTTAGATACTCCCGCTACACGTCCGTAAATTGTCGGTTTGTTGTTTCCTGTGATGGGAGTGGGAACTTTGTCTCTAGGGGTGGATAATTCACCATTATCTAATAAATTTTGCCATTCTGCTAAATTAGGCGATCGCTCACTACCGTCAGTATTTGTCCGGGCAAACATCGCCAAACTTGCGGCGTAAACATTACCATTACTTCGCAGTCGCAGATATGTAGAACGACCATTTAAAGGGGGTGTTAGTCCTTGGACGGGAATTGGTAAATTTAATAACATCTGACTTTTCCCTGGGGGAATGACAATTTGGGAGGGAAAAATATCTTGTCTTTTTCCTCTCAAAATATCAGACATGACTCGACTCCCTGGACCTGCAAAAACTGTTCCTAAATCATTGGGGATTAAAGATGGTAATTCCTTAAATGGGGCATCTGGTTGACTTAAATAACTCGCACCCTGCAATACATTCACTGTCACCGGTTGAGAACCAGGATTATGTAAGATGATGCCCAAATACAAAGAACGTAAATTTTCCGGTGGGTCAGCTTTAGCAATATGATGGGCAAAAATATCAAACTGTCCACGCAAGGGAAAATCTAAATGGGCTGATGTGACTTTTTTTCCCGTTGCGGGAAAGGTAGAAAGTAAAATTCCTTCTTTTAATACCAGTTCTGGACTATTGCTATTAAATACCGGCACTGAATCCAACTTTCCCGGTAAAGGACGGACTGATTGTATTTGTAATATTTCTTCTGGTGGTGGTGTGGCAGGAACGGCTTGAGCAAGAGTTAAAGCTAGTAATAGTGGCAACATAATACTGAGTAAATTTGTTTAAACAGACGTTAATATTTCTAGAGAAGTGCCAAGTTGTTAATGATCACAATAAAATCAGCAATTATCTTTGGCAAATTTTCTGGGTTGAAAATTGGGACATGAACAAAAATACACTTAATTGAGAGTTGAGACTGGTGTAAATAGTCCAAGACTGAATAATAAAGTCCCTCGCAAACAAACTTACCACAGTTATAGCTAATCTCAACTGCTGCTGTTCCGACTAATAATTTTTCGAGATCAACCCTGGTTTGTAAAATATTTTCGGGGGAATTTCTAGACTCTTGAGGTAAGATGTCGGCAGAATTTGTAGACTCTACTGGCAAGGTGCTTGTACTACTGGCAAGGACTTCTACGCTTAATTGGGAACGACTTGCAGCCATACCACAACAGATAATATGGTCAGGTTGGAGTTCATTAATTTTGGCAATGACGAGAGAACTTGCCAGTTGCACATCGACAGGGAGACGGTGCAAAAATTTTAAATCATGGGAGAGTGAAGCCATTTTGGCTAGTCCGAGTAACAGGTCATCGGATGAATTTGACTCTTGTTGGCTTAACCAAATGTCAAAAGAAGTTAATAGTATTTTTTTTTGCATTATAAATAATAATTAGAATTAGAATAATTAAAAGCCCTCCCTCATAAATTTACAAGGAGCAGCTAAATGGCAGTGATTGCAGTTGTTGATTACGATATGGGAAATTTGCACTCTGTTTGCAAAGGATTAGAAAAAGCTGGTGCGACCCCTCTCGTTACTTATTGTTCTCAAGAGTTGGCAAAAGCAGATGCTATAGTTTTACCAGGAGTGGGAGCATTTGATCCAGCGGTACAACATTTGCGATCGCGTGGTTTGGAACAACCGATTAAAGATGCGATCGCTTCTGGTAAACCGTTCTTGGGTATTTGTTTAGGATTACAAATTTTGTTTGAATCCAGCGCCGAAGGAACGTTACCAGGACTAGGAATTGTCCCCGGAAAAGTCCGCCGTTTTCGTTCTCAACCGGGGATGACAATTCCCCACATGGGTTGGAATCAACTCCAACTTAACCAACCAAAAAGTCTTTTATGGGAACATTTACCTATCGATCCTTGGGTTTATTTTGTGCATTCTTATTATGTTGAACCCACAAATCCCCAAGTTCGCGCGGCAACTGTGACTCATGGTGATCAAAGTTTTACAGCAGCGATCGCTCATGAAAATCTCATGGCTGTCCAATTCCATCCTGAAAAATCATCAAATGTGGGATTGCAAATTCTCTCTAATTTTGTGGCTCAAGTCCGTGAAAAAGTTTTTGCTTAACAAAAGTTTGTATATTTTCAGGTGTTTATTTGCTCAAAGTTGAAGATTTAATGATCAATTAAGTAATGAGTCTAAGAATTTACGGGAATCGTCTGCTTAAAACTTTACCAGGTGAACATACCAGACCTACCAGTGCGCGAGTCCGGGAAGCATTGTTTAATATTTGGCAGGGAACAATCGTTGGTTGCCGCTGGTTGGATTTGTGCGCCGGTAGTGGTTCTATGGGTGCGGAGGCTTTATGCAGGGAAGCCAGCGTCGTCATCGGCATTGAAGAATCTAGTCAATCCTGTGCCATAATTCAAGAAAATTGGCAACAGGTAGCCAAGCCAGACCAAAAATTTCAGCTATTACGGGGAGATGTCACCCAACAGTTAAAAAAATTATCAGGTCAAAAATTTGACAGAATATATTTTGACCCACCTTATACTAGTGGATTATATGAACCAGTATTACAAGCGATCGCTCAATATCAGCTTTTAGATTGCCAAGGAGAAATAGCCGTCGAACATCGTTACAGAAATTGGCAACCAGCAAACATTGACAACTGGGAAATCTGCCGTCAAAAAAGCTATGGCAAAACAGCTTTGACATTTTATCAAGAACAGGGAACAGGGAACAGGGAACAGGGAACAGGGAATAGGGAATAGGGAATAGGGAATAGACGGAGAATTTTGTTCTTTCTTCTTTCTTCTTTCTTCTTCCTTGACTCCTGACTCCTGACTCCTGACTCCTGACTCCTGACTCCTCACTCCCAACTCATCAATCAATATCAGCCGCCCAATTCGGTAGGACGTTTGTATTGTCTATAAGCAGCGTAGAATAATCCGCTTAAAGTTACAAAAACTAAACCAAGCACAATACCTGATAGTAGGGGTTCAACCACTGTAAAGCTCCTTGTTGTAATTATGGAAAGATTCGTGTCCTGTTTTTGATTTTACCAAATTTGGCAATAATCCCCCATCCCATAACAGTTTTAAATCTAAATACTAGTTGACACTCCCCGGTCTAAAGACGCGGGGATTCTATAGAGAGTTTCAGTCTATATCCCTCAGTTATCCCAGTTTCAGGCAGGATTCCTTAAATATTTGGGTTCTTACCCTGATCCTGTTTGCCATTACTGGCAGAATCATCTCTGACAAGCGTAACTTTCCGAGAGTCCCCCGGTAGGTTTTTAATGTCTTTGCTGACAATTTAATTGTCTCACGAATATGGATGAAAATTTGAACTTATTTCAAATTTTTAAATTAATGTCAATGCAGGATAAAGGAAAGCCTCTAGCCTTCATCCCTTGTCTAAAGCACAGATGTAGCTGACTTAGGAAGCTACATCTTCAAGGGTTTTCGGCATTTCCCTTATAAAAATTATCATTTGTACTTGCGAACACCATCAAGAAATTTTAAGCTATGTGTAGGAAATGAAAACTTGCACATTGTCAAAGCAACCCTTTTGGATAACCAGCTCATCAAACCTGAAACCCTCATTCAACAGTTCGTTATGTTCACCGTAGCGATGCTGATAGCCCTCCCATTAATCCTGTTTGGGATTGAGATAGTAAAAGCCTCTGATCCTTATGTTAAAAGTGTTCTATCCCTCCAGGGAAACCCAGTCCAGGGAAAAGCTATTTTCCAAATCAACTGTGCTGGTTGTCATGGTTTAGAAGGAAATGGACTAGTTGGTCCGAGTTTACATGAAATCTCCAAATATAAATCCCGCTATGGACTAATTCATCAAGTAACTAGCGGTGAAACTCCCCCTATGCCAAAATTCCAGCCCAGTATTCAAGAAATGGCAGACCTTTTAAGCTATCTAGAAAGTCTATGAACTTTTGTCAGACAAAATTAAATTCACTCGTTAAAAGAGGCAATAGGGAACAGGGAACAGAAAAATTCAAAGGTATGTAACGATATGTAAAGTTGTCTTAATACGAGATTCTGGTTGAGGGTAAAACGCAAAGATTGTAAAGTTTTATTGCAGGATTCAACAATTGTGGATTTGTATTAACTGATAATCAATAAGAAGTATACATGATATGATATGACGGCGTTACATAATATCTATATAAATTATGTTTCGCGTCAAGGCGTAAAGACGAAAACTTTAAGACCCTTTGTGTAATAATTCTGATACACACTATTTAATGGGCTATAGGGTTTGTGACTTTGACAAAAATTACCCCTGGACAACCACTGACTGATACGCAAAGAAATGGCTTACAGTTAGTATCCCTGTGGGGTGGGGGTAAACGTGATGTGGTTTTAGCTATTGATATCACGGAAAGTGTAGGTTTAAATGATCAAGGTCGGATTCATTTACGTCAAATAGTTGAAGACAGTCTCAAACCTGGTGATTCTGTTTATGTTGTTCCCTTTGCTCAAAATTTGGTTTTTGATGCCGTTATCTCTGTTGAAAATCCATTAGGAACACCCATATATTTTAGAGATAAAAATTCGGAAAATATTAATAAAGTATTAGCGAAAATTCCTTTTAATTCTGACCCTAACCGCTATGGAACAGATATTCAAATAGCAGAGTTAACAGTATATCAAGGTATTGCCCAGATTAATCAAAATCGAGTTTCCAAAAATCAACTAATTAAGCCGCAATCGGTTGTTTGGATTACTGATGCACCGTTATTTACTCAACCAGGAATTACTTCCCAAGTTTGGATAGAAACTCCTGCTAATAGTCCTTTGAGAATTGCGACATCACCGGAAAGTCAAGAAAGACAGAATTGGATTAAGGCTTTATCATTCAAAGAGCGATCGCTCATCATTAAAAATCAAGATAATAAAGATTATACATTATCTGTAGTAGACATTAATCCTACAGTTCAAGAAGTTTGCACACCAGTACCAGGAGGACAAGAAACTTGTTTAGTTAATCCTTATTTATTCAAACAGCTATGGCTACCAAGTTTAATTTTATTATTAATACTTGCATCAATGGTAGGGGGTATATTAAAATATGCTAAATTGCAAAAAAAATGGGAGGTACGAATTAAGTTAGAAGATGATGGAGAAGATGAAGAACGAATATGTAGATTACCAAATAATAAAAAAATTGCTATTGGTGAATATGATCCTAGCTGTATACATTCTATTGACTTTAGAGGTGGAGAATTACAAGCATATTTAGAACGGAAAGGAGAAAAACTTTATTTAGTTCCCACAGAAGATACAAAAATTGAACTTAACAATAAAAAAGTTACATCACGAACTCTCATATCAACTTCTAAATTTACCCTAAATTGCCCAGATTCACGCCAGAGAGAATACGAAATATCTATCAAAATCAAGAAATAGTTTATAGGGAAAAACATCATGACTCAAGCATCTGCAAAGGAAAACCAAACTAGAGGAATTAATCGGACAATTTGTATCGGTTTAGGGGGAACTGGTAGAGATGTATTAATGCGAATTAGAAGGTTAATTGTTGACCGTTATGGAGACCTAAATAACTTACCAATTGTCAGTTTTGTTCACATTGACACAGATAAAGCAGCCACCCAAGTTACAGGGATTAGAACAGGAAGTACCTATCATGGTGTTGATTTAAGTTTTAAAGAAGCTGAAAAAGTCGGTGCTACCATGTCATCAAGAGATGTCACCAGGTTTGTAGAAGAATTAGAACGGAGTTCAGAATATAGTAATTATGGACCTTATGAGCATATTCGGAGATGGTTTCCTCCGCAATTATTGCAAAATATCCCAGCAGTAGAAGAAGGTGCAAAAGGGATTAGACCTGTGGGAAGATTGGCTTTTTTCCACAACTACCGAAAAATTCAAGCAGCCATTGAATCCGCAGAAAAACGCACGAAAGGACATGAATCTTTATTACTACAATCAGGTTTAATCATAGAACCGGGACTAAATATTTTTGTTGTCGGTTCTCTTTGTGGTGGTACAGGAAGCGGAATGTTTTTAGATGTTGGCTATACCCTAAAAAATCTGTATGGTGAAGACGGCGCTCAAATTTTAGGTTATTTAGTAATTAGTCCAGAATTATATGGTAATACAACTAGCATGATTGCTAATACTTATGCTGCATTACAAGAACTGAATTATTATAGTTCTCCTGGGACAAAATTTGAAGCACTTTATGATACTCAAAATGTAGTTTCTGTAATAGAAAAGCGTCCACCATTTAACTACACTTATTTAATAAGTAATGAAGCAACAGCAGAATATTCAATACTTACCCAAGGTAAACTATGTAATGTAATTGCCCATAAGATTGCTTTGGAATTTTCTGGTGAATTAGCAGCTTCTGTGAAAAGAAATAGAGATAATTTACAAGAACATATAACCAAGTACGATGATCATCCACGTCGTAATAGCCAAAACTACTTAACATTTGGACTGTCAGCAATTTATTTTCCTCGTGATACTATTATTGAAATTGCTTTAACAAAGGTAGGTTTAGAGTTAGTCAGATTTTGGTTAAATGGTAAAGGTCAAAGTCCAGATCCTATTAACTTACTTGAGCAATTTTTGATTCAACATAATTGGCATAATGACTTAGGCAAACGAGACGGTTTAACTAATAAATTAGCAGAGTCTGTAGAAGAATCTAATAAGACCTTTAGTAATAGTCTCAAAACTTGGCAAAATAAATTATCCCGGTTAATTACTGAATGTAGAAACAAGGATGACCGCACTAATATCCGTCAGCAACTAGCAACAGAGTTTTATAAGCAATTTCGCACAGTGCAACCAGGAGAAACAGAAAGTAGTCGCGGTTATTGGTTGACGAAATTAATGCAAGCTACTCCCAAAATTACCAAAGAACTTAATGGGAATATTGATGATTATGTGATGCAATTACTCACACCAGTAGATCCTAATTTCTCCATTAAAAATACACACAATTGGTTAGATTCTCTTCGACACGAATTACATAAATATCAACGAGATTTACAAGAATCAATTACTGATTTTGGAGGAATGAAGCGCTTAGAAGATGTAGAAAGAAAATGGGATAATGCAGAACAAACAATTGAAGATATGGAAAATAAAATAGGTATTCCCTTTGTTGATTTCAAAAATATTCCATTTCAGGAGGAGTGCAAAAAAGTAATGCAAGAAGTTTACAAAATTATCAAGCATAATTTTGAATTAACTGTATTGCAAGAAACTTTGAAAATGGTCAATCAATTACAAAAGCAAGTTCAAGAAAAAGAAAAGCAAATTGCAGCTTTTAGTAGTTTAGTAGAGGACTTAGAAAGTGCTTATGAAAAAGAGGAAAGAGAATTAAAACAATTGAATTTCGATGAAATGAGTGGAGAGGCAATTTTTGATACTGAAGATATAGAACTTTGCTATCAAACAATGATACCAGAAAATGATAGTCGTCCTCAATTAATATTGGCAAGTTCAGAACTTACTGAAGAAACTGATAGAGGAACATCTTTAGGACTTTTCCTGAATATGGAACGCACTACTTATTCTCAGCTAAAAGAAAAAATTGATTTAAAAGTTAATACTTTATTTGCTTTTCGGGGTAGAAATATTGTTACTTCTGTGATTAAACGCTTCATGCAGAAATATTCTTTATCTGCACGTTCAATTCGTTTAAAGCAAATTATCCAGGAATCTCAACCACTTTTACGATTAGATTTAGAAGCTAGGTATTTTGTACCTGATAAGGGCAAAAGTAGTAAATTAATAGGTTACAAGGATACAGAAGAATTAGAAGTGGCACAGTTTAAAAGTTTATTGACACAAGATTTATCTGTACAACAAAGTGACTTACAAGAAGTGCAAGCAGATGATGAAATTTTATTTGTGAATGAATACGGTGGGTTTCCTTTGAGATTAATTATTGGGTTGGGGAAAATGAGAAACCCATATTTAAAAGAAAAAAATTCTGGTAAATCTTTTTTGCATAATGATTATCGTATATCCTTTCCTGATATTATGCCACCTAATGCTGGAAAAATGGAAGAAGTGGAAAATATTTTTTATCCTTGTTTAGCATTAGAACTGTTAGCAGAAAATCATGATACTCAAGAATTAGAGTTTCAATATTATGACCATTTTCAGAATAGCTATGATACTGTTTGTTTGAGTGGAATTTGGATAGAATCTTTGGAATATCTAGCTAGTCACCCCAATATGACTGAAGCATTAAAGCAAATTTTAGATAATACAATTTTGGAAATGGAAAATAATCCCACATTATGGGAAAATGAATATTTACCCAAATTGCGTCAATTTCCTGATAAGCTGACCAGAATTTCCGAAGATAGTCCTAATTCTCTTTATAAAACAAGAGTATATACAGATACAAGGAATACTAACGATAATACAAGGGAGGGGGTTATAAATCTTTTTTTGAAGAAAATGGAGGCGAAATTCGGAAACACAAATCCAACTTTACCAAGAAACAATACAGAAACTCAAAAATCTATTGTGGGTGAAATAGTTGCTAACTCTTCTGATAATCGTTCAAGACGACGACAAGAATTAGAGCAGCTTCAACAAGATTTAGATAAAGGTTTTATGACTTCAGAAGAATACGAACGAGAAAAACAAAGAATTTTTCTCCAATATCCACTGTAGTTTTTTATGGGTAGTTCATATCTACCCAATTCTCACAGATTTTTTGCACTACCAAAGGTCATTTTTATGCCACCAATACCACTTTACTTAATTGTCATCACTCTCTTTCTGGTTGTTATCCCATCTCTATCTACTATTGTTATTCGCATATATCTTTACCGCTATTTAATAGATTTGACTAATACAGTTCAAAGATTAATCAAAACAGGAATAAGGGGAGTACAACCGAAAATTATCCAAACATTAGAAGCTAGATTTGAACAAGCTAGTAAACAATTAGAACAGGTAAATACAGGAGCATTAATTGATCAAATTTATAGTCAGGAAACAATCAAGGGATTTACCTGTGAACAAATAGATTATTTATGTCGCATTTTGCCGAATTTACTGTTAGCTTTTGGGTTACTGGGAACTTTTTTAGGTATCACTATTAATTTATCTACTCTCAGTCAAACAATTAATCAAACTAATCCTAGTGATATTAATAATTTAGTCTCTGAATTACAAAAACCATTGGAGGGAATGAGTATTGCGTTTACTACGAGTTTAACAGGACTATTTTTTAGTGCTTTGGTAACAGTAGTCAATTTCATCTTTAATAGTGGACTTGCTAAATATCGCTTAATTAGTTCTTTAGAAGATTATCTAGATAATGTATATTTTCCTGAAGTGCAGGGTGATACCCGTCTTGATAAAATAGTCAATAGAATGGTATCCCAGCAGGATGAATTTTTAACAAACTTTGGTGAAACGGTGCGAAAAGCTGTAGAACAATCTATGGGAAAAGTCGCAAAACAAATTGCTGACGGGAATAAAGAAACTACAGATTTAGCTAGACAGGTTTATGAAAAATTTACAGCTTCTGCTGGAACTATATCTAGTGCTGCTAATGAGTTTCAAAATTCTATGTCAGCATTAAATACAACATCTCAGATATTTAAACAGTCTGCTGAAACTTTTAATCAAAGTCAGTTTCCTCTCAAATTATCATTAGCTGTTGTAGATTTGAGTAATACACAGCAGAAATTTTCTGAGTCAGCTACAAGTTTAGCAGCAACAACGGAAGTAATTAAAACAGTTTTAACGGAGGTTCAGAATTATAGTCAGACTTTAATTAAGTTAGCAGAAGAAATAAACAATACAAATAAAACTTCAATTCAGGTATTAGACTTACATCAAAATAACCAAAATCTTCTCACTGAAATTATTCCCGGACTTCAACAAGGAGCTAATAGTTACGAAAAAGCAGTTAATAAACTGGATGATTTAAATCAAAGAGTGAGCGATAAATTCAATAATTTTGATCAATTAATTACAGCTATTGAGCAGTTATTAAAAACTGTGAAAACATATACAAATGATGTGAATACTGCTACTAGTATAGCATCTAATCAAATAGATACTAATAATCAAAAACTGCAAACATTTGTGAATGATATTAATGATTATGTTCGTAAATTTAGTCTTGAATTTACTAAAATTCAATCAGAATTGATAAAATTATTAGAGAATAATAATTCTCAACTAATTTCTGAATATCAAAATGTGAGTAATACCATTATTCAAGGAATTGACAGACAAACTAATATCAACAAGAAGGGTTTTGATGCTAATATTAAAGGTTTGGAGCTATTAATCAAGAATCTTGAGAAATATCAACAAAAACTTGATTAGACATAGACAAATACCGATACATAAGGTGCGTTACGCTGGTGCTAACACACCCTACTGTTTAAGTTGACTAACAAATTTACAAAAATAAAACATTGCAACTATGGCTCGTCGTTCACGCTACACAGAATATAATGAAGACCTAAACGTTTGGCCAGCATTTACTGATTTAATGTCTAATGCGTTTATGATATTGGTTTTATTTTTGTTTTTAACTATTATCATATCACAAATCAATAAATCACAGATTAGTAAAAATATCAATCAAAGTGTTCAAAATTCAGAACAGTTAGCTTTAAAAATCAAACAATTACAGCAGCAAGTAAAATATTTACAAATACAACTACAACTACAGTCTGAAAAACAATCAACAGATACACCACCAATCATAATCATAAAAGATCAAGGTGATTATAGATTTGCTTCCGGTAGTGCGGAAATTCCTGCGAAAATGTCAACTTATATATTTAACCAAATAGTACCGGAAATAGAAGCTAGAACTAAACAATATGGGATTAATGTAGTAGAAATAATCGGACATACAGACGGACAAGCTAATAGTAAAGTAACAAGTAATTTAGATGTAAATTTAGAAAATGTAGCTAGTGGTAATTTACAAGTAGGAAAACTACAAGCTGGTTCTAATGCTGATTTAGGATTAATGCGAGCTTTGTCAGTTGTGAAGGTGCTGGGTGATATCCAGAAAAAACAAGGTAAACTATCTGGACTATCATTTCGTGCTTATTCTGCGGCACAATTAATATTACCAAATGGAAAATTTGCAGGGATAGCGCGGAAAGAGGATGTCACTCGACGACGAATTGAAATCCGATTTACACGGTTGGGAGAAGTGCAAGAAGTTAGATGAAAAATCATATTTTCTCTATCAAAATTTTGCCTTCCCCCTTCCATCAAAAATCTATCACCTTCCCAGATTCGAGACTATTCCTAATTTGATCTAATTCTTCCCTCTGAACTCCTGAACTCCTAACTGAGAACCTTATGTCAAATGTAGCAAAAAGCAAATCCCACCGCCGACTAAAACGCCAACTACTTATCGTCATGCTGGTGATTTTTGCCTGGAGTGTGGCTATGGGCTGGATATTAGGATTCGCTACCAGCGCTCGCGGTGCAAATCCTGTAGACTCAATTGGGACTGTTGATGTCGTACCAACACAATACCAACCAGGACAAGAACTGTATTTAGAAAACTGCTCATCTTGTCATATCGCATTACCACCGGCTGTATTTCCTAGTTAAACTTGGAAAAACCTTTTACAAGACTCCCAGCACTATGGCGTACAAATTAAGCCTTTAGGCAAACTTGAACATCTTTTAGTATCAAAATATCTTTACACCTTTTCCCGTGTGCAACTACAGGAAGAAACAACACCCTATCGTCTCAAGGACTCTCGTTATTTTAAGGCTTTGCATCCTGGTGTCAAATTACCCACTCCTATAAATATGGGTAGTTGTGTGAGTTGTCATTTTAATGCTGATAAGTACGACTTCCGCAGCCTTAGTCCAGAATGGAAGTAGGGGTAGGAGTTTAGGAAGAAGAATTTTCTCAATGACGAATGACCACTGACCAATTACCAATTACCAATGACATTCAAAGTCTATAATTATATAGCTAAAGCTTAAATCTCCATTTCCCTTGATTTAATTCTATAAACTGCCATGCTAAAACTTTTGTTGGGCGATCCCAACGCTCGTAAACTTAAAAAATACCAACCTTACATTACAGAAATTAACCTCTTAGAGGAAGATATTAAGCCGCTGTCTGATGAACAGTTAAAAGCGAAAACCGTCGAGTTTAAACAACGGTTGGCCAATGGACAAACCCTAGATGATATCTTACCGGAAGCCTTTGCTGTGGTTAGGGAATCAGGACGGCGTGTTTTAGGATTGCGACACTTTGATGTGCAACTTCAGGGTGGGATAATTCTGCATACTGGGCAAATTGCGGAAATGAAAACTGGTGAAGGGAAAACTTTAGTAGCTACCCTACCAAGTTATTTAAATGCCCTGACTGGTAAAGGTGTCCACGTGATTACCGTCAATGATTACCTGGCGCGTCGGGACGCGGAATGGATGGGTCAGGTACACCGGTTCTTAGGGTTAAGTGTGGGGCTAATTCAGTCCACTATGACCCCCAGTGAACGCCAAAAAAACTATGAGTGTGATATTACCTATGTCACCAACAGCGAAATAGGCTTTGATTATCTCCGGGATAATATGGCTACTTCAATGGCTGAGGTGGTACAACGTCCGTTTAATTTCTGTGTAATTGACGAGGTAGACTCGATTTTAGTGGATGAAGCCCGGACTCCACTAATTATTTCTGGTCAGGTGGAAAGACCAACGGAAAAATACTTACAAGCGGCAGAAATTGCCTTTAGTTTGCAAAAGGATGAACATTACGAAGTTAATGAAAAGGATCGTAACGTTCTATTGACAGATGAGGGTTTTGCAGAATCGGAAAATCAGTTGGGTGTGACAGATTTGTTTGACCCAGAAGACCCTTGGGCGCATTTTATGTTTAATGCGATTAAAGCCAAGGAATTATTTCTCAAAGATGTGAATTATATTGTCCGCAATGACGAAATTGTGATTGTGGATGAATTTACAGGTCGGGTACTGCCGGGACGGCGTTGGAGTGATGGTTTACACCAAGCTATTGAAGCCAAGGAACACGTAGAAATTCAGCCAGAAACCCAAACTTTGGCGACAATTACCTATCAAAATCTGTTTTTGCTATATCCCAAGTTGGGGGGAATGACGGGAACGGCGAAAACGGAAGAGGTGGAATTTGAAAAGATTTATAAACGAGAAGTGACGATTATTCCCACCAATCAGATTAGAAAACGGGAAGACCTGTCTGATATGGTGTTTAAGACTGAACCAGGGAAGTGGGGAGCGATCGCGAAAGAATGTGCCGAAATGCACGAAAATGGTAGACCTGTGTTAGTAGGGACAACCAGTGTCGAAAAATCTGAACTTCTTAGCCGACTCCTCAAGGAAATGGAAATTCCCCACGAGTTACTTAACGCTAGACCAGAAAACGTGGAACGGGAAGCGGAAATTATTGCCCAAGCTGGACGCAGTGGGGCTGTAACTATCGCTACTAACATGGCAGGACGGGGTACAGACATTATCCTGGGTGGTAACTCTGAGTATATGGCGCGGTTGAAACTGCGGGAATACTTTATGCCTCGCATTGTTAGCCCCGAAGATGATGATAGTTTTGGGATGCAAAGGGCTTCGGGACTACCGATAGGTGGTAGCGGTGGTGGCCAAGGCTTTGTTCCTGGTAAAAAGGTGAAAACTTGGCGGGCTTCTCCAGAAATTTTCCCCACTAACTTGACAAAGGAAACAGAACAGCTTTTAAAAGCGGCTGTAGAGGTGGCTGTGAAGGCTTATGGTGAGCGCAGTTTACCGGAATTGGAAGCAGAAGAGAAGGTAGCTGTGGCGGCGGAAAAAGCCCCGACAGATGACCTGGTAATTCAGAAATTGCGGGCAGCTTACCAGCAGATTAAGCATGAGTATGAAGAATTTACTGTCCGCGAACATGATGACGTTGTCAACAGAGGTGGTTTGCACGTAATTGGGACGGAACGTCATGAGTCACGACGAATTGATAACCAGTTACGCGGACGGGCGGGAAGACAAGGCGACCCTGGAACGACAAGATTTTTCCTCAGTTTAGAGGATAACCTATTACGCATCTTTGGGGGCGATCGCGTTGCCGGCTTGATGAATGCGTTTCAAGTCGAAGAAGATATGCCGATAGAATCAGGTATGTTAACTCGCAGCTTAGAAGGCGCACAGAAAAAGGTGGAAACCTATTACTACGACATCCGCAAACAGGTGTTTGAGTATGACGAGGTAATGAATAACCAACGGCGGGCTATCTATGCGGAACGTCGCCGGGTGTTGGAAGGTCAGGATTTGAAGGAACAGGTGATAAAATACGCAGAAAAAACGATGGACGACATCGTTGATTATTACATCAACCCTGATTTACCTTCGGAAGAATGGGAGTTGGATAAGTTGGTGGATAAGGTGAAGGAGTTTGTTTACCTGTTGGCTGATATGCAGTCTGTCCAGTTGGAGGATATGGGAGTACCGGAAATTAAAGCGTTCCTCCATGAACAAGCGCGGATTGCCTATGATATGAAGGAAGCGCAAATTGACCAAATTCAACCGGGTTTAATGCGTCAAGCGGAACGGTTCTTTATTCTCCAACGCATAGATACTTTGTGGCGGGAGCATCTGCAACAAATGGATGCTTTGCGTGAGTCTGTTGGTTTGCGTGGTTATGGGCAAAAAGACCCGCTCATTGAGTATAAGAGTGAGGGTTATGAGTTGTTCTTGGATATGATGGTGAATATCCGCCGTGATGTGGTTTATTCTCTGTTTATGTTCCAGCCTCAAGCGCAACAAACTGCTGAGATGGTTTAAGGGTTTTTTCCTCGCAGAGACGCACAAGGCACGGAGGGTGTTTTCTGCGTCTTTGTTTTATTTTTGTTTCGCGCAAAGTCGCTAAGGAGCAAAGGCGCAAAGGAAGAAGAGGAAGAGGGGGGAAGGAAGATATTTTAGTTAGGATAACTTCAGTTTATAATTATCTAATGAAGTTTTTTAAAGCTTATTCTTAAACTGTATGGGAAATATAACTATAAATCAACATTATGTACCTCAATTCCTTTTAAGGAACTTTGGCTGGAAGGCAAAAAAAGGAATATTTAGAATCAATATTTTTGATACAACAAACTGTAGTATTAGACCTAATCAGAATATTGCAAAAGTGTTTTCACAAAATTTTTTCTATGATCAAGATAATTCAATTGAAAAATTTTTAAATGAGATTGAAACACCAACATCAAGATTATTTGAGCAAGTTATTAATGGAAACTTTAGGATTTTGGAAAACGAAGATAATAAGTCATTACTAATGACATTTATCTCATCTCTACTGCAACGAACACCAAGCGCATTAGAGAAAGCAAACGAATTTATTAATACAAATTTAAATGAAGGAATAGTAAGACAATTACTTAGCTTAAATGGGTATGATCCAAATGAGGCTAATAACGGTTATTTTGAATTTCCTCAGCTAGTATCAGATATTACTCTAGAAGGAGTCATAAATTCTATACTGATCAAAGATTTAAACTTTCAAATTATCAAGAATGAAACCAACTTAGAATTTTGCATATCAGATCATCCTGTTTTTACTTACAATTGGCTATATAGAGATTTAGATCATCCCTCTGTGACTGGCATTACGGCAAAAGGTGTTCAGATTTTTCTGCCATTGTCACCAAGTATTACACTGTGTTTATATGATTCTCACATATATAAATATGGACAAAAAAATCAATTGATAACTCATATCTCCAATGTTAATGATATAGAAATTATGAATTCATTTCAGATTATAAATTCCTACTCAATAATAGGATTTAATGCAATAAGCACTGAATCACATTTAAAGCAATTATATAAAATAAACAAAGAAATTCAACTTTACAAACATGAAAATAGGATTTTCGATTATAGAGAAACTGAGGAAGGAGAAATTAGATATAAAAATATTAGTTTTACACAGCAAACAAAACTGAAAAAGATGCCCTCATTTATAAGTATTAAGAGGAAAGCTAAAATTTATGCTAATTCATTCTCTTACAGAGATCCCGAACTTATTGCTAAGTACATAAAAGTCAACAGATTATATGAACAATAAATTTGAATTTTCCAATAATATGGAACTACATTGTAGTAAATTTAAGTTATGGATGGTAATATGTAAAGACTATTGTGGAGATAAAATCATACTATGACAAACATTGATTATGAGCAAATCTATAAACTCACAAGAAATAAGCAATGGTCTGAATTGTTAGATATTGTTTATAAACACTCGAAAAGTGCCTCTTCAGATGACTTAGTTATGAATGCAATGAAAACATTTGAAGATGAATTTTTTCGAGAAATAGATAAAGAAATTAGAAATAACAATATTGAAATATTATTAGATAAACTTCTTCTCTTACATTGGAGTAAAACTTATGTTTTGACAGAAGATAGAGCCATGAAAATTGCTGTTGAATTAGTAAGTATATATAGAAAGAAAGGATTAATGGAGGATGCATATGATTGGGCAAAAATTTATCCTAAACCAGGAATATGTGCTGAAGTAATTAGACTGTATGAAGAAGCCTTACCAAAGGTTTTAGAACATTCTCAAAAAGAGCAAATAAAGGTTACAGAAAATCAAAATATAGCGAATGAAAACCATACTAATAGTCTCTTTAAGTCTCATCAAGAGCTAGAGTTTTTTATGGCTGTTAGGGAAATATTTCAAATGTATATAGTTTATCCTAATGTTGCATTAAGTTGTCTAATCAACTTTGATAAAATTAAAGATAATTTATTACAAGAAGAGAGAAATTTCTTTTTTAGAGGAATTGTAGATTGTGTAGTTTTTGATCAACATGATAACTACAAACCAATTAAATTTTTTGAGTTAGATAGTCATTATCATGATTTACAAGACCAAAGACTAAAGGATGACTATAAAAATAAGATTTTGTCATTAGCTGGACAAAAACTTTATAGAATTAGAAAAATATCAAATAATCAAGGTAAATCTGAATTTATGAAGCTAATTAGAGAAATAACATAGGTGTGGTATTCAATTTATATAACTGATATAATATAGTTAGCAAGGTCTACCCTTGACTGACTTTGATTTTCCAATAACATAGTATTTAATGGTGGTAGGAAAAAAATATTATGACTACATCTATTGCTGACCAAGTTATTGAACAATTAAAAATCATGCCTCAAGACTTGCAATATCAAGTCCTAGAATTTGCCCGCAATTTGACAAGTTCCAAAATCAAAGGTGTTCCCGGTAAACAATTACTGCGTTTTGCAGGTTCAATACCTAAAGAAGACTTACAGCTAATGAGTGAAGCAATAGAACAAGATTGTGGAAAGGTTGATGTTAATGAATGGTAGATACTTGCTCGATACTAATATCATTATTGCTTTCTTTGGCAGTGAAGTAGCAGTCAAAAATAACCTTGCACAAGCAAATGAAGTTTTCATTCCCAGTATTGCAGTTGGGGAATTATGTTATGGTGCGAGAAAATCTGGACGTTCAAAAGAGAATTTAGAGCGGATTGAAGAATTTATCGCTAATAATACTGTACTTGAATGTAATACAGAAACATCACGAATATACGGTGAAATAAAAAATCAGCTACGTTTGAAAGGTCGTCCGTTACCTGAAAATGATATTTGGATTGCCGCAATAAGTCTTCAATATAATCTAATTTTAGTTAAGTAGGTAGGCGGAGAAAAATCAAAGTATATTTCGTTTTGTGAAATGGCTAAAACTCAACCACAATAACGCATTGAGGTGAATTTACATATCGTTACACATTTTGGTTATTTAACGTCCACTTACTTACACGCGATACTCATTTTCAGGAGGTTGAAAATTTACAAACAGTTTCTTGGATATAGCATGAAAATAGATGAACCACGAAGGAGGGTTGTAATGATTTTCAATTATTCTCTCACCTTAAAGTCCGAAATATCACCCTTCCCGGATACTCTTGCTGATTAATTTTGGTATAGACTCGCAAACAAGTTAATACTTCACCAGGATTACCACCACAGTCTAATTGCAAGTCATCTTTAGAAAATTCACAAACATCAGCATACAGTCCTGATAACTGTTTGAGTCGGACTTCATTACCTGCTTTCATAGCTTTATCAACGGCTTTTCTGAGAAGACGACGAGATTCTTTTTGTAATTTTCCCCACCAAGAATAACGTTCAGCCGGGGGGATAAATACTAAGGAATGAATGGCTTCATCCATGTCAATCCAGGCACATAAATTTAAAATAGTATCAGTATTTTCCTCGGATTTTTGCAGGCGGTGAAAGCGATCGCTTAATGTGTCAATATATTGATGACGTTGTTCTAATTTAGAATGTAAAGAAACTACATCAAAGCTAAAAACACTTTTTAAAGCATGATGTAATTCTGTATCTATCTCAATAAACTTAATATATAAAAGTAAAAATCCGGCAATTAAATGTAAATTTTCAGAAAGATGAGTTTGGGCAATTTCTGAATTTACCAAAGCTGTTTGAGATAAACATAATCCTTTGGCCTTAACTGTACCACTTAACCCTGGATAAATAATTTCATCACGGACAAATGGTAATTCCTCCAGATTTATATGATCTACAACTGCACCTACTTCTTGCGCTAATTCTAAAGCCTTATGTCGCCAAAATGTAGCTACATCTTCAGGAACTCGCAACAGTTTTCTATGAATTTCGTTCCATATTTCCGCATCAATTTGGCTTTGAATACAAGAATTACCAAGATAAGATTTTAATTCTGAATCATCATTAAAAGCATCTTTTAATTTTATTAACTGAGGTTGTTTTAGATCCCCGACTTCTTCAAGAAGTCGGGGATCTAATAATTGATGAAGTTCTTGGAGAATTTCTTCTGATAGCTGAAATCCGGTATCAAGCGGATATTCTTGATTTGCTTTGGTTAAAGTTGCGGCTAATCCATATAAATTAAACCGTAATATTTTGGCTAATTCTGAGTTTTTTGTATTTAGTAGTTTATGTAAATTCTGCATAATTTTGTCAGGATGAAAATAGAAGATTTTAGATCCCCGACTTCTTAAAGAAGTCGGGGATCTAGGATTAATGAATACCGCAAAAAGGATCACGTTCTTTATCAACTTCGTTAGGTTGTAATTCCAATTCTGCCCGATAAACACATCCTTCTTGTTCTAGACATTCTTGATTATTAGATGTCCAATAAGGAACTGCCCCAGCGTGCATTCTTAATATGCCTGTATTATCAAGAGTCACATGATATTGACAAGGATAATCTGTGATAATATCCGGTCTGCTGAGTGTGCCAATCCGTAGCCATTTCTTAGTATTTGTATCACTATCAGTTTGATAAATATAGAAGGTGTGTTGACCACTTTGGGGAAATGATGGCAAAGGTTTACTGATTAATCCTGTTCCTGGTTGTTTGACACCATCTTGTAAATAATGAAATGTTTCCATTGATTTACTTTCATTATTATCAACTGCAAATACTAAATGATAAGCATGAGGTTGATCAACTGTGGCAGATTCTAAGACATTAACAGCAATATCACCATCATTTAAGTTGTGTTGATGGTTTTCTATGGCGATATTCCATTTTAAATTACCATCAGTAAATAAGGTATTTTCAGTAGATTTAGATATGACTGAATTAATATCAATGCCAACCACATCTATTAAATAATGAGGATTACCTCGGCATAGTAAAACGCTAAATTGTAAAGCTTGGTCAATCTCAAATTGGACTTTGATTTTTTTGAGAAATTCCTGTTCTTCCATGCCCAATTTATCCATCAATATTTTACCGTCGAAACTACCCCACAGGCGAAAAGTGCCATTTTCATAATCTTGACGATGGATAATATTTGTTAATTGGATGCCCTGCCAAGGTGTCCGCACTTTAGCAACAGTGTCCCAAGGTGCAAGTTGATATAGTTCTTGTCCAGCATTAAAAATGGCTAATGGTTCGTTACTTTGGGTTTTGCGTTTGAAGTTACAAGGAAGATAATAAAACAGGTTTTTGACATCAATTTCTAGTTGATTTGCACCTTTACGTAACAGATTTTTAGATTCTTCTGGATCAAATCGAAAGCGACGCAATTTTTCGGCATAACAAGCACCTGCGGAAGTGGCAATTTTGGTAAATTCTAAAACAAAAGTAATTCGTTCGGGATTCCAAACAAAATAAGGCGATTTACTAAATTCTTTGTAAATTTGTTGTTGAACAAGATTAAAATTGCAAGTTTTTCCAGACAGAATTAACCAATCTACTTTTTGATTTGTTTCTGAATTAAGACGGCTTTCCATTAAGCCTTTTGCAATACCAATGGCTTCTTTAATTGAAGAAGTTGCTGCCCGTTCAAATTGCTGATGATCTAAAGTTAGAGAAATAGATTCAGAACTTCTAACTTGAAATTTAATCGCACTTTGGGCAAGAAGTTCACCAATTTGTTGTTCATTTAAAGTGAAGGTTAATAAAGAACCATCTGCGGGTGGTTTTTGCCCTAATTTGAGTTTAGCAGCTTCAGCATGATCCCACAATGTGTAAAAGGTTTGTAGGCGTTGGGTGGCTTGTTGCCAACGAGTTGGTAAGACTTTTTCCGCTGTATCTAGGGCATCTTTAAAAGCAACGTCACCTTCGGGATTTTCTTTATCTATACATTTTAATAAACTACCAGTTTTAAATTTTCCATCTTCTAAAAAACGGTCATTTAATTCAGAGTTAATTAAGTCTTCTAATTTATCGCTTTCAATGTCACCTGTGGTAACTGCGGTCAGCAGAAAATCAGAAATTGCAACTTTTAACAAACGGAAAATTCGTAAAGTAATTAATTCACCACCTAATTGTAAATGTCCCGAAGAACCTAATAATTTGGGAGTAAGTTTATAGTAACGTCCTCCTAAACCTCTATCTTCATGATCTGCAAAGAAGGGAGTTTTATCTTCTAGAGTAAGTTCAATTAAAGCTAAGTCTGTTGTACCTCCACCAATATCTAAAACCAGGACATTTTGTGACCATTTATTCCCATTTTGACGACAGCGAGTTTTAAAAGATTCAATCCCAATATTGAGATTTCCGCCAAATTCTCGCCACAGGAAAAAGATAGCTACAGAAACAGCTTCGTCATAGGCTGTTTGCACATCATCAATGCCTAATTCCTGGACTAATTGCTTAATTTCTTTGCGAACTACGGGAGGGGCAACGGTGGGATAGGTAACAACTGCTGTTAAAAAATCGCCTTCTGAAAATCTCCGTCTAGCCCGTTGCCGATAATCTTCTGTTAGTTCAATTAATTGCGCCCAAGCTGCTTGAATTAGGCGATTAACTTGAATGTTTTCTTCATCTTCTTCTAAGATAATTGGGAAAGATCGATCTTGTCCAAAATAGCGTTTGGGTGAATGATGAAATCTGCTAATAATTTCTTTAACTGAAACAGTTGTTCCTTGGGCTATGGCTTTTTTTCTATTATCTCTTGCGTCTCTACCCATGCGTAGTTTTAAGGGAATTAATTGCGATACTTCCATTTCACTGGGAATTTCTGTACTGCGTCTATCAATATCTAAAATTACGGGAATTAAATTTTGTGATTCTAATGTGGGAACGCGGAAAACTTCGTGATATATAGCATAAAGTTTCTTGCTAACAGCCCGCCGAAATCTATCACTTGTTCCTAAACATAATTCAATTTGGCGAATTGCTTCTAAAAATAATTCTTTGTTATCACTTTCAAAAATTTCACTTAATTGATCTGATTCTATTGCTAAGTTTTTGCTAATATCAACTAGAAATTTTTCCCACTCACTACTACTAACATCTGGTAAGGCTAAATCTGGGGAGGAATTGAACCATTCCGCCATGCGTTCTCTTAATCTCAGTTCTTGTTCTCTGGGTAAAACTTCGGCAATGGGGACTTCTATGGGGTCAAAAAGTGTCACGGTGGAGTTGGAAGTACCAAAATCTAACGCTAACCAACCAGGAAATCTTTTTCTTTGTTTTTCATTGAGTTTTTCACTGAGTTGTTGACTTAAATTATTCAAATAGTGATCAAATTGTGAAGTATTCATGGGTAGATGATTTTTTGTAGATGAACTTGATGATTTTTGTAAATTGGGTATAAACCAAAGATCACATTCAGCACATACATGATTAGATATGGACAAATTTGGTTTTCCCCCAGCGTCAGAATCAAAATATTCGACAATCACCTTTAAGGTACAATCAACTATTGTGATTAAAGGTGCATCTAACTGACAGGGATCTTGTCCTAATTGAGAAATATTATAAATTTGTTTGGGTGTGGCTGTGTGAAGTTGTCTATAACTTTTTTGAATTTGTGCTGCTAATTCATTTGGTGTACCTCTAACTATGCAGGTAATTCGAGAAATGTACGGTATGTTGCTTTTAATAGGGACAATTTGGATGGTGGGTAGATGCAACTGTGTGTTTTCTTTCACACCTATTTTAAAGCTAGGTAGAAGCTGAATTTCCACAGGCATTTTTGATGTTCCTTTTTTGTTTGTTAATATTTCATTGATAGTGCATTTCCCTAAATTTATTTGATAACTAAAGGTTTACTCTTTTCTTAATAGAAGAATATGGATTAAATGAACCACGAAGGGACGAAGAACACGAAGGAAGAAAGAAGAAGGAATAAGGAAGTACCAATTAAGTGCAGGTAAATAATTCTTTTTCATTAATTGTGGCAATATCGGTTAAGATTTCTAGCCAAGCTGGAATGGCTAATTCGGTTTGTGAATCTCTTGCAGCAATATATCTTAGTAGTGTTTCTTTTTTGGAAAGGTTTTGCAAGCTGGGAATAATTTGATCTAAAATTCCATTGATTTCTATATTTACTTGCTGATTACTTTCACTCACATATTGCACGAGGTGAAGACTAGCACTAGCGGTAATTTCATCTCGCAGTCGTAAAACGAAAAGTTGATGATTTGCGCTTCTTGATGGGTTTTGATTTCTCTCTGGTGACCAATCAAAAATTTGTCCTACACTGTGTTTTTCATCTTGTCTGGCTAGGGGAAAAATACTTTCTGGTTTGATACTTTGATCATGGTTATTGATTTCGGCAATAATGGCTTCTTTCCATTGACGAGGATCAGATCCTAGTAAGAGTTTATAAAATAAATCAGCTTCTTCAAGTCCAAATTTTGATTCAATTTCTTGTTCCATTTCTGGGATAAGAATGGTTTGCAGTTTTTCCCGTTCTAAGGTAATTTGATGTGCCAATGAGCTTAATAAGTCTACCACAGCTTGATGAATGCGATCGCTCGCAAAGTTCTCCAGTTCTTTCACTGTTTTCTCGAAAGCTGGATAAAAGTCATCACTCTTAGTTGGTATGGAGGTATTTACCCGATTTCCTCTATCAAATAATTTCCCCGCTGCACCTTTAAATTCCGCTAAGGTAATTGTGCCATTTTGAATTTTATTAAATAATAATGTCCACTGACTCCAATTCAAAATTTTCAAAGTTAGCTCATCTTTAATGACATCACTAACTACAATTCCTCTTCTATCTTTCAGTTGTTCTTTACCTAAATCTTTCTGAAAGTTTCTGTAGGTTCTATCTAAACTTTCTATGGCTGATCTTAATTCTAGTAAAGCTGGAGTATCAACTGTGGGTATGCCTTGTTCATGGATTTCGGCAATAATTTCTTTGAGATATTCTTGTTGTTGACGAATCACATCAGCAGCCCGACGGGTATCTTCATACAATTGCTTTAAGCCATGATTAGCAACATGAGTTTGAATCAATTCTCTTAATTTACTAATCCCACCATCTTGAGCAAAATAACCTAATTGTCTTCCTAATTGACTCCTCCCATCTGCTGCTAATAAAGCTTCACTTAAATCACCCCATTTCTGTTGTAATTTTTTCGGTCTTTCTAGATAATCAGGATAATCTAAATTGGCAAGAAATTCCTCAGAACCTGCTTTAATTTGACTAGAACGTTTGGCAAATTCAGACAATCCTAATAGTGGCGATAATAAGACAATTCTATCTTTTTGAGAAGTAAATGCTTCCGCCCCATCAATAATGGTTTTGAGAACTTTCAATTTTTGGAAAACTGCATTTGTTTGTAAGGGTTGAGAATCAGATTGATTATTAATTAATAAATCTAGTTCCCTTTCTCCTCCTTCACTTTCTAAAGGCAGTTGATCAAAACGTCCCACACCGACAAGAATTAAATCCTTGAGGTCTTGTCCTGGACGCTGTTGCTGCATCATTGTGAAGATTTTATTGGCGCGATCGCTCCCCGGTGATTTACCATTAAGTAAGACTAAAATTGTCTGTACCTGTGCCAATTCTCGCAAGGATAAAAATGTATCTCTAGTTCCAGAATTAGCTGCACCCAAGCCGGGAAAATCTAAAAGGACAAATTCTTCTGCTCCTGTAACATCCCAAATTTCTCGTGATATTTTCACATCAATATCAACACGACGAATTAAGGGAAAACTGGTTTGTAATAATTGCGTTCCTAACCTTTGTGGCGCATTTGGTAAGCGAACATTCGCTGCTGGTAAATCCTCAAATTTGAGAGATTGAATCGCCATAGGCATTTCTGCCAGTTGTAAACCTTCACGGGCTGTAATCCCATCAATTGGGTAAAGACGACCGCATAAAGCCTCACCATAAGCCTGATAAGCCCGCAAAAATAACACTAACTCCCGCACCAAATAACGCAACTCTAAATTATTGGAACTTTTCCAAACTTCCTCACACCAAATACTGATATCCTTACCGGTTTTAATTTTAGCTACCTGTAAAGGTGTCACCCCAGCGGACGCAGCGCGACGGTTTGCTTCTTTGAGCATGAAGTGTAAGCACTCATTTACCCCTTCATGGGATAAATATTCTACCGTATAATTATTTGCTTGGGTAGTTGCAAAACCATCCTGGGGTTTAATATGAATAGCCGTGACATTACCGGTTGTCGGATTTTCGCTCACGGGTAAAGCGTCTGCGTAACCAATGAGACTTCCTAGCAGCAAACTTTTACCGCTGCTAAATTCCCCCATGATGCCAATTTTTACCGGTGAGTTGGCCAGTTCCACAGTTTTCTCTGCTGCCTCTCGCAGCCGCAGCAGACAATCATCAAGGCTAGTGGGAACCCAATCTTCCTCCTGGGAAGGGCGTTGGGGAACTGAGTCAATTTTGCGGAGGATAAATTCACCGTACTCTTTCAATCGTGCCAGCTTATCTGGTTCCATAGAGTAGTCTTTCGTTTGAGTTCATTTTCACAACTGGGTTATAACACAAAACCTCAAAACTATTCCTATGTGGTGCCACGAAAACAGGCAAGACGCAAGACGGAAGCGGGAATTTCTTTGTTCTTTGTTTTTCTAATCTTCATCTAAGTAGGTGAACACAATAAAACCAATCTGTGTAAAGAAAAGTAAAATCGCCCAAACCCTCTTCACTCTTGCCTCTTGCCTCTTGCCTCACCAATGAGCAATGCTAAACCCCGGCAACTGCCAGAAATTACCCAGCTTTCAAAATCTCATCATCTACAGAAAAATCAACTTCTAATTTATCTTGTCCATTGATTAAATAATCATTTACTAAAGAATTTTGCAAACCAGAAATCAAATCATATTTAGGTTGCCAATTTAATTCTATCTGTGCTTTATTCACTGATGCAAAGAAATGCTGTACCCGCATCGGAAAAGCTTTCCGTTTACCGAAATCAAACTTTTTCGGATCATAATGGACGATTTTCACATCATCGGCAGATTTACCAGCAGCTACAGCACAAGCACGCGCTAACCCATCGAAAGTGACAAAGCGATCGCCCGAAATATTATAAATCTGCCCAATTGCTTGATTATTCCCAATTATCTGGGTCATCGCTTGAGCTAAATCCCAGACATGGCCAAGTTGAGTGATGTGCATACCATTTCCAGGAATACAAATCGGGCGATCGCGTACAATTCTATCAAAAAACCAACTTTCCAAAGGATTATAATTTTGCGGTCCGTAGATATAAGTAGGACGAATAGAAGTAAAGGGAATTCCCAACTGCTTGAGGTAAGCTTCCGTTTCATGTTTACCCTGGTGACGACTCTTAGGATCAACAGCATCCCCTTCTAAATGGGGCATTTGGTCAGATTTGAGGTAAACACCCGCAGAACTCATATAAACAAAATGTTTGACCCGTCCTTGAAAAATTTCTGCCAGAGGTTGTGTATCCGTTAGTTCCCTACCATTATTGTCAAAAACGACATCAAAACTTTCTGGTGCTAACTTTTCTTGAAGTTGAGTTGAGTTAGTGCGATCGCCTATAATTTGTCCTACCCCCGCAGGTACAGCATGATTACCACGATTGAACAAAACCACCTCATGTCCATCCTTAATCAGCAGTTGAGTCAAATACACACCAATAAACCGAGTTCCACCAATAACCAGAATCCGCATAACTTTCTAATTCCTGAATAAAAATCACCCTTATCTGTAGAGGTTATCAGGTTGTAGTATCACTAGAGGAACATCTTTTGGTAGGATTATATCTTCTATTGAATCTAGAGAGAGCAAAATCTTTCCCCCTGCCGTCTCCGAACGACAATTTTTAATGCTCACCTACTTACCTTCCACCCATTCAACTTAACCGTGTCCTTAGAATATGCCTTAGTTCATGAGTGGTTAACCCCTCAAGCCACAGGAGGTTCAGAACTCGTAGTCCAGGAAATATTAAATCACATTGACGCTGATTTATACGCCCTGATTGATTTTGAATCCAGCAATCCAGAAAGTTACCTGTATAAACGTCAAATTGGCACAACGTTTTTACAGAAATTTCCCCAAGCCCGTCAAGGAGTCCAAAAATATTTACCCCTATTACCCTTGGCCATTGAGCAATTGGATTTGCGACAATATGAAGTTATTTTATCTTCATCTCATGCTGTAGCTAAAGGAGTCTTAACCACCCCTAATCAATTGCATATATGCTATAGCCATAGCCCCATGCGCTACGCGTGGGATTTAACCTTTGATTATCTCAACCAAAGCAAACTAGGGCAAGGAGCAATCGGCTGGATCACCCGCCAAATCCTCCATAATTTGCGGCAATGGGACGTAATCAGTGCCAACCGGGTGGATTACTTCATTGCCAATTCACAACACACAGCTAGACGAATTTGGCGGTGCTATCGTCGAGAAGCAACCGTCATCTATCCACCAGTGAATATTGATGAATGTCTCTTTTCCTCGCAAAAAGAGGATTTTTATCTGATAGTTTCCCGACTAGTAAGTTATAAACAAGTTTCCTTAATTGTTCAGGCTTTTAATAGCCTCAAAAAACCCTTGGTTATTATTGGCACTGGTCCTCAAATGAACAAATTACGGGAAATAGCCCAACCACACATTCAAATCTTAGGATGGCAACCCGATCATATCGTCAAAAATTATATGTCCCGTGCCAAAGCCTTTGTTTATGCAGCTTGCGAAGACTTTGGCATTGCCCTAGTTGAAGCCCAAGCTTGTGGAACTCCCGTAATTGCCTATGGTGCTGGTGGTGCATTAGAAACAGTCAGAGATATTCAGACACATCCTGATACAGGAACTGGTATATTATTTAAAATCCAAACAGTAGGAGCTATAGTAGATGCCGTAGAAAAATTTGTAGATCATGAGCATTTATACAATTACGAGTATATACAAACACACGCTAATCAATTTTCTCGCCAGGTTTTTGCAGAACGTTATCTAGGTTTTGTGAATGAATGTCGTGAAAAAGGAGTTTACCAAAAGTAAACATCGGCCTTTTGTATTTATTTTCTCAGAAGAGTGCAAATTTTTCCTCAAAATTACTGCCTTTTAGCTTTAAGATTGGGACTATGTGTGGTGTGGATTATAAAGGAGTATGATGACTGCCCAGAGTTCACTCCTCTCCGGCAAGCGATACCCGCGGAAGGATAACGGTACATCTGTGACTGTTTTATCAAAACGTGGTCAAAAAGTTAAACAGCCAAAGGTGAAATCCAGAAGTTTATCTTTTCAGGGTTTATACGGAGAGTTTTTTAAACGACTGTTTGATATAGTTTTTTCATTGTCGGTCTTGATTTTGTTTTCTCCCATCTACATGATATTGGCCTTATTGATAGCCATAAGCTCAAAGGGTCCAATCTTTTATGTTCAAGAACGGGTGGGCAAAAACTACCGCAGTTTCAATTGCATTAAGTTTCGCACCATGGTCAACAATGCTGACGAAATTCTCGTCGAAATGATGGCTACATCACCTAACCTCCGAGCAGAATTTGAAGACAATTTTAAGCTGAAAACAGACCCAAGAATCACTAAAATTGGTCACTTTTTGCGAATTACCAGCTTAGATGAATTTCCCCAATTTTGGAATGTTCTCAAAGGAGATATGAGTGTAGTTGGGCCAAGACCTTTAGTAGCGGAAGAATTAATCAAATATGGTGATTATATCAATCATGTTTTAACGATTCGTCCTGGAATTACTGGTTTGTGGCAAGTATCCGGGCGTAATGATATTCCATATCCTCGCCGGGTGCAAATAGACCTCCATTATGTCAATTTTAGGAATTTTTGGCTTGATTTGTGGATCATCCTGAAAACAGTTAATGTTGTCATTATGCCCAAAAATAAAGGAGCTTACTAAGTAAGTACGCAAATTCCATCTTATGGGGCAACATTATGCCCCAAAAACTATTTTTGATAGCAAAGGTATAAAATTTATTCTTACGCATATATACGGCTCAAGGAATTTCTAGTGCTGACAATAATTGATACACTTGAAATCAAGAATATTAATTGAACTAAACCTATAATTATTTGTTAAAGTGTTTTTTAGCAAAAATATTTGTTGACCTTTAACTTGTAATAGCAACTAATATTTGTAGCCCGACTATTGGGCAGTTATATCAATTAACTGCTAGTTTATATCAGAAGGTTTGTAATCTTCAACTAAAAATAACAAGGCATCACCAAGCATGACACAAAGAAAACGGGCTTTAATTACTGGTATTACTGGTCAAGATGGTTCTTATTTAACTGAACTGTTACTAGAACAAGGTTATGAAGTCCACGGGATTATTCGCCGTACTTCCACCTTTAACACAGACAGAATTGATCATATGTATGAAGATCCTCATAACGAGGACGCAAGGCTGTTTCTTCACTATGGTGATTTGACAGACGGAACAACACTGCGGCGGATTTTAGAAGAAGTCAAACCTACAGAAATTTATAATTTAGGCGCTCAATCCCACGTCCGGGTGAGCTTTGATTCACCTGAATATACAGTAGATGCTGTAGGTATGGGGACATTACGTTTATTGGAAGCAATCCGCGATTATCAACACCGCACTGGGATTGAAGTCCGTTTCTATCAAGCTGGTTCTTCGGAAATGTATGGTTTGGTGCAAGCAGTTCCCCAAAGTGAAACCACACCTTTTTATCCCCGCAGTCCCTACGCTTGTGCTAAGGTGTACGCTCACTGGCAAACCATAAATTACCGCGAATCTTACAATTTATTTGCTTGTAACGGTATTCTTTTTAATCATGAATCTCCCAGAAGGGGAGAAACATTTGTTACCCGCAAAATTACTAGAGCCATAGCCCGCATTGTTGCTGGTAAACAAAAAAATATCTTCATGGGTAATTTGGACTCCAAGAGAGATTGGGGTTATGCCAAAGATTACGTAAAAGCAATGTGGTTGATGTTGCAACAAGAGCAGCCAGATGATTATGTGGTGGCAACCGGTGAAACCCATTCAGTAAAAGAGTTTCTGGAGTTAGCATTTAGTTATGTTAATCTCGATTGGCAAAAATACGTAGAATTTGATCAACGTTATCTGCGTCCTGCGGAAGTAGATTTATTAATTGGTGATCCCACTAAGGCCCAGCAAAAATTAGGCTGGAAACCATCAGTAACATTTAAAGAACTGGTTGCGCTAATGGTAGAAGCTGATTTACAAGCTGTGGGTTGTACTTCCTCTAATGGTAATGGTGCAAAATACCCTCAAGATATTGCTACTACCCGTCAAGAATTAGGATCTCTGCACTTTTAATTCAGATCAAGGATAATCATATGACAGCCTTAGAATTAGCAAATAAACGGATTCTTGTCACTGGTGGGGCGGGTTTTCTCGGCCGTCAGGTGATAGATCAATTATGTCAGCATGGCGCTAACAGTGAGAAAATTACTGTAACGCGATCGCACGATTGTGATCTACGAGTATGGGAAAATTGCCAACGGGCAGCAGATCAACAGGATATTATCATTCACCTAGCTGCCCATGTTGGTGGCATTGGTCTGAATCGAGAAAAACCCGGCGAGTTATTTTACGATAACTTGATCATGGGAACTCAGTTAATCCATGCAGCTTATCAACAAGGGATAGAAAAGTTTGTCTGTGTAGGAACTATTTGCGCCTATCCTAAGTTTACCCCTGTACCATTTAAAGAAGATGACATCTGGAATGGTTATCCAGAAGAAACTAACGCCCCCTATGGAGTGGCGAAAAAAGCTCTCTTAGTCCAACTACAATCTTATCGTCAGCAGTATGGGTTTAATGGAATTTATCTCTTACCAGTGAACTTGTACGGACCAGAAGATAACTTCAACCCCAGCAATTCTCATGTTATTCCCGCTTTAATTCGCAAAGTGGAAGAAGCCCAAACCAGGGGAGAAAAACAACTTCCTGTGTGGGGTGATGGTTCTCCTACCCGTGAATTTTTGTATTCTACAGACGCAGCACGGGGAATAGTCATGGGAACTCAGTTTTATAATGATGCTGAACCCGTGAATTTAGGAACTGGTTACGAAATCTCTATCAAAGATCTAATTACCTTAATTTGCGAATTGATGGAGTATGAGGGTGAACTTGTGTGGGAAACCGACAAACCCAATGGTCAACCCCGTCGTTGTTTGGATACGGAAAGGGCAAAACAGGCTTTTGGCTTCACTGCTGAAGTAGAATTTAGACAAGGTTTGAAAAATACTATTGATTGGTGGCGTAAAAACGCTGCATAGATGATCTCGTCATCTCGTTCCCAGTCTCCGACTGGGAATGCCTTCATAGAGTCTCTGACTCTAGCATACACACAAAGGCAGAGCCTTCTTAATTCATTCCCATACAGAGTATGGGAACGAGGGGAAATTTGCAGAAAATAAATTCACAATTAAGTAAAAAAGAACTGCGACGGACTCTACTCCAACAACGTCAGTCAATGACATTATTAGAATGGAGAGAAAAGAGCGATCGCCTGACCACTAATATCCAAAACTCAGTTATATTTAATCAAGCAAATACTATTCTGTCTTTTTTCAGTTTTCGTCAAGAACCTGATATTAGCTCGCTATATACCAACACGAACAAACGTTGGGGTTTTCCCCGTTGTGTTGATAAATCTCTAGTTTGGCATTCTTGGCAACCTGACGACACAATTAATATCGGTGCTTATGGGATTACTGAACCTCACCACGAAGCACCGATAATTGAGATTGAAGAAGTAGATTTAATTCTTGTCCCCTGTGTGGGTTGTGATGTCCAAGGATACCGCTTAGGTTATGGTGGGGGATATTATGACCGTTTGTTAAATTCTCCTGGTTGGAAGACAAAAGCGACTATAGGAGTAGTTTTTGATTTTGCTTATTTATCTCAATTACCTGTTGATAGTTGGGACAAACCTTTGGAAACTGTGATTACAGAAAATGGAGATTAAAGATGAATGAACCACAGAGGCACAGAGGTCACAGAGAAATGAGGGTTTGAGAGATATTTTGCATAAGTCCTGATTTTATTAAATCGGAAATTTTTGATAAGATCAAAATATCATCTTGTTGGTAGTTTGAATTTACAATTCTATTCAATTTATAATTATGCGTATTGAAGAATTACATTTACAAAACTTTCGAGGTTTTCGAGAACTTAAATTAACGCTTCCTCCTGATTTGGCTGTGTTTATTGGAGTCAATGGTTCAGGTAAATCATCTATTTTAGATAGTATTGCTATATTTTTATCTCAATATGTATATCAATTAAGATCAGGGGATAAATTTGATCTAAAAGATGATGATATTAACATCAATTCAGATACAGTTTCAATGTCTACTCTTGTTAAAGTTGACTCACAGAATAAGTTGGACTGGAAAATTGGTAAAAAGAGAGATAAAACTCAATTGGAAATATACACGAAAGAAATTGGTAATTATGCTAAAGAAACCATTTCAAAACTCACAGATAGTAGTGATGATTTAACCAATCTTTTGATTGAAAATTCGATCATAGAAACCGATGATAATTATAATCATTGTCCTTTGCCAATTATAGTTTATTATCAAACAAACCGAATATTTATAAAATCCTCAGCCATCAATGAGATAAGTGAAGAAGAGAGAGAAAATACTTACGGAAGTCGGCTTTTTGGTTATCAAAAAGCCTTTTCAGGAAATATAAATGATTTTAGAGATTTCCTATATTGGTTTAAAGAAGAAGAAGAATATGAAAATGAAGTTAGATTAACACAAGATACCAACTTTAGAAATCCACGTCTTCAAATCATCAGGAAAGTATTAGAAACATTTTTAGAAAACTTTCCTAATGCGGAATTTTCCGATTTACACATAGTGCGTGCAAATTCTCAAAGAGAAGGTGGTATTCGTCGTTTAAGTAAACCTTCGTTAGTTATTAAAAAAAATGGTAAAAACTTCAAACTAGATCAACTTTCCGACGGGGAAAAAACCTTACTAATGATAGTCGTTGATATCGCAAGACGGTTAGCAATTTTAAATCCTAGTATTATTAATCCTTCTGAACTGCTAGAAAAAGGAACAGGAATAATATTAATTGATGAAATAGATTTACATTTACATCCTCAATGGCAAAGAATTGTAATTCCTAGCTTTAAACAAACATTTCCCAACTGTCAATTTATTGTTAGTACTCATTCTCCTCAAGTTTTGAGTGCAGTCAACCGAGAAAACGTATTTATTTTAGAAGATTCAGAAATTGTAGAATTAACACCCCATACTTTTGGTAGAGACAGTAACTCAATTCTTTATGAGGTTATGGGTGTGGAAAAAAGACCTGTGAAAATGCTGGAAAGAATAGACAAATGTTTTGAAATGATAGATAATGATAACTTAGAAGAAGCTAAACTAGAACTGCAAAAGTTATCTGAATCATTAGACATCTCCGAAAACTGTCAAACTCTTACTATGAATGCTTTTTGGCAAGCGATAGCGAAGCGCTGCTGCAAGCAGTTCGCTAACTGCAAATATCCTCACGTTCTACACTAAAATAAGCATTACAG
>Ga0208601_1000016_pt1 | contig 53975 bp, 47 predicted proteins | sample LakMenEpi09Nov12_FD_150684 | JGI IMG/M metagenome (GOLD analysis project Ga0208601, IMG submission 150684) | Freshwater microbial communities from Lake Mendota, WI - 09NOV2012 deep hole epilimnion (SPAdes) | ecosystem: Environmental > Aquatic > Freshwater > Lake | place: Lake Mendota, Madison... | reverse complement strand
GCGGTGACAACTCCGATGCGAGTTCCTGTAAAACCACCAGGACCTTGGGCTACGGCGATAAATTCTAGGTCTGCCCAGGTTCGTGGTTTAATCACTTCAATTAGGTATTTATGGATATGACTGGATAAGTCACGTCCTAAGTTCCAAACTTGAGATTGGGGATAATCTGTAAAGTTGCTAATTGCTAAACCGAGTTCTGGTGTGGTGGTATGCAATGCTAAGGCGTATTTATCCGGTGAGAGATGTTTAATTATGGCTGTCAAGGTAAATGCAAATATATTTTTCTGATAAATAATACAGCAAAATTAAGGATTGGAGGGGAAAACATGAATAAGAATTGGGGTTGCTGATTTCGAGTGTGAATATTCAGCAACATTTCAGAAACTACTCTCAGTTATGTCGGGACTAATTCACCTGGACGTAATTTGGACCATTTACCTATTTCTGATTTGAAGCTGAGACAACCGACAACGTCCCATTCCATTTCAATGATTTCGCCTTGTGTGCGAATATTGACGTTGATGGCAGGTTCGTTGGGATCAAAATCTGGTGTTTCTGTCAGGTGTGGCTGTTGGTGCTGGGTTTCTACGGCGTTGTAGGTGACGCAGCGGTCTACATAGTGGCAATTCACGCAAATACACATAATAGAACCAACTTTGGGAAGCTTTATAGTTAATGTAGCTTAATGCAAAATAATCGGCATTGGTTACTAGGTTGATTTTTATGATCATGGATGAATTAGTTGTTTCTCGTCTCGCTGCCAAAAATTGGCCTTTTAGTCTGGAATATTTGCCACAACCTGTTTATATGGTGGGTGGTGCGGTGCGTGATGCGATTTTGGGTAGGGTTCGGGAATATGTGGATTTAGATTTTATTATCCCAGCGGATGCGGTGAAGGTAGCGAGAAAGATTGCTCAACGTTATCAAGCTGGTTTTGTGTTACTTGATGCCGAAAGACAAATTGCCCGTGTGGTGTTTCCTCATGCTACGGTTGATTTTGCTCAACAGGAGGGAGAAAGTTTAATTACGGATTTGCATAGAAGGGATTTTACTATTAATGCGATCGCTTATAATCCCCATACTCAAGAAATTATTGATCCTCTGGAAGGATTTAAGGATATAGAATCTAGTCTATTAAGAATGATATCACCTGTAAATCTGCAAAATGATCCTTTGCGGTTAATGCGGGCTTATCGTCAAGCTGCCCAACTTGGTTTTACTATTGAACCAGCTACTCAAGAGACAATTCGCAGTTTAGCAACAGATATCCGCAAGGTGGCAGCGGAACGAGTACGGGTAGAAATTGGTTATTTGTTGGCAAATTCTCAAGGGACATTTTGGCTAAATGCTGCTTGGAAAGATGGTGTTTTGACTAGTTTCTTTAAAAACGCGACTGAGGAAAGTTTTATTAAGTTAACTGCTGTTGATCAAGCTTATACTTTAATTAGTGAAAATTGGCAACAACTAGGAGAAGAATTAGCAAATTATGTACGGGAGACTGTGAAAACTTCTTGGTTAGCTACTGCTAAACTTGCTTGTCTGGTTGACTCAAAGCCAGAAATTGCCGAAATCGAATTACAGGAACTTACCTATAGTCGGGCAGAAATTCGGGCTGTGACAACGGGATTAAGACTATTTTCGGAAATAAAAGCGGTAAAGATGCCTTTGCGAAAACAGTATTTTTTGTTTCGGGAAATGGGAAGTTTATTTCCGGCTGTCTTGGTATTAGCTTTAGCAAATGATATTGTAGCTAAGGGAATGTTTGAAGAAAGTATGTTTGTTACTTATGAACCTTTAATCAAGCGTTATCTTGACAAAAACGATGCAGTTGCTCATCCTATTCCTTTACTCAATGGTAAAGACATGATGATGGCGTTAAACATTCCCGCTTCACCATTGATAGGTGAATTATTAATGGAGGTTGGTGTTGCTCAAGCTGAGGGGAAAATTTCTACAGTAGAAGCAGCGATAGAATTTGCCAGGAATTTAGTTAAAAAGTAAACTTGCTAAATTCGGTTTTGAGTTATTTAATTTTTATGGAGTAGGGAATGAGTCTGATTTGGCAGGCTGATTTTTATCGTAGTCCGCTACAAAATGCTGAAGGGCAGACGTTATGGGAACTATTAGTTTGTGATGCAACTCGCAGTTTTGAATTTACAGCCAGTTGTCCCCAATCCCAGGCTAATTCTACTTGGGTTGCCCAACAATTACAATTAGCTGGTCAGGAAAAGTTACCAGATGTAATTCAAGTATTTCGTCCTCAATCTTTAAGTTTAATCACAACTGCGGGAAATAATTTAGGTATTAAGGTTGAAGCTACTCGGAGAACTTTGGCGTTAAAACAATGGTTAGCAGCAAAACAATATCCTGTAACTGTGGATAAACTACCTCCATTACCATTACCGGAAAATCTCTGGGGGGAAGAATGGCGGTTTGCGACGATTCCATGTGGTGATATTGTGGATGAGTTTATAGAAAGACCAATTCCTTTTTTGCAAATACCAGATTTTCTCAAACCAATTAATCTGGGTTTAGCTTCAACAGTACCTATCCCTGGTGTAGTGATTTACGGTGGACGAAAATCTATGCGTTTAGCGCAGTGGTTAAAGGAAAATAATCCTGTATCATTAAACTATATCGCTGGTGCGCCTGATGGGTTGGTATTAGAAGCTGGTTTGGTAGATAGGTGGGTTTTGGCGACTTTTACAGATGAGGAAGTTACTGCTGCTGGGAAGTTATATCAAGAGCGAAAACAGCTAAGTCAGGGATTGCATTTTTTATTGGTGCAACCAGATGATTCGGGAATGACTTATAGTGGTTTGTGGTTATTGCAAGAGGTCTATTAAAAACTGATGCTTGTTATATTTTGTTACCGAAAACGAGCCTACTTAAGCATAAAAATTCATGTATGATAGGAGTCTTGGGTGTTAGTAATTATTTATATGGGAACTTGGGAAGTTAACCAAATGTCTACATAATTATTAAAGAAATCATAACTTAGTCAAGTTTTCTTGACCTTTTAAACGAAAATTAGACCAATCAAAGTTTAGTCGAAATATTCAGCTAATTCATTTAAGCTAGAAGCAAATGAGCGAAATTAGTCAACGCAGGGTTGTTATTGGTGATGTGCATGGACACTATGAATGTTTGATGTTGCTGTTGGCAAAAATAGCGCCTACATCAGAGGATCAAGTATATTTTTTGGGAGACTTAATTGATCGTGGTCCAAAAAGCGCCCAAGTAGTTGAGTTTGTTAAAGAAAATGATTACTATTGTTTGCTAGGTAATCATGAGCAGATGTTATTAAATATCATGACTGGTAAGAATACTTCGTCCACAAATATGCAAACGTGGTTATACAGTGGAGGACAGGCTACTATTGCTAGTTACCAATCTGCAACAATTCCTAAACAACATCTGGATTGGTTTGAGAGTTTGCCCACATATTTAGATTTGGGAGATTTTTGGTTAACTCATGCAGGTGTTGATCCAGAAAAGAGTGTCCAAGAACAGACGGCGGAAGAATTATGCTGGATTAGGGATGAGTTTCATCGGATAGAGAAACCATATTTTGCAGATAAGTTGATTATAGTTGGTCATACTATAACTTTTACTTTACCTGGTGTGGCTCCCGGTAATTTGGCACAGGGCCAGGGCTGGTTAGATATTGATACTGGCGCTTATCATCCCCGTAGTGGTTGGTTGACGGGGCTGGATATTACGAATAAGTTGGTTTATCAGGCCAATGTGTTCAGTAGGGCTGTGCGGACTGTGGCTTGGGAAGAGGTGATGACAATTGTTCAGCCACAGGAATTTGCAGGTAGCCGCCGTCATAGAAAACGAGCATAATTATGGCAAAAATGCTCTCATTTTGCTTTGATATACCGGATTATCTAAACCATGATTTTGACTACTTGGTTGATTTTTAATCTGATTTTGCAGGGAGATTACGCGATCGCTCGCCCCTGGATGTGTACTTAAAAATGTAGGTACGGAGCTACTTCTTTGTAGCTTTTTCATAAAAGAAACCATTGCTGACTGAGCATAACCAGTGCGGGTTATGTTTGCTAATCCTCTTTTATCAGCATCAAATTCGTCTTGGCGACTGCGGGGAAGATTAAGGGCGAGTTGCACGCCAATTCCTACTGCCTTGCTTTTATCTAAACCGGATACGGTAGCTACACCACTGGCTATAGCTTGTTGTCGCATTTGTTTAATTAAATGTTTGCCTTCGATATGTCCCATTTCATGAGCTAATACACTGGCAAATTCGGCTTCATTGTCTGCTGTTTTTAACAAACCTGTATTCACATAAATAAAACCACCGGCAGTTGCAAAGGCATTAACAGCAGGATCTTCGACTACTTGAAAAGTATAGGGAATATTTGGACGAGTGCTATTAGCTGCTAAACGTCTACCGATTTGTTCAACATAGCTGTTTAGTTGTGAATTACGAGAAATTCTGACTTCTTGCTGTATTTCTTGATTTATTTGCTGCCCAAGATCAACTTCCTGGCGATCGGATATATTAGATGGATTAAATATCTGGGTTACTTGTGGGACTATACGGATCAGATCGCTAAAACCTATAGCTTTACTTGATAATTGTGTACTCAGGCACACAGTTAAAGCAACGCTTACAGAAATGAACGGATACAAACAGCGCCGCTGCCACAAACGATAATTTGTCCAAATTCCTTGCGAGTTAATCATAATCGAGTTATATGAGATTGGTGTAACAACTTAAATTTAGAGGACGAATTTTCAGTTTACTAAGTTGCATTTTCAACTCAAGATAGTGCAAACAGTGAATTAAAATAACTTACTGCTACGATGACACTGAAGCCCCTGCAATCATGATAAACTGTCGCATAACCATAATGTCTAGTTTCTGTCAATTCTGATTCAGTGATCAAGATTGTGGATCACTTGAAAAAACTTGTTGGTACAATCAATTACTTAGCTAAAAACTTAACTGCAACTTATCCAAACTTGGTTATGAATATTTTAGATTCCAAAGGTCGCTTGTTCGGTAAAATCAACCTATTAGATTTAGGGGCTGCATTAGTAATTTTGCTAGTGATAGTAGGTATCTTTATTTTTCCTGGTACTTCCGGTTCTGTGGCTCAAATAGGTGCAAAAACAGTACCAATTGAGGTAGATTTAGTAGTACGTGGACTCAATGTTCGTAATCCTCAACAGTTAGTTAAAGAAGGATTCACAAAAGGTGGTAAAACTAATGTGATTATCCGTAATCAACCCTATGGTCAAATTGGGATTAAATCGGTTGAGCAGTTAGAGAGAACACTGACAATTGGTCAACCAGATGGTTCTGTGAAAGAATTACCAGATCCTAGAAAAATTAACTTTAGTACAGATTTTCTCTTGACTTTAGAAGGACAAGCTACAGTCACTAAAGATGGGCCTGTTCTTGGTAATAGCAAAGTGAAAATTGGAATGCCTTTTGAATTAGAAGGTTTTAACTATAACTTCAATGCGTCTGTAATTGATATCCGATTACAAGATAAATAGCATTCTGTTTAAGGGTGAAATTCTCCTGATTTCATCCTCACAATTAGTAAAAACAATACATTTATAATTTTGTAATTAAGTGGGTAAATACTGTGGTACAGGCTTCGTCGTCTTGGAAACAATTCATCAATCAAATTTCAGAAATTAAGACAGCAAGCCAAAAACAGCAGATTTTTAAACATTTTTATGAACCTGGTGTTTTGCTGGGATTGTTAACAATTATTGTGGCTATGCTGCTGTGGAGTTGGCAATTACTATTAGCTGTTATTGTTGGCATTGGGAGCATGGTATTTACTTACTCAGTGCAAAAATGGAATTGGCAATTGCGCTGGCTAGAAATACGCAAGTTAATGAGTAGCACTAACAGTCGGTTAGCTTATTCTGTTGCTAGTGGTGGGATTGCGACTGTGATAACTTATATGGCTTCGGCAATTTGGGTTGATGCTCCTAGTCATTGGTTAGCTGCTGGTGCTATTGTTCAAGGGATAGGAACGCTATTAACTTTAATTTTGTTGGTGTGGCAAATATTCAGTGTTCAAGGAAATCAAGAGGAAGATTATCTTGATCAATTGTTAAACAATTTCACGGAAAAAGATCCTTTAAAACGGTTGCTTTCCATGCGTCAACTCAATAAACTGATTATCCGTCAGCGAGTTGATACGGTAATACAACAAGATATTAGGGAATGTTTACAACTGCTACTGAGTCAGGAAAAAGAAGTAATGATTCGGGAAGCAGCTTTAGATTGTTTGCAAAATTTAAATGGGTTGCAAGTGCTAAAACCTATTCAATCAAAGGTATTTATGCCTGTATCAGCAACAGCGAAGAATAAAATTCTTGTAGATTGATCTAATTTTCCGATTTTGTCCTTTTGATTTCGGGATTTTGCTTTAATTCTTCTGTTAAGATTTGCTGATAAATTTTGGGTAAGGAACTACTAACAGAATTATTTTCTATCCCGTACCCTAAACTTGTCCATGTGGGAGAAAGTTTCCGCAAAACGTCATTTAATTTTTGTTGCTGTAATAGCTTAGGAATATTTACACCCCAAACTTTTGCATCATTTAACCAACGGTAAACTACTACATCTTGATACTCTGCTTCAAAGCTATAATTAGTCCAAAGCATCATCTTTGCGGGTTTTGGGTGATAACGAGGGGCAATTTGATCCCACGTAGTATTAATAATTTGATATCTACCTGCGGCTGTGGAACAATTACCTGTATTCGGTCCTGTGATGATGGTGACACATTTTTGAGGATGATGGCTGAGATCATTAATTTGTTCACCACCATACAAGAGAGAATAGGGACGATTACCACTAGCTTCGCTGGCAGATATGGTTCGCATTAATGCCCGAATATAAGGATCTCCACCTTTCATGACTAGGGGAGGCTGTTTTCTAGTAAATACGGGTTCGAGGGATAATTGTATATCTCCAAAAATATACCACTGAAATAGGTACACAAAGCCCAAAAGTGAGGCTATGGGAGCAATGAGTTTTTCTACACCTTTAAGTTCAAAGCTTTTCAGAATTCAACTCCTCTCAATTTCTTCTCTTGGCTAATTACAAAAACTTACACTTTGCTTTCGGAAAAATTAAAAACTTCAGTAATATTGCTATGATCACCTATTGGCTTATTTAGTTACAATATCAACTATTGGATGACGATTATCAAGAAAGTCATAAAAAGCTAGATATTTTCTAGTTAGTCAATTAGGAGTGCTAAGTAGATACATATAAATCTGCCTTGTTGATTTATTTTATAACGAAAATGCCGAAAACCCTTAAAGATGTGGCTGACTCAGGAAGCCACGTCTGGGCTTTAGACAAGGGGGTGAAGGCTATTAGCAGGATTTATATAATCAGTTCATGTTTTTTATGTGAAGTTAATGGCAAATTGTTGAGATTTTCGTAAAAATTGGATTTTAATGGGAAAAAACTTCCCTCAATTGGGAATGATGAATATAGACAAACTTCAAAATATACAAAAAATAAATTTATGGTGACAAACAATAGTGAATATCAATCTTGGAAAGTAGCAGATGATACTGGTTTTAAAAAAGATCATCCAACTCCAACTAAATTTTATGGCAATTATCAAGATAGCATGGAAATGTATGCACCTGTGGAGCAGGTTGAGGAGTATTTTAATACTCATGCTTCCTGGTTTGGCCGTTGTGCAGAACCCATGAAGGTACTCCCGCTAGGGGAAAATAGTTATGCTCTAGCGGTGGGTAAATTTGGTGCTTTTGGTTACGAAGTAGAACCAAAGATTGGCTTGGAGTTGCTAAACCCCCAAAATCGTCAATTCCACATTCGGACTATTCCTGTACCTGATTATCAAGCACCTGGTTATGAGGTGGATTACAAATCATCAACACAATTGATAGGTGATTTAGATGGGGTTACACGGGTGGAATGGGAGTTGGATTTGGTTGTTGAGTTGCAGTTTCCCAGATTTATTCAGCGATTACCCTATTCTTTAATTCAGTCTACAGGCGATCGCATCCTTAATCAAATTGTCCGTCAGGTTTCCCATCGTCTCACACACAAGGTACAAAAAGACTTTTATCAATCCTTGGATATACCTTTTCCTCAAAAGAAACAGAAGAAATAGGGAACAGGGAACAGGGAACAGGAAACTGACAACTAACAACTGACAACTGACAATCTACGCTTTCGTGAGAATTCTTTGGATAATTTCGACACCAGAGAGGGCTTGCCAGATGAAAAGCCCCAAAATAGCAAAATTTAAGAATATATGAGTTATCCGCGCCCAATTTGCGCCTTTTTGCATGAAAGGAGATAGGGATGCAGAAAAAGCAATTAAACCTGTCATACTTAATCCTGCTAATAGATGCGGTCCAACAAACAACTTACCATTATTAATGTAGGTAACAGCCATGCCACCAATGGAACCGGCTACCATTAGTGCTAACATAATAGAACCAATTTGGTGGTGTTTGATGGTGTAACGCCCTTTAATTAGTTCTTTCTTTTCTTCTCCCTGAGCATTTCTGGTACGCTGTACTTGTAATCCTAAATAGGCAGCATACAAGGAAAGTGCTAATAATACCCACATAGTAACTGGGTGAGCAAAGTTCAACCAGAATCTGATTGTTGGAGTCAGTTCAAAAGCCATATTTTTTACTTCCGGTTATTAAATCTTCATAAAACTTAGCATACATTTATTTTTCTTACGTAGAAATTTTTCAATCTTACCAAAGTGTAATCTGGAGTTGGAATCAGTCACATCTACCCAAACAGGACATAACCAATGATAGAAAATAAAAATACCTCGTTGCTGAAGGCTGTGAAAACTGGTGATATTCAAGGAGTATTTGCACTGCTGTCCGCTGGTGCTAAAGTGGATGTTAGCGATGAAAATGGGACTACAGCATTGATGTTTGCGGCGAATTTGGGTTATACAGAAATTGTGCGATCGCTCTTGGATGCCGATGCTAACATTAACTTAACTAGAAAAACCTATAGTTTAACAGCATTAATGCTGGCTGCTAGTGCTAATCAAATAGATGTTGTCAAATTGTTAGTCTCTAAAGGGGCAAATGTCAATGCTACCAATGATGATGGTAGTACCGCATTAATGATAGCAGCACTGAAAGGTTATCTGGAGATTGTGCAAATTTTATTAGCGGCTGGTGCTGATATCAGCATTACCGACAAAGATAATGATACCGCCTTAAAACTGGCAATAAAACACAAACATCCAGCAGTTGTTAAAGCATTATCACAAAATAGTAATATTGTCAATAGCCAAGATTCAGAAGGTGATACAGGATTAATAATTGCGGCAGATTTAAGTTATTTAGAAATAGTACAAGCATTGCTGTCATCTGGGGCTGATGTCAATATCAAAAATGTTGATCATGGAACAGCACTATTAGCAGCCGCAGCAACAGGAAATACTGCTATTATCACCGCTTTATTAGACGCAGGTGCGGAAATTAATCATCAAGATAAAGAAGGTGAAACAGCCTTACATCTTGCGGTTGTGGAAGAATATGTAGATGTGGTCAAAATATTACTTCAACGAGGGGCAGATGTGCAAATTAGAAACCATCTGGGAGATACACCTTTATTGATAGCGGCATTCCAGGGATATAGTCAAATAGTAGCCGTTTTACTGGGCGCGGGGGCAGATATGGAAAAGAAAAACTTTGGAGAAGTTGCTCTTACCTTAGCAGTATCCAAAGGGCATTTCCCAACTGTGAAACTATTACTTGAGAATGGTGCAGATATTAATAAATTAGCAGATGATGGTAAAACAGCCTTAGTCAAAGCCATAGCTGCAAACTATCCTGAAATATGCCAATTGTTATTAGCAAAAGAAGCAAATGTGAATTTGCAAAACTCGGCTGGCGTAACTGCTTTAATGTGGGCTGTAGCGGAAGGTTATAGTCAAGCCGTGGTAATGTTACTACAAGCTGGAGCGGATGTTGATTTGAAAAATCAGGGTGGTTATACTGCTTTAATGATTGCAGAATTCAATAATTATCGCAGTATTTGGACAATATTAAAACAAGCTGGAGCGCGGGAGTAAAAATTTCAGTTTAGATGATTTTGACACCATCATCATTTTGACGAGATTGCAGTAAATTCAAACTTTCACCAGAATTCAACCAACCAGATATGCGGGTTTTGGAATACAAACAGATAGAAGTGCAAGTTTCATCAATTCTCACTGCTGTTAATCCCGCTAATCCTGCTTGTTCTAATTTTTCATAAATCCAAGCAGCAATTGCTTCGCTGGTTGGTGATTCCAAACCCATAGATTCATTTAAATAATAGTGATCTAAATAATTCTCAAGCAAGGGTTTGAGATATTTTTTAATATCTGAATAGTCCATTACCATACCCTGTTTAGCACCTTTTGTTATTAAGGTATCACCAGCTACATAAACAACTCCACGCCAACTATGTCCATGCAGCCTGGAGCATTTACCATCATGGTAAGGTAATTTATGTGCTGCTTCAAAGCGGAATTCTTTAGCCAGTAGCCACTGATGATTGGTCATTGTACCCCGATATACTTGTGTGTTTGTAAGGATAGTTTATAATCAGGTTTTTGTTGTAATATCTGCAAAATCAGTGGGATTGATTTCGACGAACTGTTCCACTCAGGTTGTAAGTAGACAAGCAAATTAGGGTGAGTAGATAGATGTTCTTGGTAAAAATCAATTTCTCCACCAGTCTCTATGACTATCTTAACTTCGTTAGCTCGACTCCAAAACTGACTTTTTACTGGGTATTTAGGGTTAATATGTTCTTTGGGAGATAGAGTAATCCAAGCTGCTGGGGAAACTTCTTGCCAAAAAGAGCCTGATGTTTCAATGTTAACTCGTTTGTCCGCGGCTAATAAAGCTTGAACTAAGTCAGGTAAATGCTTGTGAATGAATGGTTCTCCGCCAGATATTACCACTCTGGGAGATTTGATTTCCGCTAGAAGTTCAGCTATGGGACGTTCTACTCGTGGTAAATTCGCTCCTGGGTCAGCATAACCAGTATCGCACCAGGGACAACCGACTGGACAACCTGATAAGCGAATAAAGTCTACTAAGCAACCAGTCCAGAATCCTTCTCCCTGAACTGTACTTTGAAAAGTTTCATGAATCGGTAACTTGATTTCTAACAGCGACATTTTTAAAATCCATAACCAAATCTAGTTATAAGCTTGCCATATAAAGCTTTATATTTAAAAATACTTAATAAGAGGTTAAAAAAACAACAATTTACAAATTATTAAAAAAAAGAGAAACATCAAGATGAAGTTCTGACACGACAAGGGTAAAAAGAAGTAAATTTACCTTTTACCGTTACCTTGTTTCTGCCTTGATGTTTCCTACTGTGCTAGATGTGAATAATATACATTGTTTTATTTTAGAGAGAAGTATTGGAATTATCACTTTTTATGTAAAAAAACTACTTTAGTTACGAATAAATCTCTCGTAAGTATGATTTTATGAATATTTTTGGTAGTTTTGAGTAATCATGAAGAAAATATAAAAATTATCTTATATTAAATGGATTTGTCTGTCATTTACGCGTTAGCGAAGCTCCTCTGAAAGAGGCTTGCCCTTCGGAGGGTGGAATCGTTGAACGTCCTTTTAAGACATTGAATGATCAACTGTTTTCTACTTTACCTGGATATACTGGCTCTAAGGAAACTCCTTGTCACCAGATTAAGTTGCAGTTGAAGGAAACAGGAGGATGCGATCGCCATAATTTGCGTTTACTATCCAAGTGTCCCAATTGTGATGCTAGGTTTAAAATACCTGCTTTATGGGAGTTAGGAGTTTGTCAAAGGTGTTTGATGACTTTTACTGAGATGGCTGAGTCTCAGAAACCTGTTATTGATAAATTTTAATTCTTTATTTTGGATAGAGCGATTCCTGCGGAGCGCTTCGCTATCGCTTTTTTTGAGCAATTCCACTATAGTAGTGAAAGGTTGTTTTCTTTTGCAGACAAAGTAGCAACATAACAACCGGATAATTCCTTACTTAATTTACTTAATAAACACAACTGTGAAATGGCTGTACGGGGACTGGATAATGTAATTGAAATCGCTCATCGGGTGTGGGGTATAGAACCACACCGCCATGTGCGTATCCCGTCAGCGAACAGCAATGAGCAACCCATACCTGTAGATGCTATATGGACAGATTACGGTCTTCGTCCAAATTCTAATAACTTGTCCTTTATGGTTCAATCTGTTCATGAGTCAGAAATAAACGCATGGAAACAGAGATTAAGTTATTGGCCTATTAGAGCAGGGTTGTTAGTCTCGGATGAAATTTATATACTGCAATATTATACTCCATCTGGCAAATTAGAAGAACGGATTGTAGATCGTGACTCTCTATATTTAGAATTAACTAGACAAGATAGCGACTTGTTTAAGCCAAAAGCATTGGCAGAATTTCGTACTGGTCAGCTAACACTAGCAGATATTGAAGAATCTGTTTCAGAACGTAGTTTTTCTTTTTTGCTACGACAAAGAGCCGAATTAGATCAAGCATTCCAAAATGCCATTCAAGGGGTGCGTGCAGCAATCGGTATTCCTAAAAAGAGAAATCCAAACAGTCAAATATCTTCTCGCTACGAAATAGAAGGTCACGGAATTCGTGTAGCGATCGCATTTTTAGCAGCAAGAATTTTAGAAGATAAAGGCTTTTTTGGTTCTGAATTACGTATTCCTACTGATGATCCTCGTCTTTTACTTAATCTAACAGTACCTCGTGCTAATGGTTTTTTCAAAAAAGCACTGGAGGAGTCAATACCTCATCTTAGCGACAGAATATTACAGCATTTAGGAGCTAACTTAGGTAGTCGAGTTAGTTTTGCACTGGTAGATCATCGAGATGTGGGATTGCTGTATGAACGAGCTATTAAAGAATTACCTAGTGAGATTGAAGGTGGACAATGGACTGATTTACAGCGACATTATACTCCAATAGCGATCGCTGAAAAAATGCTGGAATTATTACCTTTAGAAAGGTTACGTCCAGAAGAACGAATAATTTTTGATCCGGCTGCTGGTTCAGGTAGTTTGCTATTAGCTGCTACATCACGTCTAGCAGGAATGTCTGATATTCCTGAAAACTTAAAAGCAAGAAAATCTTATCTTGCAAATCATGTAGTGGGTAATGATTTAGATCAATATGCAGATTTAATAACACAATTACGATATACCCTAGCAAGAGAATCATTAGGTCAGGATATTCCATTTCCTTTTCCTAAGCATTTCACCCATGAAAATTATAATGACTTAAACAAAGAAAATATGGGTATTAAGCCACGTGTAATTGTTGCTAATCCTCCTTTTAAAGAAGATGGTAATACTCAACGAGCAGCAAGATTTATAGAAAAAGCATTAAGCTGGTTAGAAAAAGATTCTCAATTTGCTTTTATTTTACCTCAATCTTTTTTGTCAAGTACAACTCATGGCATACCAGATGCACGCAGATTGTTAACTGAAAATTGCCAGCTTTTTGAAGTTTGGCAACTTCCAGAAAAAGCTATTGGAATTGATGCAGAACAGGCTGTGTGTATTGTATTAGGACAAATAGGTAAACCAAGAATAATAATCCCTAGTGCTGCAAAAGCATTATTCTCTAGAGAAAAAGACACTGTATCTAATATTCGGGATAATGGTTTTCTTGGTACAACATGGATAGCACAATTAAATTCTGATTCTGAAAATTGGGAATCAGTTACAGCACCATCTATTACTATAAATATTCCAACCATACCACTAGGAAGTCTTTTCTTTGTTTTTAATGGGGTTTTACCTGGTAATCTTGGCAAAATCTATCCACCATTGAATAAATGTCCAGAGGGCATTAAATGTAAGCTTTACTGGCGTTTAACTTGGCATGATAAAAATCGTCTTTGGGCAGATCCAGAGAGCGTGGATAAAGATCAGCGTTATCTAAGATATGGTAAACAATACCTTCATAGACCTCGCATTGAAAATGAGCGTTTATTAGACTTACCTAAAGTTTTAGTGGGTAGCGATGTTAATCGCGGAACTTCAAATCCTCTAGCAGCTCATCTTGATACCACAGGTCTATGTCCGAATAATCATATATTTTGTATATTTCCGATTAAAGAAGCAGGTAAACATGATAAAAAATACGATATTTGTCAAGAATGGGAAGGATGGGAAGCATTAAGCTATGAAGAACAAAAATTATGGCTTTTGGGTATTCTGGCATCAAAAATAGTAGGTGAACTTTCTTTAAAAGGTAGAAGTTCAAGAGGTGTTACTAGAGATTTATTGTATCAATTACCCCTACCTTTCAAAATTGATTTACGAATAATTGAAATTACTCGTCAAATAATTGAACGAGATCAAAAACGTCTAGAAATTCCTGACCCAGATGAATTACGAATTCAATTAAATGAAATTGTAGAAGAATCTTATGGAAATCCTCATTGGATAGAAATTAAACGAACTGGAGAACCGCCGGAATTAGGACTATGGAAATCAGAACAAACAAAACCTACATTAACGGTGATTGGTCAGGTTTTAGAAATTTCTCAAGGTAATACCCAAATACTTCTTTATTTAAGTGGTTTGTTAGATGATGATGAAGAAGCATGGCTTCCTATCCTCCCAGAAATGCCTGGTTGGGCGCTTGATGGTACAGTTTTTGAAGCTGAACTAAGTGAAGATGTAGAGACATTTGAACAACTTTCAGCACATCCTTGGGCAATTAGGCGTTTTCGCCATACACCTTATCCATACCTAACTAATGAAGAATTAAAACAAAAGCTAAGAATAGACAGTATGGAGGAGCGTTTATGACCTGTGAAATTGCATTTTTACCTGTAGGTAATGCTGATTGTATAGTTATAAGTGATAACAGTGATTCCGCAGTTGTTGTTGATATTGGGAAACCACGTTTATTACAGAAATGGCTTCAAAACAAAAATAAAAAAAATATTAAGCGAATTTATATTACTCATGCACATGAGGATCATCTACCACCGTTAGACAAACTTGTAGAGTTTCTTGATCTTTGGTTAAAACAAGGAGAAGTAGAAACTTTTTGTTTCCCTCTCTCTTTTTATAAAATCTCATGGGAAAAGTTAATAGCCTATGAAGGAACAAGTCCTAAATATCAAAGACTAAGATTAGCACTAAATCGTCTTGATGATTGGGATAAACGGGGACGCATTCGCTTTATTCCAGCTTCACGATATCTTTTATACACACAGGAAAATTTAGAAATTCGCGTTTTACATCCACGGCAATTTTTCCTTGAAAAGCCTAACACTAAACCTAACGAAATTTCTCTAGTTCTGCGGGTTATTTATGGTGATTTTGCAGCAATATTACTTGCGGATATTGAAAATGCAGGATTGAAAGAATGTGTAGATATTTGTAAACCAGATGAACTTGCAGCTAATGTTGTTAAAATTCCTCATCATGGTGCATATCCAAAGAATGGGGATGATTTGAAGCAATTATTGGAAACTATTAATGCAGAAATAGCTGTTTTATCAGTGGGTAGCACCAATATATTTGGTCATGTTGTCCCAGAATTGTTTAATTTATTGATAAACCTACAAAATGATGATTCTAAACAGTTGAAACAATTTATTTGTACAGAAGTTACTCGAACCTGTGTTCACTCAGCAAGCGATATTTCAACTATGAAAAAATCAGGTTTAGCAAAACAACAATTATGTGCAGGGGAAATTACCATTCTTGCAGAAACTTCTGGAAATTGGGTTTTGAAGACTCAAACAAACCATAAAGATGTAATTTCTACATTACCATATCCAGCTTGTCAAGGTCGCTAAATTGTCACTGATGACATATAATTAGTCACTGTACAAAAAATATGGACGGTATTGGACTCGAACCAACGACCCCATCGATGTCAACGATGTACTCTAACCACCTGAGCTAACCGTCCGTAATCAACACAGATCAACAATCTATCATATAAAATATGATCTGTCAATCCCTAAAACCAAAATTTTATCTACATATATCTAGTCAACTGCACCCGATAGCGATCCTTTTTCGTCACCGCAATTTCCCCAACTTCCAATCGCCCTTTCCCCCGAATAGCGATTAAATCCCCTGATTTAACATGGGAACTGGCTTGGGTGACTTCCTTCCAATTGACACGCACATCATTAGAATCAATCAAATCTACCATCTTACTGCGGGACATCCCAAACCCAGCCGAAGCCACCGCATCTAACCGCAAAGAAGCTTCCACAGTCGTCATTTCCTTCTTCTTAGGTTCACGGATTTTCAACTCATTAATCTCAATGCGTCGAGTTTTCACCGGCACAGAACGCACCTGTTGCAAACTCATCTCTAAAAATTCTACTAATTCAGGGACAACAATCACCTGCGCCCCTCTTTCTCCCAATACAATTACATCTCCCGTTTTTTCCCGCACAATTCCTGTTCCCAGCATTGCGCCTAAAAAATCTCGGTGATTTGCGGTATCAAACAAGAAATTACCAGCAATATCTAAAGCCACAATCGCCACTTGAGACTGATCTAATGGTAAATCAGCACGAGCGATCGCTAACCTTTGTCTTTCCGCCTGTGGATATCCACCCCACGCTACCGAATGCACCTCCGTCAAGCGGCTAAATACCCGTTGAATTTCCGCTAACTCCGGCGGAGACAAAAAATCTGTAAATACCACTTCCCACGTCTTTATAGCCTGATCTGCTTGATCAATTACACGGGCGACAGTATCGCGGTTTTCAACACCTTTTAAAAGTTCTTCTCTAGGTAGCATGAATTTTTAGGAGTCAGGAGTCAGGAGTCAGGAGTCAGGAGGAAGAAAGAAGAAAGAAGAAAGAAGAAAGAAGAAAAAAATTACCCAATTACCAATTACCAATTACCAATTACCCATTACCAATTAATTATTTTCCGCATAACCTTGAATATTTTCTGGTTCAAACTGGCGTAAAATACGAGTAGCTTGACGAGTCAGAGTTTCCGAACCCTGTACCACAATTAAATACTTACCTGCATCTAAACGATTGCGATAGGGTAAAGCATCACCACCACCCTCAAATAAACCCACGCCACCACCTACAAATACACTACCCATTGCACCACTACCAGCACCCAGAATGCCGCCAACTACGTGATTTCCAATTTCTCCAGCCCATGCAAAGGTATCTAAACCGGTAATCAAACTGAAGGTAAAACCGGAGAAAAAGCCAAATGGTACTAACCAAATCGCCATTAGCTTAACTTGTTTTTTCGCTTGTTCTTTGGGATCAATTAAACCAAACTCATCAGCACTTTTGTATCCTCTACCGAGAATAGTGCCATTGATGCCTTCCTTTTCTAAGGCTAAATCAGCGGCTTCAGCCTGGATGCGATCTGATAATACAGCAACAAGATAATTCATCAATTTTAAAACTCAGGATTAATGTGACTTTAGCAAATCCAAAGGCTCACAAAAATTATTCACACCTTGTTTAAGAATATAAATTAAAACGGGTGTAGCCAGACTTTTGGGAAAACTCGGTATTGTCCTCAGATGTACTATCATCTCTTGAATTGACCCATTTAACAAGTCTTCTCGATATTCTTGTTCACAAATTGCCGCTCGCCATTTTTTGGCTAAGGCATCTAACCAGTCGGAATTAGTTTGTTCTGGTTCTTGTCCAGCCCGAATAGCCAGAGTCATTACCGCATCTTCTAAATCTCCATCGCAATCCTCTATCAAGTCTAATGCTTCCATTGCTTGCGGATCATCTACCAAATGAGAACGAAATTTTGCAATCTCCTGTGATGTCACTTTAGTCATGAGTTTTTGACCAAAAATATGGGATACAAGCGCCCTCCTAGAAGGACGGCTTTATGGTAAACTATATATAGTCGCCATAGGGCATTAGGAGACTATAAACGAACGTCGAGGGATGGTAAGACTAAATCGAAATAGCACAACCCAATGAAGCGTTAAGAAATCCTCGTCCTAAAGTCCGAGGAGGTATGTCAATAGCCCGGTGTTTGAAAACTATTTTACAACATTGGGGATTGGGGACTAGGAACTGGGAAGAAAAATATTCTCCCCCGCTCCCTTCCCTGTTACTTGACTCCTGACTCCTGACTCTTGACTCCTGAGTTATCTAATTGATTTAAACCCCTGGATGTAACATATCTTTGTAGTTCTGTTAAAGCTCGGTTGTAATCCAAAATAGCTTTGACGCGATTACCTTCAGAACGGGTGAGGTCATTTAATGCGTTAATTACATCAGTTTGAGTCCCGACACCGGCTTGGAATCTCAACCGCGCTAACCGCAGAGACTCTTTAGCTTGTTCTAAAGCCACATTAGAAGTTTGTACATTTTCCAAATTTGATGCTTGGGTAGAATATGCTTGTTCTACTTGAAAGCGGATTTGGTTGCGCTGTTCAGAAAACTGAGTTTCGGCGATCGCAATATTGGTCTTAGATTGGGCTGCTCTAGCTTTTGCTGCTCCCCCATCATATAAATTGAGGGTCGCTTGCACTCCCACAGAATAACCATCACTGATGCTTGTGCCATCATCAAACTGATCTAACAAGTTATATCTGCCCACTAAGCTCACCTGGGGACCCAAAGATGCTAATGCCTGTTTTCTTTGAGATTCACTAATATTGCGCTGTGCTAAGTTCTGTTGGAGTTCAGAACGGTTTTGATAGGCTAAAACGATACTTTGCTCTAGTGGCTGTTGCCATAAACCCGCTAGTTTAACAGGATCACCTGCACTAATACTCACTGACTGAGGCAAATTCAACAGTGGTGCTAACTTGCGGCGGGCAATTTGTTGTTGAGAAAAGGCACTAGTTAAGTCCTGTTGGGAGTTAGCTAAATTTACCTGCGATCGCAACACATCGAAACGAGTCCCCACACCAGCCCGTTCTAAAGCCACTGCATCTTTCAAACTAGCCTGGGCATTGTTTACGGCTGATTGAGAAATTCTCACATTTTCATCGGCCTGTTGCAGATCATAATATGCCTTGGCCACATTCAGACGAATTTCCTCAGATTGTCTTTCCACATCCAACTCTTGCACCCGTATCCGTTCTTCAGCCTCTTTAATCGCTGCATTACGTCTACCGGAGGTGTAAAGATCATATCTTATCTGTGCTGTACCGCTAAATGCCGTATTGGATGGAGGATCACCCACTAAAGGATTTGTTTTCCTAGCTTGGTCAAACTGTAGCGTAGATCCCACACTGCGACTATTAGTAACATCACCACTCAAATCTACACTGGGTAGGAAAGCGGCTTGCGCCTCGCGGAGAACTGATTTACTCCGTTGCAGTTGTAGTACAGACACTTGTAAATCATTATTATTCCGTTTAGCCAGTTCCAGCGCCTGTGACAAACTAATTGGCTGAGTTCCTTGAACCTTCACTTCCTCTGCTTGCGTTGGATATAGCAGCGGATTAGGACTAGGATTCAAATCATTAGGAACATTAGGAAAATCTACGGGCTGACTAGGTGTAGGCTTTACATTCTCCGCCGGAGGTCTACTGGTTTCTGAAGTAGTAGGAACAGTTGTTTGTGCTATCCAAGTATCAGTATTTTGAGGTAAGCAGGTATTAGAAGTAAGAAGTAAAGCCGCTTGACTCTTGGGCTGAGACTGTGGACAATTGCCAGATTTTAGTAACTTTGCTACCTCTACATCACCTTGATGATCAGAGTTACTTAAATTACTTGATTGTGGATTACTAACAGCCAGCAAATTATTATTTGATAAATCAGAAAAACCGACAAATCTACTGTGATCTTGTTTAGAAATTTTTTCTCCGTCAATGCTGAGATAATTGTCAGCAACAACTACAGGTAGACTGTGGTTGCCGATAGGCTGGATACTACCTTGACTGAAATAATTAGCAGGTAATAATCCTGGGTTACTTTTAACGTTACTTTTGGGCTGTAGGCTATTGTCTGTGAATGAATTCCTACTATTGGTAGAAATTAACACACTAGGAGAAGACGTTAGCTGTAACTGACTTACTTGAATAACATTAGCCCAAGCGGGCTGAGTTGTTAATACTGCTGCTGTCACACCAGGTAAGAAACAATGGAATAATTGCTGTCCTTTCACCGCATCCCCTCACACAAAAAATATTAATTTAGCGGCAGAATACTTGTCTTCACCACAAAATATAGCACGATCTAGAGATTTAAGCAGAAATATCGGACTATACCCTGTGTTAAACATCTGAACTCGGTTTGTCTTCAAAACGTTTGACAATCCGAGAAAGATCTGCTTTTTCGTTTATAGTAACGCGGTTAGGCGCACCACTAATAATTCGCTCATAGTTACGGAATGAATCTTTAATATCAGGACCATCTGCCGTAATATTATATTCACGAATTCCCTTATCGTGCCACGATCCGCGCATTTTAAATACGTTAATTGCCCGTGACATTTCTCCCCGAATTTCTACATATTGTAACATCAAAATTGTGTCTGTAATCGTAGAAATGTGGGAATCAGTAATGGAATTAGAACCCAGGAATTGATCTGTAGTATTGGTAAAGAAACCAGTAATTTCTTCTTGTTTAGCATAACCTGTCACCCCAATTACAAACTGACGAAAAGCATTATTACTAACGCCTCTAGCCATTGCGGAAAGTGAATCAATGGCAATGCGAGCAGGTTTGAAATGGGAAATTTCTGATTTAATAATTTGTAAGTGATCTTCTAAACCAGTGGATTCAGGATAGGTACAAATGATTTTCAGTAATCCTTGATGTTCTAATTCTTCAAAATCAATTCCCCAGGAAGAAGCATTCCGGGAAAGTTGGGCGCGAGATTCTTCATAAGCAAATAATATGGCTCGTTCACCATTAACACAGCCATCTTGAATAAACTTACTCACTAATAAAGTTTTCCCAGTTCCTGTAGCTCCTGTGGCTAAAATAATCGAATCTTTAAAGAAACCACCACCACACATTTCATCAAGAATTTTCACTCCAGAAGATACGCGCACATTAGAAGATCGTTGTGTTAAACGCATTGCTCCCAAGGGGAATATATTGACTCCTTCATTGGTAATTGTGAAGGGATATTCGCCTTTCATGTGAGTTGTTCCCCGTAACTTGAGGATTTCAATAGTTCGGCGGCGACGTTCTCCTTCTAAGACGTTACGAGAAATTATTACATTATCAGAAACAAATTCTTCAACTCCAAAAGATGCTACTGGTCCATATTCTTCACCCCGTTCAGTGGTAATGATGGTGGTGACATTCAATAGTTTCAGCCGTGCTACTAACCGAAAAATTTCTCGCCGGACTACTCCTATCGCTTCATATTGTTGAAATATGGCGGTCATGGAATCAATGGAAACCCGTTTAGCTTTATATTTACGAATGGCATATTGTAAACGTTCAATTAGGGCTGATAAATCAAAATTACCTACGATATCTTGACCTTCAGGATCAGGAGATGCGTCGAGAATAAATAATTTACCTTCATCAATTAAACCTTGTAAATTCCAATCAAAAATATGGGCATTTTTAATAATGTCACTGGGTGATTCTTCAAATGTGACAAATACTCCTGGTTCATCGAAGTAAGTGATGCCATTATAAAGAAATTGCAGTGATAATAAAGTTTTGCCAGTTCCTGAAGTTCCACTAATTAAAGTAGTTCTACCAACAGGTAAACCGCCATGACTAATATCGTCAAAGCCCTCGATCATCGTGCGAATTTTTTCGACACCAATAGGTATTTTTTTGGGTTCAGGTTGCTCTTTTTTATTCATGGTTTGTCTAATATGGATATTCACCCCAGGTTTTTAAAATCAAGAAAATTTTTAATTATTTTTAATAACTAAATAAATATACCAAATTGCAGGTAAAAAGAATTCCCGAATTTTCATCAAAGAATGGCTAACACCACGGCTTTACTCTTGCCTCCTGCATTTTGTGTTATTCTTTCCCATATTCTTCACTCAATTCTTCATACAGCAGATCCAACCCAATTAATACTCTTTCTCTATCTGTTAAATCACCAATAATTTTTCGCACAGGTGGGGGCAGAATTTTTGATAGTGTTGGTGTGGCGAGTATTTTATCCTCTTCGGCCAAATGGGGGTTTTTCAGGACATCAATTACTTTTAAAGCATAAACTCCTTGAAATTCTTCTTCTAGGATATTTTTGAGGGTTTTTAAAGCCCGCATTGAATTAGGGGTATTTCCTGCTACATATAGCTTGAGAACATAGGTCTTTTTAGCTTCATTCATACAATATAAACTCCTAAAAACATAGAGGTGAAAGACCAAAAGCCGTATTCTTTACATACACAATCAAGCATTAATTCATCATGAATGCAAATGCAAATTCTACTTTGGAATATTCAACGGAATTTTAGCAACAGAACAGCGATAAATTTCACAAAGATGTGCCAAAATATCTATTAAGGTTAAACGGTAATCGAGCAATGTTTCATCACTTCTGCCTTCCATCCTTAATTGCTTAGAAAATTCATCAATGACTTCCATGTGCATTTCTATAATTTGTGGTATGGGAATACCTGTATAAAATAGGGTATTAACAAATTTATCAAGTTTTTCTGATAGTGTTTTGTCACTGATAAAATAATTGAGCATTATTTGACGGTAATCTGATTTAAGTGATTTTAAAATTTCTTGTTTTTCGATAGCAGCCATGTCCTGAAAATTTTGTGTCTTTTTTTCCTGGCTAACTGCAAACAAATAATTATCTTTTTGATCTGGGTTTTGTGGTTGACAATGGGGCAAATAGTATATTTGACAAAGTATAGGTTGCCAGTAACATTGAGTGATTAATTTCTCAAGGAAGTTCCATATTTGAGCAATTAAACTTTTGTGCCTCTCTTCTACAAATGGTCTATCGAGAATTTGTTTTATATTTGTTTGTAAAAGCAATATAGGTAATAACATCTACTATTTATAGATCATGAATTTTTGAAAGTGCAATACACAGCCACGCAATCAATTATACATAGTAGAGCTAAGTAGTATAACTGATGAATTCTTTGATGGCTCATTGTATTGAGAGAGAGTCATGGCTAATGGATAATGTGTATGAGGATATCCGACGGCAGATAGATGACATTATTTCACTTATTGATAAGATACTTAAACGAACTTAAAGAATTGTCGCATTTTAAATCATTATAATTCCTCAAGGTTCTAAAGCGAATCTTTGGAGCCATAATTATTGTTGTAGTTGTCACCTTAGAAAATGATGATTTCCAATACCAGTAGCTTTTATGGTAAATATGGTTACTTGCTCCGGGTAGAAACTCACATATTGGATCACAAGGGTAAAAATTATTGGTGATTGACTTCGAGACAATGTATGTCCATGACGGAGTCTGACCACAAGCTATAGCTAAATAGCTAGTTTGAAGAGGTCTGTCAATTGTCACCAGAATCGCTGATAGCGTCGCCCATTTTCAATATTCCTGGAGGATATTGCTTCAGGCTTGAAAACTATCTAAACCAAGTGCTGATGGTAATGCTGAAGTTGATCACAAGCAGAAAGACCACCGAGGACTTATTTTAATGCTACAGTACCCACTTGATGAATTTATAGTAACTGTACCAATGTGCTGGGAAACGAATACTCTGGCAGCAGTGCTGGATATTTTTGTCGAAGAACAGTGCGATCGCTTGGTAATAGTTAATTCCCAACAATGCCCAATTGGTGTATTGTATTCTGCTCGATTACTGCCACAATTCTTAGCAGCGGATGCTGATAACTACCTCTTAAATTTGCATTTGCAACAACCACTCTCACAGGTGGATAAATCCCTCATAGCGCCAATACAGACCATACCAGCCGCAGCAAATCTGGAAAAATTTAGTTTATTTCTCAAGCATCAAGAAGCACAACAAAAAAGTAACTTAGATTGGGCGTTAGTTGATTCAGACGGTAAATATTTAGGAATCCTAAATACTTTAAGCCTATTAATATTGTTAGCTCAGAAGAAAATTTCCATTAGTTTAACCAAAGCAGAAGAAAGTCACAAATATGTGACAAACACCAAAACTTCTCCACACCAAAAAAACATCAAAGATACAGCCAATAAATGCCAGCCAAAAATACACAAGTCTATAGTCCACTTATTAGCTAGATTGCCCTGGCCAATGATGTTACAAACTGGTCAAGGCGAAGTAGTTATGCAAAACCTCCCTTGGTGGCAACAACTAGGAACATCAAAAGATCCTGAAGGCATTAGAAAACAGGTAGAGACTATACTTACTCCAAAATATATTTATACCAATCCTCAAGAAAATCAGAGAACCGATACTTTCACGACGCACAAACAAAGTATCTCACCGACAGTTTTTTCTCCTGACTCACCATCAGCTTTCCCTTTTTTGCAAGAACCATCTCTGCCGATAAATGACGGTTCTAACCACTGTGTTTTCGATAAGAAATTGGGTATTTGTACTTGTGTGGTGGAAATTAAAACTGGTCAGGAACGAGTTTGGGAATTTGCAAAAATTCCTTTAGATAGTAACGAGTTAAAAATTTGGGTTTCGGAGTCAGAATTACCAGAAAATTCAGAAGAACTATGGTTAATATTAGCCACAGATGTAACTGAACAACAACAACTTTGCAAAGAGTTGGCAGCAAAAAATGCCGATTTGATTCAACTCAATCGCTTAAAAGATGAATTTTTAGCTTGCATTAGCCATGAATTAAAAACACCGTTAACAGCAGTTTTAGGACTATCTCGCCTTCTGGTAGATCAACAGTTGGGACAATTAAATGAGCGTCAAGCTCGTTATGCTGGATTAATTCATCAAAGTGGTAGACATTTGATGAGTGTGGTGAATGATATTTTAGATTTAACGCGAATGGAAACGGGACAGATGGAACTTACCCTCACCTCGGTACAAATTCAACTAGTATGTGAACGGGCTTTCTCAGACGTTAAAAACATTCATCATCAAACTCACAAAACTAAACAATCATCCCCAGCAGAAAATCAAAATTTATCTAATTCTAATCACCAATTTAGCCTAGTAATTGAACCAGGTTTAGAAGAAATGGTAGCAGATGAATTACGCTTGCGACAGATGTTAGTACATTTACTTTCTAATGCATTTAAATTCACGGAAATATCTGGGGAAATTGGTTTACGGGTTAGTCGTTGGGAAGGCTGGATTGCCTTTACTATTTGGGATACAGGGATTGGAATTCCTGAACAACAACAACATTTAATCTTTCAAAAATTCCAGCAATTAGAAAACCCACTCACTCGTCAGTTTGAAGGAACGGGTTTAGGATTAGTATTAACTAGAGCTTTGGCTCGTTTACATGGTGGAGATGTCAGTTTCTTATCTCGTGAGGGGAAAGGGAGTCAGTTTACTTTGCTTTTACCTCCAAGTCCACCAAAAGCCAGTTTTAATGAGTCTGAAGACATAGCGACCAAGAGGGAAATAGGCAATATCATCAATTCTTCTCCTCAAAACCTCAATAGTTCTTCCCAAAGACTGGTGTTAGTAGTGGAAGCAGTAGCTCAATATATTGAAGAATTAACTGAACAACTTAAAGGTTTAGGTTATCGTGTTGTTATTGCTAGATCAGGAACAGAGGCACTAGAAAAAGCTCGACGTTTGCAACCAAAGGCAATATTTTTAAATCCTTTACTACCTTTACTTTCTGGTTGGGATGTGATGACTTTACTAAAATCTGATGTTTTAACTCGTCATATTCATGTTATCGTCACAGCCACAGCGGCCGAAAAGGAACAAGCATTTAATAAACAGGCTGATAGTTTTTTGAGTTTACCAATTAAGCATCAAGCATTGGCATCATTGTTAGAAAAAATATCAACAACAACTGAATTTAAGAATTCAGTGATGGAAAATCATCAGATCAATTCTCAAAATATTCCTTTGCGAATTCTCAGGTTAGTAAATCCGGAAATAGAGGCTATTAATCTCTATCCTTCTCTGCGAGAACATCGAGTTATTGAAGTAGATGATTTAGATCAAGCAGATTTATTAGCGCGAGTTTGGCAGTTTGATGTAATTTTACTAGATATGGAAATTTCTACTGCTCGCACTTATTTAGAACAATTAACAAAACATCAAAGATTGGCAACTTTACCATTGGTAACTTGTGATGTTGCGACTACTTTAGCTGCTTCCCAAATACCAGGATTGTCTGTATTTCCTTGTTTAAGTCCCTTAACACAGAAAAATGATCATCAAAATTATCAACAAGATGCTTTATCATCTGTATTACAAATTGCTGCTGGTATTTGTTGTCCAATAAATATTTTAGTTGTAGATATAAGTATGCTGAGTGATTTATCCACGGTAAAACGCAAACCACTTAAAGATTATCAGTCAGTCAAAAGTTCTTTTGTTAATTTTGAAGATGAGCAAATTAATCGAGGATATGAGTGGTTTCAAGCTTTAATTCAATACTTACAAACTGCTGGTTTTAGAGCTTCTATTGCCGGTTGTTGGTCGGAAGTTGTCCAACAAGTCAGTCATCAAAGTGTTGATTTACTTTTGATTTGCTTGAACGAGACGGCAATGAATAAGGAAGTACAAAAAGCTATTGAATCATTAGGGAATTTACCATTTAATTTGCCGCCAATTTTGGTACTTGACCAGAAATTCAATGAACCCAATTATGGAAATGTAACAAAATCTCGGAAACAACGACATACATCTTCTGTAGAAACTGCGGTTCGGGGAATTGCTACCCAGATATTACCCCGTTCGATTTCAATGGAGGAACTATTAATTCAGATTAATCAATCTTTAGCAAATTAGACTATGATTTATTTGATTTATTTGATTCATTTGATTGTGATGATGAAAATAATCCTCACAATAATCAATCCTCACATAAATCACATCAATCAAAAAAATCATATTAGACTATGATTTATTTGATTTATCTGATTCATTTGATTGTGATGATGAAAATAATCATCACATAAATCACATCAATCAAAAGAATCATAGTTTAAGACAAGTTATCTAGTTTAGCTGTTTTCAAAGGAATGCGAATGAGATGATAAGCGCCTTTGGTGGCTAAGTTTTTGTAAGTATCAGGTGGTAAGTCCATTTCCTGAAATTTTCCCTGTTCAACTAAGATTAACAATGATGGTGGTCTGTTTTCTTGTGATGATTGCTTTTGAATATATTCAAGAGCTTGTTGAGAAAATTTAATGTAATTAACGTTTTTGCGCGTGTAGAAAGTCACGGTAGGTTTTTTGAACCCAACCATAATTAATTCTTCATTGGGTTGTTTTGATTCAACAATTAGGGCTGATAATTCTCTCAGAGGTAGTTGACGCTGTTGGTCCATGATTAAAACAGCAGGCATTAAGGAAATAGCAATAAAGGCTATAAATCCTAATAAATTAATTGTAATTATCTGTTGATAACGGTGACTTAATATTAAGATAGCCGAAGTAACTGTAGATAGTAACCAAATTATTCCCGCAAATTTGAGGATTCCTGATTTCTCCATTTGTACGTATAATTCAGGAGCAGCAGGATCAGGCCCAGCAATTTGGGTAAGATTAAAGAGGGCAATGGAAATAACTGTTAGAAAAGCTACGTTTACCCAAGCACTGATGCGTAAAAATTTGGGAGGAGTTGGAGTTTGTGAATTGGGGAAAAGATCACTCCAAAATAATGCCACAAGAATAGCTGCTGCTGGCATTAAGGGTAATACATAACTGGGTAATTTGGTAACAGAAATTGTGAAAAATCCAAATACACCCAAAAACCATAAACAGACAAATAAACCTAATTGTTGAGAGCGTTCTTGCTTTAACCACTGCGATCGCTGCAAAAGATTTACTCTAACTAGAGCCGCGGGGATGTACACTGAATATGGTGCAAAGCCCAACAAAACGACTAAAAAGTAAAAATACCAAGGGGCTGAATGGCCATTAACAACTTCGGTAAAACGGTCTATATTGTGATAGATAAAAAAGGCATTAATAAAATTCCAGCCGTTGCGCCAAGTTACCAAAACATACCAAGGAAGTGAGATAACTAAAACTATCCCCATTCCCAAAATCGGCCGCATTTCTCGCCATAGTTCCCAAAATTTCCCCACATACAAGGCAAAAGCAATCATAATTAGTCCTGGTAAGACAATGCCTACAGGACCTTTAGTTAATATTGCCCCAGCAATTAAGACATAACTGGCTAAATACCATTTATTGGGAAGTCGCCAATTAGCAGTGACGATTGGGGAATTATTCTGAGCATATCCCAGGAAAAAACATAATAAAGTTGAACCTATACAGCCGTTGAGTAACATATCAGAAACCCCGGCTCTGCCCCAAACAATCATTTCCGCGTTGAGTGCCATTAAAGCAGCGGCAATGGCGGCTGTAAAGTAACGTCTAGGCAAATTAGTAACTTGTTCTAATTCATCTTTTTTGGCAAAGTACCACTGCACAGTGTAAAATGCCAAAGCAATTACGCCCATTGCTGCCAATGCTGAAGGGATACGCACAGCCCATTCATTTACTCCCATCATAGAGTAAGCGATCGCTTGACACCAATAAATTAAAGCAGGTTTATCAAAGCGAGTTTCACCATTAAAAAACGGCGTAATCCAATCACCAGTTACCAGCATTTGTCGGGAAGCTTCCGCAAACAGCGGCTCAGTCTCATCAATTAAGCCCACATTACCCAAATTCCAGCCAAAAGCTATCCAACCAATTACCAATAACCACAGGGACGAAACAGCCACAGCTAGGACTGGACGCTGTTCTAAATTATTCAACCACTTATCCACCACTTGCCAAGAAACACTCAATTTTATACTCATGAATTCATACTTAAAGACACTGAAATCGCGTCCTGCCAATACACAATAGTTTACAATTCAAAAAAACTCCTGAACTCCTTCCTCCTTCCTTCTTCCTTCTTCCTCCTGACTCCTGACTCCTGACTCCTGACTCCTGACTCCTGACTTCTCCAATATCACCTATTTTGTAACACTAACTGCCATTCTTGAGTTTGCGGATTCCATTGGGGAGAGGAAGTTTCTCCCACAACATAGGGACCCCAATAACGTCGAGAACCATCTTGAGCAAAAGCAACCAAAATATCACCTTTCTCAAGTCTTAAATTAGCTTGAGGTAAAGATAAAACTAACCCGCTCTCACTTCCTTCTTCAGGAGCAAAATCCCAATGAGCCGGAATATCAGATTTAGATTTATTCGCAGTCGCACTTTTAAGGGATGATTGTCTAGCTAACAATGCTAGACGGACAGGTTGAGTAGTTTTGTTGCTAATGCGAAGCAATCCAGAAGCTTTGTTTTTACTATCAGAGTTAACCTGATAGGCTACAACTGTGGACTGATTTTTTTGCGGACTTGATTCTACTGAGTCACTTGGTGTACTATCTAAGTTAATTTCATCCCCATTTTTACCACTATTTGTCATCATAGATGGGGTTGTTTCTGGATTTGTAGACTGAAAAGATATCCGCATATCTAAGCATCCTGTCATGATCCCCATGAATCCTAAGGCAGAAAGACTGATAATGAAGTTACCATACCGATCAAGGAAGTTTTTCATAATGATATAGCTTTAGCAATAAGATTTTTTGTAAGCTAAACCCGATGGTTACAAATGATCCCCAACCGTAATTAGAGTGGTTTACTTAGGTTCTCCAAAATAAATTATCCAGTTTCATCAAGTCAAAACGACTTTTTCTGTTCCCTATTCCCATGCAAAATACTCGCTTGAACAACCTATTAGAAACAATTTTCAGTAGCTTGAGTGAATGGTTTCTGAATCCTTGGCGGCGGTTATCGCTAATACTAATTAGTTTTTTGTTTGGCTTTTTTTTGGGATCAGCAGTATCAACAACCGCTGGACAAAAGGCAGAATTAGACATTGTGGTTGCTGGATTTTTAGTGCTACTGACTGAAATTACCAGTAGAATATTTTACAGTCGGAGTTTTTTTGTTCGCCAAGCATTTTGGGTAGAAATACTCAACTATCTCAAGGTTGGTTTTATCTACAGTCTATTTCTAGAAGCGTTAAAACTGGGTTCGTGATTTTATGAGTAGTGAATGGTTGAGTCAAGTTTTAACAACAGACACATCTTGGCAAGTGTCAGCACAAGCCGCAGCATTGGCAGATCCTTTGCGAGCTAAGGTGTTTAATATTACTTCTGATAATGTGGCTGAAGTTATCCAAAGGAGAGGGGATTTACTGAAGTTAGTTTTCCCTAATTTTAGTCAATTTTGTCAAACTACCCTAAAAATTCAACCCCCAGAAGTGTTACAGGTATTGTGGGATTTATGGCTACCCTTGGGAATCCAAATTGCAGCACAACGTCAACAGTTAGGGAAACCTTTTGTCCAGGGAATTTTAGGCGCGCAAGGAACTGGTAAAACTACAATGTCCCAGATACTGGGTTTGATTCTCCAGCAGTTAGGATATCGAACGTTAAGTTTGTCTTTGGATGACTTGTACAAAACTTATAGCGAGCGTTTGGCTTTATTACAGCAAGATTCCCGGTTAGTTTGGCGTGGTCCGCCCGGAACCCACGATATTCACCTAGCTTTAAGTGTACTCGATCAGATTCACCAAGGCAAGAGTCCTGTGATAGTTCCTAGATTTGATAAATCTGCTCATGGGGGTGCAGGCGATCGCACTACTCCTGAAGTTATCACAAATCCTATAGATATTGTTCTGTTTGAAGGCTGGTTTGTGGGCGTAAAACCAATTCCTCCTAAAGTGTTATTAACTCCACCACCACCTATTCTTACAGACGTAGATAAACAATTTGCCTCTGATATGAATAATCAGCTAAAAGATTATTTACCACTGTGGGAAAGATTAGATAGTTTAATAGTTCTTTATCCCACAGATTACCGTTATTCTTTAGCATGGCGCAAGCAAGCAGAAAGACAAATGATTGCTGCTGGTAAATCAGGAATGACTGACTCAGAAATAGAAGAATTTGTAAATTATTTTTGGCGTTCTTTACATCCAGAATTATTCATTAATCCTTTAATTCAATCATCATCTGTTGATTTAGTAATTGAAATTAATGCTGATCATAGTTTTGGGAAAATCAGAAAAACTATCTGAGATTATTAAATTCATCTTCTGTGATTTCTAATTGTTTAAGAATTTCTTGGAATAGCCAACCGCCGATTTCAGCATTTCCATGAATAGGAATAGTTGTTGCGCGACCATCGGGATGCTTCCAGCGAGCATGACTACCTTTTTGACGAATTTTCTCAAAGCCTAATTTTGTGGCAACTTTTTCTAAAGTTTTGGCTTTAGCTGGCATAAGCAATAGTTACCTCAATATCATTAGGCAAGGATTTACCAGCCTCTAAATATTCTGCTGATATCATTTCAAAAACATGGTTTAACTCTGAACGAGCTTCTTCATGGGTTTTTCCCCACGCATGACATCCTTTAATTGCTGGAACGTAAGCAACAAATGTTCCATTATCATCGGGGCGTAAAATAATTGTATAGTCAATTAGTTTTTTGTTTATCATATTATTTCCTATTAAATACTTGTGATTAAAAAGGCGAATTTCCTGACTCATGGGCGAGGAAACCCCGCCCCTACTGACAAACTACTTTCCTGTTTGCAGTGTTTCCACTAAATCATAAAAAGGTTGCCAATTATCATCTTCAGTGATTCGTTCCCAAACAGACTCAATCACAGGTCTTAATAAAGCTGTTTTGGGATTAGCTTCAATCAAAGTTTGGTGAATTTTATCCATTTGTTCAGGATCAAAATGATTGAGAATTTTATGATAGAGGAAACACCAATTATCAAAAGTGGCTGATTTTCCTAATGCGGGGCTAAGTTCTGAACCATTCATCACAAAAGCTGGATCATCTCGCCATTTACTAGAAAAGGTAGCAGCTAAATCAGCAAAGAATTGATGATAAGCAACTTGACTATCATGTAAAAAGGTAATGGTTAACCGTAAAAATTCATCAGCTTCTGCTAATTGTAAATCTTCAAAACCCAATTTTTTCAACATCAAAGCTCGATATTCAGCCTGGTAATATTCAGCAAACTTAGATAAAGCAATATCCAAATCACCTTGGTGAATTATCGCCTTTAAAGGTTCTTGCAAAAGTTCTAAATTTAATTTGCAAATCCCTGGTTGTTGACTGTAACAATAACGTTTATAATAATCGAAATATGCCGCCGTAAATTGGAGATCGTAAGTAGGAATAAAGGCATAGGGTCCATAGTCAAAACTTTCCCCGGTAATTGACATATTATCAGTATTCAGAACTGCATGACAAAAACCCGCTGCCATCCATTGTGCTACTAACTCGGCGACACGCTGCACTAATTCGGCATAAAATAAGGCATATTTATCATTTTCGGCTTGCAAATGCGGGTAATATTGTTCAATTACATGATCTAACAACTTTTGAGTTAAATCATGTCGTTTGAAATAGTTTAATCGTTCAAAAGTACCAAAACGGATATGAGATTTACTCATGCGAATCATGACAGAAGAACGAGTTGGAGAAGGTTCATCACCGCGCCACAAACCCAAACCCGTTTCAATCATACTTAAACAGCGAGAAGTGCGAACGCCTAAACTATGAAGTGCTTCAGCGGCGAGAACTTCCCGCACTCCTCCTTTAAGTGTTAACATTCCGTCACCACCGCGAGAGTAGGGGGTTCTTCCCGAACCTTTTGTGCCAAAATCGTATAATTCCCCATCAATACCCCGCACTTGTCCATAGAGAAAGCCTCTACCGTCACCTAATTGGGAGTTATATTGTCCAAATTGATAACCGTGATAACGTAGTGCTAACAGCGGTTCTCTTCCCTCAAATTTACCAAAAGCATTAATAAAATCTTCGTCTTTAACTACTTGGGGCGCAACTCCTAAGCGTGGTAGTAGTGCGTCATTGCGCCAGCGTAACATAAGTTGGGGAAATTCCTCGGCTACAACTTGATCATAGTAATCATTACCTAAAGACTCTAGGGCTGATTCATAGTTGAGGGTAAGCAAAGGATTAGTAGCATGAGTATGATTGAGAGTTTCATCCAGAGTCATTATAATTACGCTTAATTGATATTTATTTAATGATAGACAAAAAAGCTTACGATCTTTCTATTTAATAACGTATCTTTCTGAAGAACAGCAACGAGAAGCTTATGAAAATTATTTATCTTCTTGAGGATAAAATCAATATCTGATTAAAATTACAATATGATTAAGTTAATCAACTTAAACAGATAAATGAATGCGTAAACAAGTTATCGAATATACATCTCCACTAGATGCGTTGATTGCCCTTACCAAACAGTTAAATGTTTATGAAATCAAGTACCAAATGAGTTCAGAAGATTTTTTTGCCAAATATAACCAAGGAGAAACTTCTGATGATGAAGTGTTTGTCGAATGGGCAGGAAATTATCAGCATTATCTAGCTTTACATCAAGAAATAACCAGCAAACTCCAAGATGTCGCGTAAACTTATCCAAGCGTATTTAGATGAAATTGAGCAACTTTCACTCAATTGCTCTAATGCATACATTGAGGAATATAGTGCAGTCATTTTAACGACAGAGCGGGCTAATCTCCGCATCAGGATACGTTTTGCAATTAGATATTTACTAGCAGTCAGTGAAGCCTTTGTTGTTGTAGATAATCAGATTAAATATATTGATTACCGCTATCACTTTCAAGATGAGCAAAATAGTCTGATTTTTCGTTATGACAGTACACCACACTTTCCCAACTTGTCTAGTTTCCCCCACCATAAACATCTTTTTGACAATGTAATTGCTTGCGAAAAACCACATATAGCTGATGTTCTACAAGAAGTGATGGAGTTTTTAAAGTAGCTTATAAAAATAATATATCTTCTTGAGAATGATAAATAAAAAAATAGATCCCCGACTTCTTCAAAAAATTGCGGCTTTAAGGATTACAATATTCACATAAACTAGGATCAGCAAATTCTTGATTGTTAGGAAATAATTGTTGTTGGGTAAAATTGCATTTTTGACATTGAAAAATTACTGCTTTAATTAATGAAGTTGGCTGATGACAAAGTTCACAAGGTAATCCAGGGATTTTTTGATTAATCATAAAACCAGGAGTATTACATTGGGGACATAAACTATTAATTTTATTAATTAAGTCTTGAGTAGCAAAGGCAATATTTTTCATCCTCGTAGGATTATACATTGCTCTCATATCTGTTTCTATATGAAATTTACCATTTGTGTTTTTTATGGCAGTTTCTACGGAATTGATTAGGTTTTCTTTGCTGGTAATACCTTTAATAAATTGTGTTTTTCCTGTAGATATATTATCAAATGAAATTACTAAACCATGTTCAGGAAAACCAACTTTGTGAGCAAATTCTTCAGCTTCTTCTAAACTAGATATAGTTTGATGATTAAAATTAGTTTCCATAGAAAATACTTCACCAATAATTTCTAAACCATTTTCTTGATCTAGAAAAATAATAATTTCTCGGTTAGCATAAATATAGGGAATTAGGGGATGAGGTGCAAAACTTCCTTCACTAGCAATTGCTATTTCTTCATCATACATTTCCAAGGCTTTTTTAGCTTTTAACCTAGCAGTAATAATTTGTGTATCTGGACGTTTTATTTCTCTAGTAAAAGTTCCAAAAACATCAGTATTTAAGCCTTGAGGAACTATCACATTAATTTCTAAATGTTCTTTCAATAAAGGAGAAATTACTTTTTCTTTATTGTGCATTGTCGCCAAAATAGCCACGCGATTATTATATATTGACATAATTTATTTCTCCATAATTATCTTCATATCCCCGACTTTTTGGAGAAGTCGGGGATATGAAATACTATAAATTTGGTCGCCAGTGGGGATTTGTTAAACTTGTGAAAATATGATCTTCCCATTTACCATTAATCATTAAATAATCTCTAGCATATCCTTCAACTACAAAACCAGCCCTTTTAAGAACATTACCACTGCGGCGATTATGGGGCATATAATTAGCCATAATGCGGTGCAGATTTAATTCTTGAAAAACATACTTAGTGGAAATAGACAAGGCTTCTGTCATGTAACCATAACCTTGTGCTGATTCTGCTAAACTGTATCCTAATTGACAAAATTGAGCAGCACTATAGACAAAGTTGCTAAAATTAGCTGTTCCCATAACTTTTCTAGGCTGGTGTTTCCGATAAATAAATAGTTTTAATGAATAGTTGTTCACAAATTCCCAGAAACTCGTTTCTACTTGATACTCCCAATAATCGTCAGTGAAAAAGTTTTCATCCCATTGAGGATAAAATGGCGTAAGATATTCTTTATTTTCCGTAAAATATTTGAGTATGTAGGGAATATCCTCCATCACTGCCATTCTTAATATTAGGCGATCGCTTGTCAGAATTGGTGGCTCTGATGTCATATCCTCAAATTTAAATATTTTGTATCAGCTATACTAATTTGAACATTAAACCAAAAGACTGCAAAAAGGATAATTACGGTGGGAATACGCTACAATTGGCAACCAACAGAGATATTGACAATATATAATACACCATTTCTAGAGCTAATTTATCAAGCTGCTACAGTGCATCGTCAATATCATCAACCGCAACAAATACAAGTTTGTAAGCTTATCTCTATTAAAACTGGTGCTTGTCCAGAAGATTGCGGTTACTGCGCTCAATCTTCCCGCTACAAAACTGAGGTAAAACCCGAAGCACTGTTAGAAAAAGAAACGGTGATAAATATTGCCAAAACAGCTAAAGAAAGCGGTGTTAGTCGGGTTTGTATGGGTGCTGCTTGGAGGGAAGTTCGGGACAATTCCCAATTTGAAGAAGTCCTGGATATGGTCAAGGATGTAACTGGGATGGGTTTAGAGGTATGCTGTACTCTGGGAATGTTGACAGAAAACCAAGCCAAGCGGTTAGAAGATGCGGGATTATATGCTTATAACCATAATCTTGACACCTCAGAGGAATATTACAGCACAGTGATTACTACTCGAACTTATGGCGATCGCCTAAATACAATTGCCAATGTTCGCCAAACTAATGTTACCGTATGTTCGGGCGGTATTCTCGGTTTAGGGGAAAATGTTAGCGATAGAGTCGGAATGTTACATACTCTCTCAAATTTACAACCTCACCCCGAATCTGTACCCATCAATATTCTTTCCCAAGTTCCCGGTACACCTTTAGAAAATCAACCAGATGTGCCTATTTGGGATGTAGTGCGGATGATTGCGACTGCTAGAATTATTATGCCTAAATCTGACGTGCGGTTAAGTGCAGGTAGGGCGAGACTTTCTCAAGTAGAACAAGCTTTATGCTTCATGGCTGGTGCAAATTCCATCTTCTCCAGCGATGATAACAAAATGTTGACGGTGACAACTCCCTGTCCTGATTATGACGCAGACAAAGAAATGTTGAACTTGCTAGGTTTGGAAATGCGTCCCCCATTCCAAAAGCAGGAAAAAACACCAACTCCAGCGATGATATAACAATTGAAAATTACCTCTCCCTGACTGGGAGAGGACTCGAATATGCTAGAATTTAGGGTGAACTTTAAGCAGGTGATGAAGATGACACAATCCACGTATCCTCATGTTACAATACCTTAGCCAAATTACGAGGGTTAAACGGCTGTAGAAGCATTGTGAATACGACCAAGAGAGGTAAGCTTGGCAAAAATCTGGGCTAATAAAATAGGCTCAGGCTGTTAGTTACTTACCTCTGGGAGACTCATAAAACTCTGGAGAGTTTGACGCATCTGAGCGACAATCTGAGGCTGAGAATCGCCATTTACTTGGACTTGAGTTAAAGATTCAGAAATATTTTGTAATTGATCCCGTAAACCATCAAGAGCATCCTGAATAGGTTGCAGAGCTTCTTGATAAAGATTAACTCTTCCCCAGCATTCAGCAGTTGCTGTTCGTAAATTTAGTAATTGCTCCTCTAGGGAGTTGACTTCCTGACGATTTGCTTCTACTTCCTGGGTTTGATGATCAATTGTCTCTTGATTTGCGGCGATAGTAGTCAGCATCTCCACTATATCACCCTCTAGCTTCTGGATTTGGGTAGATTTTTGCTGTTTTTGGGCTTCAAATTGCAAAACCATTGATTCTAAATTACTAGATTCACCTTCTCTGACAATCGCAATCCCTTGTCTTTGCCACAATACAACTTGTTTTTGCTGGAGAGTTTTTTGTTGTCCGATCAAATTGCCTCTTTGTCCAACTAAACTTTCGTTTAGCATCTCGCAAAGATCCCGTTCATCAGCTAATTCTAATTCTAAATTTACCCGTTCTTCCCCAGCGGAATGGACAATTTTTTCCTGAAGTTCTTCTATAAATTTTTGCTTGTATTGAAGTTCCTGTTCTTGTTCTTCCACAAAATCAGAATCCCTGTCTAACTTCTCCTGCAAATTTTGCACCATTTGCTCCAATTCCTTCAGAGGCATTTTCTGCAAGGCTGCTACATCAATTCCCCGTTTAGGAACTTCAGGTTCAGTGTTAGCTGCCAAATAATGTAGCTTTTGGTAAAACTCCTCCTCCGTTCCTAGATGCTGTTTGAGTATCGTAGTTAATTCCTGTTTACTATTAACTATTGTTGTTTTCAATTGCACCTGAGTAATTTGTTGTGCTAAGGAATTTTGTACCTGTTGCAATTCGTTTTGGCAACCAAACAGCTTTTGCATCAGTTCCTCTCCCTCCTTTTGCTGCTGATTAGCTGAATGACGTTGGATTTCCAACTTTTGCCAATGTAGATTTAAAGCATCCTGTTGCTGATCGACAAATTCAAAAGCATAATTAAGACTTTCCTTAACTGTGTCAATGGGAGTAGTTTGACTAGATAAGCGATCAAGTAAATCACTCAGGACTCGATTGCGCTCTTCATCTACAGATTTAGACTGTTGATAATTTAAACTTATCTCCTCCAAGCGACTCTGTTCAAATCGCAAATGCTCCCAAGCCCCTTCTAAGTCCCGGTGATTACTTTCAACCTCTGCCCGTAATTGATCAATCTCTGTAAGAGATGTACCAAATAAATGTTTCTGTGTATCTATCCGTTTAGAGTCATGCTCCAATCTTTGTACTTGCTCCCAACGGAATTCCATCTCGGTTTCTCGACGATTCAGTTCCTGAGCCTGGATGATCAGCGACTGTTTCCACTGATCAATTTCCTCTTCTTTGAGTTTAAATTTTTCCACTTGTCGGGAAAAATTCTGCAAAATACTTACCAATGGACGACTTGCATCTTGAATGCGCTGTACTTGACGATTCGGACTCAATTCCGCCAGTACCAATGCACCATCATTTAATTTACTTGCTTCATCAGCAATAATTATTTCGTCCGGTATTGGACTCCAATTTTGGTCATTACGTTGACAGGCGATTAGTTTTAGTGCGCTTTTGCCACTACCAAGTAACCCACTCTTCGGTTTTTGTACTTCTGCTAAATACAGCACACCGTCAATCCTTTTGATCTACTTTGTCTCTGTATTGTATAATATAAGAGGGTGTTTGAAAAGTCGGACCAGTTGTCTATTGCCAATTAGTGATTTGTGAGACGATAGAATCAATCGTGACATACTCCACACACTCCCTTATGCCTTGCGGCACGCTTGCGCGAACAGGTGAGTGTGGGCTTCTCGGCGACTCTTCTATGAAGACATTGACCGAGCTTTAAAGCCCTATGCCCTAGGGACTTTTTGAGATAATTTTTAACTTTTTTGATAGGCTGCTTTTCAGCATTTAATTGAGTTACACCTACTGTGTGAAATTATATCAAATATTCGGAAAAAGTCAAGAAAGTGTTCATTCCTCACCGACCAACATTGCTAATTTCGCTCACGCTCAATTTTGCTCGTTGGTCAAGAAAGTCACTCGCGCGTATTTATTCATCTCATCACCTCCCTATCGGGTATGTGAGAGGCTTCTACTGTTTAAGCTAAAATTACAAGGTTATGAGATTTGTGCCATGCTGCGGCATTCCACAGTCTTTCGGGTTGTACCAATTATTATGCTGACTGGCAAAGATGGACTTATTGATCGTGTTCGTGCCAGGATGGTAGGGGCAACTGATTATCTGACTAAACCTTTAAATATCAAGAATTGCTAATGCTGATAGAGCAATATCTCAATTTAGATTATTGTTCAGTTGTACAAATAGGATAGAAGACTTGCTGATTGGGTGCAAGATGGGCTAAAAGATGTTATCACAATAATAAAATAGTTGTCTAACCAACTTCCATCTACGGTAAAGTAGTGAAACAATAAACTTAATTTATACAGTTCATCTTTGTCATGAGAGCAAATTATTTTCCTCAAGGAAAAGTCTAAATCAGGAGGTAAATAAACATTTATGAGCACAATTCTAATTGTTGAGGACAGTATCGTCCAAAGAGAGATGATGACAGACCTTCTGAAAGCTAGTGGCTTAGAAGTTACTCATGCAAGCGATGGCGCAGAAGCTTTAGAAGCCATTCACAAAGCACCTCCCGATTTGGTGGTTTTGGATATTGTCATGCCCCGCATGAATGGCTATGAACTCTGTCGGCGCTTAAAATCTGATCCTAAAACCCAAAATGTTCCTGTAGTCATGTGTTCTTCTAAAGGTGAAGAATTCGATCGCTATTGGGGGATGAAACAAGGGGCAGATGCCTATATAGCTAAACCCTTTCAACCAATCGAGTTGGTAGGAACAGTCAAACAACTGCTGCGAGGACAAGGATGAAAATAATATGGTTAACAAACCAGATTTTTTAAATGGAAGTGAGCAAGATCAATTCCGTCCCGAATTACAACTAGAAAGTCCCCAAGGTGAGTTGCATTTGCGGTTTTATCTGCCCTCACGTCAGGAATTTGCATTACAAGCTATGGGAATTCGGGAAGTAATTGAACTTAGTCCTGATCGGATTACACCAATTCCTAACACATCTCCCTTACTTTTAGGAACGCTAAATTTACGGGGACGCTTGATTTGGGTGGCTGATTTGGGGCAATTTCTCGGTGAAACAACCCCATTAAACACGGATTGCTCAGAAATCCCTGTCATTGCCATTGAAGATCAAGATACGATAGTAGGCTTAGGAGTAGAAGAAATTTGTGGGATGGACTGGCTTGATGTACAGTATCTAAAGCCACAAAATAACGTACCAGATGCTATGGCTCCGTTTTTGCGGGGAGAGTGGTTATTTGATACAGAAAAAGAAAAAAAATATTTACGACTACTGGATCAAATAGCAATTTTGCGAAGTGCGCGGTGGGCAGAATGAACTAGGGAGGGAGGATATGGAAGCACGTATAGATAATCAAGAGCTAACTTATGATCGGGCAAGAATAGCTTATGAGCAACAAGACTATGAATTAGCCGCGGTATTAATTGATAAGTTGGTGCAAAATTCACCAACTGACCCTAACTTACATTTGTTAAAGGGACATACATACTATATGTTGCAACAATACGATGTGGCTAAAGATAGCTACCAAAGCGTATTGTATTTAACAAGCGAAGAAGAAGTTATTCGTCTTGTTAATAATTGTATTGCAACTATAGATCAGTATACAGAGCCTTCTAGTGATTATAAATCTCCATTTCATGGTCTGGTGACAACTGGAGAATCTTTGGATTTAGGGATGATGGGGAATTTGCATAGCCGCAGTGTGGAAATGAACTCCTTTGCAGAATATGAACCACCCCTAGATCCTATAGAACATAATCCGTTCGCAAGTCATCCAGATAGTATGGAATTTGACAGCAATGCCTTAGATGGTGTCATGAGTGATGATCCCTTTGGTGTACCTACCGAATATCTCACCAGTGATCCAATATCAGGTCAATTAGAGTTACCACCTTTTTGGCAAGAAGATATTTCTGGCGGTGATAATCAGGCTGTTATTAATCACAATTTAGCTAATGAAACTTCAGCAATTAGTGATGATTCCAGCAGCTATTCACCTTTTGCAGCAACTAAATTATCCCTTGATTATGACTCTGAAAATCAGACTGAGATATTGATGGGGGAAGATATAGACGACTTAATGGATGATAACTTTGAAGATTTAACCCCCAGCGAAAACGATACATATTTAGAGATTAACGAACAGGCAATCAACAACAATCAAGATCAACCAATATCGGCATCATTTACCAACAATTCTGCGCCACCACAACGGCAGTTTAATTTCAACTCTTCATCAGCAAAAAATAACTTTGATGATGATAGTTTTGACTTAGATGCGTTTGAATCTGCTTTTGGGGCAGAGAATGAAGGAGATTTAGGTGCTGAAACCTTTATTTCCACTAAAGATACTAGTAATATCTCCAGTGGAGGCAGTAATAAGAATAATATAGAGTTTTTAAACAACGATGAATTCGATGATCTCGGTGATAGACCAGGATTTGATCTCACTGAAGATAGCAGTTTTGGCGATGGGGGAATGCTGTCAGAATCTCCAGATAGTCGGGGAAATTCGCTAAATCAATTTGTTGATGACTCATTCAATGATCAAGAAAGCGATGCTTATCAAGATCGCAGTCATCGTGATCAAGAACTATTCACAATTACTGGCGCTCAAGAAGCAGTTCCTGTTTTTACCCAATCAGAGGTGGCGAAGACAGAACCCAATGTAGCCTTTGACCAAGGCCTATTTGGACCCTTTGAAAACGCCTCCCTCGAGAAAAAACAATGGTGGATAGCCGGAACTGTCGGCTTAGTATCACTAGTGGGTGTAGCTATTGTGAGCGCGGTGACAATTTCAATTTCACCGGCTCAACAACGGGAATCCGTGAGAAGTACAGGTTGGTTAATGGCCTTAGCCGCAGGAGCTACAGGTGCAGCTACCGCTGGGTTTATGAGTAATCTCACTCTCAAACAAATTCGCCGGACTACTAAGGATCTGCAAAGTCAGTTTGATTCTGTCCGTCAAGGCAATATGAATGTGGAAGCAACAGTCTATTCACAAGATGAATTAGGCTATTTAGCCACTGGCTTTAATGATATGGCTAGGGTAATTTTCACAACTACGAATGAAGCCCAACGCAAAGCCATGGAGATGGAAGAAGCTAAAGAAAACCTGCAACGTCAGGTAATTCGCCTTCTGGATGACGTAGAAGGAGCAGCCAGAGGAGATTTGACAGTTCAAGCCGAAGTCACAGCCGATGTACTGGGAGCGGTTGCTGATGCCTTTAACCTGACAATTCAAAATCTCCGGGATATTGTCCAACAGGTAAAAGTGGCAGCCAGGGACGTAACCAAAGGTTCAACCAATTCCGAAACCTTTGCTAGAGCCTTATCTGGGGATGCTTTACGACAAGCAGAAGAGTTAGCTGTGACGTTGAATTCCGTCCAGGTCATGACTGATTCCATCCAACGGGTAGCAGAAGCAGCCAAGGAAGCGGAAACTGTAGCCCGTGAAGCCAGTAAAATCGCTCAGAAAGGGGGAGAAGCGGTAGAAAATACGGTGGTAGGGATTTTGGAAATTCGGGAAACAGTCGCAGAAACTAGCCGAAAAGTGAAACGATTGGCGGAATCTTCCCAAGAAATTAACTCTATTGTTGCCATAGTTTCACAAATTGCTTCCCGTACCAATTTGTTAGCTCTTAATGCCAGTATTGAAGCGGCAAGAGCGGGAGAAGCAGGTAGAGGATTCGCTATTGTAGCTGATGAAGTGCGACAGTTGGCAGATCGATCTGCTAAGTCCTTAAAAGAAATTGAGCAAATCGTGATGCAAATTCAAAGCGAAACTAGCTCCGTTATGACAGCTATGGAAGAAGGGACACAACAGGTAATTCATCAAACTACATTAGCAGAAGAAGCCAAGCGATCGCTAGACAATATTATCCAAGTAGCCGATCATATTGATATCTTAGTAAGATCAATTACCAGTGATACCGTAGAACAAACGGAAACTTCTCGTGCTGTGGCACAAGTAATGCAATCTGTGGAATTAACGGCACAAGAAACCTCTCAAGAAGCACAGCGGGTTTCTGGAGCATTGCAACATTTAGTGGGAGTATCCCGCGACTTGATTGCCTCCGTGGAACGCTTCCGAGTAGAAACCACTGAATCAAGGTGAAAGGGAATAGGGAACAGGGAATAGGTAATAGGGAACAGGGAATAGGTAATTGGTAATTGGTAATACAGAATCTTACCTCTGGCAACTGACAACTGACAACTGACAACTAACAAACCTATTTAACTAACTAACTATGCAGCCGGAACAACAACAACGGATTTTAGGTTACTTTCTCGAAGAAGCCAGGGAACACCTAAACACTATTGAACAAGGATTACTGAATCTCCAAAGTACCCTGGAAGATTCAGAAATGATTAATGAAGTCTTCCGTGCCGCCCACTCCATCAAAGGTGGTGCGGCCATGTTGGGTCTAAGTAGTATTCAGCAAACATCCCACCGACTTGAGGATTGCTTCAAGATTCTGAAGAAGCATCCTATTCAAGTAGACCAAAGGTTAGAATCTTTACTACTGGATGTCTGTGATACATTAAAAGCGCTGATAGACAGTCTTGGCAATCCCTTTGGTTTATCAGCAGAAAAAGCTCAAGCTTTGATGCTTAAAACTGAACCAGTCATGCAATGGCTGAATGAGCATATAGAAACACTGTTAAAGCAAGGAAATAATGGAGTAGACAACCTTAATCACAATCATCTCCAACCACCAATATCTGTGATTCCCCAGATCCAGAAATCACCTATAACAACCAGACAAAATCAGGATTGGACAGAGTTTCAAGGGCAGGTATTAGAAATTCTGCGGGAAATGCTGCAACAGTTTAAACAAACTAACTTAGGGCGTTCCCGCGAAAATTTGCAAGAATGCTGTCATCAATTAGTAAAAATTGGTAGAGACTTAAATTTATCAAATTGGTGTAGTTTGTGTGAATCGGCAGCCCTTGCCATATCTAATCCTGATCATAGTTATCTGACTTTAGCCAAAATTATTATTACTGAAATTAAACAGGCTCAAGAATTAGTTCTTCAAAATCAAGATGCAAAAATTGCGATTAGTCAACAGCTAGAAACTCTGTTTCCTCTCCCACAACTCGAGTTATTGGAATTTGAGGAAACTTTATTTACAGACACAACAGAACTAAATTTAGAACCATTAGAATTTGGTAATCTGTTGAGCAATAGTCCAGATTTACAATTCCCCTCAGATAATGTTATCACAGAATTAATCTCAGTTTCTAGAGCATCTCACCAGCTTGATCCTGAAAATGAGGCAACTAACACTAATAAGTTAGAAGAATTATTGACATTCACTGAAGACGATGAATTGTCGGTTATAGTTGAAATAACTGAAGCAGAAAATATTGCCCTCTCAGAAATAGCCAGCACCTCTGAAATCAGTTTTGATAATTTGTTATTAGAGGAGGATAAATACGCAAAAGATCAGGCAGATGAAAATGCTAATTCTTCCGCAAAAATTATTCCTACAACCATAAAAACATCAAAAATAAAACCATCAGCACCAGAAAGTTTATCATTAGATAATCTGTTTGTAGAAGTAGCAAAAAATCCACCACCGCTAACAAATGAAATTGATGACTTATTTGGAACATCAGAAATTACAACTAATCTTGCTAATTCAATAGATAATTTAGATAACTTCTGGGATGATCTGGACACAACAGACTCAGAAATTACTACTTCAGTTAATCAAGATATAGCTAAAGAATTAGAGCAAAGTTTATTTAGTGCATCAGTTGAGATTGTTCCCAAAAATCAGCTTTCAGCTACAAATAATAGTTTAGATACAAAAGAGTTTGATCTGATTTCCCAAGCACAAGAACAATCTTTTGATTTATTTTTCACATCAGATACTGATAGCCAGACGCAAACTGAAGATAATTTATTTGGTGATTTTGGAGATGTAACCACAGAACCAGAAACAGATATTTCTGTAGTGGGTGAAACTTCTCCACAATTAGAGTTGGCAAATGGAGAAGAATTTTCATTAGATGAATTTGCGGCAATAGAAGCATTTTTAGATGAACCTGCCAGCGCAACTCTGGTAGAACTATCTTTACTAGATGAATTTGCGGCAATAGAAGCATTTTTGTCCGCATTCCCAGAAGAAAGTCCCCGTCAGGAATCTATTCAAGATGAAGATTTTGCAGCATTAGAAGCATTGCTGAGTGAGAATGAAGATCATGGACTAAAGATTAGTTCACAGCCACCAATAATTATTCAACCTACTGTAGTTAAGTCTCAAAATACTTTTTTGCCCCTTCGACAAGCTCAGGACAACCTCTTGGGACTAGAAGATGAATTTAGTGAATTAGAAAACTTGTTAGAACAGGCTGATAAAAAAATATCTAACTCATCAGCAACATCAAGAAAAACTTCTACAAGTAAAATCCCCCGTCCCATGACTCGACGGACGATAAAAGAAGAAAGCATGAAAATTCCAGTTAAACAACTGGATGATATGAGTAACTTGGTTGGGGAGTTGGTGGTAAATCGCAACACCTTAGAGCAGGATCATGAACGTCTACGACAGGCACTAGATAGCCTATTGCTTCAGGTGCAGCACCTCTCCGATGTGGGAATGAGGATGCAGGAATACTACGAGCGATCGCTCGTAGAATCCTCTCTTCTCTCCACTCGCCGCTCTAGAGAATATGATGATTCATCGGACAATTCCCATAATCGTGGGTTCAGCGAAATCGAAATGGATCGATTTACGCCTTTTCATATCCTGGCGCAAGAAATGATTCAGTTCATCGTGCGAGTCCGGGAGTCAGCCAGTGATATTGACTTTATTACCGAAGAAACAGAACAGGTAGCCCGACAGTTACGCCAAGCAACTAACCAGCTACAAGCAGGACTAACAAAAGCCCGAATGGTGCCATTTGCCCAAGCTGTTGATCGCTTACGGCGAGGAGTGCGGGATAATGCCATTAGATATGGCAAACAGGTAGAGTTAGTCACAGAAGGTGTTAATACCCTGGTTGACAAGATGATTTTAGATCATCTGACAGATCCTTTGACTCACATGGTCAATAATGCGATCGCCCACGGCATTGAAACCCCAGAAATCCGGCAAGCAGCGGGTAAATCACCCACAGGTATCATTAATATTCGCGCCTTACAACAAGGAAACCAAACCATTATTTCTGTCAGTGACGATGGCGCTGGTATTGATCATCAAAAAGTTAAAAACAAGGCGGTTAAAAAAGGTATCCTGACCCCTGAACAGGCACAAACCATGTCTCGGATAGATGCCTATGAACTTTTATTCCTCCCTAGCTTCAGTACCGCCGATGAAGTAGACGATATTAAAGGTAGGGGTGTGGGCATGAACGTCGTCCAAAACGATATCAGCGAAATTCGCGGGACAGTTGGGACTGACTCCACACTAGGTAAAGGAACTAGCTTTACAATTCGTCTGCCACTGACTCTGAGTATTTGTAAAGCCCTATTCTGCATCTGTGATCGCACCAGAATCGCTTTTCCCATGGATGGTGTAGAGGATACTCTAAGTATCACAGCCAAAAACATTCAGCAAGATGCTGAGGGACAATCATTTATTGTCTGGAGAGATATTAACCTCCCCTTCCAACCTTTAAAAGACATCTTAGTTTTTAATCGTCAGCTTACCCGTGGGAACTTCTATGGGACTAAAAAAGATGATGATCTGATTTCTGTAATCATTGTCCGCTCAGGGAATACAATGATTGCTTTACAAATTGATCAAATTCTGAGTGAACAGGAAATTGTAATTAAGAAATTTGAAGGTCCAGCACCTAAGCCCAGTGGTATAGCTGGTGCTACAGTTCTTGGCGATGGTATGATTATGCCTATCGCTGACGTATTGGAAATTATTGATATCTTCCAAGGTAAGATGTCTAAACATATCGGTGGCAATTGGCAGCACTCAGGTTTATCCTCAATAGACATCCCACTCGCTGATAAGGTAGAAATAACAGTATTAATTGTTGATGACTCGATCACAGTTAGACAACTTTTATCTCTGACCTTTACAAAAGCTGGTTATCGTGTAGAACAAGCCCGTGATGGACAAGAAGCCTGGGATAAACTTCGTTCCGGTTTACCTTGCGATATCGTTTTCTGTGACATCGAAATGCCTCGTTGTGATGGACTAGAATTTCTCTCACGGATTCAAAAAGATAGTTCTTTTGACCAGCTACCTATTGCTATGCTTACCTCTCGTGGTGCTGATAAACATAGACAAATGGCGCTACAGCTTGGGGCTAGTGGCTACTTTACTAAACCCTATTTAGAAGAAGCACTTTTAGAAGCAGCTTCGCGGATGCTCAAAGGAGAAAAACTCGTAATTGCTTAACCGATACTTTTTTGCTAACTAACGCTAACAAATACATATACTAAACACGGGTGAGATTTAAACTTTTGCCAAATGACAAATAACCCAGATGTGTAGGGGTTTAGCAGTGCTAAACCCTTACGTTTAGAATCAAACAATCAAGCCGTTTTGAGTATAAGTTGAAATTTCTCTCAACCAAGGCGTATCAACCAATGCACGAAGGATTCTTCGCGCACTTAACTGGTGTTTACTGTGCTTGGTTTTCGCACTTAAAGTAAACTGAATTAAGGGCATTTTACTTTCTTGACGCAGTGACTTTCTTGATTTACAGAGGAATAGTTTGCCAAAATGGTATTGCACCAGATACCTTTAATCCTGAGTAGCTTAGAAGCTATGGATAAAGAATAGCACGAATCTTTATTTTACTTACAAATAATGCGTTGGCAGTTATGGTATTCCCATACCGTAGCATCCATTAAGGAACGTGGATTTATTAACTTACAATTCTTGATAACGACCGTCTAACCTAATGTTAAATTACATCCATCAAGATTCGCACTTTATTTAATCCTCATTCCTAAGGAAAATTAGCAAATAAGCAACTAGTACATCACGGCGTAAGTAAAGCAACCATATTCAATCGCCAAAAAGTCTACTGTATATTAGTTTTGACTTTTGACTTTTGACTTTTGACTTTTGACTTTTGACTTTTGACTTTTGACTTTTGACTTTTGACTTTTGACTTTTGACTTTTGACTTTTGATTTTTGACTTTTGACTTTTGACTTTTGACTTTTGACTTTTGACTTTTGACTTCCGCCCTGCGGTACTAGTTACTTGCCCTCTGACTGAATAGCAACTTCAAAAATTCACAATAATTTCACCGTAACTTCATATTTATGGATATACAACAATTTGCTCAATTAATTATCAACGGTATTGCTGTAGGTAGCATTATCGCCCTAGCAGCAGTTGGACTGACCTTAACCTATGGGATTTTGCGGTTGTCTAATTTTGCCCACGGTGATTTTCTCACTTTGGGAGCTTATTTAACCCTTATGGTCAATGGTATGGGTCTAAATATTTGGCTGTCAATGATTGTGGCTACCTTGGGAACTGTGGGAGGAATGTTACTAGCAGAAAAGTTGCTGTGGTCAAAAATGCGGTCTATCCGTGCTAGTTCGACAACTCTGATTATTATCTCTATCGGTCTGGCTTTATTCCTCCGCAATGGGATTATTTTTCTCTGGGGAGGTAAAAACCAAAATTATAATTTGCCTGTGATTCCGGCTTTAGAATTTGGGACATTAAAAGTACCGCAAAATCAATTATTGGTACTGGGATTAGCGATTCTGGCGATTTTATCGCTTCACTACTTGCTGCAAAATACCAAAATTGGTAAGGCAATGCGGGCAGTAGCTGATGATTTAGATTTAGCTAGAGTTTCTGGTATTAATGTTGATCGAGTAATTTTGTGGACTTGGGTAATTGCTGGGACATTTACTTCTTTAGGTGGCAGTATGTACGGGCTAATTACCGCCGTGCGTCCAAATATGGGTTGGTTTTTGATTTTACCTTTGTTTGCTTCAGTGATTTTGGGCGGAATTGGCAATCCTTACGGAGCGATCGCCGCAGCGTTTATTATTGGTATTGCCCAAGAAGTTAGCACCCCCTGGCTAGGTTCACAGTATAAGCAAGGTGTAGCCCTATTAATCATGATTTTGGTGCTGCTTATTCGCCCCAAGGGTTTATTCAAAGGCACGATTTAAACAGCACCAGCCTACTTCTAACTAGTCAATGATGTGGAAGTAGTAAGCTGCTACTAAAAAGTTAACAGCCAAAAGTAGCAATGCCCAACCAGTACGGAAAACGTAGGAAGGTTTAGCAGCAGGTTTGCTCTTAGCAGTCATAAGCGGTTCTCCTAATTTAGTGACTTTTTAAGAAATAGCAAACTCACGCGCCAATTTTGCAAATTCTTTAAAAATGTTTTTGTAAGGAGTCACCGAGTCAGGAGTCACCGAGTCAGGAGGAAAGTTAACGCTTGGGGAGAGAACCACCTCTGACTTAGATACCGCAAGGGGTCTAAGCTAAGTGGACTCGTTGAACCAAGAATCCCCGTGTCTTTAAACCGGGGAGTGTCAAATCCATGCTCCCCTACTCCCCCTACTCCCCTACCCCTATTCCTCACCGGCGTGGTAGGAACTGCGAACCAGGGGACCGGAACGGACGTGATTAAATCCCATTTCCTTGGCTATATTGCCCAGTTCGGTAAATTCGGCTGGAATCCAATATTTTTGGACGGGTAGATGTTCTAAAGAAGGACGCATATACTGGCCAATGGTGAGGCGATCGCATTTTACAGATCGTAAATCCGCCATTGTCTCAATTAATTCCTCTATTGTTTCTCCATGTCCCACCATCACACCTGACTTTGTGGGAATCTGATGATTCAATTCTTTAACTGTCGCTAATACAGCCAAGGAGCGGTCATATTTTGCCCCTCGGCGCACGGTTGGGGTTAACCTGCGGACTGTTTCAACATTATGGTTAAAACAAGCTGGTTGAGCCTGAATAATCATCGCTAGGCTGTGACGTTGAACTTCTGCACCCCCACTACCCCAAAAATCTGATGTCAGGACTTCAATTTGAGTTTCAGGGTTCAGGTGGCGGATAGTTTCCATTGTTTTGACAAAATGACCTGCTCCGCCGTCAGCTAAGTCATCACGAGCTACAGAAGTTAATACCACATACCGCAACCCTAAAAGTTGTACTGATTCTGCCACCTTTTGGGGTTCTTGTTCATCCAAAGCCATTGGGGCATGACCTTTATCTACTTGACAAAAAGCACAGGCGCGGGTGCAAGTTGGACCCATTAATAAAAAAGTTGCCGTTTTTTGGGCGTAGCATTCACCCCGATTTGGACAACGCCCCTCTTCACAAATTGTGTGGATTTGTCGTTGCTTAATGATACGTTGGACAGTAGAGATTTCACTAGCTTTGCCAAGAGGGCGACGCAACCAGCTAGGCATAGTCATAATTTCTGACTTGATATCAACTTGTTGTGGAGAATTCATAAGACCTCACGGTAGGTGGGAAACTCAGCGTCTTTAGACCTGAGAGGGAAGCGACGCGGGCGGTTTTAACCGCCGTGTCCTTCCTAATCTAGTTTGTATTCTCTAATCAGTCTTTGTGTAGCCGATGACTGAGATACCCCCCAGTTTGCGGCAATCTTTTCTAGCTTTGCCTTGTCTTCTTCCGACAAATAAATAACAGTACCTTTTTTCCTAGACATGATGACAATTGAATATTAGTATGCTATGATAATAATATCATAACATTGCAGCCCGAACAATGCCTAAAGTTCAGAAGTTCATGGGGGTACAACAGGTTTTGTTGTCTCCCGATCATGAGATGAAGGCAATTTTAGAATATCTTTGTCAACAGTCGGGTAAGGTCTATAACAGTGGTGTTTATTTTGCTAGACAAACATTTTTTAAAACTGGAAAACTTTTAACGGGTAAGTTTGATTTAGCTTATGAACCTTCAGTGGCTAAAACTATGATCGCTCAATCAATGCCATCTACACCGGCACAACAAACTTTATTGTCTGTGATTGAGGCTTTTAAATCTTTCAAAGGATTACGTTCTTTATTCCTTAACGGACAATTACCTTTTAAACCGAAAGCTCCCGGCTATCTAACAGGTTCTAAACTTTTCAAAGTTGCCTATCCTAATAGCGGTGGACAAAAACCAACTCTAATTAATGGACAACTTAGATTTTCGTTAGGACTAACAGTTAAAAGATGGTTTGGAATTTCTGAATTTTTCCTACCAATGCCGTCAAACATAGATATCGCTCATGTTAAAGAGTTTACTATTCTACCTAAAAACGGTGCTTTTTATTTAGAGATGTCTTATGAAGTCGAGAAGCAAAACCACGTTTTAGACATCAATCAAGCTCTGTCTATTGACTTGGGAACGGCTGATAATTTAGCTGCTTGTGTTGATACATTGGGTAATTCACTATTGATTGATGCCCGTGCGATGAAGGCAATGAATCAATTATGGAACAAGAAAGTATCTACCCGCAAGGACGGAAAACCGGAGGCTTATTGGGATAATTGGTTAGACCGTGTGACCCGTAAACGCAACCACCAAATGCGTGACGGCATTAATAAAGCTGCAAAACTAATTATTGATCATTGCTTAAAATACGGCATTGGTACATTAGTTATTGGCTGGAATGATGGGTTTAAATCTAACGCTAATATGGGGAGAATTAATAATCAAAAGTTTGTCCAAATGCCGTTAGGTAAACTCAAAACCCGGCTAATGCAACTTTGTGATTTACACGGTATTAGATTTCAAGAAACCGAAGAAGCATACACATCAAAAGCTAGTTTTCTAGATGGAGACTCCCTACCTAAGTTTGGTGAAAAACCAGACGGGTGGAAAGCATCTGGAAAGCGTGTTAAGCGTGGTTTGTACAAATCTGGTAATGGTTCATTAATAAATGCAGATTTAAATGGCGCGGCCAACATTCTGCAAAAAGTAGCCAGCAATTTAGGCATAGACCTAAGCTTACTGGGTAGGCGTTGTTTGACGAACGCAGCGAGAATTAGGGTTTGGGTTTTACCTAAATCTATTCTGTCAGTAGAATCTCAGTCCCTTTAGGGCTGAGAGTGTCAAATAGTAGCGAATAGGGAATAGGGGGAGGAGAAAGTTCAAAAATGTGTAGTTTAGACAAATATGGTACAAATTGATCAAAACGTCAGTAAAAGTTTCATCCAACACTTGCATTTTGAGAATTTGTGTTAGAAAATACTTTTCCCCAATCTACATAAATTTGAGATATAGCGAGAGAATTCTTAAAAGCAGTGGGCAACCAGCCATCTAAACATAAAATTTTTAGGAGAGTAATCAGTTGTGGCAAGTAACAAAATTTTAGTTATTGACGACACTACCGTTGTCAGGGTAAAAGTACGGGAAATGTTAACTCCGGGTAATTTTGAGGTAATTGAGGCAAAGGATGGGTTGGAAGGATACAATCTGATGCGCCAGGAAAAAGTCAGCTTGATCATGCTGGATTTCCTACTGCCGAAAATGAGTGGTTGGGAGGTTTTCCAGAATATTCAAGCTCAACCAGAGTTACGGAAAATTCCCTTGGTGATCATGTCAGGCCGCAAGGAAGAGGTAACGGAAAAATTTGTAGAACCATTTGAATATTTTGAATTTCTGGGTAAACCTTTTGATCAAAAGCAACTCATTGGGGCTATTAAGTCAGCAATGGTGAAGTCGAAAATTCCCCGTTCAGCCTTAAATACACCTCCAGTTAGTTCTGCAAATCAACAACTCGTTCCAGCCACTGCTGCTGCTAATGGTATAGATTCATCTGCTGACATCAAATTACTAAATGATAAAATTGTCAAGATGCAAGGAGAAATTGATAGCTTGAAGAAACATCTTCATCAAATTGTGACCTTTATTAAACAGAAAATTAAGTAGTTTGTTTTTAGTCAAAATTCTGGCCGTTTAACTACAAAAATGGGTAATTGGGGATTGAAGATCAAGTTCATTACCAATTACCCATTACCAATTATACTAAACACGGTTGGGTTATGGACTTTTACGAAATTACGAAAAACCTATATTTGTAGGGGTTTAGCACTGCTAAACCCCTACCCACAGAATCAAATGATTAAGCCCTGTTGAGTATATTTAGGAATAAGCTAAAGTCCCATTACTTAGCAGCAAATTAAGCAATCAAACTGAAATTACTACTACTGAGGGTGATATCAGGATTACTTAAACGGGCAAATTCAAACACTGCTGTTGCACCTAAAAGGTTTCCGTCTTGGTTATAGAACAAACTGCCAGTATTTTGACTAAAAACAACATGAGCATTACTAGCGTCTACAAATTCATCATCAGTGACAACGGCAAAATCAGTTAAAGCCTGTCCTGCAAGATTAGTAATGGCATTGAAAGTAATTTTGCTTAATACAATCTGGTCTAGTCCCGCTTCAAAGTTGCTAATGTAATCAATGCCTAAGCTGGTAGCAAAGACACTAGAGCTTTGAAATAGATATTTATCATTACCAACTCCTCCCGTCAGGACATCATCACCAAGTCCTCCCCAGAGGCTATCATTACCGGTTCCACCATCGAGAATATCATTACCAACTCCTCCCCAAATGTTGTCATCTCCTCCTAAGCCTTGCAGTTGGTCATTTCCATCACCGCCATTTAAGGTATTATTCAGTGTATTACCCGTGAGACGGTCATTTCCTGTGCCACCTGTAGCATTTTCAATCACATTATTAGCAGAAAGAATGAGTTTGAGTTTGCTATTAACCGTTTGTGATGTGGTGACACCTAAATTTACATTCACAGCAACAGTAGTACCATTAAAGGTAATAGTATCAATCCCGCCTGTGGTTGTTTCTGTAATGGTATCTATTCCCAAGGCACTGTTAGCAACAAAGGAGTATGTATCATTACCATTTAGACCAGTCAGCGTGTTATTGGCACTATTACCTCGGAGGATATTATTACCTGCGTTACCTGTACCGTTGATAGCTGTTGTTCCTGTTAAAGTCAGGTTTTCGACGTTGGCTGGTAG
>Ga0208601_1000015_pt1 | contig 54600 bp, 63 predicted proteins | sample LakMenEpi09Nov12_FD_150684 | JGI IMG/M metagenome (GOLD analysis project Ga0208601, IMG submission 150684) | Freshwater microbial communities from Lake Mendota, WI - 09NOV2012 deep hole epilimnion (SPAdes) | ecosystem: Environmental > Aquatic > Freshwater > Lake | place: Lake Mendota, Madison... | reverse complement strand
CGACAAAAATCACGGCGAGCTGCCATGAATGATCAATACATGGTTTCTGTGTTAGCAGCATCCATAGCAAACTATTCTCCTCTACTGTAATTCTTCTGTCAATAGGGTTTGAGATGCGCTAACCCTGCTAAATATTCCCTTATTTATATAAGCTGAAATAGTGAAAATAAAATGTTCTTACCGAGCAAAATTACCTGATAAAATAAGTTACTCAGGAACATTTACAGCATATCACCTGTTGTCATTGCAGTTATATGGTGCCTGGTGGAGTGATGTGCGCCCCCACTTTAACTGATATTACCCGCGCCTGGGCAATTTTGGAATATTTCCGCACCAATTGGTTAGAACCAATTTGGTTAGGATGTTCTTTAGAAAGATATGAAGAAATTCAATCTTATGAAGACTTTCAAAAGTGGTTAAATGAAGATGTTAAACATCGAGAATCGGACTTGGGTTTATATTGGAGAATGGGGTTAGATATCGGTTTAGATAGATATGGTGCGGGAGTGGGTAAATATGTGACTTGGGGTTATATTCCCCATGAGGATAAATATAATCATCCCACCATTGAAGGACGTAACGCTGCTGTGATTATGAAAGGCGGTGTTTATGATAGTTTTACTGATACTCATGCCTTGATGAATCAAGCATTTGCCCGTGAGAATTTAACCCATTCTTGGTATGATGAAGGTACAGAAGATTGGCATCCAAGCGATCGCACAACAAAGCCAATTAATCACAATCAAAAAGACTTTAATGGGGCATATTCTTGGTCAAGTGCAGTCCTCCACCAAGACTTAGGACGATTAGAAGCCGGACCCCTAGCGCGTCAATTAGTTGCAGGAGGAAATCATGGAGAATCTTGGCAACATTATGACCCATTTATTCTGGATACATTTAAGAAAATGGGAGGTGCAAGTGTTCATCTTAGACAATTAGGAAGAGTCCACGAAATAGTTAAACTATATCGTCAAGCTGAACGTTGTTTAAGAGAGTTCAAATTAAACGATCCTTGGTATATTAAACCAGAAGAAAAAGATGGTAAAGGTTGGGGTGCAACGGAAGCCGCTAGAGGTGCATTATGTCACTGGGTAGAAATCGAAAAAGGCAAAATTAAAAACTATCAAGTTATCGCTCCTGGTACTTGGAATATTGGACCCCGTGACGGAAAAGGACAACTCGGACCAATCGAAAAAGCATTAATTGGAACGCCAATTCAAGACCCAAAAGACCCTGTAGAAGTCGGTCATGTCGCCCGTTCTTTTGATTCATGTTTGGTCTGTACTGTTCATGCCCATGATGCCAAAACTGGGGAAGAATTAGCTCGTTTTAGAACAGCTTAATTTATGTTACTTAAGATCCCCGATTTCTTCAAGAAGTCGGGGATCTGTTCTTTTCTCTATTTTTCGATAAGTCAGGGTTCTATATAATTGTTATGTGCAGTACAAAAGTTCCCAAATCAGTGGGTTAGTCTGAATTTTAAGGAATAATTGATAATTCCTAATGATCAGATTAAGAATTATCAATTAGGAATTACTAAATACTAAAAATGGTAACTAATTGTGTCTAATTTAGAACTACATCAATATCTTCCTCAACTTCCTGAAGCTGCATTGCAAGAATTTATAGAATGGTGTATGTTGGAGCAGTCAACAGCCGCAGGATTAGAATTTAAACCCGATCAAAGTAAGTTAAAGAATTTAGCACCAGCAGATTATTCTAAGCAATTAGTTGACCAATTTATGAAGGTAAGACCTGACCCAATTAGAGCAGGTTTGGTGGCTGTAATTGCAGGTAAACAAGCCGATAAACACGAATTAACAGGTTTAGCCGCTGTGGTTGATTTTGTTTCTCTTTATGTTAAGTATTTAATTCCTAAAGATGGTAGTAATCCAGAAGAAGCTGATGCAATTTTAGCTAAAGCATCACAACATCAATATGAAAAACTTGTGGAAATTGCCAAAAAACATGGTGTGAGTTTATAGATTTGTAGGGTGGGTAATTCCCACCCAGAAAAACGCGGAAGTTAAAGTGATTTTTAGGTAAGTGAATTATAAACTTTTGTCTGAATCAGGATTTACAGGATTTAAGGATTTACAGGATGTTTATTTTTAATATTAGAAATGGGAATTTATGTACTTAACATGAATAAATCATCAATAAATAATCCTGTTAATCCTTTAACAGATGTATTCATGGCGGTATCCTTTTTTACAATACTTGTCTAATAGCGTAGCCATATCATTGAGTTATAATTATAGCAAATGTACAAATAACCCTGGGTTAAAATTTGTATGGATATTCAAGATAAAACTATTGCTCAAATTCGGCAAATGCCAGATTATTTAATTCAGGAAGTAGATGTTAATTTTTAATATTAGACACAGGAATTTATGTACTCAAAATGAATAAATTATCAATAAATAATCCTGTTAATCCTTTAATCCTGTTAATCCTGATTCAGACAATAGTAAATGCTGACACACTGGGTTAATGTAAATGTTGGGTTTCCTTGCGTCAACCCAACCTACTTTATTCGTCCACATCAAACCACACAGGGGAAATATCATCAACCTGACCATTATAATTAATCGTAATTTCCTGACCTTCCCGAATATATTGATGAGCAACAATATCAATGACATTTTTAGCAAAATTCTTAATATAAACCGCATTGGGATGATAAGAATGATTAAAAAGAGAAGCAAAACCTAAACCTATTGCCCCGCTTTCTCCATGCCAACCAAAATAATAATTTAATAACACCGTTTTAGTAATTAACTTAACTTGCTGTTTAGGAATCACAATCACAGCGGCTCTTTCAATTAAATCTCCTGTAGCAAAATCTTGCTGGGCAAATATCCCTCTACCTTTAGCCTCTGTATCACGAAATACTAGCATATAGCAATTCTGTCATGGGTAAGAATGATTTTTGACTAACCACTACAGATAAACGCAGAGAAAATAAACATCAGATCCCCGACTTCTGAGCATTGCTTGATAGTTTATGGAGACGATTACACAAGAAGTCGGGGATCTTGTGCGCTATAGCTACTATAAAGTCAATGATCAAAGATGTAGTCAAAATTTCCGTAAATTTTAATTTTTTGTGCAAAGTTGATAATATTCATGTTATTATAAATATCCCATGCTAACTATCATTGGTTGTGGCAATCTCAATCGGAATGATGATGCTGTCGGCGTAATTATTGCCCAACGTTTACAGCAATATCTCGCCGAAAATCCTCACCCCAACATCCGCGTTTTCGATAGTGGAACTGCGGGCATGGAAGTGATGTTTCAAGCGAGAGGTAGCGAAAAATTAATTATTCTTGATGCTAGTTGCACAGGTTCAGAGGCAGGTGCTATATTTAAAGTCCCAGGGAACGAACTAGAAGCACTGCCCGAACCTAGTTACAACTTACATGATTTTCGCTGGGATCATGCCTTGGCTGCTGGGAGAAAAATCTTTTTAGATGATTTTCCTCAAGAGGTGATAGTCTATTTGATTGAAGCTGCAAATCTGGATTTTGGGCTGGAATTAAGTCCTATTGTTCAACGTTCTGCTGATTTAGTTTTTGCCGAACTAATTACAGTTATCCAACAGAATGTTATGGCTTAATCAACAATCTTAAATCCCCAATTGCATCAGATCCAATCACGATAAACTGGCAACTCATCTACTCTCATTTCAAAAGGTACAGTTTGATTATCTGGAGGACAAACCCGGATTTTGGCACTGCTAACAATGCCATAAAGAACATTAGCCATAGGGACAATTTGTTGCAAAATTTGCCAGTTAGTAACTTGGTCAGGGCATTCAATTACTAAAGTCAAAATACTCGCATGAGTTGTGGCATACCAACGACAATTAGACAATAAACTATGAATAATGCGATCGCATCCTTCATAAAAGTATTTGCTAATTGAATGCTCCAATTGTTGTCGAAGCATAATATCTGCTGATGTTGGCTGTATAGGGTGCTTATCATCAGCATGGAATTGATGTTCTCTTCTCGCCATTTCCAGTTATTTTCCTATTTATTTACCAATTGCCATTGCATACAATACGTCCTTATTGGTTTCTAGAAAGGCTTGGGTTTCATCATCATAGAAAGCACCAATACCACTACAATCTATTTCCCAATAGTTGCTAAATAAATACACTCTCTGTCCGACAAATCCGGCTAATTGCATAGCCGTTTGATAACTCAAATAATCGGACACCTATTCCAAACGTTCTCCAAAAACCGTTCTCGGTCAAAATTAAATTGAGGATGTTCTAGCTGCTGCTGGTGACTAGGCTGTAAAGACGTTGTTTGGTAGGCATCTTCAACACATTGATTAACTTGAAAATAGTCAGTACCACAGACAAAAGGAATAGGTAGCCTTAAGCGTCTGACTGGTTTTTCTTGCGCTTCTGGTGATATCACACAACTAGTAATAAACTCCTTATTCTCAAATCCCAAATCTGCATTGAGAATAAGTTTATCAAAATCAAAGCCTAGTTGTATGTTGTTTTCATGAAGATATGCAAAAAGCAGCGATAGCACCCAAATGGTGTCCGCTATCCAACAAACAATATCTCAAACTCCTGTCTTGATATTTCCAGCTAGACCTATGATAAACACAACTAACTAAAAAGATGAATCCGTTAATACATTTATTTGGTATAACATAATTATCCAATCCATCATCGCCTAATTCATAAATTAAGGTCAGACAATTATTCTCAACTTCTATATGGTAGATGCCATCTATTATGCCTTCTAACCCACGTATTTGTACATAAATTTCTGTCGGGTATAAAGCCCCCGCAGACGGATTTACCCGCAATTTATAGGGACTATTACCGCAGGGCGGAAGTCAAAAGTCAAAAGTCAAAGGTCAAAACTAATATACAGTAAGCTTTTTGGCGATTGAATATAGTTGCTTTATTTACGCCGTGATGTACTATCTTGATATATCTTTTCTCAAGTAATAGCACTGGTTAACCACAGAAAAGTATGAATAGGATTATTGCGATTTAATTGCAGCCGGCGATAAAAACGAGGATAAACTTTAAAAGAAGTTGGTTGTGTAGCGGCATCTACATAATTAGGATAGACTAAAATTCATACCCTTAATCAGCAACGCCAGTTTTCAGCAACAGGAATGGTAATCAACTTATTTGTCAAATTGCAAAATTCCGTACTATAATAAAAGTGTGAAGTACATGGGGCTTTAACGGTTTCGACAGGTTGGCGAAAGCTACTCTGTGATTCAGGTCGAGAGCGAGTCATCTCTCGCAAATCAAAGACTCAAAAAAAAAGTAAATGCGAACAATATCGTAAAATTTGCTCGTCGGGAAGCTCTAGTAGCTGCCTAAGAAACCTCTAATAGGTTCGAGCGTCTTTAATTTGACTCCGTTAAGGATTAAAGACCTAACCCCCAACGGATGCTCCAACAAGCGTTCTCTGGTTGGCTTGAAGGCTAAGATTAAATCAGAGCATCCTACGTTCGGGATAATGAACGATTCCCGCCTTGAGGGTCAGAGAGGCTAAACCTGTGAACGAGTGGAGGGTTAATACCCAATTTGGACATGGGTTCGACTCCCATAAGCTCCATTTTCAATTTTCAATAATTTTTAAGCCCGCTAAACACTTTGATATGTAAGCGGGCTTTTTGCTATTTGGGGGATTTCTCAACATGGATATCCCCCAAATTATTTATTAGTACGGGATAGTGCTGATAGTTAGGCTTGCTTTAAAGCATCGCGTTTTTTGCGATCTGCTGTCAAAATATCTGCCATGACTATGAGTGCTTGCGCCATTTTTTCTAGGTTAGAACTGTATAGTTCTAAATCTTTGATGAGTTTATCTTCAGAGATATGTAACCCGTTAGAGATTGCTTTTAGTGCTTCAGCCCTTTGCTCATTGTTTTTGACAAGTTCAGGATCTGACTGAACTAATAATGCAAATAAACCAACGCCAAATAAACGACTATATTTAAAGTTGGAATTTGCGGCCACCGCTTCTAGTTGCTTTTGCAAATCTGCATCTTGATTGAGGGGACTTGCTTGACTTAAACTAGCAATCAAATCTTTAGCTGGTAAACTGGCAGCTAAAGCTTGCAATCTGGAGGCATCTTGTCGGTAGCTCTGGGGGTCTTGTTCCACAGCCTGACAGATTGCCCGAAAAATTGACTCTTTGTCCTGTTCTGGTTGGTAGCCATCCATGAAGCGGTCAAAAGTTGTGACAACGCCCAAGGCATAAATCGCATCGTAGCTAAAATCAACATTGACTGATAGTAGGTGCATTTCTACCATCAACTCCTCCACTACCCGGCGGTAAATAGTATTAATCGGCCTGGTATGAAGAGTGTAAAAGGTTCTTTTTGTATCAGATACTGTACGGACGTTATTCACAAAGAAAATTTTAGTAAAGACGTATTCCTGTTATCTAGTATGAACTAATCAGAGCTAATTAGCGAAAGTCAGATCAAAAAGGAGCTAATAAATCCTATGGACTCGTGAAAATCTGGTGCGGAGTCTCTAAAACCTGTTTTTCCGTCTCAAAGATTTCAAATACAGTATCCATCATTGTGACTTCAAACACCAGCTTGGCTTCTGGATGAACATTACAAATCCGAAAACTACCATTAACCCTATCAGCTTCACGCATCCCAGCTAATAAAGAAGTCAGCCCAGAACTATCAATAAAATTTACTTGGCCGAGATTGACAACAACATGAGGACTGTGTTTAGAAATACATTCCTGTAGCTTGAGACGAAATTGCCAAGCAGTAGTAATATCTAAGCGACCAGCGGGTGTCAATACCATAACGGTATGACCGTCTTCAGTTGTAAAGGTTTTTTGATCTATATTAATCACTGAACCGATACTTTTTTGCTAAGATTTGCTAATCAACACACTCACAAAGTCAGGAACTATCAATCCGTATACAGAGGATGATACCTCACCCTTAGTGTAACTTAAATTCATAGTATTTGATGAAAATAACTGAGGATTGGGGATGGGGGATGGGGAAGAAAAATATTCTCCTCTGCACCTCTGCTCCCCTGCACCTCTGCTTATGCTTGACTTGGTTTCCAGTTTATCCAATCTTGCGGTTTTAGAAAAGTCTCATACAACTCAGCTTCAGGAGAATTAGGTTCTGGTTTGTAGCCATATTCCCAACGAACTAAAGGTGGTAGAGACATGAGAATTGATTCTGTGCGGCCGTTGGTTTGCAGTCCAAAAATTGTCCCTCGGTCATAAACCAAGTTAAATTCTACATATCTACCACGACGGTATAATTGGAAATTACGTTGGCGATCGCCGTATTCCATCCCCTGTCGGCGCTCCACAATTGGCGCATAAGCAGGTAAAAATGCCCCAGCACAATCTTGAACTAAAGCAAATATATCTTCCCAACTCCGTGACGGTAATTGACCTACCTGATTACTATAAATAGCTGCGTCCCCATGAGGATCTGGGCCGCGATAGATAGAACCTTGACCATCTTGGTAATCTAAAAATAAACCACCAATTCCTCGTGTTTCATCCCGATGTTTCAGATAAAAATATTCATCGCACCACCGCTTAAACACAGGATAATACTCAGGATGGTGTTGATCACAAGCTTGTTTAAAAGTGTTATGAAAATGTTTTGCATCTTCAGCAAAGGGGTAATAAGGTGTTAAATCCGCACCTCCACCAAACCACCAAACTGGGCCTGCTTCAAAATAGCGGTAATTTAAATGGACTGTAGGTACATAAGGATTTCGTGGGTGCAACACCAAAGAAGTACCCGTTGCATAAAATCCATGTCCTGCTGCTTCTGGACGTTGGGCTAAAATTGAAGGAGGTAAATGAGAACCCCAAACTTCAGAAAAATTTACCCCTGCTTGTTCAAAGATTGCCCCATCCCGCAGGACACGCGATCGCCCACCACCCCCTTCTGGACGCTGCCAACTATCTTCCTGAAACTTCCCCAGACCATCTAATTTCTCTAAACCTTGGGTAATTTCATCCTGCACATTCTGCATAAACTGACTGACTCTAGCCTGAGCATTTACACCAGGGAGAACATCAGATGAATCTTTTGTGATAGTGGGGGTTTGCGCGTTGGTTAACATAGATTCCCGAACCTAAAATTACAATTTCTAAACAATTACAAATTTTTGTTGTCAAAACTTGTCAGCAGCGAAAGTCACAAATCCGGCTTAATCTGGCAAAGAAGTTTTCTATTATCCGTCAAAACACCTTTAAATATCCATTGGCACGGAATTTACTCCAACTTACACATATCATATCTGAAGACCCGTTTTCACAGTTATAGAAATAATCTTATTATTCTCAATACCTTCGCCATTTTTTGCTTTGTTGGATTAAGCGACAGCGCAACAAATACGCATTTTGTGGGTTATGGCTTTGCCACACTATGGCTAACGCCTCCGTACCATTTGCCGTGCGAATGTAACCGTTTCCCAACCCAACCTTTTCAGATATGATCCAATTATGTATAAACAATTTATCTTTGTAGTTACCAGCATAGTAACTGTATTGCCACAGGTAAGTATTGCTGCACCAAAAGGGTTTCAATCCCCCAGTGGTAATATGTTTTGTGAGCTAATTCCAGGAGAAACAAATAGTTTAAGGTGTGAAATCAATACTTCGCTAAAACCCAAACCGCCTCAACCTTACCCTGGATATTGCGGGTTTGATTGGGGAATGGGTTTTTTGTTACCTGCTGATGCTAGACCAGAAATTTTGTGTATTAGTGATACTGTCGCTGATAAAAATAAACCCGTTTTGGCTTATGGACGGACTTGGAACAATGGTGGTTTTAAATGTGTATCCCAAAAAACAGGTTTAACTTGTACCAATAGAAATGGGATTGGCTTTTTTCTCAGTCGGGAAAAATGGCGAGTATTGGGACTTTCTCGACCTTAGTTACAAATCGGCTGCTTTTGAAAACCCTTACTCTGTCCGTAATACACGGTTTTAAACTTCACCTGATTTGTCTCAGGATTGTAGAGAGTATATGTTGCTTCTCCTAGAGTCCGTCCCACATTTCCCACACCAATCACTTGACGAGGGTTAATATTGACAGTTTGCGGAGACAATTGATGATCAAGAGTAGTGATTTCACTGCTAATAGAACCAGCTTGTAACTGATACTGAAAAGTTAACCCAGAACGACCACAAAATAGATTATTTGCTTGCATTCGTGATAATCTATCTAACATTTGAATTGGGGGAGTATCGGGAGTAAGTTCGTCATGTACACCCGCTGTCGAACCGTGGATTAACAAACAATCTAATTCAAAAAATCCAAAATCCAGATTTCTCAACCATTCTACAGTTGGACGGGAAACACAGTCCCACAACATCTGCACCGTATCACCACCATATTTTGCCAGTAATTCCGGTGCGTCTCCAGTTGGACCCAAACCATGTAAAATCAAACACTGTTCTTCCCACCATCCCTTACAAACCATTGGTTCTAATTCACCCCGTCGCGGTGATTTTACCCTTTCCACTAGCTGTTCACATTCTCGCCTTGGACCGACTAAATCACCGATAATATATAATGCCTCTATGTAACGGCTTTGCAGTTTAATATCAGCTATCACAGCTTCATAGGCTGGCAAATTTCCTTCAATTCCACTCAATATTGCCCACATAGTCAATTTTGGATTTTAGATTTTAGATTTTGGATTAGTTCTTTTATCTGGTACAAACATGAGTTGGATCTTCTGCCCGTTCAGCATACTCTAAGCCATGCGCTAAACGCCAAGCAAAGATTTCTGGTAATCCCTTTTCGATAATTGCTGCACAGGTTTTTTGATAATCATAGGTAACTTCCCGCAAAGTTACCCCTTGAGTATCAGTTTCATAAATTACATAAGTTGCATTTGGTCGTCCATGTCGAGGTTCTCCGACAGAACCAACATTAACAATCTTTTTCAGCGCAGATGAAAAGTTAATTTTCCGTAATTCTGCTTGACTACTAACCTGAACTTGTAACTCACCAGCATTAAGATTACGAGTATAAGGAACGTGAGTATGTCCACAAAATAGCACGTCTGCACCTGTGGAAAGTACCCTTTCTAAAGCGACAAAAGCATCCAATTCAGGTAATAAATATTCATGGTTGCTATGGGGACTACCGTGAACAAAGGCTAAGTTTTGCCATTGGAGACTATGGGGTAAATTGGCCAAAAATTCCCGGTTTTCCGGGTGGATTTCCTGATTGGTCCATTGGTGAGCTTTTAGTCCTCTTTTTTCTGCCAATATTGAAGGATAACTACAATCACAAGCATTCAATCCTTCCACAATATCTTCATCCCAACAACCAGCGCAGGTAGGAATATCCAAGGAGCGAATTTGGTTAATTACCGCATTAGGGTGGGGTCCATATCCCACTAAATCACCAACACAAAAGATTTTCTCAGCTTTTTGTTCGTCAATATCTAATAATACAGCATCTAAGGCTTCGTAATTACCATGAATACATGACATGACAGCTATTTTCATACTTGTTGACCTTCTAATAAAATTTGTTGTACTTGTTGTTGATATTGCAAAATCATGGATTCAGATAAACAGCAATCTGATAATGTTGCTTTTAAAGCGGTTTCATTTAAGTTTTTTCCGGCTATTTCTATGCCACTAAATCGCTGAGGTCTACCTTCTAAATACCTTGGTACGTTTAATTCTAAAAAGTCCGTTTGGGGAACACCAGAGACAAAATCACAGTAAAGAGAACGTCCATCATTAACATCGAAAATTGCCTTAGCACGGGTAACAATCCCATAAGCGCCGTGAGTTATTTCATACCAAAATTCATCTAAACTATTTTCATCAATTACTTGCCCCGTAGTTTCTACCCGCCATAAATTTTCTACAATTATAGTTGGAACTGGTGCGCCATAGATAATTTCATTTGCCCAACTATCATATTCAGAGTTTTTTAACTCCTCTGGAATAATTGCTATAGCGTGGTAAGTGAGATGATCTAATATTTTTGATATACTATTTAACTCTAGATAAGAACCTAATTCAACATAAACACTATCTGCTGTGGGGATGTGATATAGAAATTCAATTTCTTGACCATCACCAAATATTTTCAGATCAGGAAATTCAGTAGCTATTTTAGTTTGATCAATGGGAATATTCCCCGTTCCTGGAGAAAAATAAATTACTTTTTCAATAGATTTAATATCTCGAATTTGTTGACAGATCCAGGTAGTTTTTCCAGATCCAAATAATCCAGCGACAACGGTAATAATTGGTAAAGTCATAATCAATATAAATTATAATTTATGAGGTAAAATTCCCACAGAATTAAAAAAACAACTTCTTACTCCAGTATGACAGGCAATATCACCAACTTGCTCAACTTTGATGAGAATTGTATCACCATCACAATCATAAAAAAGCTCTTTTACCTTTTGAATATGTGTAGATGTTGCCCCCTTATGCCACAACTGAGAACGGGAACGACTCCAATAATAAACTTCACCTGTAGCCAGGGTTTTTTGAATTGATTCTGCATTCATCCAAGCCATCATTAAAACAGTACCATCGAGATAATCTTGAGCTATAGCTGGAATTAACCCCTGCTCATTAAATTTCAAATTTCCAATCATGATAACTTATCCCTTTTCATCTGCGTTTATCTGCGTTTATCTGCGTTCAAATATCAATATAATGTAGAGATAAAAAATCTCTTATCCCTACATCACACAAAGCCTATTTAAAATTAGCACTGTGGCGAATTAAATTCATAAATTCTTCACGAGTGCGTGCGTCTTCAGAAAACACACCACGCATAGCACTGGTAACAGTCCAAGAACCTGGTTTTTGCACTCCTCTCATCACCATACACATATGAGTTGCTTCAATTACCACTGCAACCCCTTGAGGTTTGAGTAAACCTTGCAGTGCGTCAGCAATTTGTAAAGTTAGCCGTTCTTGCACTTGTAAACGTCGAGCATACATTTCACAAATGCGGGCAATTTTTGATAATCCTATGACTTTACCATTAGGAATATAAGCAATATGAGCGCGGCCAATGATTGGTAATATGTGGTGTTCACAGGAACTGAAAAGATCAATATCCCGGACTAAAACCATTTCATTTGCATCTTCTGTAAATACTGCTCCATTTAGCAGTTCATCTATAGATTGATCATATCCACTTGTAAGAAATTTTAACGCTTTAACAACTCTTTTGGGAGTATCTTTTAATCCCTCACGGTCTGGATTTTCTCCTAGTCCAATCAGTAGAGTGCGTACAGCTTGCATCATGTCTGCCTCTGTTACAGTTGGCTGTTGCTGATTAGATAAAGATGAAATTATATCAGCAGCAGAAGTTAGTTCTGGACGAATAGATAAAGTCATTTTCTAAGTTTAGTGGGATGAGTTATGGTGGATGTTAATAGTCGAATATCTATTAACTAAATTTGCTCATTGGTTACTACTATTAAACTATAACAAACATTTGTTAAGTTTTGTGTAAATCTCATTAGTATCCAGTTTTCTGCCAACAAAAACTACCTGATTTTTCGGTGAAGTATACCATTCATCAGCGTGCAAAGTGTAACGAGGTCCGCTCAGTTGGAAGATATGACGTAACTCACTATCACTAAACCATAAAATACCCTTAGCTCGAAATACATTTTCTGGCATTTCTTCGGTTAGGAAATTCTCAAATTTATGCACATCAAATGGTTTATCACTTTGGAAAGAAATGGAAACAAACCCATCATTGTCTAAATGATCAGAGTGATGATGATGATGCTCATGTTCATGATGATGTTCATGTTTATGAGTATCTTCGTCATCAATAGCAATGTACTTATCTTTTGGTGTTAAACCCACATCTAAAATTAATGGTAAAGCAACTTCACCATATTGAGTATGTAAAATCTTCGCTCCATGCTTGATATCATGGATGAAATTTTCTACTTCTTGAATTTTCTCTGGGGTAACAAGGTCTGTTTTATTGAGGAGAATAATATCCCCATAAGTAATCTGTTTTAAAGCTGCTTCACTCTGGAAGTGTTCTTCATCAAATGCTTCAGCATCTACCACTGTGAGAATCGAATCTATGTTAGTTAAATCTCTCAGTTCTGTGCTAAAAAAAGTTAGGATAATTGGTAAAGGGTCAGCAACACCAGTGGTTTCAATTACTAGATAATCAATGCGTTCTTCTCGTTCTAAAACTCGATAAACAGCATCAACTAAACCATCATTAATTGTACAACATATACAGCCATTACTAAGTTCTACCATATCTTGGTCTACAGAAATTAGTAATTGACTATCAATGTTGATATCACCAAACTCATTGACGAGAACAGCGACTTTTAAATCTTGTTTATTTTGTAGGATTTGATTTAAAAGCGTAGTTTTACCACTTCCGAGAAATCCCGTAATAATAGTAATGGGCATTCCTTGTTTGGGAATTTCAGGAATTGTATTTGTTGTATTGAGAGTGATGGTATTCATATTGAAATCTAATGGTTTTATTGGTTGAATGTTTAAATCAGTGTTCTTAAAAGATTACTGACTTCTTTGATCCTAATCTTTTGCTCCTTGTAAATGATCTACAAGTTCAGTTAAAGTCAGAATTCCTAAATCTCCAGCTTGTCTACTTCTAATACTCAAAGTTTTGCTTTCTACTTCTTTCTTACCAACAACAGCAACAACGGGAATTTTTTCTAATTGTGCTATGCGAATTTGTTTGCCTAAACGTTCACCACTGCTATCTACTTCTACCCTAAATCCGGCTTTTTTTAAGTCTGTTGCTACTGATTTTGCATATTCTCGAAAGTCATCACTTACAGGTAACAACCGCAATTGTACAGGTGCTAACCACAAGGGGAAATCCCCTGCATAGTTCTCAATTAAAATGCCAAAAAAGCGTTCCAAAGAACCAAAAATAGCCCGATGAATCATAATTGGTCTTTGCCGACTACCATCAGCAGCAATATATTCCATATCAAACCTTTCTGGCAAATTAAAATCTACCTGAATAGTTGAACATTGCCACAAACGACCAATAGCATCTTTTATTTTAATGTCTATCTTTGGTCCATAGAAAGCTCCACCACCTGCATCAACAACATAATTCCAGCCTTTAGTATTTAAAGCTTGTTCTAGTGCTGTTGTGGCTAATTCCCAAACATCATCAGTTCCGACTGATTTATCAGGACGGGTAGAAAGATTGACCTCATATTCTTTAAAACCAAAATCTGATAAAATCTGCTCAGTGAGATTTAAAACTCCTAATATCTCATCAGCAATTTGGTCAGGTAAACAGAAGATATGAGCATCATCTTGAGTAAATCCTCTGACTCGCATTAAACCATGTAATGCTCCAGATCGTTCGTAACGATAAACTGTTCCTAATTCTGCCCATCTTAATGGTAATTCTCGATAGGAATGAAGTTGATGTTTATAAGTTAGAACATGAAAAGGGCAATTCATGGGCTTAATTTGATAAGCCTGATTTTCCACATCCATCGAGTCAAACATACTTTCTTGATAAAAGTCAAAATGACCCGATGTTTTCCATAGGTTGAGATTGGCTATATGAGGTGTATACAGTAATTGATAACCAGATTCTAGATGAGCTTCGCGCCAATAATCTTCAATTATGTAGCGAATAATTGCGCCATTGGGATGCCAAAATACTAAACCACCACCGGCTTCTTCTTGAATACTAAATAAGTTAAGTTCTTGACCTAACTTGCGATGATCTCGACGGAGGGCTTCTTCTCTTAGTTGGAGGTAAGCTGCTAATTCTGCTTTTGTTTGCCAAGCTGTCCCGTAAATCCGTTGTAGCTGAGGTTTAGTTTCATCACCTTGCCAATAAGCACCAGCAACATTTAATAATTTAAAGGCATGAGGATCAATTTCACCAGTAAAGTTAATGTGAGGACCCGCACACAAATCCCACCAATAGTTATTCGCTGGTTGAATATCTGTGACAAACAATGAAGTTTCTGAATTACCAGTTTCAGGAGTACCAATGAAGTAGCGGGTGATAATTTCTGATTCGGGTATACGTTCTAAGATTTCTAGCTTGTAAGGCTCGTTTAATTCGGCAATTTCGGCGCGAATTTCGGCTCGTTCCACCTCTTCGCGGATAATAGGTAGGTTAACTTTGATTATCCGTTGCATTTCGATTGCAATTTTGCCTAAGTCATCAGGGGTGATGCTGACTGGACAATCAAAATCGTAGTAAAATCCAATTTCTGTGACAGGTCCAATTGCTACCTTAGTCCCTGGAAATAGTCTTTGTACCGCCATTGCCATGATATGGGCGCTGGTGTGACGAATTCGTGTAAGTTTGTCGTCTTCGTGCAGGTTCAAGCTGTCTTGAGACTGGGTTAATGAACTGACCATATCAAACAAAAATGAGAATCGTTATCAGTCTAGCGCAAAAAGGTGTGAATGTTACTAATTTTGGAGTTGATTTTGGGGAAAATATTTTGAAGTGTTGTTAGCTGGCTTTGACTTCAGTGATACTATGAGAAAAAGATACACTGGGCTTAACGATCGCTGGGACAATTTTTTCACAAGCCATTCTTGCACCGGATAAATTTCTGGCTGTCGGACCAACTTGCAAAGCTGCTAAACCACCCATGATAATAGATAATAGGGAGATAAGGACTGGCAACCATTACATCAACATCAAAGCCACTTCCTTGGCAAAGTAAGTTAAAATCAAATCAGCACCAGCCCGTTTCATACTGGTTAAAGTCTCTAAAATCACCTTTTTTTCATCAATCCAACCATATTGAGCAGCCGCTTTAATCATTGCGTATTCACCACTCACGTTATAAGCTGCGACTGGTAAATTTGTAGCTGCTTTTACCTGACAGATTATATCTAGATAGGCTAATGCGGGTTTGACCATAATGATGTCTGCACCTTCAGCAATATCCAATTCAATTTCCTTTAAAGCTTCTTTAGCGTTAGCTGCGTCCATTTGATAGGTTTTTTTATCGCCAAATTTGGGAGCAGAATCCAAAGCATCCCGGAATGGTCCATAATAGGCAGAGGCATATTTTGCGGAGTATGCCAAAATCCCTACATTGATATAACCTTCAGCATCTAAAGCCGTGCGAATTGCCCCAATTCTACCATCCATCATATCAGAAGGGGCAACAAAATCAGTTCCCGCTTCTGCTTGGGAAAGTGCCATTTTTACTAACACTTCTAAAGTTGGATCATTGAGAATTTTGCCATTTTCATTAACCAAACCATCATGACCATGAGTAGTAAAAGGGTCAAGGGCTACATCAGTAATAATCAAGATTTCCGGGACTGCTTTTTTAATAGCTTTAACAGTTTCCTGGATTAATCCCTCTGGGTTGTAGCTTTCTGTACCTGTGTCGTCCTTTTGGTTTTCTGGAATAACCGGGAAAAGCGCAACAGCATTAATACCCAACCGTGACACTTCCGCAATTTCTTCCAGGAGTAAATCTAGAGAATAGCGATAACATCCTGGCATAGAAGCAATTTCTACTTTTTCTTCTTCCCCCTCCATAACAAACATGGGATAAATCAGATCATCCACACTTAAAGTAGTTTCCCGTACCATTTTCCGTAAAGTTTCAGTCCGACGGAGACGACGGGGACGCTGAGAAAGATGCAAGAGGTTATCCGTAGACGAGTTTTCAGACGACATAATATAACTCACCAAAAATGATAATCATTATTATAAATCATCTTGTACAAAACCCAAAAACTGCCCGAAAATGGCCAAGAAAAAATCCGCATGAAGACGGCTGAACAAAGATTCTAGTCCAACTTTCACCAAAAATACAAAATATAACTCTTCCTTTGCGCCTTTGCGCCTTTGCGTGAGATAAAAAATTTAGACTCCCGATCAAAAAAACCGGGAATCATCTCCACTAAGGAACATCAATCGGAATCAAACCATTTTCCGGCACATAACCAGAAAAACAACCATCATCAGAAGACACCAAAATCAACCGCAGAGGATAATCTGGAGGGACTTGCAAATCAGCCCAGGGTACTGCTATTTCTAAACAAGAACCTAACGCAACTTGGGCGCGAGTAGCACGAGGATACCATAAATGATCGTCTCCTGCTGCTCGAAACTGCACAGATTGACTGAGTAAATTCACTTCTAAATGATGGTGAAATAGATAATTTAAAGGTGCGCTGTCCGGTACTTCTGCTAGAGGTATGGAACTATTCACCATTGTTCTATCTGGATAATACCAAAGTAGGTGTAAATCTGGTGGTAAATCCTGACCGGGAACAGCGCCAGTTTTAAAATCTACTCGCACATAAAAATTCAAATGGTCTACCCCATACCATAAACGTTGAATAGTGCTGCTATTGTGCATTGTTCCCCTTGCACCACCAACTTCAATGCGTCCGGCTTTATCCCAATCCTGTTCATCACCTTTACCATCTATGATCGGATGAATAAAGCCTTGTGGTTTATGGTCTGCACGGGCTTCATGGATTTCCAGCGGAGTGTGCAGATATGGGGGTATGGGTTCATTTAAGGCTTTGTAAATGCCATAGAGATGTTCCCGAAATAATTGGTCAAAAATGGCATCTTGATTGGAAGAATGTCCTTCTCCAAACCACCAAAACCAGTCTGAACCTTCAGCAGCGTATAATGCTTCCCAAGCTGCGGGATTGTTTTCTTCTGTGGCTTCGGGATGATTTGCTAAGACTTGTCTGGCTGCGGTGAGATAGTCCCAGGCGCGGTTTTTAACTGGATCGCCAATCCATGTGGTAAAATTGCCATCTACCCAAGAACCGCTATGGAGTTGTGCAGCGGGAATAGTTGCGGTGGGTGGGTGTTTTTCAATGAATTCGGAAACAGTGACAAGTTTGATATTGGATTGATTACTCAAACTTTCGTATAATGTTTCTAGGAATTCTTTCCCATCTTGGGGATAAAATTCCCAACAATTTTCCCCATCTAGGGCAATTGTAACTAACCAAGGTTGATCGTCGTTACTTTCTTTTTGTTGTTTAGCAATAGCTTGCAAATGTCCCACTAAATCTGCTGCGGCTTTTTTTGCTGGCATAGACCCGTAGGTAAAGCCAATTAAATCTGATAGTCTATGATCACGGAAAACAATCGCCACTTCACCTGCTGGAGTTTGCAGACGATAGGGACGATAAAGCAATTCTGGTTCTTGGACATTTCCCGCAGCGTCACGATGAAAAAAGTGTTTTAATGACCAACCTAAAACGGCTTCATCTGAACAAATCCATTTAAAGCCTTGTTTAATAATATACGGTAAAATTTCCGGACTAACGGACTGTTCGGAAGGCCATAAACCTCTAGGATCTTGTCCAAACCTATCTATATATAAATCCCAGGATTTTTGTAAATGTCGAGGAATATCTTCCACCCACTGAAACCGCTGTTTAGGTAATGTCATTTGTGGCACAGCTACCCGTCCGGCGTTAGTATCAGCCAATAAAGGTAGAATTGGGTGAGTGTAGGGAGTCGTGGTAACTTCTAGTTGTCCACTTGACTGCATTTTCCGATGTTGGGGAATAATCTGGCTGAGAATTTGCCGTTGTTTGGAATAAATGCGCTGGCGATCGCCTAAACTAAAATTACGTCCTTGTGCTAACCATGCAGCAATTTCTGGATCATTCCAGAATAAAGGATCAATCCAAGCTAAATTATGCCAAGCTAATAAATCACCATAATCTGACAACTGCCAATTTGCTAAACACCAACTTTGTCCCTGCTTTTGTCTTTGATAATATAATTCGGCATAACGAGGATGAGGATCAATCAAAGTATGATGGTTAGCATCAAAGAAATGTTGAACAATAAACTCCTTTTGTTCACGAGTCAACTTTTCTACCGGCGTTAAACTAGCAGTTAAATAAGGGTCAAAAGCCGTACCTGCAACATAATCTTCTATTTGCAAGATTAATGAAGGCACTAAATTCACAGTTTGGTGCAACTTAGGATACTTCTCTAACAATAATACTAAATCCAAATAATCCTTAGTTCCATGTAACCGTACCCAAGGCAAGCGATATTGCTGACTAGTCACCAAAGAACTACCATTTTCAGGAGACTTGTACAACGGTTGATGTTGATGCCAGATAAACGCAACGTGCAAAGGATGAGACATAGAGTTTTTTAAAGAATAGGGAACAGGGAAGAGGTAGGGAAGGTATAGGAAGGTAGGGGAGGTAGGGGAGGTAGGGGAGGTAGGGGAGGTAGGGGAGGTAGGGGAGGTAGGGGAGGTAGGGGAGGTAGGGAGAATATTTATCTTTCCTATTGCTCAGTCCCCAGTCCCAATTACCCAGTCCCCAATCCCCAGTCCCCATTACCAGTGATTTAGATGATTTGTTCTATCTCAGAAATTTCGGGAATCATTTCTTTGAGACGGCGTTCAATTCCCATTCTCAGAGTCATAGTAGAACTAGGACAAGAACCACAAGCACCCTGTAATCGGAGCTTAACAATTGGTCCATCCAATTCTACAATTTCCACGTTACCACCATCAGAAATGAGATAAGGGCGCATCTCGTCTAATACGGTTTCTACATTTTCTAGCGTTAGTTCCATTCTTTTAGACCTGCTTAGTAAATAAATTGGTAATTATCCAAGTTGCTAATTATCTAGTTTAGGCTGGAAATGGATAATTGGTTAGTTGTTAGTAGGGGCGAAGCATTTGGAAGATAAATTATCGGTCATTGCCAAAAATAGTTCTCCAAATGCTTCGCCCGTACAGTTGTTAGTTGTTAGTAGGGGCGAAGCATTTGGAAGATAAATTATCGGTCATTGCCAAAAATAGTTCTCCAAATGCTTCGCCCGTACAGTTGTCAGTTGTTAGTAGGGGCGAAGCATTTGGAAGATAAATTATCGGTCATTGCCAAAAATAGTTCTCCAAATGCTTCGCCCGTACAGTTGTCAGTTGTCAGTAGGGGCGAAGCATTTGGAAGATAAATTATCGGTCATTGCCAAAAATAGTTCTCCAAATGCTTCGCCCGTACAGTTGTCAGTTGCAAAAGAATATTTTTCTCCCCTGCTCCCTGCTCCCTGCTCCCTGCTCCCTGCTCCCTGCTCCTTGCCTCTTGCCTCTTGCCTATTCCAGTAGCTTTATATGAGAATAAACAAACTCAGTAATTGATTGAGGAGTTGCAGTTTTTCCATCTTCATATTCTGCCACCACCTGCTTCGTTAAAATGTAATGATTACCAAATTTTTGATATGTATCTGTAAATTTGAGAATGCTATTAATATCACCTGTATGCGAGTTACGAAAAACCACATCATAAGCAGAAGGGATATAACCGGAGTCTGTATCTAGGAATTCCCCAGAATTAATCTCCAAAGCCATCCGACTCATTACCCGAACTTCCTGATATATTTTTTGGTTACGGATTTGATAGTGAGAATCAGTATTTTCACTTCTTACAAAAACCGTAACTGCATCTTTTTCGGCTATTTCACCCAAACTAAACTCATGTTGACGGTAAAAACTTTGAAAATCGCTTCTTTGACAGCGGGTAATTATTTCCTGTAACTGAATATCAATTCCGGCTTCTATTTGTTTATCTGCAACTCCTGTAATTTCTACATTCAAGTTACGATTAATCTGAATTTTACCAGTATAAACTTCATCTTCCTGTAACAGTTGCACATCGGCAGCATAACCAGGAAAGTGTTCATCCCAAGTGTAACGACTTTCATAAGCAGTTTGAAATAAAATTTCTGCTGTTGACTGAATTGCCATATCACCACTTTGACTGCGCTTTTCTAACAGTTTAATTCAAGATAACTAAAGTTGGGGATCTTTGGGTTTGTGAGATCCCCTGATTCGCATTCTGACTTTGTTAATTCCTGCTTTCAAGGAAGTTTGTATTTAATGTAGTTATCAAAAAACAATCCTTGAAGAATAGATTAAGCACCACGTCGTAACGATGCTTCTACTTGTTTAAATTCTGCATCTAGACGTTTTTTCAGCTTTTCAGGAACGGGACGATTAGGATAAGAACTGTAGTGTCCTGCAAGGGAATTTAGGGCTGTTCGCATAGTTGTAAAAGAGCCAAGAGTTGCAACAGAAGTATTCCGCTGGTAGCGAGCCGAAAAGTCATTGATTTTTAGACGGGCTTCTGCTTGAAGGGCGGCTTTATCGGGAGAATCTTGTGGTAATTCTAGGGCTTGTTTCAAAGTATTGACTACAGCTAAGGTATCTTGACGATAATCCCCAGTTAAACTATCTGGACTACCACCACCACAGCCAACCAAACCGACAACTAACACTAAAACTAGAGAAAGCAGACGCGACCAATAGCTTTTCATAAGCATTAAGTAAAAAAACAAGTAAATCAAAATCCATCCTATCTTGGATTGGTATATGGGGGATAGGAGATAAATCAATTCCAAATTAAAACTTAAAACTTCAAGAAAACTCTTACCCAGTCCCCAATTACCCATTACCCATTACCCATTACCCATTACCCGATACAAAGTATCCCGTTGTTGGTAAGGTCTTTCTAAAGATGCGATCGCACTTTGTAAAGTTTCCACTTCCATACAAGTCCCACCCACAGCCCCGGCCATGGTGGTAATGTGTTCTTCCATTAACGTGCCACCGATATCATTACAACCCCAATTTAAGGCTTCTGTAGCACCATCTAGCCCTAATTTTACCCAGCTTGGTTGATGATTAGGGATATAATTTCCGAGATAAATTCTGGCTACAGCCGTTAATAACAGGGAATCAGCTAAAACAGGTTGGTCTCTTCCTACCTTTTTGCGGAGGGATTTGGGGGCTTCTTGTCCAACGAAGGGTAAGACAATAAATTCGGTAATTCTTGCAGGATAACCTTTTTCTATGGCTGTTTGTTGGAGCGATCGCAATTTTTCTAAATGGCCAATTTGCTGTTCTGGAGTTTCAATATGTCCAGATAACATTGTGCTGGTAGTAGGTACACCTAATTGATGGGCTGTACTGACAATTTCTAACCAAGTCTCTGTATTAATCTTTTCTGGACACAATACCCGTCTCACGTCATCATCTAACACTTCTGCGGCTGTTCCGGGCATAGAACCGACACCAGCATCTCGCAAAGCTGTAATCACATCAGTATAAGAAATTCCATCTAATCTGGCAATAAATTGGACTTCTTGGGGCGAAAAAGCGTGTAAATGTAAGTGAGGAAATTCGTCCTTAATGGTTTTTACCAGTTTGAGATAATAGGGTAAAGACTTACCATTAATTTGCGCTTGTGGGTGTAATCCCCCTTGCATACATATTTCCGTTGCTCCTCGACGCACCGCATCCGTAGCTTTTTCCAAAATCTGCCCCCAGTTTAACCAGTAAGCATCCTGATCACCATCATCGCGCCGAAAAGCACAAAAACTACAATGTTGTTCACAAATGTTAGTAAAATTAATATTGCGGTTAATAACGTAAGTAACTGTATTTCCGACTTGTTTTTGCCTTAATTTATCCGCTGTAGCTTGAATTTGAGCGATCGCTTGTGGGTCAGTTTGTTTTAGTAAAAATACTCCATCATTAGGGGATATATTATGTTCTATCAAAGCGGACTGAAGAATAGAATCAACAGTTATAGTAGTCACAGGTGATTAAATATAAACAACTTATTTAAGTTTTATAATAAGTGGAAATTTGTAACTTTTAAATATTATTTGGGTGCGGCTCTTTTAGGAAGACGGGAGAGGAGATCAAACAACCATTGGTGGAGTAATGGAGTAACGAGCGTGAGAGACACCTTTAAGCCAAGGAATGCCACCTTGATATACAGCTAAACGCTTCAGAAATCACCTTGTCGAATCTCGTGTGAATATTGTTCTATTGGTTTTAGGACTTTATTATTGTAAATAAGTGAAATGTTTATTACAAGTGGGGGATGTGGTGAGTATTTTGGAGATTATTGACAGCGATCACATAAACTTTTACAAAATGATTTTATTTTATCTCGTGTATAAGCGTAAAAAAGGACAAAAATATAAATTTTACGGTTTATTGATCATGAAATGCTAAATTAATGTCATGAATTTTCACTCTACTTTTCACACTCTGAAACGGTTTTCTATAATATATATGTACTACGATAATGTTTCTCAAGGGTAACTATGACTATACAGTTTCCGTTTCACCCAGAAAAGGCTGTAGAAGCAGCAGCTATACTTTTAAAGCTGCATGGTAAGCCTATGAAGTATTTAGCTTTACTAAAAATGCTCTATATAGCCGACCGTATTGCATTACAACGCATTGAGCAGCCAATTACAGGTGATCATTATGTATCAATGAAATATGGTCCTGTCCTTAGTGGTGTTTATGATCTAATTAAGGGTCAACCTGTTGATGATGCTTTACCTCTCTGGTCTGAGTATATTTCTCCTGGTTATACACATTTTGTTGAGTTGATAAAAGACCCAGGAAATGATGAACTATGTGAAGAGGAAGAAGAGATTATTCAAGAAGTATATCAAACTTTTGGGCATCTTAACCCTTTTCATATTGCTGAATGGACTCATGATTTACCAGAATGGAAAGGTTCTCATAATTATTCTATTTCCATTTCAGTAGAAGATATTCTGAAAAATATTGGTAAAACCGAGGAAGAAATTGAGGAAATTAGACAAATAGCAGTTCGGGAAGTATATTTAGATGAGGTTCTAAATGGATAGTATTACCATTAATTTGGGAGATGCTTTTTTGATAGATACACCTCCCAATGGACAACATCTATATATTGCAATTGCAAAAACTAATGCGAGTAAATATTTATTTGTCAATGTGACCACTCGTAACGAAAGATCAGAGACTACTTGTATTCTTCTACCAAGTCCAGATGTACCAAGTTTTATAGTAAATGAGTCAGTTATAGCTTACTCTTTTGCGATTGAAATTGATCCAACTGAGCTTAGTCAACGCATAACTTCTGGTAGTCCTATTCCTAAAGGTTTTTGTTCACCAGCTATTTTATCACAAATTCAGCAAGGAGGATTAATTTCCAGACGGTTGAAGAATAAATATAAAACTGCACTGAAAAATTTTCTGGGAATTATTTGAATTAAGCTATTAAGTTTAATGAGAAATTTTATTGAGTCTATCATAGACTTCTTTCACAAACCAATACACTACTTCTTTTATTTTAGTAAAATCCTTAGAATTGTATAATTTTTTAGCAGAATATTTTAATGTATTTATTTGTAAAGGGAGATTTGGACTACCATGAGCATCTAAATTTCTTAAAATATTAATATCTTTAATTAAGTAGAATTTTTCTTTGAGATGTGAAGTATTCATAAAATTTGGTTTCAAAATTTCAAAAAATATCTCTACAGAGGTAGTAAAATTACGCTTACGAATTTCTTCTATACATTCCCAAGATATATATTTATCATCTATACGTTTAAAAAGTTCCGATTCTATATTACTATTACTTAGGTTTAGGCAAATTTCTCTAATTTCCCATGTCTTTTTACTATAAGAAGTTTTGACTCGCTGATAAGCTTCTAAAAAGGTTTTATTCTTTTCACTAAGACATTTATATTCTACGTCGAAAATAACTAGAGGTTATTTAGCTTAAATTACATAATTATTGTGTTTTTTCTAAAATTATTATGTGATTTGTCGTTACCAAAGAACGAGCGTTTGGAATGCAGTACCAGAGAAGGTCAAATTTCAACCCAATACACCTTGACACAAAATACCTAAAATCTTGTTTAACTCCTTAATATAATAATTATTCAAATCAATAAATATATCAGTCCCTTCCAACTTCAAGAACTTCCATATATCTCCTGTTGTCACAGCCCCATAAATAGTTTTAATTTCATTACCTTCCTGTTCATTAAACAACTGTGCTGCTAACATTGCTGCTGCACATTGACCCAAACCACCTTTAATATTTTCATTTTTAGCTTCTACAATAATTAGTACAGGAGCATTAATTGTTAACTGTTCCCTAGAACGACTGATAACAAAATCACAATAACCATTTAAACCTCTCTCAATATCAACATTAAAATCCGTACCAGAAAATAAACTAATTTGATAATTAGCTTTACGTCTAACTTCTAATAAAATTGGCGTAATAATCATTTCTGAGCGGGCTTTTTCCGTATTTATTGCTAACGCGAGTTCCGTAGTTTCTTCTAAAGTGTTAATTAACTTTTCACTGATTTCTATAGGTTCTACAGTCGCAAATAAATCAGCTTCTTCATCAATTGTAATGTTAAAATTTTTCTTAAACTTAGTTAAGCTAAAATCACTATAAGCCATTGCTCTTACCTTATTATTTTCAACAGTTTATCTAAAATTTAAAATCTCTTTGACTCATTTTTTTAGCTGTTCTCATTTGTTTAACCACTAGCTTGGTGGTGGAGTAGTAGAGCAACGAGCTTGAGAGACACCTTTGAGCAAAGGAAATATTGACTAATTGTTTTGATCATACTAAGTGTATGATACTCTATGGAAAATCAACCTTTATACAGACAATTTGGCAATTTAAGATTTATCACGTACCTTATGAAGACAAGCTCATCCAATTCTTTGTTAGCAGTTCCTACAGGTGTATTGAGGATTTCTGAATTTACACCCCAGGAAATAGCTGAAAACAATCCCATTCTCCTATCTTTAGTAATTCCTACTTATAAAGAACGTGACAATATCGAAAATGTAGTCAATATATTAAGTGGGTTATTAGATAAAGCTATTCCTGGTAATTATGAACTCATTATAGTAGATGATGATAGCCCTGACCGAACTTGGGAAATAGCACAATCTCTCATATCAGATTATCCCCAATTACGGGTCATGCGTCGTCAAGAAGAACGGGGACTATCTTCAGCCGTAATTCGTGGCTGGCAAGCGGCCACAGGGCGAGTATTAGGCGTGATTGATGGCGATTTGCAGCATCCTCCAGAAGTATTAACAGAACTATTACAGAAAATCGAAGCGGGGGCTGATTTAGCCTTAGCTAGTCGTCATGTCGAGGGTGGTGGTGTGAGTAGCTGGAGTGTGATTAGACGCTTTTTATCGCGGGGGGCGCAGGTATTAGGATTAGTGATTTTACCGGGAGTTTTAGGGAGAGTTAGTGACCCAATGAGTGGTTATTTTATGGTAAGACGAAGTGCGATCGCTAATACCACACTTAACCCCATAGGGTACAAAATTCTTTTAGAAGTCATTGGTCGGGGACAGGTAGGAGAAATTGCCGAAGCTGGTTATGTTTTCCGTGAACGAACAGAAGGAGAAAGCAAAGTGACGTGGAAACAATATATAGACTATATTCAACACCTAATTCGCTTACGGTTATCTACTGGAAGAATAGGAAAAATTCGTCAAAAAGTTAACTTCCCTATGGGACGATTTCTCAGATTTGGTGCAGTGGGACTTAGTGGCGTATTTGTAGATTTAACCATATTTCATATCATGCGTACCGTGATTAATTTGGGGTTAACTCGCAGTACAATTTTTTCAGCCGAAGTAGCAATTCTCAATAATTTTCTTTGGAATGATTTGTGGACATTTGGGGATATTTCCCGAAAACAGACAGGAAAGCGACAGCGTTTCAAAAGATTCTTGAAGTTCAATATAGTCTGTTTAGCTGGGATAATCATCCAAACCCTAGTAGTCAATTTTCTATTCAATAGCTTGGGTATGAACCAATATATGGCCAAATTAATAGCGATCGCAGTAGCCACAATTTGGAACTTTTGGGTTAACCTAAAACTAAGCTGGCGAGTCACAGAAGTCAAATAAATCCATTAAGTCATCTGCGTTTATCCGCGTTTATCTGCGTTTAATTGTATTAGTCGTTTGATTAAACAAACCCGACATACTCATACCCGTCACCAACAAACCGATTAATCCGAAACCATTCAAAATCGGATAAATTGCCTGTAAATGAAAAATTTCCCCAGTATGAATTTCCAACATCAATCGAGAAGAAAGTCCAATATTAATCGGCCATTCCTTAACAACAGTAGCTAACATTCCCGTCAACACAGTTAATAAAAGTGGGACACAAACAATAATGCCAATAATCCGATGATATTTACGAAATGCTTTTTTCACAGTAATCCTCCAAAATAGAATAAAATTATTAAACGCAGATGAACGCAGATAAACGCAGATGAATTAAGAGATTATTATTACCTTTGCGCCTTTGCTCCTTTGCCTCTTTGCGCGAAACATCTTAATTATCTACGTCGCCAAACCTTCAATCCTTCAAACCACAAAATACTAAAAATCCCAGAAGTGAGACTAACTAACAAATCATCAAAATGCAGAAAAGAGAACCGGAATAAATGGCGTAACACAGGAACATAAAGCACCAGTCCCATAAACACCACACCACCACCTAATACCCACCAAAGTGCTGCATTAGGAGTGCGTAACATTTCAGGAATAGTCCGCGACCAAGAACGATTACTCAAAATCATACTCAAATTCGAGACAATTAAAGTAGTAAAAGCCAAAGCGCGAGCATCAAATTCTCCATGTCCAGAGTAAAAAGCCACACCAAATACAACCACCAGCACCACCAACACACCTACCCCTTGCAGCAGTGCTAATTTCAAAGTCCGACGGCTGAATAATGACTCTCTAGGGTTGCGGGGTGGACGGTTCATGATATTGCTTTCTTCTGGTTCAGCCTCAAATACTACAGTACAAGCCGGGTCAATAATTAAATGTAAAAAAGCAATGTGAATCGGCAGTAGCACCAGCGGCCAGTGAAATATTACCGGAATCAAGGACATTCCCGCAATCGGAATGTGAACGGCCAAAGTATAAGCCATCCCTTTTTTGAGGTTATCAAATACTCGTCGTCCCAGCCTCACAGATTGGACAATGGCAGAAAAATCATCATCTAACAAAACTAAATCCGCAGCTTCACGGGCAACATCTGTACCCCTTTCCCCCATAGCAATACCGATATTTGCGGCTTTCAAAGCTGGGGCATCATTGACACCATCTCCAGTCATAGCCACGATTTCACCACGCCGTTTTAGGGCATTGACAATTAGTAATTTTTGTTCTGGAACAACCCGCGCAAAGATATTTACAGTTTGAATGCGAGACAATAATTCAGATTCTGGCATTGTTTCCAGTTCTGCCCCGGTAATTACTTCTGTGGCAGGTTTTAGACCGATTTGGCGGGCAATATTTTGGGCTGTGGCGGGATAATCACCTGTAATCATTACTACCCGAATACCAGCAGTGTAACATTCGGCAATAGCTGGGGCAACAGTTGGGCGCACGGGGTCAGCCATGCCTAGCATTCCTAAAAAGGCAAATTCAAAGTCATGCTGGGCTTCAGGAAGAGATTTGAGGGTTTTATTTTTTTGATGTTGGCCAATGACTTTGGCTACACCTAAAACACGCAAACCAGCAGCAGCCATTTTATTAATTTGTTGTTCTAAATTTTGCCTTTGTTGGGTGTTAAAATGACAAAGATCAGCGATCGCTTCTGGCGCTCCTTTGGTAGCAACTACTAACTTATCTTCTGGAGATTGCCACACACAGGACATGGCTAATAATTGACCCGTGAGGGGATATTCCCGCAGTATTTCCCAATCTTGATGTAAATGTTCGGTTCTGGCTAAATAGTCATCACCAACCTGTTTCAAGGCTTTTTCCATGGGGTCGAAAGGGTCTTTGCGACTAGCTAAAATCCCAAATTCGATTAATTCATGAAAAGTTTCTGGCAGGGCTTCTCTTTCATGGAGAGCAACATCGTAAAATTGGGTACTTAGTGTGTTAGGTTCATATACAAATAATTGCTGCACTGACATCCGATTAAAAGTCAGCGTTCCGGTTTTATCTACACAGAGAACGGTCGCAGAACCCAGTGTTTCTACTACGGGAACACGCCGAGTTAAAACCCTAGCCTGGGAAAATCTCCAAGCCCCTAAAGCCAGGAAAATTGCCAAGACCACAGGAATTTCATTCGGCAAAATCGCCATTGCCAGCGCCAAACCTGCTAAAATTCCTTGTAGCCAATCGTTCCTAGTTGCACCGTAAATAACGATGACAGCCACGCAAATAGCGATCGCTACAAAGGTCAATTTACTGACAATTTTTCGAGTTTCCCGTTGCAGAACCGTGTCCTCCTGTTCCACAGTTTGCAAGGCTTTCCCAATTTTACCCATTTCTGTCTGCATACCTGTGGCATAGACTTGGGCAATTCCCTGACCTTGAACTATCAACGTTCCTGAATAGACAAAAGGTAGATCTTCACCACCAGGACGGTGCTGGGTGGCTGTTCTCATGGTGTTTTCTAAATCGGTGCTATCTTCTACTGATTGCTTGCGAACAGGTAAAGATTCACCGGTTAATAGAGACTCATCCACGCTCAAATGGGTAGACCACATCACCACAGCATCCGCAGGAACTCTATCACCCTCTGACAAAACAATCACATCTTCTCGAACTACCTCCCGTCCCGCAATGCGTTGACGTTCGCCATCACGAATCACCAAGGCACGGGGACTAGAAAGATCCCGTAATGCTTCCAGGGATTTTTCTGTTTTTTGTTCTTGGTATAAGTTGATGCCGACAATAAAAAAGATGAAACCTAACAAAATCAACGCTTCCTGAGCATCACCCAAAAACAAGTAAATGATACCACAACCTAATAACAGGAGAAAAATTGGCTCTTTGAAGATTTCTAAGGCAATTTCCCAGATTTGACGATGTTTGCTAGATGGTAACTCATTATATCCTTCTTGTTTGAGGCGATCACCTGCGGTTAATGCAGATAACCCCGTAATAGATTGGAGTGCAATTTTATGAGTCATGATAAAAGTTTTGTTTTCACGTCCACGTAGCGTGCAGAGTACATATAGCGATCGCCAATAAATCCCCAAAATTTATCTTAAAAATCTCTTAAAACTGTTATTCTGAGCAGAGCATTCCCACTCATAGGCTTATGACCATGCTGCACTGTTAGAGGGGACACCAATACCAGTATCCGTCACTTCCATAACGACAAAATCATCCCATTTAACGATTTTTATCCTGACCAGACCATCATTAGATGGATATTGCAAAGTATTTCCTAGCAAATTGCCACGTTGTCCTTTCCGAGTTCTTGACATTTGCTGTTTTATCATGGGAAATATTAGAGCGGTACAAATAAAAATATCCATTAGGAGTTGACAGTGTCAATAACTCAGCCCTAAAGGGACTGAGCTTGTAAGAAATCAAGACTTACGTGTTTGACTAGCTCATTGAGACGCAATTTGGTACGAACTTCCGAATACTTCTCTAGTTCGGATTATCTATGGCTAACGCCACGCTATCGCTATCAAGCTATCTTGTAATAGCGTTGGTTAAAGCCAAGACATCTTGATTGCGTTGAGCGAAGGGACATTAAACTTTACTCGAAGGATTATCTCTTTATGCGAGTACCCGTAATTTCAGTAGACAATACGCCATTAATGCCAACTAAACCTAGTCGAGCAAGACGATGGATCAAATGCGGTAAAGCAATCGGCAAATTCGATAAACTTGGCATTTTCTATGTCCAGTTATTAGCCGAATCAAGTAATACTGAAACGCAAGAAATAGTTCTTGGTTTAGACCCTGGTAAACTCTTTTCAGGTATAGCGGTTCAGTCCAAAAAGTTCACCTTGCAAATGTTGCATTTAGTTTTGCCTTTCAAAACGGTCAAAGACCGAATGGATCAACGATCAATGATGCGGCGTAATAGGCGAGGAAGGCGAATTAATAGAAAGCTATCTTTCAACAAACGCAATCATCGTCAAGCAAGATTTGATAATCGTCGTGGCTCAAAGTTGCCTCCAAGTATTAGAGCAAACAAAGACTTGGAATATCGAGTAATTAGTTTACTCCTCCAACTTTACCCAATAAAAACAGTTGTTACAGTAAGTAATGCAGGTTTACTCGCTGTAGTCTCCAAAACAAAAACCGCAGTTACATCTGGCAACTTTGTTCAAGCTAAAAAAGAATTTGACAGAAATCAGAATTAAACGCAGATGAACACAGATAATTTTGTACATCATTAGACTAGGAAATGCTATGTACCAACTTTATGTAAGCTTGCACAGAATAATAATCATCCTCATTCATCTGCGTTTATCGGCGTGCATCTGCGTTTAATTATTATCGAAATCCTATTTTAGTCAGCTTCATATTAACTTAGTATGAGTAGTTTGCATATAACGGTAAATCGCTGCTATATTCCGAGCATCATCAATACCTCGATGATGTGTACCTTGTAATTCCATTCCTAAATGTTTCAGAGCTTGTACCATACCAAACTTATCAGATACACCTAAATATTCAGAAAATTCTGTTTTAATATTTCTATGTTCTGCACCAAAAGGATAAGGAATATGATGAAATTTACAATCTTGTAAAAATTGCGATTTATCGTAATTACCCCAAGAACAAAATATATTATTAGGAAATAAATTCATCCAATCAGTTAATTTTGACATCACTTCTGGGAAACTTTGTGCTGCGTCAACTTGTTGCTGAGAAATACTAGTCAATTCTGTGCAAAAAGCTGTAAGTTGGGGATTTCTCACAGGTTTAATAAATTGTTGAAACTCATCATCAATTTCCCAAGTTTGACGATTTAGTATTACCGCACCAATTTCAATAATTTCCATTTTATGACGGGGAATACTCTTTTGATGACAACAAGTAGCTTCAAGATCAATTATTAAAAAGTAGTTATTCATAGATAATTGATAATAGGTGATAAAATACTTACTTTCATCCTGTTAATCCTTTCATCCTGGATATCCTGATTCTGACAATTCATGAAAAAGGTTTGAGCCATTTTCGTAAAATAGCAATATCTAAAGCAAAAGCAGCAAAGGCAAACCACAATATACTTTCTCCTGCTAAGATTAAAAAAGGCAAAACTGGATTATTTATATGCCAACCAACTTCTATTTGAGTTAAACCCCGCACCAAACCAAAAGCCCAAACTCCACCAGTTTTGAGATGAGAATTGGTATCTACGCGGATAATATAGCGATAGGTGACACCAAATAGAAACCCAGAAAACCCGGCGATAACACCATTTAATAATATCTGTAAATTCACTATATCAATTTTATCATAACTAACCAAGGGAAAATACTTATCCAGCCATAAAACATTAATAAAGCTAGTGCTAAGGAAAGCTAAACCTAAAGATACGCTACCAATTGCTCCCGCTTTGAGGGATTCTAACCGTTCTGCCATTAATTCCATAATTTTTCTAACTCTCCTACCAATATAGTTAATAAATCCACTGCGTTTTCCCAGTATGATGAATATTAGAGCCGTTTTGTAATTATTTGAAAAGTAGAACTATGATTTTGACACTGGGTTGGGTATCGCTGTTAGTTGTGTTTACTTGGTCTATTTCTATGGTAGTTTGGGGACGCAACGGACTATAGAGGCATCGTGGAAAGTCCATTTTTGGGTATTTTAGCCGTATTTGGTGTAGTGCTGCTAGTAGGAGTCACTGGTGGTGTTGTTTATCTAACATTAGCAGATTGGCGCGATCGCCGTCGTCTCGAAGACGAAACCCGCGAAGCCCGACGTAGCACTAGCAAGCGAAAATGATTCTCTTACAGCTTACGTATAGCTGTATTTTGCGTTAAAAAGTGTTTATGTAGGGATAACAGCTATTCGTATCCCTACATAATCTATATTTATTGTTAAAGCAGATATCCAGGGAATAAATTCCCTGTCTAATAGCCAAAGTCGGTTAAAACCGACTAATAATAATTCTCTCTCTTCCTCTTTGCGCCTTTGCTCCTTAGCGCCTCTGCGCGAAATAAAATTAATTAAGTAAAATAGAAAAAAATATACCTGTCTATAGCCAAAAACTACAAACAAGTACAATTAAAAATAACAGTAGTTTATTAAAAAAACAAAATTATTAGTCGTTATCCCACTCTTCACGTCCGATTAAATCACCAATGCGATCGCGGAGTAAAAAATCACATTTCTCTAATTCACATTCTACACAAACCCACTCTCTAGCTGGAATGAACTGGCAAAGTGTATATATTGGCTGTTGACGACCAACCATTCCCCTTTCCACCAGTCGGCGTGCTTCGTCTTGAATAACATTCAGAGAGTAGTAATTGTAATTGATAGAAGGCACCGTATTCACACTCATGGTTTTTTTCTCACAAAATTACATCAAAAATACATTTAGATAGCGTTCCTGTTATGCACGAGGAACAAAGATGGCAATAATTAAACCTGTGTTCAGGGTTTTGTAGTTTGCTATACGGAACTATTATCATTTTGACGCTATACACCTCTAAATTATCTAAAGAAATGTTAAGTTTGTCAAGAAAGCGTGACATTCATGGTAATTGAATTTGATACTCCTAAGATAACAGCAGTTAAGTTTACTAATCAAACCTAGATATTTCTATTTTTAACATTTTTTAACATTAATTTGTATAAAAACTATTAAAGTTATACTAGATTTGCTATGACGTTAACTGTATTAGTATATATAGGCTTATGGCGTTTGACCTCTACCCTAAGACACAGGATTTGCAATACCCATAATTCTCTAAAAATAGGGAATCAAGGCATTGCCCATTATCCCCATCTAGATGGTTTTAACAAGCAACAAGTTCCAGATTTATGGATATTTTGGGAAACTTTAGATCAATCATTCGGTAATCTCTTCTGCTCCCTCATCCATACTTGACAATGTCCGTTTTTGCTCCAGTTGATTTAACAAACTCAGCACTTTAGTACCTCGTTCTATAGAACGATCTTCCACAAAAATTACCTCTGGAGTCCGTCTTAATCTAACCCTAGAGCCAAGCTCACTGCGAACGTAACCCGTAGCTGACTTTAAACCAGCCATTGTTTCCGTCTTCGCTTCCTCAGTTCCATAAATGCTTACAAATATGGTAGCGTGTTGTAGATCCCCAGAAACATCCACATCAGTAACACTGACCATTCCCATACCCACACGGTCATCTTTAATACCGTTGAATAGCATTTGGCTAACTTCCCGTTTAATTAATTCAGCAACGCGGGAAACGCGGCGATTTGTAGCCATATAAATTCCGCCTTCTCACAGAGGTTTAATAACATGATTCTAAATGCAAATTACAGTGGACGGTGCTTGAGGTAATAAAATCAACAGCAACAGTCTAATAAGCTCAACCCTTTTTTAGTTCTAGTTTAGATTGGATTCAATCCCAGCATAGCCCGCACGGTAAGCGTTACGAAAAAAAGACCGCCGGCAAAAAAGCCTAAAATAGCAATCAGCGTCACAGGACGTTTCAAGAATGGAAACAGCGGCTCAAGGGTGTTTAGAAAAATACCCAAGACGATACTAATCAAGTACCGAGGGTAGCGAAAGACGTTATCCCAAAATCCATCAAACATTTGAATTTAGACTGCCTTATTATAAACTTTATTGATTAGTTAGTTTTTAGTTTAATCGTAAGTAGATGGTAAGTCAAATCCCTAAACAAACTTACCCACGGCCATTTTTAAAGTGGGCTGGGGGTAAGACTAGATTAATTTCGCAATATAAAGACTATTTTCCTCAGCATTATCAGACTTATTATGAACCATTTTTAGGTGGGGGAGCAGTTTTTTTCTATTTGCAACCATCCAAAGCAGTTTTAACTGATATTAATGCAGATTTGATTCTTACTTATCGGTGCGTTAGAGATGATCTTGAGGACTTAATAACTTTGCTGCAAGCACATAAGCAAAGACATAATTCAGATTATAAAAAATTGTAGGTTGGGTAGAACGAAGTGAAACCCAACATTGTAAAAACGGTAAAACCCAACATTGTTAAAACGATAAAACCCAACATTGTTAAAACGATAAAACCCAACATTGTTAAAACGATAAAACCCAACATTGTTAAAACGGTAAAACCCAACATTGTTAAAAACGGTAAAACCCAACATTATAAAAACAGTAAAACCCAACATTGTTAAAAACGGTAAAACCCAACATTATAAAAACAGTAAAACCCAACATTTTAAAATCTAACATTTCCATAAAAATGTTGGGTTTCCTTGCGTCAACCCAACCTACGGAATTGACTTTAATTGTTTTTAGCTTCAGCATGACCGTTACGAATAGACCATGCTAATTCCAACATTTGTGTCCAGCGTTTTTGGAGTTGTTTAGGAGTACATTGAACAGCTTTAGAAATAAGTAGATCACTTTGACAGGCAGTTTTTAATTCAAAAATTTGCTGTTGCTGTGGTGTAAGTTGATGCCAAAAAATATCCCATTGCTGGGAAGATAAACCTAACTTATGTTCTAAACCAGCACCTAACCATTGATGAACTAATTGCCATTGGTGCTGTTTGGCAAACTTCTCAACGTGATATTTAAATCTTTGCTGCAAATAATCGCGTTGACGACTAGTTAAACCGAGAATTTGATCAATTTCCGGTGCAGAAAGATCCTGGAGTTTGAGAGTCAAGTAATTCATACAATCAGATTGTCCTTGAGACTCCAGATATTTCATTAATTCGGTAATCACGCGATTGCGTTCCGACTCTTCAGAAGGGTCAAAACCAGGTTTAGCAATCATTTGTGAGCGAATTTGCTGCACTGCCACATTGCGTTGATAAGATTCTGCTTCTTCCGTTTTCGCAGAATCCACAGCCATTTCAATATCTACAGTAGTTTCTTGGGGTTGACGACGGGCAAAACCTTGAGCGCGTAAAACAATTAATTGCTGATTAGCACCACCAGGTAAATTAATCCGACGTTTGGCATATTGTTCTGTAAACGCCATATACTCAGCTACTTGTAACTGAGTCCGAGGGGTGTAATTTTCAGGTAATTCAGTTTCTCGACGAAAAGCTTTAATAGCTTCGATATAAAAAGCTTGTAAAAAATCTTCAATCAGATTGTAACGAGCCTCAAACCCTAAATCTGAGCCGGCAACAGTAACGTGACGATAAACAATTGCACCCAAACTGCTGTGTAATTCTACCCGTCCTTGTTTAGAACCAAGTTGATAGTAACGTAAACACTTTTGTAAACGATGTCTTCCTAAAGTAATTTGCCAAGACTGAATTTGTCCTGAGTTTTGAATGCGAGAGCTTTTATCACATATCCGTTCTACTTCTTTGGCTATGCGGCCAACGACATCTTGTACACCTGAAGTGGCGGATTTAACTTGAGATTGCATCTCATGGGATAAAAGTTGCACCAATGTATCACTGGTGGGAATGGACAATTCTTCAAGAGAAATATAGCTATCAAAAGCAGATGTAGAATTAGGCAGATTGGCGATGTTAGCTTTCATGACTTTTCTATAAAATTGGTATTGCACCTTAACTCAAATGCAGATACGGTATTTAATGCCAGTCTCAGGAGGGAAAATCTTTGGAGATTTATTCCTCAAAATTCACCAACTAGATTGCTGATATGTAAATACTGTAGGAAATTTCCAAAGTTAAGGGCTTGTTAATTGTGTCGGTTTGTTTTTAAACCCCGTCCAAGTTGAAACCTATAGTTTTTTCTACAGCAAAACTCAAGTTTTCAAGATGGATAGGGTATAGCAACTAAATCAAAGATGGCATATAAGATATTCACTGTGAGGGCAAATTGCCAAATTGCCAAAAGCCTAGTCATAGTAAGATTGGCTGATAGCCTGTATGGCGTAGCCATGATTACATGACTAAGGATGACAGCACCTGGAAGGATGACAATTTCAAAATTGGCGTAAGGTGATCATATAATTAGCGCAACGGAGTCCAAAACAAGGGGTTGCACTTGTAAAGCTTTATTCTTAAACCCAAGTAGCTATGGCTTCCCAACCTAAACCTCTCCGAATAATAACTGGTTCTTCATCGGTCAAATCTAAAATGGTAGACACTTGATATGTAGGTTCTTCGGCAGTGTCAATAATGATATCTACCAATTTATCCAAATGGTCATATAAATCTACCCTTGTCAAAATTGGTTGTTTTCCGTTCTCAACTATTTCCTGGTCTTCGTCATTTGCTCTAATATGAGCCGAAGTAGAAATAATCGGGTTTCCTAATGCTTCCATTAATGCCAAACAAACCTGATGATTTGGCACTCGAATTCCTGTGGTTTTGCGTTTGGGACTTTGTACTAGTCGTGGTACGAGTTTGGTAGCAGGGAGCAAAAATGTGTAGGGTCCTGGTATTAACCGCTTCATAATCCGGTAGGCTGTATCACTTACGGAGGCATAAGTCGCCACATTGGAGAGTGAGGGACATAAAAATGTCAGTGGTTTATCATTTGCTAACTGTTTGATTTGCCGCACTCTTTCCACCGCCGACTTGGAATTCAAATCACAACCAATTGCGTAAACTGTATCTGTAGGGTAGAGCATGATAGCGCCACCTAATAGCGCTAACTTTATTTCCTCTATTCGGCGGCTTTGAGGATTATCAGGATGAATGGTGAATATTTTGGCCATAATGATTATTGGTAATGGGTAATTGGTAATGGGTAATGGGTAATTGGTAATTGGTAATTGGTGATAGTTTTACCACTGACAACTGACAACTGTACGGGCGAAGCATTTGGAGAACTATTTTTGGTAATGACCGATAATTTATCTTCCAAATGCTTCGCCCCTACTGACAACTGTACGGGCGAAGCATTTGGAGAACTATTTTTGGTAATGACCGATAATTTATCTTCCAAATGCTTCGCCCCTACTAACAACTGACAACTGTACGGGCGAAGCATTTGGAGAACTATTTTTGGCAATGACCGATAATTTATCTTCCAAATGCTTCGCCCCTACTGACAACTAACAAATAAATTTATGAATAAAATCGCTTATCTTCAATGCCCAACAGGGATTTCTGGTGATATGTGCTTGGGGGCGTTAGTTAGTCTGGGTGTGCCTGTGGAGTATTTGGTGGAAAAACTCAATGGCTTGGGAATTGAGGCAGAATACCGATTACGGGCGGAATTGGTTCACCGTCAAGGTCAACAAGCGACTAAGGTTGATGTGGATTTGGTTTCTCATCACCACCATCATCATTCTCATAATGAACATGATCACCACCACACCCGTCATTTGCCAGAAATAGAGGAGATGATTCTCAAGGGGAATTTGCCAGTGCGGGCGGAAGCTTGGAGTTTAGCTGTTTTCCGACAGTTGGCAGTGGCAGAGGGGGCTGTTCATGGCATCGCACCGGAAAAAGTTCATTTTCATGAAGTGGGGGCTGTGGATGCCATTGTGGATATTGTTGGTACTTGCTTAGGGTTGGATTGGTTGGGTATTGATTGCGATACCTCCGGTCAGCGTAGCTATCGCTCAGGGTTGCCTTTGCTATACTGTTCGGCTTTCCCCACGGGAGGTGGTACTGTTAATGCGGCACATGGAAGAATGGCTGTACCAGTACCAGCGGTGTTAAAGTTGTGGGAAATGCGGGGTTGTCCAGTTTATAGCAATGGTATTGACAGAGAATTGGTAACACCAACGGGGGCAGCGATCGCTACTACCTTAGTACAAGACTTTGGTTCTCCACCACCAATGACTATCAAACAGATAGGATTAGGGGCGGGTTCTCTAGATTTACCCATTTCTAATATACTACGGCTCTGGTACGGTGAAAATGAATCTTTACAGACTGATAACTCTGATTTAGGGGAATATGCTCCAAATCTAGAAACTATTACTGTACTAGAAACTCAAATAGATGATTTAAATCCTCAAGTATTCGGTTATGTATTTGAGGCTTTATTTGCTGCGGGTGCGGTGGATGTTTTTACTCAACCCATAGGGATGAAAAAGTCACGAACTGGAATTTTATTAACTGTGATTTGTCATCCTGAAAAGTTAGCTAGTTGTGAGGATGTGTTATTTCGAGAAACTAGCACTTTGGGGATTCGTCGTACTACTCAAAAACGGTCATTTTTACAAAGGGAAATGCAAAAGGTGGAAACTATTTATGGGACAATATCTGTAAAAGTTGCCTGGACAGGAAAAGCTACAGAAAAGGTGATTACTAATGTGCAGCCAGAATATGAAGATTGTGCAGAATTAGCAAGACAAAATAATATTCCTTGGCGAGAAATTCATCGGTTAGCGTTAGAAAGTTGGCACAATTAACAAGATCCCCGACTTCTTCAAGCAGTCGGGGATCTGAATATTTCTAAATATTTCAATAAATCTAAAATGAAGAAAATTGTCCGGTGGTTGATTTTAGGTGGTACGCTATTTTTTTTGTTGAAAGCATTAAAAGATAATTGGTTGGGAGTTAGTGCTATTCGGATTAGTGCAAATGGATGGTTAATATTAGTAGCTGCTACATTTATAACTTTACTGGCACATATTTGGGCGGGTTGGATTTGGACTTGGGTACTAAAAGAGTTGAATCAATCTGTATCTGCTATTGAATTTATTCAAGTTTATTTAAAAACGAATATTGCTAAATATTTACCTGGGAATGTTTGGCATTATTACGGGCGAATTATGGCGGCTAAAAATGCTAATATTCCTACTAATATTGCTACTTTAAGTGTTTTATTAGAACCATTATTAATGTTAGCAGCAGCTTTAATTATTATTGTTTTATTTGGTAGTGAACTTGTTGTTAATAATCTGAAATTTAATTTAATGATTCTGCAATTTTTAGCTTTAATAATTGTATTAAATATACTTCATCCCCGATTTTTAAATCCAGCTATTAAACTTTTAGATCGGTGGAAAAATAAAAAATCTGATGGAGAAAATCAATTAATTAATAGTTTTATAATTAAACGTTACCCGGTAAAACCATTATTAGGAGAATTAGTTTTTTTAGGGTTAAGGGCTGCTGGATTTATTTTAACTATGTTGGCGTTAACTTCTTTAACTTGGGCGCAAATACCCTTATTAGTGGGGGCTTTTAGTTGTGCTTGGGTATTGGGGCTAGTTGTTCCTGGTGCGCCTGGTGGTTTAGGAGTATTTGAAACCACAGCAATGTTACTGTTACAATATCATTTTCCGGCGGCTTTGGTGATTAGTGCGATCGCTCTTTATCGTCTGATTAGCATCTTAGCAGAAACCGTCGGCGCAGCCTTAGCTTCGTTATTTGAACGCATAAGCAATTAGCTATCTCTCCTCTGTGTCCTCTGTGCCTCTGTGGTTCGATAAATTAACCTTAAACCACAAACGCACAGAGTGAAAAAAAGATATTAATCCCCAGTAATAGAAAGTTCACTTACCCAAACCTTAGGTGCAACTCCCCCTGGAGTTAATTCCACCTCTTTTTCCACATAAACAATTGATTTCAAAAGTTCTAAGAAATCACCAGCTACAGTTGCAGACTCAATACTGGTTTTCTCACCTTTGTTAATTAACCAACCATCAAAAGGTAAAGAAAAAGAACCTTGTAAAGCCTTCACGCCCGCATGGAGAGCTTGTAAATCATCAATTAAAATCACATTTTCTGCAGTTTCTAAACTCAATTCCTGTTCAGGAGTTCCTGCTGCAAAAACATGATAAAAATTGGGACTAACGCTTACTTTTGCGCCAATACTAGCATTACCTGTAGGTTGAGCATTTAACCGTTTTGCAGTTCCCGCACTATGCAAAAAGCTAGTTAAAATGCCCTTTTCTATTAACTTAATTTGCCGGGTGGGAGTCCCTTCACCATCAAAACTTTCAGCCCCAATATTAGCGGGGTGTAAAGCATCATCATAAACTGAAAGTAAAGGTGAAGCCAGTTCTTTACCGATATCATCAGTTTTTGATAAACTTTGATTATCCAGAATACTTTGGGCGTTAAATAAATTGGAAAAAGCCCCCAACAAACTTAAAAAAGCTTCAGCAGAGAAAACTACTTGATATTTACCAGTTTTGATTTTTTCATAATGCAAATGACTGATGGTTTTATCAGCAGTTTCTTGAATACAACCTGCAATATCTAAATCAGCTACACTTTCCTTAACTCGATAAGCACCAGCACTGCGGGGTTTTTTATTTTCCTCTTCAGTTTTGCTGTACAAATAAATAGAAGCTAAAGAATGAGATTCAGTTCTCACAGCACCATCACTATTGAGATAAAATCTGTCAATATCTCTTTGTGCTAAACCATTATAAGGCACACTTGTAATCGCAGGATGTTTTGCCATTAATTCTTTTTCTGCTACTAATAGTTTTTCTATTAGTTCAGAAACAGGTGCTTGCAGGGCTTTTTTCTGATGTGTATTAGGAATAGGAATAGTTGCTTCTGGACTAAAATCAGGAACATTTTCTTTCACCCCAAAAAAGCTGGCTTCGTAAGCAGTTTTTAAAGCTAATTCTAATCCTTGAGGATCTACATCTGTGGTGCTAGTAACACCCATTGTATTTTCTTCATTCCAAACTCTAACTGTCACCCCAGAACGATTGGAAGCTTTGACTTGTTTGGGTTCACCTTGGTCAACTTGAACGCTGGTATCATCTACAGTTGAGCCATAAATATCGAATTTTTTAATGCCAAGTTTGGCAGCATTTTCTTGAGCGTAGGTTGCGATTTCTTGAATGTTAGACATGATTGAATTAATTTTTTAATTTTGAACACAGATGAACGCAGATAAACGCGGATAATATGGTTTATCTGTTTTTAGCTCAATACAGTTTAGTTAAAAATTTTTTCTTCTCTCTGTGTCCTCTGTGCCTCTGTGGTTCGTTTAAAAAATGACTTTCACAAAGAGTTCTAAATTTAACTAAACCGTATTGGTTTTTATCTGCCGCCAACGGTAATAGAGTCAACCTTAATGTGGGGTTGTCCAACTGTTGTGTAAATGCTGCCGCTGACTGAGCCACAAAAGCCGGGAGCTAGTTCTAAATCTTGGGAACATAGGGAAATTTTATTCATGATTTCCTTGGCTTCACCGATGAGAGTAGCACCTTTTAATGGTTTGGTAATTTTGCCATTTTCTATTAGGTAAGCTTCATCAACGCTAAAGTTAAATTGACCTGTTGCGCCCACACTTCCGCCACCCATTTTCTTACAGTAAATACCTTTATCAACGGAGGCAAATAGGTCTTCTGTTGTGTGTTCTCCACAATCAATATAGGTATTTCGCATCCGACTAGCGGCTGCAAAAGTGTAATTTTGACGGCGGCCACTGCCTGTTCTGGGGTGTCCTGTCCGCACTGAACCGGTTCTGTCAGCTAGGAAGTTTTTGAGGATACCTTTTTCAATTAATAATGTTCTTTGGGCGGGCATTCCTTCGTCGTCCATATCAATTGTCCCGAAGGCATTATCGGCGCGGCCTTCGTCCCAAGCTGTTAAGCTTTCATGGGCGATTTTTTCCCCTTTTTTGTCGGCAAATGGTGTGGTTTTGCGTTCAATTTGGGTGGTTTCTAAAAGGTGTCCACAAGCTTCATGGAAAATTACACCGCCAAAGTGATTGGCCATGATAATGGGGTAAGTTCCTGATTCTACGTAATCTGCGTAAAGCATTTTACCAGCAGATTCGGCGATTTGTTCGGAGGCTTGTTGATAATCCCAGGTTCTCAGGAAGTTAGCGTCACTGGTGTTACCTGCCCGTTCACCAATGGAGGAGCGGTTAGCACCGTCAGCACAAAGCAGGTTGAATCCGACAGACTGAGTGAGGCGGATATCACGGGCAAATGTTCCGTCACTACCAGCAACTAATACTTCTTGCCAATCACGGAAGTAGGAAGCGCGGCGGGATTGGACGTGGGTAGCTTTTTTATTAAGTTGGGCTGTACCATCAAGGAGGACTTCTCCCATTTCGCTGATAGAACTACACAAGGGTAGCCAACCGTCTTTACCGCGTTTGCTGGCGTAGTCTCTGAGTAGTTCTAGGTTGATTTCGGGAATGAAGGCACTCGGTCCGGGTAGTTGTAAGCCTAAGATGGAAAGAGCTTTTTCTAAAGCAGCTTTTAAACCGGCAAATGTGAGGTTATTGGTGCTAACGTAGCAGTCAGCTTTGCCACGAAATACTCGCACTCCTGCACCGGTAGCTAAACTGGGGGAAATGCTGGTGATGGTGTCATCTTCGGCTAAACAACTGATGTAGTTGCGACGTTCTAAGAAGTATTCCACAAAATCAGCACCGGCAGCGCGTCCTAGTCCCAAAAGGGTTGCCAGGGGGGCTTCCCAAGTGTCATCGAAGCGTTCTGTGGTGGATGAATATTGTAAACTGGGAAGTTGATTTGAGAGAAGTAGGGTGTTTGTAAGCATGAAGTGCCTCGTATGCTGGCGTTATCTATAGATGTAACTGAAATAATCCTGGTGTGTTCAGTCTAACAAATCTATGAAAGTCGTTGTTGGCAGTTAGGCTGTAGGGTTTTCCGCCATATTGTCTAATTGTTGTTTTGTTACCTCACTTAAGATCCCAATCCCATCATCAAAGTGATATTGTTCAGCCTGGAATAGGTTTAAAATTTCTGGATCTGGGTATTTTTGTAAAACTTTGTAACACCAATAAAATAAAGTTCTCAGATATGCACAGGTATCAGGACGAGATAAAATGTGTTCGACTCTGAGAAGTTTTAGTATTTTTCCACCATCTTCTTTTTCATCAAATCCAGGATATATCTCTTTTAATTCATTTTTAGGATGGGGTATTTTTTCAACATCTCCAGAATGATCTTGTAAGGGAGTCACTAAACCTAAAGCTGTATTAATTGCGTGAGAATCAGCAAAGTAGTAGGCTTCAATCATGTTTGCCAAAAAATGAACTGAAGCCCGATTTTTTTGTTCTTGTGAGAGTGTATCTAGAGCTTCTCGATATCGTTCAAAAACCTGTGGTGCTATGCTGATCCTATCTCTTTCTAAGTCATCTACTAGTAATATATATCTACATGGATTTTTGGATAAATATGCTCTAGCCATAAGAAAAATATCCTCATCTTGACGAGGCATATTCTTAACAGTATTTACTATTTTTTTGTGTTTTTTGGTAGAAGTTCTAGGCGAAAGCTGTCCAATACGCCTAATAATTTTAAATTTACATATACCAAGATCCATGAGATTTTTTAATAAGCTTGGTAGATGATATTCTTCAGTTTCACCTGTAACAATTAATCCAAATTCAAAAAAATAGCATGGCTGGTTACTAGTGGTATTTTCTCCATTCATTAATTTGACTCCTCAGTAAAAGATTGACTCTGAGGTGCTATGGCTTCGGCCATATATAATGAACCTGTAGCATATTCTTCTAACAAGTCTTGAATATCTGTTATTTCGCTAACCCGTTTCATCACAGTTTGACCATTTTTATCAAGTTCCATTGCCCATATATTTTGTGGTTTAAATTGACTAATTAATACTGGTGAATGAGTAGATATAAATACTTGCTTATTCCATTTCTCTGTAGCTAGTTTCACTGCTTTACCAAAAACTGCCAATGCCCAAGGATGAAGAGATATATCAGGTTCATCTAATAAAATTAAGGAATAACCATTGGGTTTTTCAGAAAATAAAGCCGTGAGATTAATCAGCATTTGAATATGTCCGTCAGATACTCCTGAAGCTTGAATCGGATCACGTCTTTTTTCATCTAGAAAATTAGCATAAATCACATTTCTACCTGTTTGTTCAAAAAATAAACCATCAAAACTAGGGAAACTTTGTTTCATAAAATTCATGATGGTGTCGTATCTTTTATCAATGATTCGTCTATCATGTAAATTTCTTAAGACAGACCATAAATTGTCACATCTATCTTGTAATCTATCCCCTGCTTCTGATTCTGAACCTCTTCTTCTGAGATTAAATAAAGAAGCACTTCGTAAATGATAAGAACGAGCATCATGCAGAAATTTATCTAACTCTAATGCAGTTACATCACTTGTATTAAAAGCTACGTAGCTCGTCAGGGCAAGTTTTTCTGGTTCTCTGAGAGTGATGGTAGTTTCATCTTGTCCTATACCAAGATGAAAAAATGTTGCTTTATCACTACCTATGGTTCTATTAATAAGTAATTGATTATTAATTTTATTAATTAATTTCTCACCCGCACAAGGTTCAATTCTCCCAGAAGATAATCCAAATGAAACTTCATATTTGGTTGATTCATCTTCTATTTCAATTAATATATTGTCTGTTTCACTTGCGCCATCCCAAAGAATACCAATTCCATGATCTCTAAATGTAGAAGCTGAATCAACTCCTCTAATTGCACAATCTCTAATAAACCAGATTGTATCTAGAAATGTTGATTTTCCTGCTCCATTAGGTCCAAAGAGAATATTGAGGGAATCAGGTGAAATATGAACATCTGCCAGGGAGCGGAAGTTCTTGATGTGTAAATGATTGAGTTTATTCAGCATGACAATATTTTACTTCAATAAGGTGGATGCTTAAATGTAGTTTACAGTAAATATTAAAATTGTTGATAATTTAGCCAAGGATTTCTCCCATTTCCCGGATAGGACTAGATAAGGGTCTTCCTAAGTGTCATCAAAGCGTTATTTGGTGGATGAATATTGTAAACTAGGAAGATAAATTTATTTAATACTCTCATCATTTTCCCCGAGTACTGCGGCGTGTTGGTGGCTGAGGCTGTGGTGGTTCTTGAGATTTTAAACCACTATCAGCTGTCAAAAATTCTACATGAAAACCTTTTTCGTAATAGTAATACCAACCTAAAACTACAATACTCGCATCTCCCATAGAAGTTTTTTCTACAGCTTGATTAGGAAATTTTTCTGCTAAATTTTTCAAGCCTTCCGCTTCCCATAATACAATTTGTTCACGAAAAGCAGCCCAAGGACTTTTTTCGTCAGCAGCAGCAATCATGATTTTGGCAAATTCTTCTGATGTTATTCTTTTACTATCTGAATTTGTATTTTTAGCTTGAGAAATATGATTTCCTGTTTCTATCACTGTGGCTAATGGAAGTACCAAGGTTGTTCCTTTTTCAATTTCTGTGAGAATTTTCTCGTTAACAAGTTCAAAGTCCCATTTATTATTACCAGCAGTTTCTTTACCTGGAACTTTTAGCCAAACGCACAATAAAGATGTATCTATTAATAAAACTTTTCTCATATTTTTAATTATTCCCCATGAGAAAGGCTGCGTTCAATTGCGCCTTTAGTTGTCATTTGTCCCAAGGAATAGGATGCAAATAATTTGGGGAAGTTATCAATATCTTCTAAAAGGGTAAGTTTACTTTCTCCTGTTTCTGAATCTCGATGTGCGACAACTACAAAAGGAACTATTTCCGAACCAAAAGCATCTAGTAAAGCTGGGTTATGGGTGGTGAGTAAAATATCAATATTGCGTTTACTGCCAATTTCTTTTAATATTTTGACCAATAATGCTGCACGGGAAGGATGTAAACCATTATCTATTTCTTCTATGACAATTTGACTACCTTCAGGACGGGTTAATAATGCTGTAAGAATAGCTAGAAAGCGTAATGTTCCATCAGACATACTTCTAGCATCAATTTCTATAATTTCTCCTGGTTTCCATTCTTCTTGACAGTAAAGCATTGCGTCTGTACCCAATCTTCCTACTTTTTCTGCCCATACTTTTTTAATATCACCTTCTGGTAAATCTTTGATATAGTAAGATAGATTTGATTCAACTTCTATTTTTTGTTCATCTGGTAATGCTGCTAATACACCTCCGATATTTGAACCATCACTTTCTATGTTTTCAGAAAGTCGTGAAAAATCACGCATTTTGGAAGGAATGGGATTGAGTATGAAAAGATTTTCTAAATTAGAAATAATAAATTCTTGAGCTTTCTTTTTTGCAGGGAAGAAGTTATCTTCAAGCTCTTTACCTATAATTAGACTACCATTTTCACCAATTTCATGATAAATATTATTAATAATAAGATCACTAAAATCAAAATCACGACCTATTTTTTTTATGCCACTTTTAGCATTAGATTGTATTTGTTTTACAGTAAATTTTGTTAATTTATTAGAAGTAGTATCTTGGGTGTATGTATGACTCTCAATATATTCCTTTAGAAATTTACACTCAGGTAGTGTTTGTGTTTTTATAACATATAAATAATCTGTTTCATCATCCTCACTTGAAACTAAAGCTTTTATTGTAAACTCATTTTCACCTTTCCTTGCAGCTAATTCAACACCACCACGAATAGAAGAAAGTGTTTTATCTCCTGCTAAAGCTGCTTCAATATGTTCACCGTTAGCTATTCTTTGCAAAAATTCCAAAGCTTCAACCACATTAGACTTACCACTTGCATTAGTGCCAATAAGCACAGTTAAAGGATCAAGTGGAAGTTCAGCATAACGGAAACTTTTCCAATTTTCGAGAATGAGTTTTTTCAGCATAGTCCAAACTATATATTTTATCTTTAAGACTAAGACTATAATATCTTTTATCCAACTATCAACACCCTCATTTCTCTCAATTATTATTTTATAGAGGGTGGATAATTGCTGACTTGATTGTATTTCGTCTCTAAATTGCGAAAATTGATTTAAAACCAATTTTTATTCAGCAGTTTGTTACTGACAATGACCACAAACATCAACATACCAAACTGAATTTGCCAAGGTGATAACACTAAACTTACAATAAAAATGACGGCTGTGAAAACACCTGCAATATTGGTGATTTCATCATCATTTCTTTGGAAGAGATAGCCAGTCATTACACCTGTAACTAATGTTATTAAGAAAAATAAAGGCATTTTCACTAATCTCCAAACTACGAGCTACTGTTTAATACCAGTAAACTTAAATCATTTTAGGGAACGTTATTGATCATATACTTAAGTAAGACAAAATGGCAACAAATTTATTCTCAAGTGATGAAATTAGCTATTTTCAAATGATGCCATTATTTGCTAAATTAAGTTAACACTATCTATTCGTGCTGGAATCAATTTAACACTTTCAATTTAAATATCCAATGTTGAACATTTCCCAACTCCTCGCAACTGAACTAAAACTTAAACCCCACCAAGTACAAAACGCCCTAGAACTCTTAGCAGAAGGGGCAACAATTCCCTTTATTGCGCGTTATCGTAAAGAAAGAACAGATGAAATGGATGAAGTGCAATTACGGGATTTACAAGATAGGCATAATTACTTAACGGAGTTAGAAGAAAGAAAGAAAGTAATTGTGAATGCGATCGCTCAACAAGATAAACTTACTCCAGAATTACAAGCAAAAATAGCATCCTGTTTACAAAAAACTGAACTTGAGGATTTATATTTACCCTATCGTCCTAAACGTCGGACACGCGCTACCATTGCCAGAGAAAAAGGGCTAGAAGCACTGGCTACATTTATTAAATCCCTAAATGTTAAAAATGGTATTTCCGCATCTTTAGAGGCAGAATCAGCAAAGTATATTTCGGAAACTTTAGGAGTAAAAAGCGCAGATGAAGCTTTAAAAGGTGCGTCTGATATCTTAGCTGAAGAAGTAGCGGACAAAGCAGAATTGCGTGCTTATGTACGCGAATATCTTTTAGAAAATGGGGTGTTTGTTTCTCGGATTAAAGACGAACATCCTGAAGGGACAACTAAATTTGAAATGTACCGAAATTATCAGATTAGAGTCAAAAATATTGCCCCTCATAATCTGTTGGGCTTATGTCGAGGAGAAGATGAAAAAATTCTCAGTTTTGAAGTTGCTTATGATGAAGATTTTGTGCTGGGTTATTTAGAATCTCAAGAAATAAAAACTAAAGTTCGCAATATTCGAGATTTTTATCAAGTCATGTTAAAAGATAGTTTTAACCGCTTGATGAAAACTTCCTTAATTAGCGAAGTAACAAACGAGAAAAAAACCTTTGCTGACATAGAATCAATCAAAACTTTTGAAACCAATTTACGAGAATTGCTATTATCCGCACCAGCAGGAATGAAACCAACAATGGCTATAGATCCAGGTTTTAGAACCGGGTGTAAAGTCGCTATATTAGATGAAACTGGGCAATTTTTAGAATATCAAGCTGTCTTTCCCCACCAAGCAGCAGAACAACGCCAAAAAGCCAGTCAAACTATTAAAAAATTACTTGAAAAATACCAAGTTCAATTAATCGCTATTGGTAATGGTACAGCGTCACGGGAAACAGAAGAATTTGTCGCGGAAATATTACCAAATATAGCCCATAAACCAGTTAAAGTTATGGTAAATGAATCTGGTGCATCTATATATTCTGCCAGCGACGTAGCTAGAGAAGAATTTCCTGATTTAGATATTACCGTGCGGGGTGCAATTAGTATTGGGAGAAGATTACAAGATCCTTTAGCAGAACTAGTTAAAATAGATCCTAAATCAATTGGTGTCGGACAATATCAACATGACGTTGATCAAAAATTACTGAAAAAGAAATTAGATGAAACCGTCGAAAGTTGCGTTAATTATGTGGGTGTAGACTTAAATACTGCTTCCAAAGAACTGCTGACATTTGTTTCGGGAATTACCCCCACCATAGCTAATAATATTATTGCCTATCGTAACCAAAATGGCGCATTTAAAAATCGTCGTCAACTTTTGAAAGTAGCGAAATTAGGACCAAAAGCCTTTGAACAAGCAGCAGGGTTTTTAAGAATTCGTGGTGGTGAAAACCCCTTAGATAATACCGCAGTTCATCCAGAAAGTTACTCTTTGGTACAATCTATCGCGGCTGATTTAGGAGTATCCTTAAATCAAGTGACACAAGTTGCAGAAAACCTCAAAAAAGCCAACATCAAAAAATACGTTACCGAAACCATTGGAGAACCAACCCTGCGCGACATTCTCAGCGAATTAGAAAAACCAGGCAGAGATCCTCGTGCTGAATTCAAATATGCTACCTTTAAAGAAGGAATCAAAGAAATTAAAGATCTAACCGTCGGAATGCAACTAGAAGGAATCATTACCAACGTTGCTAACTTCGGTGCTTTCATTGATATTGGAGTTCATCAAGATGGCTTAGTGCATATTTCCCAACTTGCTGATAAATTTGTAGATGATCCCAAAAAAATCGTCAAAGTTGGACAAGTCGTCAAAGTACAAGTTTTAGAAATCAACGAAAAACTCAAACGCATAAGCTTATCAATGAAAGGAATCAAACAATAAATTCTCTCCGTGACTCTGCGACTCTGCGTGAAAAAACTAACTCTAACCTCAGATAGATAAGAATTCTACCCAAGAAAAGATGTCAAACATGAATCTATCTTTGAAAATAGGATTAGCACAGAGAATGCTGTTACTGAGGTAAAAAATGTTGTCATATTTTTTCATCGCACTCGCTACAGCTTTAAGTTTGCTGATTGTTGATTTAGTTGTTCCTGGTGTAGATATTGCTAATTTTCCCGCAGCTTTAATTGCTGCTGTTGTGATTGGTTTAATTAATAGTGGAATTAAACCAACTATCAATATCTTATCTTTACCTTTGACATATCTGACATTGGGGGGTTTTTCCCTCATTGTTAACGGAATCTGCTTTTGGTTAGCATCAGTTTTAGTTCCAGGTTTTCAAGTTCAAGGATTAATCGCTTTTATTCTCGGTCCTGTAGTTCTTTCTTTAGCTAATACCTTTCTCAGTAAATACTTCGCAGAAAAAGGTTTTGAATTACAAGATAGTCAATAGGTAAACCCAATTTAAAAACTAGGAAATATCCATGAACTTATTACGGATACTTATCGGGTTATTTTTACCCCCCTTGGGAGTTTTTCTCACCGTTGGATTTGGTCCAACTTTGTTAATTAACATTTTGCTGACTTTGCTTGGTTGGCTTCCTGGTAGCATTCATGCAGTTTGGGTAATTGTCAAGCATGAAGAAAATATGAATAGAGAGGAAGGTACTTATTAAGTATGTAACAATAACAAGATCCCCGACTTCTCTAAGAAGTCGGGGATCTAAAGTATAGTTAGTCTTTAAGCACGAATATCTTTATCTTTGAATAAATCAGCCGTTGCTAAAAGTAACTCGCGTAAAGTTTGTTTTAATTGACGTTCTTTCTTTGCTATAACTGCACCTGCATCTGTCAATTTTTTTTCTAGAACTGAGTAACTTTCTTTTACTTGTGCTGTGATAGATTCGGCTTTGGGATGGGATTTATCACACCATTGTTTTGCTTCATTTAAATAATCCTGTACCTCTTGATCACTTCCACTATAACGTGCAGATAAATTTGCTCTGACAATTGCTGATTGTGCTTGTAATTGTGCATAGCGTTTCTTTAATAATCCGATTTCTTCACTATCTTTGATCGAATCAATGGCTGAATCAATGGCAATTTTTGTATCTGCTGATTTATCTTGACTCGTTTCGACTATCTTGGTTAAAATTCCTTCAATTTCTGCTTGTAGTTCTTCTTCTTCCCGATCTAATTGAGCTTGTAGCTGCTTAATTTCGGTTTGGGTTTTGACAATATCTGAGTGTTTTTTCAGACTTATAGCTTCCATAGCGCCTTCAATTGAAGCTACCACTCCTTCTTTAAATTCACTACCTTTTTCTTGCAAATTATCAACGACGGTAGAAATAGCATCATTAACTAAATTACGCAATTCATGAGAACCTTCTTGAAATTCAGAACCTACTTGAGAAACAGCAGATTTCACAATTTCCCGAATCCGTTCAGATTTTAATTGTCCTGTTTCTTGAGCTTGGCGTAAATCTAATTGAATTTGTTCTTTAACGTTCTTATTCATGGTCATATTAAATGCAAATCTCATACAACACTTACATTCAGTATGGCGAAATATTTTTGCTATTAACACCCTCTAAAGATATAAAATCATATCTATCTTCAGGTAGTTTAAAGTACATTAAGTAAGTGGACGTTAAATAACCAAAATGTGTAACGATATGTAAATTCACCTCAATGCGTTATTGTGGTTGAGTTTTAGCCATTTCACAAAACGAAATATACTTTGATTTTTCTCCGCCTACCTACTTAATCACAATATCCCTGAATTTTTGATTTTTTTAGTTAAATGTTGCCAATTTATGAAATAATCAATATTGATCAATAACTAGATTCTAATTATGTGGCAGGTAAATATTACTTGTGATGGTGAAGCTTGGAAAGTGTACGGTGTTGAATTTAAGAAAATGGTAGGAAATTACCAAGCTGAATTGATTGGTTCTAAAAAAATGCCAGATGGAAAACGCATCATGTCTTATAAAATTGAAGATGTTAGCGAAGCCGAATCTTTTCAAGAAGAATGTACAAAGTTTGTCGGCTTCATCTCTGATTTTGAAGCTTTATGAAAAACGTAATAATATTGATATTATGCACATTTTGCTTGTGGACTATCAATTTTACCTTACCTGCTAATGCTTTAGATGCAGGAAATGGTGCAGAAATTTTTAGTTTCCATTGTGCTGGTTGTCATGTTAATGGAGGAAACATTATTAGACGGGGTAAAAACCTCAAAAAGAATGCCCTTAAAAAATATAGAATGGATTCTTTAGCAGCGATTACAACCATTGTTACTAATGGTAAAAATAATATGTCAGCTTATAAAGAAAGATTGACAACAGAAGAAATTCAAAAAGTTGCGGCTTATGTTTTGGAACAAGCAGAAAAAGACTGGAAATAACAAGATAAAAAATATGATGTTACCTCAAGAAAGCTATTTACAATTTACCCCCGATTTGAAAATTTGCCGAATTTTAAATGGAATGTGGCAAGTTTCGGGAGGACATGGACGCATTAACCCCACAACTGCTATTGAGTCTATGTTTCAATATGTAGATGCTGGTTTTACAACCTGGGATTTAGCAGATCATTATGGACCAGCAGAAGATTTTATTGGTGAGTTTCGTCGTCAACTCATAGCAACTCGTGGAGAAGAAGCTGCAAATAATATTCAAGCTTTTACAAAATGGGTTCCTCGTGCGGGGAAGATGACAAAAAAACTGGTCGAGGACAATATTGATATTTCTTTGAGAAGAATGGATATTAAATCATTAGATTTAATGCAGTTCCATTGGTGGGAATATGGAGACTCTAATTATTTAGATGCTCTCAAATATATGGCAGAATTGCAAGATGAGGGTAAGATCAAACATTTAGCTTTAACTAATTTTGATACGGAACATTTGCAAATTATCACCGAAGCAGGAATCAAGATTGTTTCTAATCAAGTCCAGTTTTCCTTAGTTGACAGAAGACCACAAGTAAATATGGTTAAATTCTGTCAAGATCATAATATCAAAATATTTGCCTATGGTAGTGTTTGCGGTGGTTTATTATCAGAAAAATATTTAGATAAACCAGAACCAAAAAGCTCAGAAATCAACACCACTAGCTTGAGAAAATACAAACAAATGATTGCTAATTGGGGTGGTTGGAGATTATTTCAAGAGTTACTAGATACCCTAAAACAAATCGCTGATAAACATCAAGCGAGTATTGCTAATGTGGCTGTAAATTACATTTTAAATCAGCCAGCAGTCGGGGGTGTAATTGTCGGTGCTAGATTAGGAATTGCGGAACATTTATCAGATAATGCTCAGGTGTTTGGTTTTAATTTAGATGCTGAGGATATAGGGAAAATAGATGCAGTTTCTCAACAGTCACGGGATTTGTATCAGTTAATTGGTGATTGTGGGGATGAGTATAGAAGGTAGTTGAAAAATCCAGATCCCCGACTTCTGTTTTTATCTGATATATAAATTATAAATTAATCTGAGAAGTCGGGGATCTCATATGCGTTTATCTGCGTCCATCCGCGTTTGATTATTGAATCAAAGCTTGAAAACGTTCATCTTCCCGAATAGCATCAAAATCTGAGTCAGTTTTTGCCATTTCACGGTATTCGTTAGGATTCAAATTAATTGCTGTTTGCAGATTTTCAATTGCTTTTTCAATATTACCTTGTAGAGCATAACTACAAGCTTTACTGTACCAAGCTTCATGTAAATCAGGTTTAAATTCCAGGGCTTTGTCGTAGGAATATATCGCCTCTTCATACCTACCTAAATTATTGAGGGAAATGCCTCGGATGCACCAAGCTTCATGTAAATCAGGTTTAAATTCCAGGGCTTTGTCGTAGGAATATATCGCCTCTTCATACCTACCTAAATTATTGAGGGAAATGCCTCGGATGCACCAAGCTTCATGTAAATCAGGTTTAAATTCCAGGGCTTTGTCGTAGGAATATATCGCCTCTTCATACCTACCTAAATTATTGAGGGAAATGCCTCGGATGCACCAAGCTTCATGTAAATCAGGTTTAAATTCCAGTGCTTTGTCGTAGGAATATATCGCCTCTTCATGCCTACCTAAGTTATTGAGGGAAATGCCCCGGTTGTACCAAGCTAAGTGGTAATTAGGTTTAATTTCCACAGCTTTATTATAGGATGCAACTGCTTCTTCATATCTACCTAAATTTCCTAGAGAAATTCCCCGTTTGTACCAAGCTAAGTGGTAATTAGTTTTAATTTCTAGTGCTGTATTATAGGATGCAACTGCTTCTTCATACCTGCCTAAATTTCCTAGAGAAATTCCCCGTTTGTACCAAGCTTGGTAAAAATAAAATTTAATTTCTACAGCTTTATCGAAAAAAAATATCGCTTCTTTATACCTACCTAAATCATCAGGGTTAGCGCATCTCAAACCCTATTGACAAGGGGATTTATTCGATATGTGGGAGGATGTTCAAGTGACACAACTCAAGGTAAGTTAATATATAACCCATCTAGCCGCTGTATCTAAGTAATGTCA